>Ga0302320_10003822_pt1 | contig 34611 bp, 26 predicted proteins | sample Bog_T0_3_FD_202130 | JGI IMG/M metagenome (GOLD analysis project Ga0302320, IMG submission 202130) | Peat permafrost microbial communities from Stordalen Mire near Abisko, Sweden - Bog_T0_3 | ecosystem: Environmental > Terrestrial > Soil > Wetlands > Peat | place: Sweden: Abisko, Stordalen Mire...
TTGCAAACACGCCGTGTAGTTTCACCGGGGAACGGATAAATATCTCGGCTTAAGGCCTTTCTTCGTAGTTTCGGCTGCTTGTGTGTTGATTTTCGTGCACGGTCTCATCCCCCCAACTGTTGCATTCTTACAACACTGATTCATTAAATTCCTCGGCAAACGACCGTAAGCTATTCATAACATTGCTCAAAAATAGGCTACCATGCGATACCGAAGTGCATCTAAAATCATGCACCAACCTTCATGCCCTTCCAACTCACAATTCATCGACCGGTAGAAATTGAAGGTGTGGGACTCCACACTGCGGTTCGATCGCGCGTGCGGTTCGTTCCGGCGCCTGCCGACACGGGAATTGTCTTCCGGCGCGTGGACTTGGATAACTTTGAAATCGAAGCGCATGTGCGAAATGTAGCGCGCGTGAGCTACGCAACGAGTTTGATGAAGCAAGGCGTGCTGCTGTCGACGACCGAACATGTGCTCGCGGCGCTGTATTCTTGCGGCGTGGATAACGTGTACGTGGAGATTGACGCTCTGGAGCTACCGATTCTGGATGGTTCGTCGAAACCGTTCATCGATTTGCTGGCGGAGGCGGGAACCCGCAAGCTGCGACGGCAGCGAAGATACATTCAAGTGAAGAAGCCGCTTGAGTTTTCCGATGGCGACCGGCGGATCGGAATTTATCCGGCGAGTGAGTTTCGGGTGCACTGTTTTGTGGACTATGACCACCCCGCGGTTGGCCCTCAGGAAGTGAGGATGACCGTGGATCGAGACTCGTTCAGCCGCGAGCTGGCGCCGGCACGGACCTTTGGTTTTATGAAGGATTTTGCCGGATTACAGGCGATGGGGTTGATTCGCGGCGGATCGATCGATAACGCGATCGTGCTGGACGAAGATTCGGTGATGAACGGTCCGTTGCGGTTTCCAGATGAATTCGGTCGCCACAAAGCGCTCGATTTGATTGGAGATTTGGCGCTGGTAGGGCATCCGTTAAAGGCGCATGTGGTGGCGCACAAGGCCGGTCACGCTCTGCACACACAGCTTGTCACTCGATTGCTTGCGGACAAAGATTTGTGGACCGAAACTACGGAGCCTCATAGCACTGTTTCCGCGCCTGGCATCATCTCCGCTGAACTTCCCGCAACTTCTTAATCGCGACGAAATCTCGCACGTTCATTTTTAATCGAGAGGTTCGCTGTCGACCGTCGCTTGCTCGTCACCGCTGGACGCTCTGATAACGCCGGTTTGATCGGTGTAAAAGTGCCTGCGGCCGGATTTATTTGGCTCGATCGGGTCAGCAGTAATTGCATAGCCCGACGCGCCGCCCGACGTGCATCCCGCGGCAGCCGCTTTGGGGGAGATGGCTGGCTTGGTCGCCTGATCGGGAAACGCAGCGGTATATACGAGCTCGTACCCGTTCTTTTGGCCACTCGCGAGAGTCCGGTCAATAATTCCAGCGTGGTTGCAGTTTCCGATGGTCGAGTCATCGTATCCGAGGACTTGAAGGCTCGATGGATAGCCGTTCTGATAACTCGCGGCGTACTGCACAGCGGCGGTGTTAAGCGCACGCAACGAACCGACGGCTGAAGCTTCGTTCGCTGCCATTCGAGCGCGCAGAAGATTCGGGATGGCAATTGCGGCGATGATCAGGATGAACGGGATCATCACAACGCCCAGGTAACCGAGGACCAGACCAGCGATAGCCATCCCTCTTCCGGTCAACCCGCCGGCGGATTTCTTGATATCGGAAAGCGAGAGATGGCCAAGAATCACGGCCGCGATCGCGGCGGGAAAGAAAATCGAAAATATGCCACTGATGAGGCTGCCGATCGCCTTGCCGCTCGTCGCAGTCGGAGGTTCGGCCCGAGTAGGCTGGCCTGTGGCCATTTGCGGGATCGATGCCGACGGCGGCGCTGGAGGGGCGCTGGCTGCATTGTTCAGTTTCGCCCCGCATTTGCTGCAGAATTGGCCCGAAGCAGGGTTGGCCATCCCACATTTCCGGCAAAACATCGAACCACCTCCGAACGTTCTTGCGCGGAATATATCTGTTTGGCTAACGGTTGTACAAACGATTGTAAACCGGCTTCGCAATCGCATTTCGGCTTTCGATTGCCAAATCAACGCGGGGGAAGCGACAATAACTGCACATGGCTGCCTCCGATACCGCTGTAGTGATACTGGCCGCGGGAAAAGGGACGCGGATGCGTTCCGATCTCGCGAAGGTGCTGCATCTGGCGGGGGCGCATCCGCTGGTGGAGCACGTGATTCGCGCATGCCAACCGCTGAAGCCAGCGCAACTGTTGGCGGTCGTGGGGCATCAAGGGGACGACGTGAGCGCGGTGGTCGAGGCACTGGGCTGCGAGACGGTGCTGCAGAAGTCGCAGCGCGGCACAGGTCACGCGCTGCAGGTGGCGCGGCGAAAAATTCGCAAAAGCGCAAAGTACGCCGTGGTTTTGCCAGGTGACGCGCCTTTGCTTCGCACCGAGACGCTCGAGGCTCTGGTTTCGGCGCACCGTCGTGGCGAGGCTGCTGCAACGATTCTGACAGCAGAGCTGGACGATCCGACCGATTACGGGCGCGTGATTCGGGATAGCGAAGGGCGTGTGCAGCGCGTGGTGGAAGAAAAATCCGCGACGCCCGAGCAGCGCGCGATTCGAGAAGTGAACTCGAGCATTTACTGTTTTACTCTCGCGAAACTTTGGCCGTGTCTAAACGCGCTGCGGCCGGATAACGCGCACCGCGAGCTTTATCTGACGGATGCGATCGGCTTGCTGCGCGAGCGAAACGAGCGAGTGTTGGCAGTTATGGCCGAGGATGCCGCGGAAATTCTGGGCTGTAACACGCGGGCGTCGCTCGCCGATGTCGATCGAATATTCCGGGCGCGCAAATCGGCCGAAGTCATGGAGTCCGGCGTGACGATTTACCTTCCGGAAACGGTGGTGATCGATCCGGACGTAATCGCCGGAGAAGACTCGGTGATTGAGCCGGGAGTGCATTTGCTCGGAGCGACGCGCATTGGCGCGCGCTGCAAAATACGTGCTGGATGCGTGCTGCGCGATACTCGTCTTGAAGACGACGTGATCATCGAACCGTACACGGTGATGGACCGCGGCAAAGTGGGGTCTTTCGCGACCGTTGGGCCGTTTGCGCGATTCCGGCCCGGTGCAGACATTCGCGCACGCGCGCACATCGGCAACTTCGTGGAAGTGAAAAATTCGGTGGTGCACGAGGGTGCGAAGGCCGGACACTTAACGTACCTGGGCGACGCCTCGGTTGGAGCTGAAACGAATATTGGCGCTGGAACGATTACGTGCAACTACGACGGCGCGGGGAAATATCACACCGCGATCGGCAAGCGAGTTTTTATCGGCAGTGATACGGCTCTTGTCGCCCCCATCCGCGTGGGAGACGACGCCTACGTAGCAGCCGGCTCGGTGATCACTGAGAATGTGCCGGCCAACGCGCTAGCGATTGCGCGCGGACGGCAATCGAACAAGCTCGGATGGGCGACGGCTCGCCGCAAAGAGTTGGCGAGCGCGAAAAAATCCGGCAAGTCCCGAAAAGCACCAAAACCCCGCAAGAAACGCTGATTCGCGCGATCGCTGGCCGCGGGCAGTCGGCCGTCGCGCGCTTCGCCGAATCGTTCGTCCGATGTGTTAAAATCCTAAGAAGGAGAACGAATTGATGAAATTCGGCGTGGTCCAGTTCCCGGGCTCGAATTGCGACGACGACGCTTTCCACGCGGTGGCGTCGGTAATTGGAAAGCCGGTCGAATTCATCTGGCATCAATCGGAAGACCTGGCGGGAAGCGACGTAGTGATTCTTCCCGGCGGTTTCGCGTACGGCGACTACCTGCGGACGGGTGCGATCGCTCGGTTTTCTCCGGTGATGAAGTCGGTAGATAAATTCGCCCGTTCGGGTGGCTTGGTTCTTGGTATCTGCAACGGATTTCAGATTTTGCTCGAAGCGGGACTTCTGCCCGGCGCAATGATGCGCAACAAGGGCTTGCGGTATTTGTGCCGCCACGTTCACATCCGCGTGGAAACCACCGACAATCCGTTTACCTGCGCTGCAAAGAAGGGACAAGTGCTGAAGATTCCCATCGCGCACAACGAAGGAAATTATTTTTGCGAGCCTGCGATGCTCAATGGGCTGGAGAAGAACAATCAGGTGATTTTCCGATACGTGACACCGGAAGGAGCGGACGCGGCAGAGAACGACCGCGAAGCAAATCCGAACGGGTCGCTGCACTCGATCGCGGGCATCTGCAATCGCGAACGAAATGTGCTTGGTTTGATGCCACATCCCGAGCGTGCGGTGGAGTCGCCGCTCGGATCCGAGGACGGGCTGGTGCTGTTCCGCTCTGTCGTCGCGAGTTTTGCAAGTCATACTGCTGTGACGGCTTAAGCTTCGCGTGCCGCGATCGTACCGACCTTGCTCGCTATTTCATTTGCTGCGACAATTTAAGCGTGCCAACGCCTTCACTTTTTGATGATCGAAACCGAGATTAAAGTAACCCCTCAGGTCGCCGCTGAACACGGCCTTACCGCCGACGAATACACTCGCATCCAGAAAATCCTGGGGCGCGATCCCAATATCACCGAACTTGGAATTTTCAGCGTGATGTGGAGTGAGCATTGCTCGTACAAGTCCTCGCGTGTGCATCTGAAGCGGCTTCCCACCAAAGGAAAATATGTCGTGCAAGGTCCCGGCGAGAACGCGGGAGTAGTGGATATCGGCGACGGAATGGTCGCAGCGTTCAAGATTGAATCGCACAATCACCCGAGCTTTGTGGAACCGTTTCAGGGCGCGGCGACAGGCGTCGGTGGAATTCTGCGCGACATTTTTACGATGGGCGCGCGGCCAATCGCGGTGCTGGATGCGCTGCGTTTCGGGCCGGTTACTTCCGGGCCGGGCGCAGGAAATGCGACGAGTGAAGAAATCAAGCGCAACCGGCAAATTCTGGACGGAGTGATTCGCGGCATCGGATTTTATGGAAATTGTTTCGGCGTGCCGACGGTGGGCGGCGAAATCGTGTTCGAGCCGTGCTATTCGAATAATCCATTGGTGAACGCGCTGGCTCTCGGTATCGCCAAACGCGAGGAATTGTTTTTCGCCAAGGCAAGCGGCGTGGGAAATCCGGTGATTTACGTCGGTGCAAAGACGGGGCGCGACGGAATTCACGGCGCGTCGCTGTTAGCGTCGGCGGAGTTCAGCGAAGAATCGCAACAGAAACGGCCGAACGTGCAAGTGGGCGATCCGTTCCTTGAAAAATTATTGCTGGAAGCGTGTCTGGAGGCGATGCGTACGGGCGCGATTGTTGCGATTCAAGATATGGGCGCGGCGGGATTGACGAGCACGAGTTCGGAAATGGCGTCACGCGGCGGAATGGGAATCGAAATGGATCTGACGCGCGTGCCGCAACGCGAAGCGAAAATGACCGCGTATGAAATGATGCTCAGCGAATCGCAGGAACGAATGCTACTGGTGGCGACGCGCGGGCGCGAGCAAGAAGTATTTGACGTGTTTCACAAGTGGGGCCTGGACGCGGTGGAGATTGGCCGCGTGACGGACGACGGGAAACTGCGAATCCTACTCGATGGGGCGGTGGCTGGAGAAATTCCGGCGCACGCACTGGCGGAAGAAGGGCCGCGATACGAACGTCCGGTGGCTGCTCCGAACACCTCGGGCGCGCCGAAGACAACTGGGAAGGTACCGTTCGCGAGCGACGGCGCGGACCTGACGGAAAATTTCCGACGGCTGCTGGCGGCGCCGACGATCGCGTCAAAGAAGTGGGTAACCGACCAGTACGATTCGATGGTTCGCACGAATACGCGGTTCGGTCCCGGCGCGGGCGATGCGGCGGTATTAAGGCTTAAGGAAACGAAACGGGCGATCGCACTAGCAACGGATGGAAACGGACGCTGGGGAAGCCTTTCGCCTCGTGAGGGGGCCATGCATTCGGTGGCGGAGGCGGCACGCAACGTAGCGTGTTCGGGCGCAAAGCCGATCGCCGCGACGAACTGCCTGAATTTCGGCAATCCGGAAAAGCCCGAGGTGATGTGGCAGTTCACCGAAGCAATCGACGGAATCGGAGAAGCGTGCACGGCGCTTGAAACACCGATCACCGGTGGAAACGTCAGCTTCTATAACGAGACGCTCGGCAATCCCATTTATCCGACGCCTATTATTGGCGTACTGGGATTGATGGAAGACGCGGAGTTTGCGATTGGCTCGGGATTTCGGAACGCAGGCGACAAGATTTTCGTTCTCGACGGCGCGGCGGACAAAAGCATCGCTTCCGCCGAGTCTTTTTCGTCTTCGGAATACGCGAAGGAAATTCACGGCATCGTCAGCGGTATGCCGCCAAAAATCGATCTGGCTGCCGAGAAACGCTTAATCGACTGCCTAGTGCACCTCGCTGCTGAGAAGACGATTGCCTCGGCGCACGACATCAGCGACGGCGGCGTGGCCGTGTCGCTCGCGGAATCTTGCTTCGGAAGTGAAAACCTGTCGGCGCAGGTTTCGCTCGATACCCTCGGCACAACGCTAAACGCCGAAACGGCGGCCTATGGCGAACGCGGCGCTCGAGCGGTGGTTTCCGTGCCGCCTTCGTCGGTCGTTCGCCTGAGGGCTATCGCCGCTGAAAACGGCGTAAACGCGACGGAAATTGGTACCGTCGCCGCGGGCGATTTTCGCATCCAATATGGGACGAAGACTGTGATACAAGGCAGTCTGGCGTCGTTCCACAGGCCCTGGGCGAAATCCCTGCAAGAGGCGATCGAAAACGGATGAACGCGAAATCCCATCATCTGGAAGATGACCATTTTCACGACCACTGCGGTGTGTTTGGAATTTTCAACCATGCCGAAGCGTCGAAGATGGCGTACCTGGGGCTCTACGCGCTCCAGCATCGCGGGCAGGAATCGGCCGGTATTGCCTCGACGGATGGTAGTCAGATACACGTCCACAAATCGCTCGGCCATGTGCAGGAAATTTTCACTCCTGAGGTGATTTCGCATCTGCCGGGTGCGGCGGCGATCGGTCACACGCGCTATTCCACGGCCGGCGATAACAGCTTGACGAACGCCCAGCCGGTAGTCATCGATTGCAACAAAGGCAAACTAGCGCTCGGTCATAACGGAAATCTGACGAACGCGATTGAGCTGCGCAAGAGACTCGAACACCGCGGTTCGATTTTCCAAACCACCAGCGACACCGAAGTGATCGTTCACTTGATCGCGCGTAGCAACGCCAGAAATTTGAGTGGCGCGATTGCCGACGCGCTCAGCCAGGTAGAAGGCGCTTACTCGCTGCTGCTGCTTACTCCGGATGAAATTTACGCGATTCGCGATCCCCGCGGATTTCGGCCGCTTTGCTTGGGGCGGCTGGAAGGTGCGTGGGTGGCTGCGTCCGAAACGTGCGCACTCGACTTGATCGATGCGGAATACGTGCGCGAAGTGGAACCGGGCGAGATGGTGCGGATTACGCGCGGCGGATTGGAGTCGATTCGCTTCGCTCCGGAGAAACCGCATCAGTACTGCATTTTCGAGCATGTGTATTTCTCGCGGCCAGACAGCCTTGTTTTTGGCAAGCCGGTGAACGAGAGCCGCGAGCGGTTGGGCCGGGCCCTCGCGCAGGAGCACCCCGTCGATGCCGACATCGTGGTTCCGGTGCCAGACTCCGGCGTACCGGCGGCCATCGGATACGCTGCGGAATCTGGAATTCCGTTTCGCATGGGTTTGATTCGCAATCACTATATCGGCCGGACGTTCATCGAGCCCGAGCAGGCGATTCGCGATTTCGGCGTGAAGCTGAAACTGAATCCCGTCCGTCGAATGCTCGAAGGCAAGCGCGTGATTCTGGTGGACGATTCGATCGTGCGCGGTACAACGAGCCGAAAAATTGTGCGGTTGGTTCGCGAAGCAGGAGCTACCGAAGTTCACGTGCGAATCAGCTGCCCGCCGACGATTTCGCCCTGCTATTACGGCGTCGACACTCCGCGCCGCGAAGAATTAATCGCAGCCAATAATTCCGTCGAAGAAATTCGCAAGTACCTGGGCGCCGATTCACTGGGATACGTTTCGTTGCCCGCGTTGCGCACTGCGGTGGGTGACATCGAAAAGAAATTCTGCACGTCCTGCTATACCGGCAGCTATCCGACCGAGCTGGTGCAACTGGAAGTGGAGGCTCATCGTGAAAGCTGAAGCGAGCGGCTCCGCCCCCGATACGAAAGTGAATGGTCCAGACCGCGTTCGCAAGAGCAGGAGCCGAGTCTGGAAAGAGGCCGTCTCGTGGTTTTGGGTGCTCGTCGCGTTCGTTTTCATCGAGGGCGGAGTTGCACAGGCTCGTGTGATTCCGAGCGGATCGATGGAGAACAGCGTCCTGATCGGCGACCATCTGATTATCAGCCGCGTGGGATACGGAGCGGGCGTTCCGTTCACCAATTACAACGTGCCCCTGTGGCGCGAACCCGAGCGGCAGGAAATCATTGTGTTTCGCGCGCCGCTCGTCGACCAGGGATTTCCAGACCTGATCAAGCGCTGCATCGGCGTACCGGGCGACCGGATCAAGATCGTCGCTGGCCAAGTTTACGTAAACGGGACGGCGATTGCCGACCCGCACGCGATGCACAAAGCCGGAGCGGCGAATCTGCCGTGGGAAAATTTTCCGCAACGCGCGTCTGAGCTGACGTACATGGACGTACCCGAGTGGCGTGGTGCGTTGGCGAAAAATACAAAGAACGGCGAGCTGATCGTCCCTCCGGGCAAGTATTTCATGATGGGCGATAATCGCGACGATTCGAACGACAGCCGTTTCTGGGGATTCGTGCCGCGAGAAAACATTATTGGCACGCCGGTACTGATTTACATGTCGATCGACGGACCGGGTGATGTTTGGGAGCCGGGCCACATGGGCGACCGGTTCGCCGTATATCTGAATGCGATGATTCATCCCAGCGAGATTCGCTGGAACAGGATGTTCCGGACATTTCAAACCGATGCCTCTAAAAACACAGGCGGAGCATCGTGAAGGCGGACGTGGAAGAAGCGATCGCAGCAGACAAAGAGCGGGCTCGCGAACGCGAAGCGGCCGGAGCGTCCACAACAACGAGCGATAAGGTTTGGCGCGAAGTTGTTTCCTGGTTTTGGGTGATCGTGGCGTTCCTGGTGATCGAGGGGTTGTTCGTGCAGGCGCGCGTAATTCCCAGCGGATCGATGGAAAATACGGTGCTGATCGGCGACCACTTGATTGTGAGCCGGTTTGGGTACGACGCCGGATTGCCGTTCACGGCGTGGCACGTCCCGCTGTGGCGCGAACCGAAGCGGCAACAGATTATTGTCTTTCGCGCGCCACTGGCGGACCAGGGATATCCCGACTTCATCAAGCGTTGCATCGGCGTTCCCGGCGATCACATTAAGATCGTGGAAGGCAAAGTTTTCGTGAACGGAAAGATGCTCGATGAACCTTACACTTTGCACAATCAATACTCGATGTTGGGTGCCGGGGAAAACTATCCGGCAAACAGCGCGGAAATGACCTTCATCGACCGGCCGGAATGGGCGGCGGAAATCGTCCAGAACAGCGTGAACGGGGAGCTGGTCGTCCCGGCGGGCCACTATTTTATGATGGGCGACAATCGCGACAACTCCAACGACAGCCGGTACTGGGGTTTTGTGCCGCGCGAGAATATTATCGGGACACCGGTGCTGATATATATGTCCATCGACGCGCCGGAAGATGTTTGGAATCCGGGCCACTTCGGCGAACGATTCGCTACGTATTTCCGGGCTTTGATTCATCCAGGCGAAATACGCTGGAAGCGGCTCTTCCACATTTTCTAGTTATAGAAATACATTCCGCCCCCTTCAGAAAGCAGACTCTTCGAATGCGATACGCCGACGCAGGAGTAAACATCACAGTTGCCGACGAAGCCAAACGTCGGATTGGCGCCATGGCGCGAAAGACATTTGGGCGGAGCGTGCTCGCGCCGATCGGCGGGTTTGGCGCGCTGTTTCAGCTAGACCGCAAGCGGTGGCGCAATCCGATCCTGGTTTCGAGTGCGGACGGAGTGGGCACAAAGCTGAAAGTCGCGTTCGCCACGAATATTCATTCCACCGTCGGCGCGGACATCCTAAATCACTGTGTGAACGATATTCTGACGCAAGGTGCCGAGCCACTTTTCTTTCTCGACTATCTCGCGATGGGCAAGATCGAAACGCGCGTGGTCGAGCAAGTGATTGAGGGAATGAGCCGCGCCGCAAAACACGCCGGCTGCGCTTTGATCGGCGGCGAAACTGCGGAGATGCCAGATTTTTATCCTCCAGGTGAATACGATCTGGCGGGATTTATCGTGGGCGCCGTCGAACGCGACAAGCGGCTCGACCCTCGCCACGTGCGGTCGGGGGATGCGCTAATTGCGTTGCCTTCCAGCGGCCTGCATACCAACGGATACTCGCTCGCTCGCAAATTGATTTTCGGTGTGGCCAAGCTGGATGCGAATTCGTACGTCGCGGAAGTGGGCAATAAAATCGGCGCGGAGCTTTTGAAGCCGCACCGGTCGTACTGGCCGCTGCTGAGAAACGTTCTGAATCGCGGATGGGTCACGTCGATGGCACACATCACCGGCGGCGGAATTACTGGAAATTTGCCGCGCGCGCTGCCGAGCGACGTGCAAGCGGTGATCGAGTTGGGCTCCTGGCCGGTACTACCGATTTTTCAATATTTGGCACAGCTCGGAAACATCGAGCGCGAAGAATTGCTGCAGACTTTTAATCTAGGCGTCGGGATGATTTTGGTCGTCCCTGCGAAACACGTCGCCCGAGTGGAATCCGAGCTGAAGCGGCGCCGCGAAAAATTCTACCTCGTCGGCCGAATTGAACGGGCGGTGCGAGGAAAACCGCGAGTTATCTATGTCGGGAAGCTCGGCCTCTAGCGTGTTTCTTGACTGCGTGCCGCGGCCCTGCGTGTGGCACCGCCGGTAACGCATCCTTGTTGTCGATGTCGATGGCAACTTTCCAAGAACGATCGGGCTGTTTTTTCCAAACCAGCACGTATTTTCCCGGCTGCGCCTTGATCCTGCCTTGCTTATCCGTCGTAACGAAATTGTAGGCACCGTACTCGTACGCCATGTCACCGGCTTGGGCCACGTGAACGGCGGTCGTTTTCCAAGTGAGAGACGAATCGGGAACGGCAAACACCTGCTGCCAGACGGCGCGCAGGTCCGTCTTCGTTGTCGCGATGGGTCCTCCATCGGTGAAGCCAACCGCGTCGTCGGAGTAAACCGAAACGGCTTTGTCGAGATCTTTCGATTGCGATGCGGCGCTCCACGCCGCGGATGCTGCGCGAATGGCAATTTCATCGGCGGCCCGCGCAGCTGCCGCAACTTTCGCAGCATCGGGCTTCGTTTCGGAACAGCCCTGAAAAGCGACCGAGACAGCAATCATTACGAGCACGCACACAGACGACCAAGAACGACGCATCGAAATTCCTCCCAAATGAATTTTGAAGATGCCTGACGCACAAGCGAGTGTCAAGCGGCTGCGGAATGAGGTGTAGCGAAACAGCGTGCTTCGTTTTGTGGGTTTGTGGAACTATGCTAATTTCGGGCAGACATGAAAAAACGAATTGGCGTGCTGCTCTCGGGGCGCGGCTCAAATTTCGAAGCGCTTGCGGATAGTGTGGCAGCCGGGCGGTTGCCGAACGCGGAAATCGCCGTCGTCCTGAGCAATCGAGAAGGCGCGCAGGGAATTCAAAAGGCGCTCGACCGCAATCTACCGGCGCGCGTGATTCCGTCGAGAGGCTTGGAGCGCGAAGCATACGACAAGCTCGTAGTTGCCTCTCTCAAACAGGCCGGAGTCGAACTGGTTTGCCTAGCCGGTTACATGCGCCTGCTCTCACCGCATTTTGTTTCGGCGTTTCCGAATGCCATTCTGAATATTCATCCCTCCTTGCTTCCCGCGTTTCCGGGGCTTGAATCGCAGCGCCAGGCGCTGGAGCATGGCGCGAAATTTTCAGGCTGCACCGTCCACTTCGTGGACGAAAACCTGGACGCCGGGCCGATCGTGTTGCAAGCGTGCGTTCCCATCGAGGACAGCGACACCCCGGAATCGCTCGGCGAACGGATACTGCACGAGGAACATCGCATCTATACGGAAGCAGTGAAAATTGTGCTCGAAGGTAGCTACCGCATTGAAGGCCGTCGAGTGCTGCGCACAACGGAGAAACCATAGTGTCTGCCGCAAAATTCCCGCCGGTCGATGAGCAAATCGCGTACTTGAAAAAGGGTGCGGCGGAAACGATTCGTGAAGAAGAGCTGAAGGCCAAGCTCGAGCAATCCTACAAGTCCGACAAACCATTGCGCGTGTATCTGGGCGTGGACCCCACGGCTCCGGACATCCATCTGGGCCACACGGTCGTGCTGCGAAAGCTGAAGCAATTTCAGGATATGGGCCACACGGCGATTTTCCTGATTGGCGATTTTTCCGCGATGATCGGCGACCCGACGGGCCGTTCCGAGACGCGACCGCCACTGGCGAAAGAACAGGTGGAACAAAACGCCGAGACGTATTTGCAGCAGGTCTTCAAGATTCTGGACAAGAGCAAGACGGAAGTCCGCTATAACAACGAGTGGCTCGGCAAGCTTACGAGCTCGGAGGTAGTACAGCTCTGCGCGCACTACCGGTTGGCGCGGATGCTGGAGCGCGAGGATTTTCGTTCGCGCCTTGATTCGAATTTACCGATTTCCGTTCACGAATTGCTCTACCCATTGCTGACGGCTTACGACGCCGTGGCCCTGAAGTCGGACGTGGAGCTTGGCGCCACGGAGCAGAAATTCAATCTACTGGTGCACCGCGAAATTCAGCGCGAGTACGGGTTGCCGGCGCAGGTGGTGATGACGATGCCGATCCTCGTCGGCCTCGACGGCGACCGGAAGATGTCGAAGAGTTTTGGCAACTATATCGGCATCACGGAAGAGCCTGGGCAGATGTTTGGCAAACTGATGTCGATCTCGGACACGCTGATGTGGTCTTACTACGAACTATTGACGGATTTCGGGACGCCCGTGATCGTGAGATTGCAGGAAGAGGTGCGCATGGGCGTGCTGCACCCGATGGACGCGAAGATGCAGATGGCGCACACGATCGTCGCGGGATTTCATGGCGAAGACGCCGCAAAAGAAGCGGCTGATGAATTTCGTTTGGTGTATCGAGACCGCAAAGCGCCCACAGACATGCCAGAACTGAAACTGGCGTGGGGCAAACGTCCGCTCTATTCGATCCTCACCGAAAGCGGGATGGCGAGTTCTCGCAGCGAAGCCGAGAGGTTGATTAAGCAGGGAGCCGTTGAAGTGAGCGGCGAAATCGAAAAAGACGTGAAACGCGCCGTGGTCCTGAATCCTGGAGATTTGTTGCCGCTCCGGGTGGGCAAGAAAAAATTTCTGCGAATCGTGGGCGTGTAGTTCGCGCTACAGAACGTCCACGAGTACCAGCGACACGTCGTCCGTTGGCGGGCCTTCGCGCCACTCGGCGACGCGGTCCAAAATTCCCTGCTTCATTTCGTGAAACGGCAGCAACGAGGTTTCGCGTACGAATTTCTGTACGCCTTCCACGCCCAACATTTCACCGCGCGAGTCGAAGACGTCGGTAATTCCATCGGTATAGAGGACGACGCGATCTCCCTTTTCGAGATCCACGTCGAGCGTGGCTTCGCCGTCCACGGCTTCGGGTAGAGCGCCCAGAACCATGCTGCGCGATTCAAGCAAACGGGGCTCGGCGCCTTCATGCGCAATCATCACGGGTGGGTGACCCGCACCGGCAAACACCATGCGACGGCCGGCGCGGTCAATCCGCGCCGCCGCAACGGTGAAAAAGAAAACCGAGCTGCCAATATTTTGCATCACGAACCGGTTCAGCTGGCGCAGCATCGGGCCGAGCGCGGCGCCGGCGCGCAACTGAGTCATCATCTCGGTGTAGATGCGATTGGCGACGAGCGCTGAACCGATACCGTGGCCCGAGACGTCGCAAACGAGAAGATTCAAGTAATCGTTATCGAGCGCGCTGACAAGCCCGAAATCTCCTCCAATGGTGCGAACGGGATGATAAAAAGTCTCAACCTTCACGCCGCCCCATGAGAGCGACTTGGGCGCGAGGCTCTGCTGCACGCGCGCGGCTAACAATAAGTCTTCCTGAATTTCCTTCTGGCGCTCTTCGAGCTGCTTGTTGGCGTCTCGCAGTTCCTGCTCGGCGTGCTTTTGCTCGGAGATATCGGTGAAGGTGACAATTGCAAAATTGCGGCCGTCGGGATCTTCGACGAGTTTCGCGCTGATGATGACCGGAACCCGGCTGCCATCTTTGCGGGGCAACACAAATTCAAAGCGATTGTGACGGCGGCGCTCGTTACGTTCCCGCTGCTCGATTATGAAGTCCGCTTCCTGCTTCGTGTAGAACTTATACAAATCGACGCCAACCACTTCCTCGGGGGAGAGGTCGGTCATTTGGGCGAAACTGGAGTTCACGAAAATGATGTTCTGGCAGTCATCGGCAATCAAAACGCCTTCGTTCAGCGTTTCCAGGATGCCTTCGGTTTGAGCAAGCCAGTCCGGTACTTCGGTGTCCACAAAATTCCCCGATTCAACGGCGAACGCAGCGAAATCTGCGGCCGTGAGTGCGTATCTTAACTAATTCCTTCAGAAACCGCCAAGTCAAGCGGTTCCGGTTGGGCGTTACGGCGCGATTTGGTTCCATCCGACCAAATGTGCTGGCATCATAATAGATGCGCGGTTCGTCCAAATGATTGAACGAATCGCGAAACCTCCGCTTATGCGAACGAACGAAAATCGAGTACCGCCGGGTCCCCGAGGGATACCTCTACTGGGCATGGCGTTGAAGGTGTTGCGAGATCCGTTGGGAACGTTGCAGAACCTTGCGCGTGAATACGGCGACATCGTCTGCATTCCGGTCGTAAATCAACGTCGAATTCTGCTGAATCATCCGGACCTGATCGAACAGGTGACGGTGATTCAACAGAACAAATTCCACAAAAGCAAACTCACCAAGGACGTGACCCAGCGGCTTTTGGGTCAGGGTTTGCTGATCAGCGAAGGCGATTTCTGGCGCCGGCAACGTCGGCTGGCGCAACCGGCGTTTCAGCGAAGCCGCATCAACGGGTACGCCTCGACGATGGTGGAATGCGCGGAAACCCGCGCAAGACTTTGGAAAGACGGCGAGGTTCGAGACATCGCTCAGGAAATGATGTCGTTGACCCTGGACATCGCGGTGAGGACACTTTTTGGCGCGACGTTACCCGGCGAATCGGAGAAGGTGGGAGACGCTCTTGGTTTTTTGATGCGCTATTCGCTGCGCAAAGCGCGGTCGCCGATCAGCGTGCCGGAATCGTGGCCGACGCCGAACAACCAGCGCGCCAATCGGGAGACGGCATTTCTGGACGCGATGGTGTACGGGATTATCGATAAGCGCAAATCGGAAGCGTCACTCGAAAGTCACAACGACCTTCTCTCGATGCTCATGGCTTCGATGGACGAGGACGGCACACAGATGACGCCGCGACAATTGCGTGATGAAGCGATGACTTTGTTTCTGGCCGGCCATGAGACAACGGCGCTATCGCTCTCGTGGACTTGGTATCTGCTGAGCGAAAATCCGGCCGCTGAGAAGCACTTGCATGAGCAGCTGCGCGACGTGCTCGGCGACAAAGCGCCGGACGTAGGCGATCTGGTTCGGGTGCCGTATTTGCTGGCGGTAGTAAACGAAGCACTGCGGCTCTATCCGCCGGCATACATTCTGGCGCGGACGTCGATTGCGCCATGCACGATCGGCGGATACGACTTCCCGACGGACTCGACCATGATCATGAGCCAGTGGGTGATGCATCGCGACGCGCGCTATTTCGAAGATCCTGAAGCGTTTCGGCCCGAACGTTGGCTGGATGGACTGGAAGATCGCCTGCCGAAGGGCGCTTATTTTCCGTTTGGCGATGGGCCGCGGCGCTGCATTGGCCAAAACTTTGCGCTGATGGAAACCGCGCTCGCAACGGCGTCGGTAGCGCAAAAATTCAGCTTCAAACTGGTACCTGGCCACCCGATTGTGCCGGAGCCGCTCGTCACTTTGCGTCCGAAACACGGAATTCGAATGACCATCCACAAACGGAATTGAACGCCGCATCGCTAGGTTTGTCGCGATCGTCGCGTTACTTCACAAACTCTCCGGTACCACCGCTCGCCCAGGGATCGTACGTCAAAGCAAAGCGGACGCGGTCGGGGATCGCGGGATGCGAGTAAAAAAGGAAGACTCCCAGCGGATTCGGATCGGGGTCGGATAAATCCACTTCCCCCAGAACCTGAAACGCTTGGGCGCCGACCTGAGCGGAATCTGGCGTAAGTCCGTGCGTGACTTCCAATCCGTATTGGTCGGCTTGATGTTCGTCATGACGGCTGAATGCGCTGAAAATCGGATTGGCGATGAAGGCGAGAACGGTAAGCACCAAAAGCAATGCCGGGAACGAAGCCCAATCGCCCAAGTCGCGGATTCCCCATTTGTTTGCGGAACCCGCCAGCATTGCTCCAATGATTTTCGAACCGATCCAGAGCATCACAAAGAGGCACACGGCGCCGAAGATCATTCCCTTCCAAATGTGGCCGAGAACGTAGTGGCCCATTTCGTGTCCAGTGACGAACACGATTTGGGGCGTGTTCATTTTGGCGATGGTTGTGTCCCAAACCACGATTCGTTTCGATGCACCGATCCCCGTCACATACGCGTTCAACGAGGTCGTCTTTTCACCGGCGCCCATCCAGAACATTCGCTCGGGAGGAATATCTTGTCCGGCGCGTTGAACCATTTGTTCGAGGCTCGCGGTTAATACCGGATCTTTCGAAGCTAGTGGCTCAAACTTGTGGAACAACGGATCAACTACGAGGGGCTGTAGGAAAATCAGAAAGACACCGAGTGGCAGCGCGGCGAGCCAAAAATAAAACCACCAGCGACGCGGACGGCGGCGAATGACGGCGTACAAAATCGAGATCAGAACGATTCCAATGAGGATCGAAACGAGTTCGCCTTTCGTCCAATCCCAAAGCCACGAAGTCCAGCTTTGAATGCTCAGCCCGAATCGTTTGCTGACCCACTCAGTCGCGATGTCCAGCGGAATCCCGAGGACGGCGATCGCGAGAAGAATCGACGGCGCAAAAATCAAGACCTGCACGAAGCGGGAGGGTGAACAGTTTTCCGCCCAGTCGCGAAACTTCGATGCAAGCCGCCAACGCAGAATCAGAAGCAACACGAAGACGGTGTAGAAAAAGCCTACGATCTGACCCCAGAAGGCGATTTGGCCAAGCAAATGCGCCTTGCGACGGAGATCGGAAGTTAGCGTGTAGGCGGTGACCTTTGGGGAGGTCGAGACCGGCGCAGCGGTGTTCGCGAGCGACTCGGCCTGAACAGTGGGCGCAAGAGCCGAAGCGGAGGCCGTGCGAGGCACGAACATCACGAATACGAACGAGAAAATCGCGATCCTCAAGGCAGTTTTCATTGATCGTCCCCGTGTTCGATTGACTCCCGGGAGTTCATCCCGCAACCGCGGGAGTATGCCCCGCCTGGCAAACGAGTGCAACCTGCCAAAACCGCTGAGCCGAGACACTCCCAACGAAATGAAACAATTCGACCGCAATCGCCGTTTATGCTGGTAGCGTTCCGGGACCGTGACACGGGGAGTGGAGCCGCAATGAATTTGTCGATCGAAAGCGTGAGCAAGAAATACGCCCGGAGTCAGTGGGGGCTGCGAAATTTACAGCTGGAATTGCGTCCAGGCGTGCTTGGTTTGCTAGGTCCGAATGGCGCTGGGAAATCGACGTTGATGCGCATCCTTGCGACGGTGACCCGTGCGACGGAAGGGCGCGTTTTGTGGAACGAAATTGACATCGCGAAATCACCCGACCCATTGCGCTCGGTGCTTGGTTATCTGCCGCAGGATTTCGGCGTATACCCCCATCTTACCGCAGTGGAATTTCTGGAGTATCTCGCCGCTGCGAAGGGTCTGGACGCACGGACGGCACGCCAGCGAATCGACGATTTGTTGGACGTCGTGAATTTGGCCGAGGCGCGCAACCGTCCATTGGGACGCTTCTCGGGAGGAATGAAACAACGCGTAGGCATCGCTCAGGCGTTGCTGAACGATCCGGAACTCTTAATTGTGGACGAGCCGACGGCGGGGCTCGATCCGGAAGAGCGTGTGCGATTCCGGAATCTTCTGTCGGAATTGTCCGGCGAGCGGATCGTTATTTTATCGACGCACATTGTTTCGGATATCGAGGCAGTGGCGACCGACATCGCCGTCCTGAACAGCGGGCTGCTGCTGGCGCACGCAGCACCCGAGGAAATGCTTCGAACCGTCGAAGGGAAGGTCTGGGATTTGCTCGTCGCCAGCGGCGATCTGCCGTCGCTGCGGCGAAGATTTCAGATTTCCAGCAGCGTGCGCCGCTCAGACGGCGTGCAGATTCGAGTGGTGTCGGCTGAGAAGCCGGCGGATGCGGCCGTGCCCGCGGCTCCTTCGCTCGAAGACGCTTATCTGCATTGTATTTCGCTGCATCGCGGGAGCGTAGCGGCGTGAATGGTGCGCCTTCAGGCCGGTCGAGAGTGCTGTACCACATGGCCCGCGCCGATTTTCTGGAGCGCGTGCGCCGGTACAGTTTCCTCGTCACGCTCGGCATGACGATGTATTTGGGATACCTGGCGGCGACCGGAAAAATCGTGCTGCAAGTGGGCGACATGCGTGGGATTTACAACTCCGCGTGGATTGGCACGCTGATGTCATTGGTCGTCACCACGTTTTTATCGCTGGCGGGATTCTATGTGGTGAAAAATACGATTGAGCGAGACCGCGAAACTCGCGTAGGCCAGATTTTGGCGTCCACGCCCATCTCAAAATTTCTTTATGTGATTGGAAAATGCGTCAGCAACTTTGCCGTGCTGGCGGCGATGGTGACGGTTCTGGCGGTTGCGGGCATCGCGATGCAGCTCGTTCAGCGCGAAGATGCGCACGTTCAAATAGGGAAGCTCCTCGCGCCGTTCGTCCTGTTGGCACTGCCGGCAATGGCGGTGGTGGCGGCGATTGCGGTCTTGTTCGAAACGATTCCACTGCTGCGCGGCGGTTTCGGTAATGTGGCGTATTTCTTTGTTTGGATCATGGGACTGGCGGCGCCCGCAGGAAGTGGCGCTGAAGGCCGCACTTCCATTTTCGATTGGCCTGGTCTGAATCTGGTGTGGCACAGCATGAAAGCGTTGGCGCCGACACAGAGCAACAATTTTTCATTTTCGATTACCGCTGGACTGGGCAGCGCGGCGAGTTCGAGTTTCCTTTGGACGGGGATTGATTGGACGCCCGCGCTTGTGCTGACTCGTCTTGCGTGGTTCGGCGTTGCATTGGCAATCGCATGTTTGGCGTCCTTGTTTTTCGATCGGTTTAACCCTGCGAGTCTTCGGAGAGTGCGAGGATCTGCCTTGGCTGGGGCCGATGGCGATACTTTGGCGAATTCGGCCGAAGTTGCGACGTTCCGCCCGGGAGCTGCGTTGCCGCGATGGACAGCGGCACCCGTGAGATTCCGATTCGGCGCGATGCTAGGGGCGGAGTTGCGGCTGATGCTAAAAGGGCAGAGATGGTGGTGGTACGCTGGCGTCGTCTTAAATCTTGGATTGTCGCTGGGATTGCCCTCGGCGGAATCTCGAGGCATAGCACTGTGCGTTGCCTGGATATGGCCGATTTTGTTGTGGTCCACCATGGGAGTGCGTGAGAGACGGGATGGGACGAGTCAGCTCCTGTTCTCTTCGCCTCATCCACTGGCGCGGCAGCTTCCCGCCGTGTGGGTTGCAGGATTCACAGTGGCGCTACTGACCGGCGGCGGGTTCGGCCTGCGGCTTTTACTGACGGGGGAGATTCGGGGCCTGTTCGCATGGTTCGTGGGCGCTGCGTTTATACCGACGTTGGCGTTATCGCTCGGAGTGTGGAGCGGGACGGGCAAGCCATTCGAGATTCTTTACACCTTGCTCTGGTACGTTGGCCCGTTGCATCAAATAGTGCAACTCGACTTCATGGGATCATCCCCGATGACGGCAGCGACGCGCGTTCCGGTCTTTTACCTGGCTGCAGCGGGAGTCTTCGGTGCACTCGCGGTTGCCGGACGCCGCAGACAGCTACAGAGCTGAGTACCGCCTCTGTGTGGACTTTCAATTCCAGTGCTGCCTTTCGGTACAGGTGTCTTTTTGAACGCCTAAACGAGCGCGAATTGCCGTACGTGTGACGGCGCGTCTACAATGGAGTCGGAATCGATATACGCCTCGCGGGGGAAATCCAAATGAAAATCACACGTTGTGGTCTGGGCATCCTGGCTTTGTTGGCCGTCGCAGTCGTACCCGTGCGCGGGCAACAGACTGCGCCTGCGGCGTCTAACGGGAATACCGCGACGTCGGATGCGGCCAAGAAGTCTGGCGACGAAAAACCGAAGCGTGCGCGCGTGTGGGACAACGACAACATCCCTAAGGCGGGCGATGAAATCAGCGTGGTAGGCCAGACGAGCAGCGCAACACAAGACGGATCGGGTGGAACGGGGGTAGGCGCTGCGGCTATTGCCTCCAATCCCGACGAGAAGAAAATTGACCGAATCGAGGCCGAGCCAAAAGCTGATCGCGACGCAAGGCTCGAAGCCGCCAAGGCGAAAGTGGATAGCTTGAAGAAGGATCTCGATCTGCTACAGCGCAATCTCGATCTGGACTCGCAAATGTATTTCAGCAAACCTGACTACGCATCCGACAAAGACGGTGCGCAGAAGATTAAGGATGAGCACGACGGAGTGCAGGCGAAACAAGATGAGGTGGACGCTGCTCAGAAAGAACTCGACGAATTGCAGGCTGCGCTCAATAAGTAGCACCCTCGGATGTGAACGGCCGCCCGCACACCGACAGCTCGATAAATTTCTGTCGGTCTCGGCAAATCCCAAGACATTCCGTTTTGCACAGAATTCTCACGCGTCAGCCGTGAAATCTATTGACTCCCGCCGGCCGGGCGCTCACAATTCCGTTCGTTAACAGAGTGTTACCCGTACGTTTCTGGCAGAAACGCACGACCAGACCGCAACGCACGCTTCCGCAAATCAACCCAGTCTTGAAAATCGGGAGGAACGATGCAGCACTTGCCGGGTGAGACTGTGCAGTGTGTGAATCCAGAGTGTTCGGCACGCGGCCGCTGGTTGCGCGTGCAGGACGCGCCACAGGAGTTGTGCCAAAGCTGCGGTGTTGAAGTGCACCCCGTACATCCGCCGCTCGCGCCGCGGTTCCGCGTGCGTCCGCGCCCGCTGAGGAATTATCGGCCGATGGGGCGTCCGCGCTAACGCGTTACGAGCCAAGTAACCCTTACGCTTCCGCAAGGAAGTAAAAAAAATGCTTGAACTGACTTCTTCATATCCGGCATTTTTGCGTCCGAGGACGCTGTTCTTCAGTAATAAAACTTTAAGCCGAACTGGATCAAGCGTGGCTGTCGAGTGGTCGAAATCTGACCGAAAGTGCTGGTGTCGCCGGTGTTGGCTGGATTCAGGAATTGCGCGTGATTGAACGCATTGAAGAACTCCGCGCGGAATTCGAGCGACTTACTTTCGGTAATCTGCGTTCGCTTCGTGAGGGAAAGATCAAAATTGTTGATTCCCGGTCCGCGAAGAGCGTTTCGCGAAAGCGTGCCATAGGTAAACAACGGAATTCCCACTTCGCCCTGGGAGCAGGTGGGATCGCTAGGTGGACACGGCGTGCAAATCAGATTCGTAGGATCGATCCAAAAGTTTCCGGTTGAACTGCCGCCGAGGCAATCGCTCGTAAACGTCTGGTTGGGATTGCGAGGATTCGCTTTCGCAATCGGACCGACGACGTCCACGCGGTCCAGATAATTGTTTTGCTCGCTGGCGTTCTCTCCGTTGTAGAAAGTGATGGGCTGGCCCTTCTGGAAAGTCGCAATTCCATTGAACTGCCATCCCCCGGCAACTTTTTTCATGATTGTGTTGTCGCCAAATGGTTTGGCGAACGGAAGTTCCCAGATACCGCTGATGACGAGCCGTTGTGGCGAGTCAAAGTCCGCAACCGAACGGTCCAGACGCGGGTCGAGCGGATCAGTGTAAGTGGAAGAACGCGAGCGAAACCCGGACGTAAGGTCAATCGTCTTGGAAATGGTGTACGCCGCCCGAAGAGCGAAAGACTTCGAAAGCCGCTTGTCCACCGTCAGTTGAAATTCGTCGCTGTCGGATAGTCCGTTGCTGAAGTTCGTGAATAGCTGCTGAATCCCAGTCGGTGACCCGGTGGGATCGATCGGATTGTTGCTGATTCCTCCTGTGCATGCCGCGAGCGGGCGGGCGCAGTCCGGATTCACCAGTGGACCGCCGGGATAGGCCTGCGATATCACCAACTGCTGCTCCATAACCGATGGCACCGGGTAATTCAGTTCTCCCGTGCTGATCAGTTTGCGGCCGAGGCTGCCGACGTAAACGGCTTCCACCATGGTGTCCGCGGAAGCTTGCCACTGAAAACCATAATTGAAGTTTTCCGAGTAAGGCGTCCGAAAATGGGGATTGGTCGCATAGCCGTAGGAGATGGCCGGTACGCCGAATTGACCATTAGGTGTGAACGGAAAGACGTTCGTAAGGCCGAAAGAATTGAACGGATCGGCGACGGGGTCGACCGCTGGGTTGTAGCCGGATGACACCGTGTACCCGGTCGGGGAGTTGTTCGCGACACCACCGAACGGTGGAAGTCCGCCAAATTGAAGATTCAGTGCGCCGTCTTCGATATCGTAGAAAATCCCGCCACCTCCGCGCATCACGAGTTTGGCATTGCCAAACATGTCCCAGGCAAAACCTACACGCGGCGCGAAGTTGTTTTTGTCGGGATAAACCAACGCGCGATTTGGCGTGCCTGGATCGCCTGGGTAAAGAATGTCGGGAGGAGCGGACGGATATATGGTGGACTGCCGTCCTGCGAAGAAGCCCAGGATTTCGTTGTGCACATCATATTGCGGAATGTAGTACTCGTAGCGAAGACCGTAATCGAAGGTGAATCGCGACGAAACCTTCCAGGTGTCCTGTGCGAACCCGGCCATCGAGCCGGTCCTGATGCCATAGACCGCTTTCGAGTTCTGGTAATAGTTATCGTAAAACCCGCCGACAAAATCCGCCTGCACGTCGCCGGTGAAGCTGCCGTCGGCGCCAAACTGAAATCCCCCGTTGTTGTAATAGTCGTAGTTGAAGTTCAGTTCGAGACGGGTGAAATCGCCTCCAAATTTCAGTTCGTGCTTGCCGCGCGTCCACGTAAATGTATCGGCCCATTCGAAAGTGTTGTCATCCAAAGTCGTCGGACCTTGGATGGATGGACCGAGATTGAAGTTCGCCGTAAAGATGGCGGGAGGAGCGGCGCCTTTCGGATCGTCTGGGTTGAGGTTCGTAAATCCGAGCGCTGCCGGCGTGGTACGGTCTGCGGGAATTGATTGATCCGTAGCTGTGCGGTTTGCGGCAAAGCGAAATTCGTTGACCATCGTGGTGTTAAAGGTATGCGTCCACGCCAGGGTTCCAATCTGGTCCCGGTAATTTGTGCTTCCCCCTGAACCAACCGGCACGTCTCCTCCAAGGAGCGGATTAAAACTTCGCACGTCGTCAACGAGATACACGAAGGAAAATGTGTCGTGCGTTCCCCAGTTGTGGTCGATGTGTGCGATCCCCTGATCCTCATACGTCGAGGCCGATGGTGCCGAGATGTACCCGTTGTTCGGAAGGTTCGGCAACGGCAAATACTTGGATATGTAGTTTGCGATGACCGGATTCACCGGAACCTGATTGAACGGATAGTTCGCCCCGGTCACGGGATTTACGAGTTGGCCGGAGCCGAGACAGTTTCCGGAGCCGTCAAAGCCGCCCGAGCAGTCTTCGCTAAAATCGCCGCCGCGCTCGGCTTGGTCCAGAACCGTAAGTTGGGGCGATTGCTGCCCTTCGATTCGGCGACGGCCCTCGTAGGACAAGAAGAAGAACGTTTTGTCCTTTCGAATCGGGCCACCGAGCGTGGCGCCGTAGTCGTTTCGCTTGAATGCCGACTTGGGCTGGCTGGGGGGAAGAAAATAATCGCGTGCGTTGAAGACGTCGTTCCGCAGGAATTCGAAAGCGTCTCCGTGAAAACTATTCGTTCCTGAACGAGTGATCTGATTGACGATCCCACCGGAAGTTCGCCCGTACTGCGCATCGTAATTGTTGGTGAGAATTTTGAATTCTTCCACGGCATCGGGATTGGGACTGACGACGATGTTGTTACCAAGAAAGTCTGTATTATTGCCGCCGTCCAATAGGAAGGTCAGCGATTCCGAACGTTGTCCGCTGACCGAGAAGGGGTTTCCCGATCCGTCGTCCGGGTCGGGAGTGAAGACGCCGGCTTGCAGAAGCCCTAACTGCAAGGTATCGCGATCAACCAGAGGCAAATCGTTGATCATCCGCTGGTTTTCGACTTTCCCGAGGACGGCACCCGTCGTGTCCACTTGCGCGATGTTGCTGGTGACTTCGACGGTTTGGGTTTCCTGGCCGATTTTCAGGGCGACATCGAGCCGGCCGTTTTGGTTCAGCTCAAGAACGATCCCATCCTGGACAAACGTGGTGAATCCGCTCTTTTCCACCGACACTTTGTAAGTGCCCACTTGCACGTAGTCGAACAGATAGCTGCCATCAGCTGTCGACATCTTGACGCGCGATACGCCTGTCCCAGCGTTCGTCAGCGCGACTTTGGCGCCCGCTACCACCGCGCCGGACTGGTCCGTGATGGTGCCGCGGATCGACGCCGTCGTTTGCGCGAACGCTGCTGTTGCGGATACAGCGAGAGCTGCAAACCAGAAGGCGAATCGAAGAAGTCCTCGGAAATAGCGCACGCCCCACCTCCGGAACTGAAGACTTAGCTGCCGGCTCGGCAACGAGAATTCGGCGCGAGAAACACTGTGAAGTCAGTTGAGCGGATCGATTCGCGCGGGTTCTATGCGGCACTCTATAGAACCGGACCGAAAAGAAGTCAAGGCCGATTCGTTTATCGAAGCTATTAAAGCGCTTGGGATGAGTGACTTAGAGTCACAACAACGCGGGTGCGCAAAAAAAAGCGAGCGACCGGTGGGGGTGCCGGCCGCTCATGGGCATGGGGTGATGGAGGTGCATGTGCCCGGGGAATTTGGGTGTCCCCGAACACTTGTATACTTTGCCTTTCACAAGTGGGGACGTCGATAGACCCATCGGTTCAATTCTCGCCAGTACGAAGGTACCCGCGCCATTGTTCGCGGCAGTTTCGCTACGACACGGTGATGGTCGAAGCACGCCGAGTCGCGATGTCCTGCCAAACTCCAGCCATTGAACACCTCGGCACGCAGTGATAGTCTCGGCGGAGTAACAACCCATCGCGCACGGACGCTTGCGCGGTAACCTAGCATTGATCACTGCTTTGGCCGCCACAGGAATCAAACTCGCCCACGAAGTAGCTGTCGAAAATCAAACGATGAGCGCGGTGCGCCAGCTTCTTGGCGAGCTCGGCGGTTCTCGCGGCTTAGAAGAGCTCGCGGCACGCGGTCCTAGGGCAAATCTGGAGCGCGAACTGGGACTCGGCAGCCTCGAGCGCGTGGAGTTGATGCTTCGTCTGGGAGATGCCTGCGGCGTGCGCCTGCCCGACCGCGTGGTAGCCGAAGCAGACACGGTACAGGATCTGATCGACGCCGTGTTGCGCGAGAGTGCCGGCGCGGGCACTCTACCGGCCGACCCGGTGCAGGTGCATACCGAGGTGAATGCGCGGGTGAGCGGGTCGCCCGACGCGATGAGCCGAGCGCATCCGGCGCTGGAAGCGCAAGTGCAGCGCGCCGAAACCCTCACGGAAATCATCCGACTGCGCGGGCGCGGCGAACCGGGCCGTTCGCACGTTCAAATCTACGAGGAAGATGAGACTCTCCGGACGATTACGTTTGGCGAACTGTACGAGCGCAGCTCGGCGGTAGCAGCGGAATTGCGACGCAAGGGACTGGAACCCGGACAAACCGTTGCGATTATGCTGCCCACTGGTGCCGAATTTTTCTTTACGTTTGCGGGAATTCTGCTCGCGGGCGGAGTTCCGGTGCCCATCTATCCACCCTTTCGGGCGGATCGAATTGCGGAATATGCGACGCGGCAGTCGAACATCCTGGAAAACGCGGAAGTGCAATTCCTGGTGACCTGGAAACAGGCGGAGGCACTTGCGAATCTCTTAAAGCCTCGCGTGCCGAAGCTGCGCGAAGTGCTGAACGCACAAAAATTGGCGCAAGGCTCGGCCGAGCCCGATGTGCAACCCGAGCGGTGGCGCGCCGTGCAAAATCTGGCGCATCAAGCACACGGCGAGGATGTCGCGTTCCTTCAATACACCTCGGGTTCGACTGGCGATCCAAAAGGCGTGATCCTGACGCACGCGAATCTACTGGCGAACATTCGCGCGATCGTCTCCGGCATCGATATTCAACCAGACGACGTGGCGGTTTCCTGGCTGCCGCTCTATCACGACATGGGATTGATCGGCGCGTGGTTCGTTCCATTGTTCACCGGCATTCCGTTGGTCGTAATGTCGCCGCTCGCCTTCCTGAGCCGCCCGGAGCGCTGGCTAAGAGCCATCCAGCGCCATCGAGGGACGATCAGTCCCGCGCCGAATTTCGCCTACGAACTCTGCGTCCGAAAGATTCCCGATAAAGACTTAGAAGGCCTCGATCTGAGCTCGTGGCGCGCGGCGTCAAACGGCGCGGAACCCGTGCGCAGCGAAACGCTGGAGCGATTTGCGAAGCGATTTGCGCCCTACGGATTCCGCCGCGAGGCTTTATTGCCGGTGTACGGGCTGGCGGAAGCTTCGCTTGCGATCTCCGTGCCTAGGCTTGGCGCAGGTTACAAGGTGGACTGCATCGATCGCGCGACGTTTGAGGAACACGGCAACGCCGTGCCGGCGAGGCCGGACGACGACGCACCTTTGGAATTTGTGAATGCCGGGAAGCCGCTGCCGTCGGTCGAAGTCCGTATTGTCGATCCCGAAGGCCGGAACCTTGAGGAACGGCGCGAGGGTCGGCTGTGGTTTCGCAGTCCTTCGGCGACCAGCGGCTACTACAAAAATCCCGCGGCCACCGCAGCGCTGATGCGCGACGGAGACTGGCTTGACTCCGGCGATCTGGCCTATTGGGCGGACGGCGAAATCTACATCACGGGCCGCGCAAAAGACGTGATCATCAAAGCGGGCCGCAACCTGTATCCGCACGAACTCGAGGAAATTGCTGGACGCGTGGCGGGCGTGCGCACCGGTTGTGTGGTTGCGTTTGGCGCGCCCGATGAGCGCACCGGAACCGAACGCCTGATCATCGCTGCCGAAGTACGGGACATGGCCAGCGCGAAACGCATCGAAGGCGAAATTTCTCGCGCAGTGGACGAAGCGATGGGTCTGCCGCCAGACGTAGTGACGCTGCTAGCGCCGCAGTCCATTCCGAAAACCTCGAGCGGGAAACTACGGCGAAGCGATACCCGAAGACTCTTTATCGAGGGAAAACTGGGGCGGAAGCAGTCCGCCGCCTGGGTGCAGATTGCAAACCTTGGCGTGCGTAGCGCGATTCCTCGGGCGCTGTCCTGGATTACGGGCGCGGCGAATGAGGCCATCGAGTGGCTCTACGGGATCTTCGCATTCTGCGCGTTTAGCGCCGTGTTGATTCCCATGTGGATTCTGGTGCTGTGTACGCGAGATCCGAAACGCGCAGCGCGAATCGTCCATCGCGGTTCCTACTGGATGCTGAAAGCGGGGCGTGTCCACGTGGAGCTTCGCGGCTCGGAGATTTTGGCTCAGCGCGCGACGTCTGGGCCGTGGATCATTGCGCCCAACCATTCCAGCCTGCTGGACGCGGTGGTGTGTCTTGCGTATCTGCCGCCGGACGTTCGATTCGTCATAAAAGGCGAAGTGGCGCAGATGCCGGTGATGAGCACGCTCGCCGGGAGAAGCAATCAACTCGCCTTTAATCGAAGCGATCCGCAGGCGCGCATCCGGCAGGCGGAACAGGTGAATGCGGCGCTTCGAAACGGCGAGTCGGTAGTGATATTCCCGGAGGGCACGTTCACGGAAATGGTCGGTATTCGTCCTTTTCAACTTGGGGCTTTCAAAGCGGCCGTCGATACGCAACGCCCGATTTGCCCGGTTTCGCTTCACGGAGCGCGCCGCGTGCTGCGCGATAAAACGATCCTGCCGCGGCGAGGGCGAATCGTCATCACCTTCGGCGAATTGATCGCTCCGGCCGCAGGCGCCGGGGACGACTGGCACGAAATCGTACGGCTGCGCGATCAAACGCGCGAAGCGATTGCGCGCAACGCCGGCGAACCGCTGCTATAGGACGTTCGCGCCGCGGTTGAGGCGCCATGTCCGCCCGGAATTCTCCCCCTTCAGTTCTGTTCGAGTATGAAATTCACGGTGATCGTCGTTTCCACTTCGACCGGTTGGCCGCTTAAGCGCGTGGGCTGATAGCGCCATTCGCGAACCGCCGCCAGCGCGGATTGCTCCAGAATCGTATTGCCACTCGCGATTTGGAGTTGACGAACTCCGCCGTCTGTTCCGATGATCGCGTGCAAAATCACTTGTCCGCTGAGGTGCATTGGTCTAGCGATCGCCGGATACGTGGGTAGAACTTTGTGCACAAGCGACGCTTCCATTACGCCTTCGCTGATCTGTTGGCGCACCGTGCGTTCGGCAGGACGCTTGATTTCGGGTAGCGGGGCGGTTCCGTCGGTTCCTGGAATCATTGGTACGCTTCCTGAATCCGGCCCTTCGCCTCCGTTGGCGTCAGAGTTTCCTTTCGAGATGTTCGGCGCATCGGCGGTCGGCTGTATCGAAACGTGACTCGGAATTCTTGGCGGCTGGTGATCGAGCAAGCGGATCGCCGGTTTGTTGTTCGGAACGCTTGGCCCGCGCGGGCCACTGGCGTGCACCAGTTCCACGACTTCCATGCCGTGGTATCGCGGCGTCGGCGTGATATTTAAACCCTTTGGCAATAGCGCGGGATCGAACAGCGGCCAAAGAACGAGAGCCGAAAGAATCGCGCATTCGAGTATCACCGAAATTGTCAGGGCTTTCTGACGTAGCCCGCGCCGGGAGCTACGATCTGCGTCGTTGTTTTCCAACATGCACTGCGACAAACGTTCCGATTCGCTCATGGGCAAGCCTTCTAGATTTCGTCAGTACGCATCTGCTCCCCGATCGTTGGAATGCGAGCTTTACTGAAGCAGCAGGTTGGCGCTTCTCGATGGCCGTCCTCGCGATTCCGCGTCTGATTGTAGAGGTTGCGCAATCTCTGCATTGATTGACACCGTCGGCCCCAAGGAGTGCCCGCGGCGAATCTGAATATTTCTATGGACCACAAATCGTTAACCAGAATTCGCTTAGTTGGACGTAAACAAATGAAAATAAGAACTTTAGTAATTTGGTCGATTCATGCATCGTTTTCCTTCGACTCTGCGTCTAAGGTTGTGAGATTAGGTTGAGTGTTTTAGAGTGAACTTTTGACAGGGGGGTCGAAAATGGCGGCAAACTCATTAGAAACAATCGGCGTTCGTTATACGGGATGGGCGGCATTGAATCGCGACCCTCTGGAAGACCGCGTCGAATTTACCTGCCCGCAGTGCGGCGCACAGGGCGACAAGGCGGCACGCCGGCCACGCGCCTCGTATCATTTCACGGACGGCTTCATTCAGGACGTGGAGGGCGAAACGACCAGCTGCCGCGGCTGCAAGCAGTCCCTGCGTGTCGTGCCGGTGGTAATGGTTCACGACAAGGACGAGAAGCGGCGCTTCCAGGCTGTGTTCGCTCTTGATCCGATGTCCAACAATTAATCACTCATCGCTTTCGGTGCGTATCCCGAGCGATTTTTTCCAGCAGGAATCTGTCGGAAAAATACAAAAGGGGAGGGAGCTTCGGCGCCCTCCCCTTTTTCGTTTTTAATGGCGCCTGAATCAGGGTCGCATTTTGTTTTGAAGCAGCATGTGCGGCTGCGTCGAGGGCTGGCCTTCTTCATCGAGCAGCAAGTGATGAGTTTCAAGTTCAGTGCGGATATGGTTGAAGGCCTCGTCCACCGTATCGGCAAACTGCAGCATTTTGTAATCCTTCATGTCGATCACGCCCATCCGCGCCATGTGCTTCCAGTCGAGTACTTTGTCCCAATATTTCCGTCCGTAAATCAGGATCAAGTGATGCGTCGATAGCTTGCCGGTTTGGAGCAGCGTCAGCATCTCCCATAGCTCATCCATCGTGCCGAAGCCGCCAGGAAAAACGATCAGTGCCTTGGCCATCTGCGCAAACCACAACTTGCGCATGAAGAAATAGTGGAAGTAAAAATTCAGATCGGGCGAGATATACGCGTTGGACATCTGCTCGTGCGGGAGCTGAATGCTTAGTCCAACCGACGGGCCGCCCGCTTCCGCAGCGCCGCGATTGGCAGCTTCCATGATTCCCGGGCCGCCGCCCGAACAGATCACGAAGCGTTTTGGCTCGTTGCCGAGCGTCATCGCCCAGGACGTGATGCGGTGCGAGAGCTCCCGCGCCTCTTCGTAATAGCGAGACATTTCAAGAAGCGAGCGGGCACCGGTGATTTTCATCCTCCATTCCGCAGATTGGCGCCGACGGGCGTCTTTGCGGATTCGGTTCAAATGCGCAAGGGCCCGCTCGCGTGACTGGATGCGAGCGGAGCCGAACATCACGATCGTGTCCCCTACGTTTGCGCGGCGCAGGCGCGCGAGCGGATCCAGATACTCGGCCAGGATGCGCAACGGACGAGCTCCCAGGCTCTCCATGAATTTCTTGTCTTCGTAGGCCAGTTTCGGCACGGGCTGGCCTTTGTGATTCGCAGAACGCTTCATCCTTCCCCCTCTCGATTCACTCACGCGCGATTGCGCAGGCTACCATTCTAGGAGAACGCTCGCGCGAATTGCCAGTCGCCGCCGTGGAAGCAATTACCTGTTGAGCAACGCGGTTCTTCCGCAGCAAATCAGGGAGATGGGAGTTTCATTGGCGGGGCGGGAACTTGACGAAAATCCTTGCACGAATCCCTTCGCTAAAGAACCGTACCAGCGAGCGCAATCACACCGAGATAGAAAGGCGAAAACAATGCTTGTTGGCTCACGCCGGGCGGCACCAGCATTGGTCGTGAACGCATAAGCGTGCACTATTTCTTTTCGGGCATTGGCTTATCGCTGGTCGCGCCCGCGTCTGCTACCTCTTCTTCTTCGAGGATTGACGCAGCAGCGGCGATGCGGTCGCCCTCATCGAGGCGCAGCAAGCGAACGCCCTGGGTCGAGCGGCCCGCTTCGCGAATCTCGCCGGAGTGAACGCGAATCACTTTGCCGTGGCCGGTGATGATCATCACGTCCGAGTCTTCGCGAACCTGCAGTGCCGCAACGACCGATCCATTGCGATCGGTCGACTTCAAGTTGATTACACCCTTGCCGCCGCGCGAAGTAACGCGGTACTCGGCCAGCGGTGTCCGCTTGCCGTAGCCCTTTTCGGAAACCGTCAACATCAGCGACGTAAGGGATTCGCGGATGTGATCGCTTTCGAGCTCGTCCAGGTTGTGCGTGTCCTTTTTAAATTCCTTCAGGATGATGCCAAAGTCGGGCTGCGCCGCGTCCATGCTGACCACGTAATCGCCCTTCGCCAGGTCCATTCCGTTTACGCCGCCCGCCGCGCGCCCCATGGAGCGCACTTCGGTTTCGCGGAACAGAATCGCCTGCCCTTCGTGACTCGCGAGGAAAATCATCTGCGTGCCATCGGTAAGCTTCGCGCCGATCAGTTCATCGTCGGCATCGAGGTTGATGGCGATAATTCCAGAAGGACGCGGATTCGAAAATTCCGCGAGTCCCGTCTTCTTCACTGTGCCGTTTTTGGTGGCGAGGAAAACGTAGCGATCGGCTTCTTCCAGATTGCGCGCCGGAACGACGGCCGTGAGCTTTTCGTTTTCCTGGAAACGAACCAGGTTTCCGATGGCCTTTCCGCGAGTAGCAGCAGCGGCTTCGGGAATTTCGTACACCTTCAGCCAGTACACGCGGCCCTTCGACGTGAAGAGCAGGATGTAGCTGTGCGCCGAGGCAATAAACAGATGCTCGACGAAATCTTCATCGCGCGTCTTTGCACCGATGCGCCCCTTGCCGCCGCGCGATTGGTGGCGGTACACGTCCACCGAAGTCCGCTTGATGTAGCCCGAGTGGCTGACGGTAATCGCCATCTCTTCGTCTTTGATTAAGTCTTCCAGTTTGATTTCTTCCACGCGATCGACAATCTGCGTGCGGCGTTCGTCGCCGTACTGCTTCAGAATTTCACGCAGCTCGGCGACGATCACGGCTTTCAGTTTCTTGTCGCTCGCCAGAATCTCGCGCAGTTCAGCGATGCGGTCGCGGATCGCTTTCAGCTCGTTGAGGATATCTTCAGTGGACAGCCGGGTCAGGCGATGCAATTGCAATTCGAGGATGGCGTCGATCTGGTTGTAGCTCAGTCCTTCGACTTCTGAAGGGATGCCGTATTTTTTGTTGCTGAGCTTCACGCCGGCCAGACTCTTGGCTTTGCCGTCTTCGGTCAGGGTGACTTTTTTGTCGAGGAAGTAGTCGTGCAGGTTCTCGCGGGCGTTTGCGCGGCTGGACGATCCGCGGATGATGCGGATCACTTCGTCGATGTAGTCGAGCGCGATCTGGTAGCCGAGCAGGATGTGCTCGCGCTCCTCGGCCTTGCGCAGTTCGTATTGGGTGCGTCGGCGCACCACGTCGATACGGTGCTCGACGAACAGGCGCAACAACTCTAGCAAACCCAGCTCGCGCGGTTGCCCAGCCACAATGGCTAGCAGAATCATGCTGAACGATTCCTGCATCTGGGTCTGCTTGAATAGGTGCGCGAGGATAATCTGCGGCTCTTCGTCGCGCTTCACTTCAATCACAATCCGCATGCCGTCGCGGTCGCTTTCGTCGCGAATGTCGGCTACGCCTTCAATCTTCTTGTTATTAATCAGCTCGGCGATGTGGGTGATCAATCGCGCTTTGTTCACCTGGTAGGGGAGCTCGGTGACAACGATATCTTGCCGGTCTTTGCCGCGCTGCTCGATCGCAACCTTCGCGCGCACCTGGAACGAGCCGCGGCCCGTCTTGTAGGCCTGCTCGATTCCTTCACGGCCGTAAATGTAGCCAGCCGTGGGGAAATCGGGCCCGGGAACGATCTTCATCATCTTTTTCAGCGTCGTTTCCGGTTCTTCAATCAGGAGAATTGCGCCCTCGACAACCTCTTTTAGGTTGTGGGGCGGAATGTTGGTGGCCATGCCGACGGCGATACCGGAAGAGCCGTTGACGAGCAGATTCGGGATGCGCGTCGGCAGCACGACCGGTTCTTTTTCACTTTCATCGAAATTGGGAACGAAATCGACCGTTTCCTTTTCGATGTCCGCCAGCATTTCCTCGGCGATTTTCGAAAGGCGCGCTTCGGTGTAACGCATGGCGGCAGGAGGATCACCATCGACGGAACCGAAGTTGCCCTGGCCGTCCACCAGCGGATAGCGCATGTTGAAATCCTGCGCGAGGCGGACGAGCGCGTCGTACACCGGCGTGTCGCCGTGCGGATGGAACTTGCCGAGGACTTCGCCGACGATCTTGGCGCACTTACGGTAGGACTTTGTGGACGTGAGGCCCAGCTCGTACATTCCGAACAGGATGCGGCGATGAACGGGCTTCAGTCCGTCGCGGACGTCCGGTAGGGCTCGCCCGATGATTACGCTCATCGAGTAATCGAGGTACGACTTCTTCATTTCCGATTCGATATCAACCGGCAAAATTATCTGGTTTGTTTCGTCCGCCACTTAGGATCTCCGTGTCTTTTGATAAGTGAACAGCCAACGAACTTTCGTGCTTGATCGCCTCATCGTCAGGCGTTCTTCGCGTTCCATCCGACAACGTAGGCCTTTACGGTTTCAAACGCCGAGGCGTTGTTCGAAAAGCGCTGCGGACCGAAATGCGTTTCCAGCTCTTTCATCAGTCCGTCGCACTTCGCCGCGGTGGCGCATTCGAACGTCACGCCCTGCTCATTATTCGGCGCGTCCGTGGGCGTGGCGCGAAAATCCGAGCAACTGGTGCCGCGCAGCCCGGGCAATATCTTCCAAACAAGTTGATAAACCATTGGTTTTCGCGGTCCTTAGATGTCTAGGTTTACGACGTCGAGCGCGTTCTCTTCGATGAATTTGCGGCGCTCTTCCACGTTTTCACCCATCAGGGTGGAGAAAATCGTTTCGGCCGCCACGGCGTCCTCGAGGCGCACTTTCAAAAGCGTGCGTACCTCGGCGTTCATCGTGGTGCTCCAGAGTTGCTCCGGATTCATTTCACCCAGACCTTTGAACCGCGTGATGGTGAAATCCTTTTTCGCGTCTTCGAGTACGTAGTTCAAAACGCCCGTGGAGTCTTCCTTCACTACTTTGTCGGTGTTGTGGGTAATGGTGAACGGAGGCTTGTTGAATTCGGCCGTGGCGCCATGAAGCGCGCGCATCCGTTTGTATTCC
>Ga0302320_10003824_pt1 | contig 34601 bp, 32 predicted proteins | sample Bog_T0_3_FD_202130 | JGI IMG/M metagenome (GOLD analysis project Ga0302320, IMG submission 202130) | Peat permafrost microbial communities from Stordalen Mire near Abisko, Sweden - Bog_T0_3 | ecosystem: Environmental > Terrestrial > Soil > Wetlands > Peat | place: Sweden: Abisko, Stordalen Mire...
GTTTTGCTAGTTTTGTGTCTCTGTGGAATTGCAGAACCTGCCCCTCTTGGTAGTTGGACAGTTCTTGTTTCTGCGCTGTCGTCCACTGGAGCGAGACGTACCGATCAAAAGAGTGGCTGACTCCCAATTCGCCGCGATCTTTCCGATCCTGGCGAATCGCGTCGGTGAGTTGCGAAATCTCAGCATGAGTGCCCGCAACTACCAGCGGATCGCGCCCTTCGGCTCGAAACTCACGATGCAGCTCCGCCACAATCTGGCCTCGGTCGAAGATGGATACTTCGCGGATGGCTCCGAGCTTTTCCAGTTGTGCGAACCCTTCCTCCGGTGAGTGCCTCATGGTCTTTACGGCCTCGCGATAGACAGAGTTCGTCTGCCGCTGTACTTCAGTAAGAGAAACACTCTTCAAGCCAGACTCCCGTTCCAAGATACGCAAAGCATCCGAGGCCTCGACGCTGGGAATTTGTCGCGTGTCGCCGGAAAAGACGATTCTGGCTCCCTGATCCTCGGCGAGGTGCAGCAAGCTTTGCATTTGCCTGCCAGAGACCATGCCTGCTTCATCAATAATCAATACCCTGCCGCGCAGCGCCTCCTGTGGTTCCTCACCCACCAGCAGTCGAGAGACAGTCATTGCATCTCGGAAGCCCACCTTTGCTAGCTCGTCCACGGCACTTCTGGTAGGAGCCACCGCAAGAACCTCGTGTCCGGCGTCTCTCAGACGACGGTCAATCTCACGGAGCGTGGCAGTCTTGCCAGTACCGGCAGCGCCTCGAATATTAACCGCCAAATCGCGAGAATCGAGCACTGCCTCGACGGCGTGCCTCTGTTCGGGACGGAGTTGGCCCGAAAGCTCAAAGTCACGCCCCTTGCCGAGGTGGTCGTAGCGATCCACTCCGCGGTTAACGACCGCGATCATGTCACGCTCACGTTGGAGGCTCGCGTGTGTCGCAATTTCGTCCCCGGAGGAGATGAGAACCCCTTTCGAACGTTCAAGGAAGAGCGAGCCCTGAAGGTCACTGAGTTCGACGTTGCCGCGCCCGTGACGAAGAGCTTCGGTTAGAACCTCATGTTCCCTGGCAACTGAGAGACGCTCGAAGATGTGCTCCTGGGAGTATGCAAGCGAAGCCTCGTGCATACCGCGATTGAGTTTAGGTGAGTGAGGTTTTGCCTGAGCTTCGTTTAACCCCTCACGAAGTGTCTGCTTCTCGTCCGGGGTCAACCGATCTTGCTGAAGGTCGCGGACTCGTTCGGTCGATATCTCCTGAAGCTTGTCGGGCCGCGTTTCCCGGACGAGTACCGCAACCTCGTTGTCTGTTGGAGCACGACCACGTGAATTGGTGAACTCCTGAATGGCCGCATCTCGCTGGGCACTGCGTTGGCTGTACTTGTCGAGCAGGTCTTGGGAGAAACCTGCAATTTCAAATCCCTTGTCACGACCACGAACATCGTGACGGTTTTCGATCTCGTAACCAAGGGCTCGTACCTCGCGAGCTAGGGCATTGCGATAGACCTCGGTCAGGTAGCCGCGATGCTCGTACAGGCCGGAAGCCTGTATCGCCTTCCAACGGCCCTCGACGCCATCGTAGGTGATATTGGCGGCGACGGCGTGAGTGTGGAGCTGAGGATCTAGCTGACGACTCGTGTCGTGAGTGTAGGAAGCTACGGCCCAGTTTCCGGTTGTCCGATTTTCGTTTAGGCCGGCGAGGCGAACCCTAGTGGCCGAGTATTTCTCGGCTTCTTCCAGGGCCTCGCGCACAGCGGTTTCGTGCGCGGCGACCAATCTCTCATCACCGCCAACAATGGCCATGACAGAGACGGACTTCGGCGCCGAAAATGTCATGTCATAGAGGGACCGGGCCTTGCTTTGTTCCATGCCATTGCTGGCAATGCGATCCGCGCTGTGGCGCTGTCGGAGGAATTCTCCAGTGTGCGGGTCGCGACCTTCCCTTACCGCCTCAAAGTCCTCGGAGGTAACCTCTCCTTTCAGGCCAAGCAGTTCAGCGCCGCGCCCATGCCACTGGCCTTGAACGGTGCGATTCTGGTCGTAATAATCGCTCTGTCGCAGATGGCGTTGCGCGTAACCCTCCCCACCCGTCATGGCACGGATCGTCAGCATTGCCCGACGCTAGCTCTGTTCGAAATTCGGAATCAACCCCGAAGAAACCCGCTGCGGCGTCAGGGTGCGGGACACCGGGCTGTTTTTGCTAGTTCAATGAGATGTCTTGGCAATTACTCTAAGGCTCGCATTTGTCACATGGGCTCGTGATGTGCTAGCCTCCACGGAATATCATGCGGCGATTCGTTGCCAGTCTCGTGCTTTCGCTAGTGGCCTGGAGCTTTGTGGCTCCGATGGCCTTGGCACTCACGGGGAATGATGCGCCAGCCTGTTGTCGTCGTAACGGGAAGCATCACTGCCAAATGGCGGGAATGGCCGCGATAGCGGCACTGTCTGGCGATGGAATTCCCAGTTTCAGCTCTCATCCCTCTGATTGCCCTTATCGCTCGCAGAAAGCCACACCCACAGGTACTGCCGCGCCGCATACTGAGACCGTCTCGGCTCAGAAACTACCTCTCACAGATTTTGTTTTCGCCTCAGACTCTGGCCTCCGATATTCGCAATCTCCCACCGGTATTTCGCAACGTGGTCCGCCTGCATTTTCCCTCTAGTCAGCTCTAGGTTTTAGGGAACAGGGCGAGTCTCGCGTCCTATGCACGCCGAGTGCTCTCGTTATGTTTACCCGTTCTCTCCACTTGCTTTGCCTCTGCAGACGTGTGCGTCGAAGGACGAGCCATCACTATGAATGAGAAGCATTGGGGCCAACAGGGACTGCTCGCGGTCATGCTGCTGGCCCTGATATGCAGCGGGCCGAACTCGGCGGTGGGCAGCGAAACAGCGAAGTCGCGCTCTTCAACTCCAGCCATTTCAACAGCTCAAGGATCGCTCGGCATCCCCGGTGTGACCGTCACAAAGGGAGATTCACGCGAATCGGTAATGCGCCAGCTGTCTCACCTCTACGAACTCCAGAAGCTCAAGAGTGCACAGGGTGAAGAGGACTCGTGGCTGATTAGCGAAAAACAGGACTCAGACAACTACGTCAGTGTTGTCAGTTTTGCAGCAGGCAAAATTCGACGAGTTGCGCGCTTCCGGAAATGGACGCAGGACGACGATTCGGTCGAACTTGCCCAGCGCCTCTGCGATCTGTTGGAGAAGCTCACAAGTGAGCGAGGGAACAAAGCAAGTATCGAAGCTCGCACCACAGACAGCGGGAACGTGTCGGTTCGGGGCGTGGAGTTGGTCTTCGGTGACAAGCGAGTCTCCGTCAACGTGATCAGCCGTGGTGACTCAGACTCGAAGCAGACCGAGGTCCATCTCGATGAGGTTGTGCAATGAGGAGGACGATCAATTCGCTGCTACCAGCACCCCTCCGATTCCAGAATTTGACCTCGCGGCAGTTTGGGGTCTTGCAGTAATAAGGGCGGATTATGAAAGCGGTATGGATGTGCACGACGGTTGTGGCGGCGGCGCTGATTATCGCAGGCGGCATCTACGGCTCGCATTTGACGGAGTACGGACTGAGCGCGCGCGAGGAGCCAACCGCCGTCGAGAGGTTCGTCGCTCGCACGCTGCGGCACGCGGCAATTCCGGCGACAGCGAAAGGCTTGAAGAATCCGCTGCCCGCGACTCCAGAGATGCTAGAGCATGGCCGGAATCACTGGGCGGATCACTGCGCGACCTGCCATGCGAACAACGAGAGCGGGGACACGATGATCGGCAAGAACTTCTATCCGAAAGCGCCAGACATGCGCCTGCCGCCCACGCAATCTCTCACCGACGGCGAACTGTACTACATCATTCGCAACGGCGTGCGCATGACCGGAATGCCCGCGTGGGGTAATCCACAAGATGGAGACCTTGATCACGAGACATGGATGCTTGTCTTGTTTATTCGCCACCTGCCACAAGTGACATCGGAGGAAGAGCACGAGATGCAGAAACTGAATCCCAAGACCGCTGCGGACCGGGAAGAAGAACAACGGGAAGAGGACTTTTTGAATGGAACGACTTCAAAGGAGGTGACACATGAACACTAAGTATCCAAATGAAGTTCGGATCGTGACAGTCTGCATCATTGCCGCAATCGCCATGTTGGCGCTTTCGACAAATGTTTTTGCACATGGCGACCAGCAGCATGTGATGGGGACGGTGACACAAATCGACGCCACATCCATCACCGTGAAGACAACGACGGGCGAAGTCAAGACCGTCATGATCGCTGCGGATACAAAATTCGAAAAGGGGGCGTCAGCGATCACACAGCAAGACATAAAGGTCGGAGACCGGGTTGTCATTCATGCCAAACCTCAAGGAAACACGCTGCACGCGACAGAAGTCAGGATCGGCGGATCGGCAAAGCCCGTTCCTGAAACACATTGAGGTCGGATCGCGGTTGAACGATGGCGTCTCGCCAATCGTGAGGGAGGTATAAACAATGCCGCAGAGAAAGGCCATTCGGATAACGGGCATCGTCCTTGCATGCCTGATGTGGACTATTCCGCCTGGGTTCGGCCAGGAGATTTCACGGGCGGAACACGAGCGGCACATCGCGTCGCTTCCGGAGGAGCAGCGGACATTTCAGCGCTTTCGGTTCTGGTTCGCGGCGTTGCCCGAAAGTGAACGGCAATCAGACAGAAAGGATCAGCAGGGATGGCATGAAGCTCTGCTGGGCAAATATGCTGCGTGGCTGACCGCTGGAGGCTTCACCTCCGGTGACGTGCAGAAACAGATCACGCTGTTGAAGAAACGCGGCCCTGCGGACGATGCTGAGTTCTGGAATACCTATCTTATTACCGGCCGGAAGCAATGGCTCAACTCGGAGCCGAACGGATTCCTGGTGGAGATGGTCAAGGGTCGAAAGCCCGGCCGGGCCTTGGATGTGGCGATGGGGCAGGGGCGAAACACGGTCTGGCTGGCTCAGCAAGGCTGGGACGTGACGGGGTTTGATCCCGCCGACCAGGCGGTGACTGAGGCAAACGAGGCGGCGCAGCGCTTCGGCGTGACCATTCACACCGAGGTCACCACGATGAGCAGTTTGATTTCGGGGAGAACCAATGGGACTTGATCGTGCTTTCGTATGCAGGCTGCAGCCAATTGACGAAACAGGTGGAGAAGGCACTCAAGCCGGGCGGCATTTTGGTGGAAGAGGCGTTCCACACGGATGCGCTAAAGACAATGAAGATCGGTGGGTCGCTGTGCGGGCCGGGAGAGTTACCCCACGCGTTTCAAGGCCTGAGAGTATTGCGCTACGAAGAGCCGATCGCGAAGCCGGACTTTGCGCCGAAGCCGGCAAGGGTAGTGCGGTTCGCCGCTGAGAAGCCCGCCGAATAGAGGGAGGCCAGCGCGCATGCGGCTGACTAGACGCGAACGATATTACGAAAACGGTTCCGACTTAGTTAGATGCTAGTTGCTAATTGGCAAGCGGTCAGCAGTACGGATTTCTACAAGAGAAATAATTATGCCCTTTCGAAAACATGTGGAGTCCATCTTCACCTTGTTCCTACTTTGCTTGGCTTTTCTTATTCCGAGCGCGGCTCAAACAGAACTCGCCCATGTCAATGGCCGGGTGACCGATCAATCTAATGCCGTGGTCGTGGACACGGAAGTGGAGATAAAGAACGTGGACACGAATCTCTCACTCACCGTCAAAACAAATCAGGATGGCCTCTATGCCTTTCCTTCGTTGCGCCCTGGCCGCTACCAACTTTCCGCGCGGAAGCCTGGTTTCAAGACGGTAACGGTGACGCAGTTTACCCTGAACGCGCAGGACCACGTAAGCCGCGACTTTGTTTTGCAGGTTGGCTCGGCGAGCGAGAGCGTGACGGTGACCGCAGAAACCCTGAACATCAACACGACGGACGCAACCGTGAGCACCGTCGTGGACCGCCAATTCGCGGATAACCTTCCGCTCAACGGCAGGAGTTTTCAAAGTTTGATTGAGTTGACGCCGGGCGTGCTACCCACTGGCGGGGAGGGTAACACAGATACTTTCGTCGTAAACGGGCAACGTGAGACGTCGAACTACTGGACGGTAGACGGGGTGAGTGCGAATTTCGGAATGGGAGGGAACATCGGTAATCCTGGCGCGGGACTTGGAGGACAGACTGGTGCCACCAGCTTGTCTGGCGGGACGAACAGTCTCGTGTCGGTAGATGCCCTGCAGGAATTCCGGATACAGACCTCGACAGCCGCTCCAGATTCAGGCCTTACCGCAGGGGGTCAAATTTCGATTGTTACGCGTTCGGGCACCAATCAGTTTCATGGCTCCATATTCAACTACCTTCGAAACGATGTGCTGGATGCAAACGATTGGTTCAACGGTTAGCTGCGCAGCACGGCTTCACAATCACGCGCCCTTACGGGATGGCTTACATCCCCGAGTTTGGCGTGTACACGTATGCCGTCCGCGGCAGCAATGACATTCGCGGAGAAGGATGGGACACGAGCATCTGGATCGACGGCAACACAGGCGCTCTCCGAGACGTCTCGTTACCGTCCGGCCAACACACTGGGAACACGATAAGCACCCTGCTGTGGGGCCTGCATTACGGGGATATTCGAAACTTTCTCGTGTATCGAATTCTCGTTTCGTTCTTTGGCGTGGTCCTCACCGTGATCTCGGTCACTGGAGTTTACATCTGGTGGAAAAAACGCACCGTCAGGAAGCTCGCAGCCTCCCGACATCTGCTGACTTTGAGAAGTCAGCAGACGGCTACCACCGGAGCCGTTGACTAGAGGTATAGGAAATTGATGAAACTATTCCCACTTAGTTCGACGTTGATCGCACTTGGCACGTGGCAGGCACAACAGAATCGATCAAAGGAATGACTATGCCCTTTCGAAGATACCTAAAGTCTACCTTCGCTTTGTTCCTGCTTTGCCTCGCGTTTCTCACTCCGAGCGACGCCCAAACAGAACTCGCCCATGTTCATGGCCGGGTGACCGACCAATCTGGTGCCGTAGTCGTAGACACGGAAGTGGAAATCAAGAACGTTGACACGAATCTGTCGACCCCGGTCAAAACAAATCAGGATGGGATCTATACGTTTCCGTCTTTGCGTCCAGGCCGTTATGTGCTTTCCGCGCGGAAAGCTGGTTTCAAGACCGTGACAGTGACGGAGTTCATTTTGAACGCGCAAGACCAGGTGACGCGCGACTTTGTGCTCCAGGTTGGCTCGGGGAGCGAGAGCGTCACGGTGACGGCGGAAACGCTCAACGTTAACACGACGGATGCCACCGTGAGCACCGTTGTTGATCGTCAATTTGCAGAGAATCTTCCGCTGAATGGGCGCAGCTTTCAAACCCTGATTGAACTTACGCCTGGGGTGGTACTCACCGCCGCCAGCCCCAACGACACTGGTCAATTCAGCGTGAACGGGCAGCGAGCCAGTTCAAACTACTGGACGGTGGACGGCGTGAGCGCAAATGTTGGAACCGGTGGCGTAGGTTCTTCGACAAATAACCCTCCGGGCAACGGGTTCGGAGGGGCGGTCGGCGCTACCACCATTTTAGGAGGGACCAATAGTCTGGTCTCGGTCGATGCGATGCAGGAGTTTCGGATAGACACTTCAACGTTCGCCCCGGATACAGGACGCACACCGGGAGGACAGATTTCCATCGTAACGCGCTCCGGCACGAATGAGTTCCACGGTGCTCTTTTCGACTATCTTCGAAATACTGTTTTGGACGCGAACGACTGGTTCAACGGTTATACAAACAACCCTCCGCTTCCCAAGGCTGGGGAACACCAGAACGACTTCGGAGGGACCTTAGGCGGCCCAATTTTGAAGGACCGCACTTTCTTTTTCTTTTCCTATGAGGGCCTCCGCCTGCGGCTGCCAGAAACCACGCTGACGCAAGTCCCCGACCTTCAGGCACGACAAAATGCCATACCGGCTATGCAGCCGTTCCTTAACGCGTTTCCGTTCGACCCCAACCAACCCGATCTTGGCGGTGGCGTTGCCCAATTCAACGCCAGTTATTCTAATCCTAGTTCCCTGGATGCCTACAGTCTCCGCATCGATCACAAACTGACCGATAAGCTCACTCTGTTTGGCCGATACAATTACTCTCCTTCGAGTCTTACCGCACGTGCTCTGGGAGGAGGCACCCTGAATTCCGTCACGCCCGCTCAGCAAACCCTGCAGACGGGAACCCTGGGAGCCACCTGGATCCTTTCTCCGACCATAAGCGACGACTTCCGATTCAACTACAGCAGGGTAAATATTGTTACTTCTTCGAAGCTGGACGATTTCGGAGGGGCGGTTCCCGTCACTCCACCTTTTCCCAGCCCCTTTACCACGCAGGATGCCGTTTTTGGTTTTGATATTTACACACTGACTAACGCTGACTTTTCTTCGGGAGCCGGGACTCATAGCGTGCAGCGACAGCTGGCCCTGGTTGACAACGTGGCGGTGCAGAGAGGTACGCACAGGCTGGCTTTTGGTGTTGACTTCCGCCGTTTGTCGCCCCAATTGGATCAGGCCCAATATTTCTTACTTCCGTTTTTTTCCGGCATACCCACTGCCGAAGCTGGAAACCCTGACGGCGGCACCTTCGTATACTCCAGCGTCGGCGCAAACCTTTTATTCCGAAATCTTAGCCTGTTTGCGCAAGACACATGGCAAGCGGCGCCTCGCCTGACCCTCACTTATGGCTTGCGATGGGATGTAGACTTTGCGCCCGCCGCGCTAAGTGGACCGGGCCTCCCGGCTGTAGTCAACTACAACAATCTCTCCCAGTTGGCTCTCGCACCGCCGGGAACGCCGCCCTTCAGCACTCGGTATGGAAATGTCGCGCCCCGGATCGGCGTAGCGTATCAGCTCTCTCAGAAGAACGGCACGCCAGTTACGGTGCTTCGTGCTGGATTCGGCGTCTATCACGACCTGGCCACGTCAGAGGTGGGCAACAATCTCAACCAGGGATATCCCTATAGCGCCTACAATTTCATTTTTGGGGGCACCTTTCCTGCAAGCCCCGCGCCGCCTCAGATCGAAGCCCCCAATGCTGCCAACGGGGGGACGCTCGTTGGTTTCGACCCGCATCTTCGGTTGCCTTACACGCTTGAGTGGAACGTGGCGGTTCAGCAGGATTTGGGAAACCAGCAGACCCTGTCAGTTTCTTACGTTGGCGCGGCCGGAAACAGTTTGCTGCAGTCGGCGGACGTGGTCTCCCCGAACCAGAATTTCGCGCAGGCAATTTTAGTTGGCAACACGGGCACATCGGACTACAACGCCCTCCAGATTCAATTCCAACGGCGGTTGTCACATGGCCTGCAGGCCCTCGCTTCCTACTCATGGTCTCACTCCATCGATACGGGTTCCTCCGGTTCGCTCAATGGTCCGTCTAGTTTGCCCGGGCCCGGGATCAATCCGAATCAGAACCGTGGGCCTTCGGACTTCGACATTCGTCAGGCGTTTTCGGCTGCGGTGACCTATGACGTCCCAGTGCCGAAACTGGATCGACTTACTCGCACGATTCTGGGTGGTTGGTCCCTTCAGAATATCGTTCAGGTCCACTCCGCCTCACCGGTTGACGTGGATGACGGACTGTTTTCTATGATTCTCAACCGAGCAGCGGACGTTAGGCCCGATCTCGTTCCGGGAATTCCCCTCTACCTTTATGGGTCGCAATACCCTGGGGGAAAGATACTTAACAACACTCCCAACCAGGGTGGGCCGGGGTGCATTGGACCTTTCTGTCCGCCGCCTACCGATTCCAACGGAAACCCGTTACGACAGGGAGACCTGGGACGAAACGCCGTGAGAGGTTTTGGCTTAATGCAATGGGACTTCGCTGTTCATCGCGACTTTCCCATCCATGAATCGCTGAAGCTACAGTTCCGCGCCGAAATGTTCAATGTTTTGAATCATCCCAACTTCGGGCCGCCGCTGGGTGACATCTCCAACGGTTCGTTCGGCTATTCCGCCGAAACATTGGGACAATACCTCGGCGGTGGCGGCAATGGTTATGGTTTGGCCAGCGGCCTCAGTCCCCTGTATCAAATCGGCGGCCCACGCTCCATTCAACTTGCTCTGAAACTTTTATTTTGAGCGCGCCGTGGGCGAGCCGCGATGGCGTCGCTCAGAAGGAAAGGTACCGATATGTTGAATCGTCATTTCTTCGTTTGGCTGCACCGCTGGGCGGGCCTGGCGATGGCGTGTTTCCTTGTTATTGTGGGGCTGACGGGCAGTCTGCTCGCATTCCGTAATGAAATAGATCGCCTGGCCAGCCCGCGATTCTTCGCCAAACCGCAGCCGGGGGTGGCGCGGCTCGACTTCGCCACTCTCACCGACCGGGCGGAGGCCTTAGTACCGCAAGGCCAGGCGTACTGGATAGTCGCCGCCCCCGATCAAATCACTGTGGCGTTCATCCCACGCAAGAACCCCGCAACGGGGAAGCCGTACAGACTCGACCTGGATTGGTTGTATCTCAATCCATGGACCGGACAGGAACTCGGCCGAGTCAAACCGGGCGAAAGCGGGCCATCGTGGCTGACAATTCCCATCGTCAACCTCCACGCGACGCTTTTTCTGGGTGGCGCCGGCTTCTGGATGTTGGGCATTGTCGCGCTCGTCTGGACACTCGATTGTTTCGTCGGCTTCTATCTCACTTTGCCGGCAAGCATGCGACGATTCTGGCAGCGTTGGAAGCAGGCGTGGCAGGTGAAGTGGCGGGCCAGCGCTTTTCGCGTTAACTTCGACCTGCACCGGGCGAGCGGCCTCTGGCTATGGCCGGCGCTGTTCGTCCTTGCCTTGTCGAGCGTGATGTTCAACCTCCCGGACGTCTACCATCGGCTCACAGACGCCATATTGGACTATCGGCCGCCGCCTGCCGACGGCATGTCCATGTCCCCGACTGGCGAAGATCTCCCGCCACTCATCGATTTCCGTGCGGGGCTTTCTACCGCCCAGCGCCTGATGGCGGAACAGGCGGCGAGCCACGGCTTTTCGGTGGAGCGGCCCGTTGTCTTCCAATACGAGTACGATCATCACGCTTACTTTTACAACGTGAAGAGCAGTCGCGATGTCTGGGACCGCGACCACACATCGATGACGACCCTTACCTTCAACGCCGACACTGGCGCCCTGCGATCCCTGAACCTACCGACGGGCGAACATACCGGCAACACGGTCTTCACCTGGCTCGTCGGCCTGCACCAGGCCTGGGTGTTCGGTCTGCCGTATCGCATCTTTCTCTGCGTGCTGGGTATCGTGATCGCCATGCTCTCCTGCACCGGCGTCTACATCTGGGGGAAGAAGCGTAGCTGGCGAAAGCTCTCAGAGTCACGCAGTCGCTTGATCGAAGCGGAAGGACCGAACGCGGCTTAACTCCTAAGAAAGGAAACTATGAATCGACGTAACGCTTTGAAGACCTTTGCTATCGGCGCAGGGGCGCTCTGCGCTCAATCGCTACAAATGCAATTTGCATCGGCACAACAAACTTCACCTACCCCGAGCTCATCCGGATATTTCAAACTGCCGCCACTTCCGTACGCAACTGACGCTCTGGAGCCGTTCATCGACGCGCGAACGATGGAGCTTCACCACGATAAGCATCACGCGGCGTATGTCGATAAGCTGAATGCTGCCGTGAAGGATCACCCTGAACTGCAAAAAGGCAGCGTGGAAGATCTCTTGGCAAATCTAAACGCCGTACCGGAAAGTATCCGAACCGCCGTCAGGAATCAAGGTGGAGGCCACGCCAATCACAGCTTCTGGTGGCCTCGGCTCGGCAAGTCTGGGGCAAAGGCGCCCAAGGGCCAACTCGCGACCGACATCAGCAAGCGGTTCGGCAGCTACGCGGCGTTCCAGGATCAGTTCACGGCCGCTGCCACTGGCCTGTTCGGAAGTGGATGGATTTGGTTGAACCAGGCGAAGGATGGGCAACTGCTGATTGAATCCACGCCGAATCAAGACAGCCCCATCTTGACAGGCCATACACCTGTGTTAGGCATTGATCTTTGGGAACACGCGTATTACCTGAAATATCAAAACCGACGAGCCGAGTATATCGCCGCGTTCTACAACGTCGTGAATTGGGACTACATCAGCGAACGATATCACGCAACGCGAGTCTGAAAGCCGGAACCAAGCGAATAGGTCGGGATACAATGATTCTAATGCGGGGAACAGTAGCGATCTTACTGACGATGGTCTTCGGCCTTTGGCTGACAGCTCCCGTCTTCGCATCGTCGGATCGGTCGCTACCGGCGTGCTGCCGCCGCAACGGAAAGCACCGCTGCGGTGCCAGCAAACGGAGTTCACCAGCTAGTCCGACATTCAGTACCCCGGTCCAAACGTGCCCGTTCTTTCCCCGCACTACGGCGGTCCAGGGTCGCATCGACATCTTTGGTCAGACTCCTTTCACCTACCACAGTCCCCGTAGTCACGGCCCGGTGCTTCGATGCCTGAACAGAACCAACCAATATTCCCGCTCCACCGACAGCCACCACAAGCGCGGACCCCCTCAGTTTTCTGCCTAAGAACAGTCCCCGATAAAACAATTTGAGCGCAGAAATCTAGAGAGAGCGTTACGGCTCGTGTCGTGAATGCCGTTGTCTCGATCATTACACCTCACAGTTGCGCTCGAACCGTGTACTGCGTCGGCATTCAGTTTGGTCTCTGAGCGCTCCGCTGCTGGTTTTCCATGGGCAAGGAGAATATCTATGCATTTAGAGGAACCACGAGTTAGGTCGAAGGTTCTTGGGACCTTAGGATTCGTTCTTTTTCTGGCCGCGAGTGTGGGCTGCGCCAGCACAAAGAAGTATCCCCTGCAGGGAGAAATCGTTAGCAAGAACGTCGCGACCAACGAAATTACGGTGAAGCATGGCGACATTCCTGGGTTCATGCCCGCCATGGCGATGCCTTACCACGTTCAGGACCCCGCCGTTGTTCAGGAACTTCAGCCAGGGGACAAGATCGCGGCGGAGGGATTCGTTAACAAGGATACGAAGGAATATTGGCTGGAAGATGTGCGCATCACCGATGAATCAGGACGAAGTCAAGCGAAGACGCCGGTTGCACCTCACATGCTGATTCCCGGCGAGCGGGTTCCGAACATGGCTTTTGTCAACCAGGACGGCCGCACCATCCATCTTTCTGACTTTGCGGGAAAAGCATTGCTGGTGACGTTCATCTACACACGCTGCCCCATGCCGAATTTCTGCCCGCGGCTGAGCAGCCAATTTGCGAAGATTCACGATGAACTCAAGAAGAACCCAGGCGACTACAGCAAGACACACCTGCTGACCATCAGCTTCGACCCGAAGTATGACACTCCGCCTGTCTTGCGCAAATACGGTCTGGCATATCTGGACGACGACGCGAATGGCTTTTCTCAGTGGGACTTCGCTTCCACGAATCCTGCCGATATGGCCCGCATCGCCCAGGCATTCGGCCTGCAGTATCAGGAAGAGGACAATCAGATTTCCCACACCATGAACATCGTGCTGATTGGGCCCGATGGCACGGTAGCCAAGCTTTGGTCTACCGATTGGACATGGACGGAATTGATGGAAAGCATGCAGCAAACCCTCCATTCCAGCGGGCAGAGCAGCGAGATCCACGGCCGGGCGCTCTACGGCTACCTTTGCGCGTCTTGTCACGAGTTTGTCAATCCAGATCTTCGGAAGGAGCCGCCGAAACTGCATGGGCTATTTCTCGCAAGAACTTGCCTAGCGGGGCACCCGCCACTGATGAACAGGTGCACCACACGATTATTGCGGGATTGCGGACCATGCCCGCTTTTAACCAGCTTGTGACCGACACGGATGCGGACGACATTGTGCGGTACTTGCACCGCTTGAACTGATATCGAAGGAGATCACCGATGGTTCGATGGGGCAAACTCATGGCCGGATCGTTTCTTTTGTTGTCGCTGATGGCGTGCTCGCCGAGCGAAAAGCTCACCAACACCGAGATTCAGGGGCAGTGGCTTTACGACGACCACTGCGCTGAGTGTCACGAAAACCCTCACCCTGAATTGCGCAAGCAGCCTCCGAATCTGCACGGATTGTTTCTGGCAAAGGCCTTGCCGAGCGGCGCTCCAGCGACCGATGAACAAGTGAGCAAGACGATCATCGAAGGCCGCGGCACGATGCCGGCCTTCGACAAGCGTCTACGTGAAGCCGATGCCAGGGAACTTGTGGCATACCTTCACAAGCTGAAATGAGGCAATTCATGGGTCGTATTTGTTGCATGACCATCGTCGCGCTAATGCTTGGCGGAAGTATTCTTGCCGCGGCCGGAGATCGGCCCTTCACGCGCTCTGAAGCGGAGCGCTACAACAAATTGACACACGAGCTGATCGCGCCGTGTTGCTGGCGAGAGGCAATCGCCATTCATCGCTCGGAGGAAGCGCTGCAGATGCTGAACGAGGTTGAACAACTTGTGCTCGCCGGGCGTTCGGAAGAGGAGATCAAGGCCATTTATGTCGCTCGTTACGGCGTCCGAATCCTTGCAGACCCTCCGGGAAGGGCAGGCCAGTGGCTGTACGTGGTTCCGTTTGCGCTGCTCTGCGGTTTCTTCTTCCTCGCAACTTTGCGTCTGCGTTCGATGGTTGCGCGCGTCGCTTCCCCGCTTCCTCGTGCGCCAGCGGAGTTGATGGCGCGGGTTCGAATGGAGACCGAAAGCGAATGGAACTAATGACCCAGATGCCGGTCGCCCTCACGGATCTCGAAATCGGGGAGGGAGGCGCTATCGCCCATATCGCTTTGCCTCCAACCCATCAGCAATTTCTGACGCGGATCGGCATTGTTCCGGGAGCGGAGATCACGTTCTCCCGTCGCGCGCCCTTGGGAGACCCCAGTGTGTATTCAGTGGACGGAACCGAAGTTGCATTGCGGGCGGAGACTGCGAACTACATCTTCGTTCAGCGGGGACACTTTCCACGGTTGGGTGACATGGCATGACCGCTGTTCGCACCCAACCCTTGGTCGCCTGTCCCGGAAAATCTTCGGAGATCCCGAAACGTGAAATTCACACGGTGGCCCTGATTGGCCCGCCCAATTCGGGGAAATCGACGCTCTTCAATCGCCTGACCCGCCTCCGTCAAAAGGTCGGCAACTACCCAGGCATTACCGTCGAACAACGCGTTGGCCTGCTCACTGCCGGCGGACCAGAGATCAAACTGATTGATCTCCCCGGCGTGTACAGTCTGACGCCCTATTCCGAAGACGAACGCGTCGCCGTGGACGTGCTGACCGGCAAAATGGACGGACTGCCTCGCCCGGATGCGATTTTGCTGGTGCTCGATGTAACCAATCTCTCCCGCCAACTGGTACTAGCCGCACCCGTAATTGCTCTGGGTTTGCCCATACTCGTTCTTTTGAATATGGCGGACGTCTTTACCAAAGGCGGTGGGTCGCTCGATGTTCTCAAACTCGCTGCGGAATTGGGCGCACCCGTTGCGATGGTGAGTGCAACACAGGGCAGCGGGTTGGACGCTGTGGAACGCTTCTTGCGAGAAGCTCACGATCGGCGGCCAGGAGCGTTGCTTCCCATTCTGCAAGACCTTCCGCAGTGCCGGAAATGGGCGAACCAGCTTAGCCACCGAGTCGACTACCAGCGTCCACTCCCGAGCGTGTGGACCCGCCGGCTGGATGACATATTTCTGCACAAGCTCTGGGGGCCGCTCATTTTTGTGATTGTCGTGGGTGCCGTTTTCCAGACTGTGTTTGGACTCGGCCAGCCCATGAGCACAGCGTTTCAGGACCTGCTCACAAGCCTGGGGCAGCAAGCGGCACCTTTCATTTCGAATAGTCTGCTCCGGTCACTTCTGCTCGATGGCCTGTGGAAGGGCGTGAGTTCGGTGCTGGTTTTCCTTCCCCAGATCCTTCTGCTATTCCTGTTTATAGGGATACTGGAAGACTCGGGCTATCTGGCCCGCGCGGCGCTCATCGCCGACCGCACTATGCGGAGCGTGGGATTGAACGGGAAAGCTTTTATTCCTCTTTTGTCCGCGTACGCGTGCGCTGTCCCCGCGATCATGGCGACGCGCACCATCGAAAATAAGCGCGATCGCATCGCGACCATTCTGATCGCGCCCTTCATGACCTGTTCGGCCCGCTTGCCCATCTACACATTACTCATTGCAGCATTTATTCCGGATCGCCCGGTGGTCGGCGTACTGCTCGGTGCCAGGGCTTGTGTCATGCTCTCACTTTACGTGCTCGGTTTTCTTGTGGCCATCGCCACCGCGAAACTCCTCAAGTCGTCGATACTGAAATCCGCTGCCGTTCCATTTATGCTGGAGCTTCCTGAGTACAGGTGCCCGACGTTGCAGTCTGTCGGCCTGCGCCTGCTCGACCGCTCACGGGTCTTTCTGAGGCAGGCGGGAACGGTCATCCTGGCAGTTTCTTTACTGGTGTGGGTCCTCACGCATCTCCCACTGAACCATGGCCATTCTCCGGAACTGGAACACAGTGCGATCGCCTATCTCGGACATGGAATTGAGCCGCTCATCCGGCCTCTCGGTTTTAATTGGAAGATCGGAGTCGGCCTGCTGACATCCGTGATCGCGCGCGAAGTCATCGTCGGCACCTTGGGCACGATTTATGGAACTGACCCGGCAACGCAATCGATGACGCTGCAGAATGCGCTAAGGCAAGATCTCACTCCCGCCGGGGCAATGGCGCTACTGGTCTTCTTTGCATTTGCCATGCAATGCGCGTCGACCTTGGCCGTCGTGCGCCGCGAGACTAACAGTTGGAAGTGGCCCATGATCCAATTTGCCTACATGACTGCGGTTGCCTATGCGTCAGCCTTAGGTGTAAACGCGGTTTTGTCGAGACTATGGAGGTGAGCTTGTTCTACTAGGATAAATACTTGATCATTTCAAGCCGACAGAGTTCAAGAAGGAGTCAGCCGCAACGTCTTTGCGTCAGCGACCGAAACTGTAACGCAAAGTGAATCGTGCCTGAACTGGTTCCATGGGGTGCATAACCCTTGTGAATGCAGCGTTAGCATTCACAACACTCGCAACCTGCTCCTGCCCTGCTAAGGTTGTTGGCGGTGTGGCTGGTAGCCCCAGCCCAGCTGCTGGCGTTATTTGCGATACATAGGCATAGTCGACGTCGTGATCTCGGCGGTTGAACAAATTCAAAACTTCGCCCCAAAGGCTCCAGTTCTTGTTGATTTTATAACTGGCTCCCAGGTTGACCAACGTCGTTGAGGGTGAGTTGTAAATTGCGTCGGAAGTCAAAGGGCGCGGGCCAAAATAGCGCAGGCGCAAACTCGCTGAAAAGCGTTTGTAATCCTGCAGCGTGGCGCCCGCTGCAACCACCCACCGAACTGCTTCCGGCACCTCCTTGCCATACGGATTTTGCAGGAACGTGCCGCCCCCGATCGGAATCAGCCCAAAGCAATTCGAGTTTCTTGCGCAAAGCTGAGGACCCGTAGGGGTCGAGGTGTGGAAGAACGTCGAATCCTCCGGGTCGTTTTGGGTAAAGATGGCGCGGGAGTCCGCAAAATCAGCATCAAAGACCAAATGTTCCGTTGGCGTGTAGTAGTTCCCAACTTCTATGCCGTAGCGGTTGCTCGACTGAAGTGAGGCACTCGTGCCTCCGGTGTCGCCGTCCTGCAGCAGTTCGGAATTACTGTGGAGATACCAGACTTCAACGGTGCTTTGCAGATTTGGGACGGCCGAGGTGCGCACACCGACTTCCGCGCCTTTGGTTTGGACGAGGAAGGGAATTCTGATGGGGTTCGGCGTGTTGTAGTAAGGATAGTCCGGCGAAACCGGTTCATACAGTTGCGTTGAGCCCCGCACGTCGTTGGTGTGGTAACTGGCTCCGCCCTGCACGTACAACTCCGTATTGGCCCACGGACCGAAGATCAAACTTGCTTTGGGGCTGGGCAGGAACTTGCTGACCGATTGGTTAGTATTGGGATTGTAGCTGGCAGGGTAGTTATTGGGATAGTTGGGGTAGTTGGGGTTGGTGGGATTGGTAAAGCTGGTGATGACACCCTTGCCGTCGTCGCCGCGCAGGGCCAGGATCGTGCGGAATTTGCTCGCCCACTGAGTCTTATTTGTCACCCACGGACTTCCTATCGTCTCCGTAAATTTATTCAAATCCGTATCCGCGGGCAAGACCGCGACCTGATCAAGAGAAGAAGGTTCATCCAGATAGTTAGCTAAATAGTAAGTTTTGTCCGTACGCACACGATCTTCCGTCCGGAAAAGGCCGTTGTGGATCCAATCGTTGCGGAGCTGCATGCCGAACGTGGTTTCCGTCTTGCGACCGAAGAAGTGGCCGAAAATCGTATGGCGTAGGTCGAACCCAGCCACCCAGCGCCTGTCCTGCTGTTCGAACTGATCGCCTTTGTATGGGTCGACCAGGTAGTAGGTGAAATCGGACCACAGATTGAGATCGTAATAGAACCCGTAGGCCGAAATCGTGGTCTCGGAATTTTCACCCTTGCGATGCCATTCCGACTGCAAGCTATAACGATGTGAATGGCCACCGTCCTCTGGGTTCAGCGCGCCGAAGAAACCGACAACGGGTATGGCCGTATAGGGGATCTGATCGCTCGAGTTCCATCTAGCTCCATCGTAAGCGCGGGTCGTGATGCTGAAACCGTTGTCCTTTCCGCCCTGGCTGTAGGTCACAAGGCCGTTGAATTTGTAAAAATTGTCCGAATGCACCCATGGGCCGCCGTCGTGATACGCCTCTCCGCCGTATAGCAAGTTGCCCTTGCCCAGCTTTTGCGAAATGCCGAAAACGAATCGTGCAAACTGGTACATGCCGCCGTCGACCTGGAAGAAGTTCTGGGGCAATGTCTTGTAATACACCACGTGGGCATTTCCCGCCGAGCCATAGTCGCCGACTTCGCCGTAATAGGGACCTTTCTCGGCATCCACCCGCTCCACAAACTCCGGGATGACGGTGTTCATGTCCGAGTATCCCTCGCCGTGCGCGTGCGACGGCAGGTTCAGCGGCATATCGTCGAGGAAAATGGCGATATCTGTACCGTGGTCGAGATTAAAGCCGCGAAGGAAATATTGGTTGGCCTTGCCGCCGCCGGCGTGTTGCGTGATGATGAGACCGGGAAGCGTCTCCAAAATCTCTCCCGAGCGAAGCAGCGGACGGTTCTTGAGTTCCTCTGCGCCCACCGTTACCTGGCCGGCGGAAGCGGCAGTTCCGACAAGGTCATCCTGTCGGCCTTGCACGTTCACAGTGGTGCTCAGGGAGCCCACTTCCAGAGAGATGCGCAGCGGGGCCGGCGCCTCTGTGCTCCCTATGGTGACGGAGATTTCTTTGGTTTCAAAACCGGGATCAGATACCACGAGTCGATAATTACCCGTCGCGAGTCCAGAAATAATGAAGGAGCCGTTCCTGTCCGACTGTGCCGTTTTTTGTACAGTACCGTTCGCGCTGCGAACCTGAACGGTAGCCCCGGCAATCACTGCGCCAGAAGTGTCGACGACAGTTCCCGACAGCTGAACCGGATACGCCTTATCACTCGTGGCAACCGGCGTATTCTCCTGCGCGATCGTCGGAAGCGAAAGCGAAAGTATAAAGGTTAAGAGTAGCCCTAGAGTTCTGGTGGCAACCACTCCCCGTCTCGTGTCGCCCAACCCATAAATTTCGCGCATATTACGTTCCATCCATTCGTGCTATTAAATGGCATCATACGAATCTAATAATCGTGCTACAGCATGGACGAATTGTAAAGGCGATTGCTCTTTTTTAACAAAGTCTATGGCCTACACGAGACTTTCGCTGCTTCCTGCTACGGGGATTCCCGGTGGGTGCCTCACCGATGTGGGTGGGGATGGTGCGACACGGTCTCTGGAGAGCTCATGACCAGTCGCCCGTGCTGCACGCCTTTTGTGCTGATGAGGCGGTCTGCCAACTTTTGAACGTCTTTCGACTTGCCGCGAAGTAGCACTACCTCCAGGCAGTTTTCGTGATCGAGATGAGCATGCAGAGTGGAAATGACAATTGCATGCGACTCGTGCTGGAGATCGGTAAGCTTTTCCGGCAGCAGGCGAGTGTGATGATTGTAAATGAGCGTGACCGTGCCTACGACAAGAGCAGTCGGGGCGATAACCACGGAGCCGACCAGACGGTCGCGAATCAAATCACGGAACGCTTCGGAGCGGTTCTCATAGCCCTGGTCTGCTATGAACGAATCAAAGCGATGTAGAAGTTCTGAATCGATCGACACACCAATGCGACTGAGATTTCCCATAAAGCACCTTTTGAAATCCAGACAATTAACGATTAGCGTAGCACACTGGCTGAAAGGTGTAGCACTAGGAGAAATGGCGACGCGCGGGTACCGCTAAGGAGGATTCCTCCCGACCAACGGAGAACTCTTCCATAACGGATCAGAATGTCGTTACAAGGCGAAAGGAATATTGGCGCGACGGGCCGAGCGCGTTGCCGGAGAACAGTCCTCCGAAGTCGATCACTTCGAGCGTGTTGCCCAGGTTCGCGACATCGCCCTGAAAGCGTACCGAGCGTTTGTCGCGCTGATAGAGATCCACGCCCAGCGAAGCATTCTGTGTGAAGTAGGGATCAATGCGGTCGCGATTAAAGTTCAGGTGATTGATCACCACCTGACCGTATTCCGTGGCGTATTGCTGCGGGGTTAAATCAGGTTGAAACGGCAGCCCGCTGTTGTAATCGGCTCCTACGGCGATCCACAAGCGAGGAACGACCTGATAGCGGACACGGGTGCGCACGGTATTCCGCTGGTCCTGTGAGTCGGGGAAATGTCCGGTGGTCGGGTTGATCGCATCATCTCCCAAGAACAATCCGCCGGTCACCGGGAACCAGGCATTCCCGGCGATATAGGAATAGGCAGCGAAGCCTGAAAATCCCTTCCATTGCAGGAGTTGTAGCTTGCCTTCCGCGCCGTAGAGAATGGCGTGGTCAAATGCGATGGGAAAACTGATCCCAGTACTCAGAATTTGGGAGTCGTCAGCGTAATTGTTCACTTGGCGACGGAACATATTCGCATCCAGCCGAAGCTTCCCGAAGAATGCTTTCGTGGCTCCCAATTCATAATAGTTCCCGTGAGACGGCTGGACCGGCAGCTGCAGTGCGGGCACGCTCGTGTCTATGGCTTCTGCAGCCGCAGAACTGGCTAAGAGGATGTTTTCGAAGGATGGCGTCTGGAATATCCGGTCATAGGAGGCGTGCATATTTAAGCCGATGGCGGGGAAATAACGCGAGACGGCAAGGCGCGGACTGACGGCATTCTGATTCAGCAACAGTTGGTAGTGATCCCAGCGAAGGCCGGCATTGACCGTCCAATTGCCGAGGCGGACTAAGTCCTGAACATAGGCCGATTGTTCGAGATCGGGACGGCTGCCCGTGAAGGCAAAGGTTATCGCACCGGAATCCAATATCCCCAGATTGATCGGACATTGCGGATCGTTAGGATCTGCACAGTCGGGTATCTCGTAGCTGGTGTTTTCGTGCAGGAAGATGGCATCGGATTCGACACCCGCCTTAAATTCTTGCCTGCCATGATGAAGGGAGAAGCTGCCATTGAAATAGATTTCTTTGAAGTCATTGTGATTGGCGGCAATGAGGGGCCATGAGGCAGGGTCGGAATAAAAGTCAGTGGAGGTATCGCGGGACATTCCCCGCAGCACGCCGATCGAGTCGGAGGAAAAAATGTGCTGGTAGGAAATGCTGCCCATGGTTTCAAAGTTATCGCCCGTCTGTAGTTGTCCCCCGGGAATGAACACGCAATCAGGCGGCGCCTGTCCCGCACAGCCGACGGTGTTGTCCGAGTTCGGCAAGTACGCTCCGTTCTGCTGCACCAGTTCGTTGGGGATCTCATAGCGCGCGAGTTCATGACGGACAATCAGAGTGAGACGGTCCTTGGGAGTGAGGTCCCGCTCATAGCTCAGCGAAAAATCGCCAGTGGTGCCGTTGTTGGTGTAATTCTCGGGGACCACCGGGTTGAGATAGTGGCCGGTCATGTTGCCGGAGGCGCTCAGGCCAAACGTATTTTTATCCCATGTGTATTGGTCCTGGGTATTGATCCCAGCCGTATCATAGGTCCCGCCGAAAAGAGTGAGCTGCCCGTGAAATCCGGGATCTTGGTCCTTAAGAGTATTGATCTCAACCACGCCGCCCATCTTTCTACCGAATTCCGCCGGAATGCCGGCGGTATAGATCGTGAGGGATTCGACGTCATCGGCTTCGGCAGGCTCCGGGCCAAAGCTGGGCGAACGGTTGTCAGTGAGCGGTATGCCGTCCACTACAAATTGAGTCTGATATTCCGATCCTCGTGGGTGAAGAACTGCATTGCCCTCGTAGAGCCAGCCTGGCTGAGAGTTCACTAAGTCCTGCATACCGCGTCCGGGCAGCGCAGTCAATCGATTCTGAATCATCTCTGACCCGATCTGATTGACCGAACCTGCGCGATAGGGATCGACCAGGGTGGCGGTCGCGCTCACGTTCAACGATTCCGAAACTGGAGCTATTTTCAGCCGAACCGTGCGGTCCAAGGGAAGAGCGGAACGTATTTCTACCGGCTCGGACACCTTGGCAAAAGACGGTGCCTCGATCCGGATCTGATAAATTCCGTAAGGCAGTCTTTGAAAATCCACGTAGCCCTTATCGTCAGTCGTGAGCGTATAGCGATACTGGTTGGCATCGCTGACAAGCTCAACCGTGCTCTTCAGGCCCAATCCAGAGGGATCGGTCACCGTCAAACGCAACTCTCCAGTGTTGCTCTGCGCGACTATGGGAAGAGTCCAGAGAAGTACGGCCGTTATCAGCGTCTTTTTCATCTTTGATTGTTACCCTATATGGGATAGCTAACCTTGAGGTGCGGCAATAGCAGCTTTTTCGCCCCTCGATTTAAAAATTCCATTTCCAGCAGTTTTGTTCAGTATTTTTTTCAATCTCCTGAGGAAAGTTGAAAGGAGGCGCTTGAAAAAACCTTGAACAGAAGTGGAGGGAATGGAATATACGTTTTAGGGACCCGAGAATATGCCTCCCACGGATTCGATCAACGAGTTGCCCTTCCCAAACGTCGCTGAAGCGGCGCATTCGGCGAAGCCATCGGAAATCGAGCGCGAGGTTATCGAGCTCTTTGACCAGTTTCGCGACCCGCTTCTGCGTTATGCACTCTCGTTTGGCATTTCCGTGCATGATGCGGAGGAAGTCATCCAAGAAGTCTTCTTGTCTCTCTTCCGACATCTCCAATTACGCAGATCCCGGAAAAACCTTCGCGGCTGGCTCTTCCGCGTCGCGCACAATCTCGCGCTGAAACAGCTTTACGCGAACCAAAGATCGTACAAAACAACTTCCGACCGGGCGATTGCGGAAGAGCACTTTGACCCAACACCTAATCCTGAAGAACAGTTGTCATCGGCTCAAAGACGCCACCGGCTGCTGGCGGTAGTTCAGGCTCTTCCGGAAGCGGATCAGGGCTGCCTCCGGCTGCGTGCGGAGGGCCTCCGCTACCGAGAAATAGCGGCCGTCCTCGGAATGTCTCTGGGAGCCGTTTCGATATCGCTGACACGATCACTGGGACGGTTGATCCGTGCGGACGGGAGATAAAGCTATGTTGAGCGAAGACCTTCACCTGTCGGACAAGCACTTATCGGATCAGGAAATGCTTCTGGCGGCGGACGGTGAACTTTCAACCCGTCGGGCCGCTCAAGTTCACTCCCACCTCGCCGAGTGCTGGGCCTGTCGCGCTCGGATGGCAGAAATCGAAGAGACGATTGCCGATTTCGCGCGAGCTCACCGACAGACTCTCGATCCGCAATTATCTCCCATCGCCGGACCGCGTGCACTATTGAGAGCGCAATTAGCCGAACTAGTGTCTGAGCACAAATCTAATTCTTGGCGGCGGTTACTCCACTTCACTTCGACCACACGCGCTGCGGCGTTTTTGTGTGCGGTGGTTCTCATTGCCACTGTGGTTGGCAGGATACTCGTCCACCATTCCACGCAGCCTGCGGCAAACTCAATCGTTGATGCATTCGAACGCGGCGCTCTTCCCGACCGCAGACTTACACCAGGGGCGACGAGGAGAGTTGCGATCAGCGACGTTTGTTCGATGGCTCACGAGGAAGTGGACGAAGAGGTATCAACGTCGTTGCGTCAGGAGGTCTTTCGGGAATATGGCATCGTGAATGCTCATCCCGACGACTACGAGGTTGACTATCTGATTGCTCCGGGATTGGGTGGTGCGGAAGACGTCCGCAACCTGTGGCCCGAACCCTACACATCGCGACCGTGGAATGCGCACGTCAAGGACGACTTGGAAGAACGTCTTCACGAAATGGTCTGTGGTGGTCAGCTAGATTTATCTACTGCACAACGCGACATCTCCACGGATTGGATTGCGGCCTACAAGAAGTATTTCCATACGGATCGACCTCTCGCCCTGCACTCGCGCCTCGAATCAATAAAACTCGCTTCCGCGCTGATGTAAGATGCGGTGGAATGATCACCTTTCCCTTGGAGGAGCACTGTGAGAACCAACAGGATGTTTGCGTGGACAATCGGTGCCGTGTTGGTGGTAGGCACGATTGTGGGCGTCACGCGATTGCAATGTCCCGCGGATGAGCTCGAAAAGGCGGTAGCGCAATCCCGCTGAGGCTATTCTGGCTGCATTCTCCGTCACTTTTTCGACCGAGAGAAGTGCGCAGCCGTTGGACGGACGGCTACTGCTGTTACCTTGGAATCATCGGGCGTGAAGAGAGGCGTGAAGAGAGACACCATCCCTAAGCCTTCGGCTTAGGTCGGTGCCGGGCCGTCCGGGGACTAGCGAACGCTGCTCGCACGAAGTCGAACAGCATTCGAGTCCGTTCGAATTGCATCCGATTCTCATTCGAACGGATATGAGTAATCTGAACTGCTACTTTAGAGTGCTCAACGCACGCCGCAACCAACCCCTAGTTCCTTTAGCGGTTGACACGCTTACGCAATATGCGTAATAATGTACGCATTATGCGTAACTCTTCCGTGCTGACTGCGTTGTTCCCACAGGTACGGCAGGGCGTGCTCGCGGCTACGCTCGGCCAGCCAGATAAGTGGTGGTATCTTTCGGAACTCGCCGGCCGTTTGGGCACGAGCCCGTCGAGCCTTCAGCGGGAGTTATCATCTTTGGTGGCAAGCGGAATATTGGCGCATCGTCGGGAAGGCACAAGGGCTTATTTCAAGGCGGAGACCCAGTCCCCGGTGTTCCGAGACCTGCAGCAACTGTTCGACAAAACTGCAGGGCTGGCTCCGATCTTGGAGCAGATACTAAGGCCGTTTGGCAACAAGATTCAGAGTGCTTTTATCTATGGTTCCGTGGCACGACGCCAGGAACAGGCCATGAGTGACGTGGATGTGATGGTCATTGGCAGAGCAGGTATCGCTGACCTATCTCCGTCGCTCCGCAAGGCCGAGCAGCGCCTCGGCAGAGAGGTCAACGTCACGACCTATTCACAAGAGGAGTTCCGGGAGAAAATCAAATCGCACGACCATTTTCTCGCCGCAGTGTTGCGAGGGCGGAAACAGTTTCTGAAAGGAAGTCAGAGTGACTTGGACGAACTTGCTGGCAAATAAGGAAGCCCAGAAACACAAGACCTCCAAGAAGGAACTGGATAACATGCGGGCGCTTGTCGCTCGCGACCTCGCAGACGCTAGTCTTGCTGGTCTTTCAGCAGATCGAAGATTCGCCACCGCATACAACGCTGCGCTCCAGGCAGCGAATATGGCTATAGCCTGTGCGGGGTATCGGATCGTAAGCAAGGTCGGACATCACCGGGTGTCCTTGGAGAGCACGAAACTGGTGTTGGGTAAAGCGTCGCACAAGTACGCCGACTATTTTGAGACGTGTCGACGGAAGCGAAATACTATCGACTACACGTTCTCCAATGTTGCGACCGACACAGAAGCAAAAGAGATCGTCGTTCAAGCAAAACAGTTTTACGTTGAAGTCGAAGACTGGATTGCGAAAAACCACCCCGCGATGAAAATGTGAAAGTCGAGGCCAGCCTAAATCCCTAAATCGACACCGTGGCCAGTCACCAGCTGTTGAACGGGCTCATACGGTACATCCCACAAATCCGTTTCAACGAAGCCGGTTGCGGCAGGTGCTTTCGCGTGCGTGATGTCGGCAGCACTGGTGTCAGGAATAGAGTTGGGTCACAAGGAGCTAACGTATGATCCACCCTCGCAAAGTGATGCTCGAAAACAGTGGCGGATATTAGCCTGCTTTTGTCATTTACGCCAAACCCTCAGATGCAGAGAATTGGATGCCTAAGGCATGGGCGTTAAGGCTAGTGTATGCAGCCCGTCGCCCAACTTACGATACCGTCGAAACAATAGCGCCAAAGAAAACTCCCCATGATTGCTGAGAACTCTCAACCCCTGGTGACGCGAGCTGCGGCGCTCGCAGTCATGAGCGCTTCGCTGCTGATGGCGGCATGTGGTGGCGCAGGCAATACTGCGTCACGACAGGCGGCCACGCAAAGTGGCGCGAACTCCTCCGTGGTCAATGCACACACGGCCTGCGCGATACTGTCGGGAAAAACGATCGGAGGCGCAACGCTCACGACGGCAGTCATCTCGGCCAGTGGAACTGTGCCAACGTACTGCAAGGTCAGCGGCACTCTCGCGCCTGCGCTGAACTTCGAAATTCGCCTGCCGGACGCATGGAACGGCAAACTCTACTATGCCGGTGGCGGCGGCTACGACGGAGTGATGACAGAACTCGTCGTTCCACCGCTCACCCAGGGTTATGCAGAAGTCGTCAGTGATTCGGGACATCAGGGTAATGGAATGTCAGCCGCCTTTGCATTGAACGACACCTTCGCTGCCCAGCTCTTTGGCAGCCTCTCCGTGCCCACGGTCATGTCCACAACCCTCAAGATCTTGCCTGCGGCTTATGGTGTACCGCCAGCCAAGTCCTATTTCGAAGGCTGCTCCAACGGAGGACGGGAGGCATTGATGGCGGTGCAGCGAAATCCGAACCTCTTTGATGGCGTCATTGCGCGCTCACCCGGTTACAACTGGGTGGGCTTCATGGGCGCATTCAACCGCACGGCCAAGGCGTTGGCTGCTCCCGGAGGCGCGTTCAGTGCTGCCAAAACGGCGCTGCTGGCGAAGCATGTGCGGGAGGCCTGCGATGGGCTCGACGGTATTGTCGACGGCATTGTCGCGAATCCTGCCGCGTGCACGGCAAAGGTCGTGAACGTAGCCGCTTTGCGTTGTGCCGGCGGTGCCGATACCGGCGATACCTGCCTTTCCGATGCGCAACTCGCGGTCGTCAAGTCGTGGACGACCGACGCGGTATTCAAGGGCAGCAGCGCCTATCGCAGTAAAGGATACAACCTGACTGGCAACGAAGACGATCCGGGAGGCTTTGGAATCTGGGTTTCCGGCAATGGCGATGTCAAGAAAGCCGGGCAGTACATGTTTCAGGATACTTCCGTTAAATACGTCCTTGCGCGTGACCCCAGCGCCGACTCACTGAAGTACACCTGGGATAAGAATCAGAGTGCGCTGTATTCAATGGCCGCGCTCAATGACGCGACGCAAAGCGATATTCGTCCGTTCATCCAAGCCGGCGGCAAGTTGATTGTCTGGCATGGCGGGTCTGATATGGCCCTCAGTGTCAACTCGACCATCGAGTACATGACGAACATGGAGAAATCCGTCGGCGCAGAAAGCGCCGCTGCGTCAACTCGGCTCTACGTGGCTCCCGGAGTCAACCACTGCGAAGGCGGGGTAGGACCGGACAAGACCGACTTGCTGACGGCGTTGGACCAATGGGTAACGAAGGGGATCGCTCCGTCCACATTGACGGCGGAGAAGCTGGATGGGAAGGGAGCGGTGACGCGCACGTTGCCGTTGTGCCGGTACCCGCAGTACCCCAAATACACAGGGCCGGCCAATGATGCCGCGGCGGCCAAGTTGGCGACGAGCTATGCCTGTACGGCGCCCTGAAATGCGTGAGAAAGTGGAAGAAATCTGGAATTAGCTTACCTGTCCTTGAACACCAATGCGAATTGCATCCGCCCGTGCATGAACTGTTTGCTGGTCTCAAGCTCAGACAGTGAGTACGTGAACGGCTCAGCAGTACCGCAACGCAGCACCGCGACTTCATCATCGCAGTCCACGATTGTTCCTGAACTGTGGCTGTTGCTCTTTTTGTTCAGCCATATCACTTCCTTGCCTTTTTGTTCGAGGATGCGTTCACGCAGAGCATCCCGTTCGGGATTGGTGACTAACTTTTTCTGTTGATTTTCGCTGTGTTCCTTCCAGTCCTGAATCAAGAGCCGTGCATCTGCTCGAAGATGCGACGGAAACAGCGATACCTCGATGCTCGGTGCGTGAGCGAGTTTCCGTAGTCCGTTCCCACGGTGGTCAGGATCGAACGCACCGATGACAACACGAGCGACCTTCACTGAAATCAACCTGTCCACACACGACACCTTTGGGTCGCCACGGTTCAGGCACGGTTCCAGCGTTGTGTAGATGGTCGCACCATCAAGATCAGCACCACTGAGCGCAGTGCTGAGACGAAATTCTGCGTGCTGACCATTCATCTTGCCGTTTGACATCACGGCAGTACGGCAGTCCTTCCCCAACAGTTGACCATGTTTCGCTGCGACCGCCCCAACCTTGGGACGTGGCTGAGCATCTTCCGGCGTGCTCTTCTTGGCTTCTTCGATGGCCATCCGAGCGAAGCGGTCATCCAGTTCAGCCTGAACGTTTGCGACCGTGTTGACGTTCTGGAACTGCGCACGGCTACCGTCGATGTATCCAGTCACTTGTGCAGTTTGAGAATGCACAAACTTGATAGTCAGATGAATGAAGTCCGAGACAATACCGCCTCTTGGATCGTCAGTAATGACCGAGAACTTCTGTCCGACCGGAAAACCATCCGGTCGCAGATTCTCTCCGTGGAAATTGGCGAAGCCTGATAGATGACCGTCGTCTGTGGCGTCCAAGTCCAACACCACAGGGAACGATTGCTGGTAAGCATTGTAGATAGTGCCTTGCTGATGCATTTTCACAGCATCATGATAACTCGGTCGGTTATGGGCTGTGCTTGATTTTGCTGTATTGCCGTTCGTAAGGCTTCATGGAATTCAGGGTTTGCTGAAACAACGCAGCCGTCTTCGGCGATTCTAAGTTCATGCCGTACATGGCATAGCAGATCGTGCCGTGCAGATATACAAGAACAGTGAAAAGTGTTGATTGCGTGGTCTCGTGTAAACCTGATGCCGTAGAGACCCGAAACGGTGTTCCTTCCTCGACAGCATGATTGTCAATCGCAGGTAACGAACAATGCACGAACGTAGAAGTTTGGAAGTAGTCAGCCGCATAAGAGAGTTTCTTGTGCTTCTCAGTTACAGGCCCGTCCAGTGGATGGTCAACGGTCATCGTGTCCCACATGAAACCTCTTTCGCCTGACCAATGGCGACCGGCTGGCTTTGTGTCAGGCGTGATTCCTTCGCGCTGCATGTAGTCTCTAATTTCTTGCTCTTCGGGGCGTCCCCCAAAAAGCTCAAGGCAGTAGTGTGCCCAATATGCCTTGTCCGCCTTGTGCTGGTTTACGAAATAGCGAACACGTTTGTCTTGCGTGTCCGACTTCTCAGTCATGTAACGGAGATTGTTGGCGCACTCAACAATAGAGCGACTGAGCGCGAACGCTTCATCAGGGTGGTCAGAACGCAGGAGTTTGAGACATGCGTTAGACAAAGAAAACGCCTTTGACAGCGTGGCTAGTCCTACGATATCGAAAGGATGCTTATAAGGCTTACGCGGAGCAATTCCAATCGCGTTGATTTCTTTTTCAGCCGCTCGAACGAATCGTGCGACCTTGCTGATTTCTTTCAGTTTGTCGGCGTGTGTCATAAATGCAAATCAGGATTGCGCTTTCAGCCACACAGCGCCACGATCGCGGCCGTGCAACTCCCTAAAGAGGATAGGAGTCATGCCAAAGCGGCGATCAAAAGCTTTCGATAGTTGTGCGCCGGTTCGATAGCCGACTTTCGCGGCGATCTGCTTGAGTGACAGGCCCGCCGCCAGATAAACGCGAGTCTGATCGAGCCGCAAGGTCTCGACGAAGTGTGCCGGCGTTACTCCGATGCTGCGGGTGAAATTTCTTTGGAACGTACGCTCCGACATCGCAACGCGCGCGGCGAGCTTGGGCACTTCTAACGGCATAGCCAAATTCTCGCGAATCCAGTCGATCAGGTCGGCGAACGGCGCCTCCGCATGACTTTGGGCACTCAACACGGGACTGAACTGAGATTGGTATCCCGGACGTCGGGCATACAAAACGAGGCGTTTGGCGATGGCGTTGGCGACGGTGTCTCCCAGGTCCGAAGCCACCATGGCCAGACTCATGTCTATTCCAGTGGTAACTCCGGCCGATGTCCACAACCGGCCATCATTGACAAATAGGGCGTTGGCGTCGACGTGCGCATTGGGGCAGAGTTCCGCCAGCTCCGAGCAAACTGACCAGTGAGTCGCGACCCGCTTGCCGCGCAGCAGATCGAAGTGCGCGAGGGCGAATATGCCCGTGCAAACGGAGCCGAAGCGACGTGCCTTCGCGCTTGCCTGGACGACCCATTTGCGCACCGACCTGTCGGCCACCAGCATCTGCAACCCCGACAAGTCGCCTCCGGCGATCAGCAAAGTGTCGATCGTTCGCGGCGGCAGGTCGCGGATCGCTTTGGTCACAAGGGCCACCGCGCTGTTGGTCTGAATCGGGCCGCCCTTGGAGGAAAGTATGTGGACGTTGTAGTGCGCTTTTCCCGAAGCAACGTTGCCTGCCTCAAACACCATCGCCGGCCCGGTGACGTCGAGCACCTGGCAGCCGGGGAAGATGAGGATGGCGAGGTTGACCGGCTTCGGCATTGGCGGATATTAGCCTACTATTGGCATTTACGCCAAATGGCCAAACTGCCACAATCGGTAAACCGACTGCTGCTTATCTATGACAAGAATATTCGTATGGACGAGAATGCTATTTCCCGGCGCTCCTTTGCCAAGGCAATTGGTCCAGCGTTAGCTGCCTCAGCTTTCTTTGAAGGTGGTCTTGCGCAGGAACAGCGCACCACACGTACGGAGGAAAACGACGCCGATATTGCGGCTCATGCTGAATCGCGCCTTCAAATTGGAATGCTCCTATATCCTGGTCTGAGCGCGCTCGATCTCGTCGGACCCCACCCTTTCTTTGCGGAATTATCAAACAGCCAGGTCCATTTGCTTTGGAAAGACAAAGCTCCCGTCGCCTCCTCGCTGGGATACAGCATTGTTCCGACCACCTCGATCAGGGATTGTCCCCGCGATCTTGATGTCGTGTTTGTGCCTGGCGGTACGTCGGGCACATTCGCGGTGATGGATGACGACGAGATTTTGTCGTTCCTTGCTGATCGAGGCAGCCGCGCCCGTTACGTGACAAGTGTTTGCACCGGGTCCCTGATACTTGGAGCAGCCGGACTCATCAAGGGTTACCAGGCGACATCGCATTGGAGGTTTCGCGACCTTCTCCCTATGTTTGGTGCGACGCCTGTCGAGCAGCGTGTGGTTACCGATCGCAATCGCATCACGGGCGGTGGCGTGACCGCCGGAATTGATTTCGGGCTGGTACTCGCGTCGCGCCTTCGCGGTCGTCAGGCGGCGGAAGTATTGCAGCTCTATAACGAATACGATCCACACCCACCATTCGCAGCGGGGACGCCAGCCGTCGCCCCCTTGGCGACCAAGGACGCTGCCTATCGCGCGCTGGCCTCGGCGTACGACCAGGGTCGCGCGGCGGCGGCGCGCGCGCGCGAACATCGGCATCTGGGCTAAGACCTGCGGGGTTCACAGTCACCCATAAGTCGGCTTCAGGAAAACGTGCTGCTGCCGATTGCGAAAGCGCACCAGAATAGCCCAAAGCAGGAGAGTGCCTATAGCCCGAACGAACCCTGAATTACTGGATATTAAATCGATCATTGCGGCGTCGCTCGTTCAGGCCAGCCCTTTGCCTTCTCAGTCATCAGCAAGTTGATTTCGTCGAAATGCCACGGGCGGAAATCGTGAGTGTCAACGCCGACATCCATGGAAAGGGAAGCAGGCGTGTCAGGGAGGTTACCATGAGAATGTCCGTACAAATGCCACGCTCCATGATGGGAGCGATTCCAGACCCGCATGGCGTAGTGACAGATCACGATGGGTTGGCCATGTATGGAGATTTCCGCAAGATTACTGAGCCAGGAGAACTCCTCGGTCAGCTTGCGAACTTGCTTGTCGTGATTTCCCGGGACCGCAAAGGTCTTCTTGCAGCGAATCTGCTTACGGTACTCCAGCGCTTTCGCCTTGCTCCCGATACAGAAATCCCCAAGGAAATACAGGATGTCATTGACCTTAACGGAGGCGTTGAGCCGTTCGAGGATCGTTTCATTCATTTCCTCGACGCTTCGAAACGGTCGATTGCAGTAGCGGATTATGTTGCTATGCCCAAAATGAAAATCCGCCGTGAACCATATGTTCGGCATATCCCTTGTGAACTCCCTGGCGACCTAACTCCGTCTCAATGATGCTTCGAGTTCCGCTGCGGAACCACTTGCTGCGCAGGAGCTTCCGGCACTGGCATCTGCTGCGACTCTGCGGCACTTGAGGCTTCAGGCGTTCCTTGTCGCAGGTTGGCAAACCAAGTACCCAACGCGAATCCCAGTACTAGAGCAGCACTGGCAACGACAGGCAGCCAAACCGCCCAGACCTGCTTTTCCAGCCTAACAAGGAAATCGTCCATCTGCTGCGCCCTGGTAGTCATGCTCCGTAGGAGCGAGTCATTGGCGCTTCTGACCCTTTCGATCACTCCGATGTCAGGGTGAGCTACTTCCCGCAGCACGTTCACAAGTTGTTTTTGAACGGAGCTCATTTCAGAGCAAGACTGGTCAAGCGTTCTTGCTGCATCCGGCAAACCAGACTGCTGGAAACGCTGTCGCAGACTCTCTCCTAACAACTTCGCGATTCGAGGCGGGTCCAGCCCTGATTCCAACTCCTTCGGCAGTTGCGCAACGCGTGACTCAATGCGTGACGTATACGCTGCCATTCGCTTCTCAACTTCATCGGCCTTAGATAAGGTATTTTCTAGAATCTTCTGCAAAGATCTCCGTTCTGCGGCGATCTCCGCGGGCGTTTCTCGCGTGATCAACGCAAGGATGCCCATTGCTTCCAGTAGACGGAGCATCTCATCGTTTGGGCTGAGTGTACGTGTGTGAGCGATGACTCTGTAATATTCCGCCTGCCGTTCAGCGGGCACTAGTCCTGCCAGTTCATCGAACAGGGTTTTGCTCTCGGACTCTGCCCCTGTCAAGTTGAGGAGTTCCTGATCGGGGCTCATGGTAAGAACATTTCCTTTGCCCGGTCGAACTCGGAGAAGAGGCGCCGCCGATAGCTTTCGGCACGCATCACGATGGAAGCCCGTTTCAACTCCGTGACTGTATTCTGCCGCGTGGCAACCTGGCCAAGGCGGATACCGTGTTGCCGGGCTGGGTTCTCCAGTTCTGCCAAGCGAAATTCCATTCGAATTACGGTCGGCGACAGTGCCTCGCGAAAACGAATTGCTTGCTCAGCCGAATCCCAATAACTGAAGTCTGACTGGGGACTTGTGGCGTTTTGGACGACAACATACTGGGTCCGATCTTGCAGTCGATTGGCCCATGCAAGGACACTCTCAACGCTTGCTGGGTCCGGCGTAACGACTCCAACAGCAGTGAAACGTGCGCCAGTGGCTGCGACATCGTCATACATCGCGTCGAACCAGTCACTTGCTATCTGCCCGGAGCCGGCTCCCATGTCGGCGAGAATGATCGCCGCGCCGGATTCGAGATGATCTACGAACGCGTCGAGACCGGCCGGGGTGTGAATGTTCACTTTGGCTACTGACCCGTTGAAGAAGTGCTTGAGCGATCCACGTGCCTTGTTTTCCGTATCGAGGTCGAGCAGCGTGAACGGAATCTCATTGGCTTCGAACCACTCCGCCAGGGCGACCATCAGGCCGGTTTTGCCAACTCCGCCTTTGCCACCCATGGTGAAGACGACGCGTTTGATTTTCTTTTCGGCGTTCATCGCGATCCTCCTTGGCTGACGAGTTTCAGCGGCTCGCTTTCTTCGAAGTGGAAATACTTCGATTTTGGCTTCTGCTCGATTGGCTTTGCCTTGAGCGCCGCAATTCGGGAGGCAACATCGTCGGGACCCATGCGAGTGTTCACGGACGATTCCGGTTCGAGCGGTGGCAGTTCGTACTGCACCTGCTTTCGGTGTTTTGCGCGAACCTTGATGAACGAGTGGATCGTGCTGACCGCTACGTCGAGGCCGACACGCTCGTGAAGGATGCGAACGACATCGCGATATGTGCAACCTTTGCGTCGCAACTGGCGAATCAGTTCGCGGTGAGTTTCGAGTTTGGAGCGAGGTGGTTTCTGCGGGATGGAATCCAGCAGAGAAAGAAGGGTCGGGTCCATGATTTTCAGGCTCCTTGGCACCTGGGCATCACAGTCCGTTAACAGTCCGATAACCCGTCTCCACAGTCCGATAAGTGCCCTAGAGGGCTATCCGTACCGTTTA
>Ga0302320_10003825_pt1 | contig 34597 bp, 32 predicted proteins | sample Bog_T0_3_FD_202130 | JGI IMG/M metagenome (GOLD analysis project Ga0302320, IMG submission 202130) | Peat permafrost microbial communities from Stordalen Mire near Abisko, Sweden - Bog_T0_3 | ecosystem: Environmental > Terrestrial > Soil > Wetlands > Peat | place: Sweden: Abisko, Stordalen Mire...
CATTGTAGCTGACATGGCCCTCGACGGAATCCTTCACCGGGCAGGAGAAAACCTCGCCGTCTGGGATATTGTGCTCACCGCCGCAGATCACCGAACCGATGCCCTTGATGCTGAAGCGCAGGTCGGTCCCGGGGCCCTTGAGGTGGACGCGATCAGTGCGATCCATGAGGGACTTGAGCGCCTTCATGCCGGGAATCATCTTGGAATAATCGAGTGTGCAGACGCGGAAGAAAAATTCGGCAAAGGCCTCCGTGCTCATCTGGGCCTGCTGGGCCATCGAAGGGGTGGGCCAGCGCAGCACCACCCAGCGGGTCTTGTTGATCCGGTAGTCGAGCGCAGGGCGAAGCTTGGAGGAGAGCAGGGCCGCCCTCTCCTGCGGCACATCGGCGGTCTCGGCGATATTGTGAGAACCGCGCACGGCGATGTAGGCCTGAACTTTCTTCAGACGAGCGAGATCAATCTCGGCCATCGTCTCTGCTTGTGATCCGGTCACTCCGAGCATCAGCTCTCGGCTGACGCGGTTGGAATGCAGGACGACAAACGGCTCAGCCTTGGCGGCACGGACAGCGCGGATCAGGGCGATCACGAAATCCTCGGGAGTCTCCGAGACATCGATCAAAACCTTCTCTCCGGCTTTCAGCTTGGTGGAATGGCCTACGAGAACGCGGGCTAGGGAATCAAAACGGGGATCGGACATGGGTGAGGAAAAGTTAAATGCTGAAAGTTGAAAGAGAAAAGGATGAATGTAATCAGTGGTTCGCCGAGGCTGCCTTGAGCTTGGCAAGATACTTGGCCGGATTTTCATTGAACGAGGCGACACACTCATGACAGCAGAAGCGCACTTCGGTGCCGTGATAGTGGATGATGACGGGGCCACCCATTCCGCCGAGCTTGTCACCGGAAACCACACAGGCGGCAAGGGGATAGACGGCCTTATTGGTCGGTTCATCGGCGGCGTGAAGAGAGGCGGACATCAGCGTCACGGCAAGGAGCAGAAGAAGCTTCATTCGGAGGAATCTAACCGCAGTTGTTCTGAGTTGCCAGCAGCTTGTCGGACTTAAGAGCCTGCTACGGTATCTTCAGATTGCTGTTTTACAGTACAAGCAGGTGTCTGTCCGAAGTTCCCGAGACGGCTGCCACGGGGATTCCCTGGTCGAAGGTGACGAGGCGTCCTGTGTTCTTTTTTGCTAGGGCTAGGAGGTAAAGATCGGTGAGGTGTCTTGAGGTGAGGATCTTGTCGTAATTGAAAAGCTCTTCATCACAGAGAGTGATGGTATCGGGCCAGAAATGGTGATCGGACGCTGTTGTGGCCTGACGGAGGCGGCGAGCTATGTCTCCGACCGGGAGCCGTCCGGGATAAACCGGCTGGGACATGATGCGGATGCAGGCGTTTTGCGTCAGAGGGCAGGTGGCCCAGCCTTTGGAGCGATTTTTGGAAAACCACTGATGCGCCTCTCGATGATGGAGATGAGCGCCATCGAAGAGTGCGATCAGAACCGATGCATCCAGTAGAGCAATCATGGAAGCTCTGATTCCTCGGAAAGCTTCTGGACGAGTTCTTTAGTGACGACCCGGTCGCCTGCAGGAAGGATTTCAAAACCGTTGAGTATCGTCGGCTTCACGGCTGATGAGGGAGTACTGATGACAAGAGCGTTTCGAGCCAGATCCGAGAGGACCTGACCGGCTGTTCGCCTTGTGCGAACTGCCATCTCCTTGGCGGCCTCCAGAATATCCAGATCAATGTCGAGCGTGGTTCTCATCAGAAGAATCGTAATGCATCTGATGCAGATATCAATCTCTGATGTGTTGAGATCCAAGTCTTGGAATGCTGTGGAAAGACTCTTCAAATCCAACACCAACAAAGCGACCCACACACAAAAATCGGATACCTCCCTAAAATCTTTCGGACGGCTTGATCTTTCACCTATTCGTGCCAACTTCGCTTCAACCTCCCTGAACCATGAAATCCCCCCTCCTCACACTTCTGGCCGCGCTCCTGCCTTCCGTGCTCTTGGCGTCACCCGGACTCACGATCTACAACCAAAACTTCGCCCTCGTGCGCGACACAATCCCGCTGGATCTGAAAGCGGGCGTCAATGAGGTGAAGTTCGACGGAGCAACGGTGCATCTGGAGCCCGACTCGGTGATTCTGCGAGATCCCGACGGCTCCCCCCTTCAAATCCTGGAGCAGAATTACCGGAATGATCCGGTGACCCAGCAGCTTTTGCTCTCCCTGTTTGAAGGCAAGGAGGTCGAGTTCATGGTGCATGAGCCGAACAAGCCGGATCATATCGTCAAGGGAACGGTGATCCGTTCCGGCTATGTGCCCCACGGCGGCATGGCCATGCAGCGCTACGGGCAGGCCTACGCAATGGCACAGGGGGCTATGGTTATGGGTGGCGACGGGGGTGCTGGACAGCCGATCATCTCCGTGGATGGCAAGATTCAGTTTAGTCTTCCGGGCGAGCCGATCTTCCCCTCGCTCGGCGATGACACCATCCTCAAGCCGCAACTCGATTGGAAAATCAATGTGCCGAGCCCCTTCAAAGCCGATGCCGAACTGAGCTACATCACCGGAGGCATGTCATGGCAGGCGAGTTACAACATCGTCGCCCCCGAAACAAGCGACACCCTCGACCTCGTTGGCTGGGTGACGATGGACAACCAGAGCGGCAGGGAGTTCAAGGATGCCCAGATCAAGCTCATGGCGGGCGATGTGAACAAGATCGCGCCGCAGAATATGAGTGGTATGACTGCGTTCGGGTTCCGCAACAATGACGCTCGCTCGATGTCCGCCGCCCCAGCCGTCACCGAAAAGGCCTTTGATGAATATCATCTCTACACCCTTGAGCGGCCCACCACGCTGAAGGATCGGGAGACCAAGCAGGTCGAATTTGTCAAAGCGGGAGGCATCAAATCCGAAGTCATCTATGTTTATGACGGACTCGATCTGGCGCGCTTTGGAGGCTTCCCTTCCGGTGGGCGCAACATGAACGAGGAATACGGCGCGGAGAGCACTACCAAGATCGTCGTGATGCGGGAGTTTAAGAATACCAAGGAAAACGGTCTCGGCATCCCGTTGCCCAAGGGACGGATTCGCCTCTACCGGGGCAATGGCTCCCAGGTTGAATTCACAGGAGAAAACGAGATCGACCACACCCCCACCGACGAACTGGTCAAGATCATCACCGGCAACGCCTTTGACATCGTGGGCGAGCGCAAGCGCACCAACTTTCAAGTCGATAACGCCAACCATTGGGCCAAGGAAAACTTCGAGATCACCCTGCGCAATCACAAGAGCAAGGAAGTCACCATCCGCGTCGTCGAGCATCTCTACCGCTGTGTTAACTGGACCATCTCGGAAAACTCCGACCCCTTCGTGAAAACGAATTCCCAGGAAATGGAATTCCGCATCCAGCTCAAACCGGGCGAGGAGAAGAAAGTCGGATACAAAGTCACCTACACTTGGTAGGAATATGAAGCGAGCTTTCTTGCTCTTGTTTCTCGGGGCAGCCTTGGCCGTCGCCACTGATCGGCCCAAAGACTTGGTTGATGCCGTGCAGGATGGCAACGGGATACTTTGGGGCTTTAGCGGGAATTATCCGAATCATCTCTACCGTTTTGATGGAAAAACTTGGAGCGATCAGGTGGCTCCCTTTCCTACGGGAGAGAATGCCAAACCTCAGGAAATTGCAAAATTGGCGGACGGATCTGTTGCCTGCCTCTGGCGATTGCCTGACAATAAAGTCTCGATCACTCGTCATACCGAGGCAGGAGCCGTTATCTGGGGCACTTGCGATGGAAGCATCATTACGGATGAAACGGCCACGATGCTTCCGGATTCACAGAATAGGTTATGGATAACAGGTAGATTTCCAGCGATTTGCCGGGCAGATGAAAAAAACGGCATTAAAATCATCCATCAAATTCAGCCTGAAGAAGTGGCTCACATAAGATTTATCGGAGATCGATCTCCCGCCCCTTTCCAGGGAAAAATAAACTGCAAAATGATACATTGTATGGAAGATGGAGAGGGGCGCATTTGGGCATGGTCCGATTGGGCTGACGGAAGAAGTGACAGTCAATTTAGAGAAAGGCTCAGGGGAATCTTGCTTTTCGTTGGTGACAAAACAGAACTTGTTCAACCAGAGTTTCTGTCTTCAGAACCGAATATCCCCTCTTTTCCTCCCGGTGTTTCAACGGAACCCAAACACCTTCCCAAATCTTTTTTGCATCCAGAGGAACCAATCAATTGCAAGGGAGTTTACAGGATAGTTAAAGCAGATTCCAATCACATGTGGGTATCTGTTGCCGGGTTAAACACCGATGAGTTATACAAAGTGAACATCGACTCATTGCTGGCTGAAAAATTATCACCTCCAGCACCCAATGAACTTGTTGTGTGGAATAATGATCTCCTTGGAGTCGATCGCAGCAATATTCTTTGGAAATACCATAACGAGAAATGGGAAAAGATTTACGAAGGTTTGGACTCCTGGCCTCCAAATCAGTATGGATGGCGTGAGTGGCTTGGGCTAACAAACGGACTTCTTGTTCCCTCCAGTGGGAATGGCGCCCTCTTTGTTCTGAAAGAAGGAAAACCCATCCGCCTCTCTTGGAAAAATGGCTTTGATGGGGAATTTACTTATAGCTTCGCCTATTTTTCAAATGGGGTTCTTTTTGCACTTTGTAAAAATCAAACATTTTTCTGCGCACCCTTTGCGCTCCCTCCACAGGATAAAATCGAACCACGCATTCATCAATATCCTGCAGGAAACTGGCTCATTGGAGCCGACGGCTCCCCTTGGACGATTTTGGATGATTCCAAAGAATCCATCAGCAATTGGAAGGATGGCAAATGGGTACACCACCCCATGCCCTACTCACTTCATGAAGGATTTTCTCCAGATCCTGAAGGCAGAATCTGGCTCCCTCCGATCTTAGGAAACAGACCAACCCCTAATTCAACACAGGTTTATGATCCTCATACAGAGCAATGGCAAAGTTTCTCCTCACTTGAGGAGGCCTTCATCCAGTTAAAGGTTCCCCCAAGTTTCCTCTTGGTAAACCAATCTGTCTTGAGCCCTCAATACAGCGTCGATCATAACCGCATTGCCTTTCGTGCCAGCGAATCGCAACCATGCATCAAATATTATGATGGTTTCAAATGGACTACCTTAAATCGCTTGAATATCACCGGAAATATGTCTGACGGCTCGATGGGAGCTCCCTGGTTCAACAAGGAAGATAAACTCTGTATCAATATGCCCGACAAAACGACTTGGCAAATGGATGAGAACCAAAAGTGGTCTAAGATTCTCTACCAAGATCACCCTTCCCATGAGAATGAATGGAAACAATCCATTGGATTTTCTCTATGGCAACCCCCGACTCCAGAGGGATGTATTACCGACAGACCGGACTCCATCGTGATGGATAACCACGGTGTCTGCTGGCTCACTTGGCAGGGGGCACTCTACAAGTCAATTGAGGGGCACTGCGTCAAAGTGTTTGGTCAGGATGAAGTTACTCCTTTTGCAGCTATCAGATACGACCATCTCTTTCATGCCAATGTTGATTCTAAAGGAAATGCCCTTTTGAGCATGGGATATAGTTCGTTAAAGGTTGTTGGCATTTCTCCCAAATCACATCCACCACAGACTAGCGTCATCATTTCTCGTGAAGGTGAAGATACGATCCGAGCAAATTTCGATGCCCACTCTTCCTCTAAAATAGAATTCCGCTGGCAACTGGATAATTACCCCGAGCAAGTTTCATCCTCTTCAACACTCACTCTGGAGGGGCTTCCCAACGGAGCACACACACTTCGAGTTTCAGCTCTTGACGAAGAGCTGCAATCGGACTCCGCTCCAGCATTATCCAAATTTAGCATCAAGATTGATCCAATCCGTCAAATCGAAGAACTCGTTACCAGATTATCAAATCCGGATTATGACCGCCGAAAATCCGCCGTGAATGCTCTCTCGCTACAACCCGCTTTGGCTTTGCCCGCTTTAAAGAAAGCCCGCTTTACGGCTGATGATGACAAGAAATGGTGGATTGACGCCGCTCTTCAGAAAATCAATGGGGACGCGAAAAAGTGATACTCCTGAGATAACGCACTTGACGGAAGCAGGAAGAGGCATTTAAGCATTGGCCCTATGCGCAGCACCCATCCCCTTCTCAGGCAGATTGCCTGTGCCATGATGGGATTGGCCCTGTTTCTGGTAACGGGGGGGCACCTGGCGCTCCTCCAAGGCATTGCCTGGACAACCATGGTGCATGATTTTTCGCGCACGGGATCGCTCAGTCAGGCAATGGAAAAAACCTTCGACGGCAAGCATCTCTGTCCCCTGTGCAAAAAAATCGCTGCTGAACGGGCGGCCCAGGAAAAAGCCCCCGCTTCGGTGAAAGCCGAAAAGAAGGCGGATGTTTTCATGGCCCAGGCCGTTTCCGACATTCCCCAGCCCCACTGCCGCCCGTTTGTTTACGGCGCAGCCCCATCAGTCGTGATGCCGGAGCGCTTCTTTGCTCCACCTGTGCCGGTGCCGATCCAAATCGCCTAGGACTTTGTTGTCCTGAGCCCGTCCGCGATGCCCGGCTGCGTAGCCGCGCACTTTGCCTGCATCCCATTGCGCCCTCACGCATTCGCGTGTCTGCGTATCCACCTAGCCTCCTTTCCTATTTTCTCACACCCATGAAATCACTCCCCCCTTTCTTCTCTTTCCTTGCAGCCCTGCTGCTTTTCACTTCCCCATCTCTCCACGCCTGTGCCTGCGGCTGCGGCATCTTTGATGTCGGCACCCTCTGGAATATGCCAACCAAAAGCGGCGGCATGATCTACACCTCCTACGCCTTCTCCAGTCAGAGCCAGAACTGGAACAACATGGGCCCCTCGGTGGCCGACAACAATGGAGACCGCCTCATCCAGACCTCCTGGATTACCTACGGTGCCCAGTATTTCTTTAACAGAAGCTGGGGAGTCGAGCTTCAGGTCCCCACGGCCAACAGGCTCTTCTATCGCAGCAGCGACAGCGGCACGCCCCCGACGCTCAATACCTCCTGGTACACGCTCGGCGACATCCGACTCATGGGCTACTACACGGGTTTCTCACCCGATATGTCCACCGGGCTCCAATTCGGCGTAAAGCTCTCCACGGGCAACTGGAACGAATTCGGAGTCGATCGGGACACCCAGATCGGCACCGGCAGCACGGATCTGCTGCTCGGCTATTACACCCACCATGACATCACACGCGATGGGAAATGGAGCTGGTTTGCCCAGTCTGTTCTCGATCTCCCAGTCTTCATTCAGGCCGGATACCGTCCCGGACTGGAAGTCGATTCGGCTCTCGGCATCTACAACAATGGCATTCGTCTTGGCAAAGCCCACATCCAGCCCCTGGCCCAAGTCCTTGTCTCCAATCGGGCCTCGGATTCCGGCCCTTCGGCCAATTCGCAGAACTCAGGCTATCAGCGCATCCTGCTCTCACCAGGCTTCCAGATCGACATCCATCCCATCCACATCTACGCCGATGCCGAACTCCCCGTTTTCAACGATGTGGTCGGCCAGCAGCTCATTTCGCAATGCCTGGTGAAGGTCAACCTGAGCTATATGTTCTAAGGAATCCCATGCACAAACCAACCTTGCTGATTGTTGCGAGTATCCTGCTCATCCTCATGAGTGGTCTTGCGCTGGAATTTTGGCTAAAGCCTCCCAACGCTACTCCGAGCACCCCGGACGATCCCTTGGTCACTTTACCCGACCATCCACGCCACCTGATCCCGTTTTCTCTCGTTGACCAACGCGGCCAGGAAGTCACGCAGGAGGCCTTCTATCACAAAATATTGGTCGTGAGTTTTCTCTTCACGAGCTGTTCGATCGTCTGCCCCTATGTCACCGATCAGATGGCCCAAATCCAGCGCCAGACCTCCGGCGAAACAGCTGTCCGACTACTCTCCCTGAGCGTTGATCCGACCGACGATACGGTTCCTGTTTTGGCCCAGTACGCCAGCAAGGCGGGGGCTGATCCAGAGCGTTGGTCGTTTCTTACCGGCAGGACTGACTCGGTACTTCATCTCATTGAAACGAGCTTCCTTGCCCATGACACAAACTCGAGTTTCAGTTCGATGCCGGGAAATTTTGCCAACTCCCAGCAGATCGTCCTGGTCGATACAAACGGCCAGATCGTCAAATACTTCGATGGCTTGAATCTCGATGCGGCCCACGCCGTCGTTCAGGAAATCAAAAAGCTCAGAAAATCCACCCCATGAAATCCTCTTCCATCCTCCTCACGCTTTTGTGCCCCCTGCTACTTCTTTTTACCGAGCGGGACTCTTTTGCCGGAGACTCCGTGTCCACACACCCCGTTCAAGGAGTGCTCGAGAAAATCGCTGCCGATCAACATCAGGCCACCATTCATCATCAATCCATCCCAGGCTACATGATGGAAATGACCATGGATTTTCCCGTCCGCGATCCGGGTGAGTTGGCGGGCCTGAAGGCCGGGGACAAGATCTCCTTCACGCTGAATGTCGGAAAAGAAACCGAATGGATCGATCACCTCCGTCTTGTGGAACCTTCCGGCAAACCAGATTCCGGAATCATCGCCCCGCCAAGTGAACGACTTTCCAACCTCAAGACTGGCGACGAGCTCCCGGACGGAGATTTTGTGGCGGAAGACGGACGCACCCTGCATTTCTCGGATTTTCGCGGCAAGGTCGTGGCGTTCACTTTTTTCTTCACCCGCTGTCCGATTCCCGACTACTGCCCGCTGATGAATCGGAACTTCGAGAAAACCAGAGAACTGCTTCTCTCCTCCACCATGGATCCATCGAAATGGCAACTCCTCTCCCTCTCTTTCGACGGCAGCTTCGATCATCCCGAAGTCCTCTCTGCCTACGCCAAAGCTTATCGTCATGAAAATTCCGACCATTGGATCTTTGGGACGGCTTCTCCAAAGACACTTGCCCAAGTCGCTGCGCCTTTGGGACTGATGGTCATGAGTCAGGGCAAAAGCATGGCTCACAATCTGCGCACGGTCGTGATTGATGCACAGGGTCGAGTTTTTCACCAATTTAACGACAATAGTTGGACTTCCGCCCAGCTGGCCAAGGTCATGCAGGAGGCCCTGAACACAACTTCCGATCAGTAGGCTCCTAATTCTCCTGCAAATACCGGGAGAGTTCCTTGCGGAGCTGCCCCCGGGCATGACTGAGCCGGCGTTCCACGGCTTTCACCGAGCAGCCCGCAATGGCGGCGATTTCGGCGTGGGAGAGATTTTCATATTCGCTCAAGATCAGCGTTTCACGGAGATCGGAAGCGAGTGCGGCGATGGCTTTTTGAATCGCGCGGCTGCGCTCCTGTGCCTCCGCCGAAAGGGAGGGGTCGCCGGAAGCAACCGGGTCTTCGGTCTCTTCCAGCGAAAGTGTGGGATGGCGTCCCTGCCAGCGGAGATGATTGCGCCCAAGATTAGCCGCGATGCCAAAGAGCCAGGTGGAAAAACAACGCGTGGAGGCCGTGGGGCGAAAACGGGCGCGCGATTGATAGAGACGCACAAAAGTTTCCTGAGCCAGATCGACCGCAGCCGTTTCACTCCCCGTGAAGCGAAGCAGGTAGGCAATCAGCCGACTCTTCCAGCGCTCCATGATCCCGGTCAGCGCACGATCATCGCCGGAGGCCAAGCTGCGCATGGCTTCCTGATCAAGATCGGCATCAGCATGTTCGGGCATCAAGGATGCTGCATTCCGCAGGAGTCAATCGTAAGCGGCAGAACTTTCAGCAAATAGGCGCGGCGCTTCTCCGCAGGCAATTCCGCAGCCACGGCATAAAAATGTCTCAGCATCGCAATGCGCGTCTCCGTGCGGATACGGTCGGTCTCCACGACAGCCGCCCGAACTTCCGGCGTAACGCTGCCCGAGCCGAGGGCCACTGTTTCCAGATTGGCATTGGCCTCGCACATCTGGTCGCAAAAAGGGCCACAGCGTGCACCGTACTCCGATTGCAGAACCTTCATCCGCTCCGCCTGCTGGGGCGAGAGGCCGTACTCATGGCAGAGCCACTGCAAGGGTGTACTGCGGAAGCAGCAAGTTGAGATTTGCTGGGCAGCAACGGCAAGCAACACGATGCCGAGAAGAATAAGCAGCCCCTTTTTCATCTCAAGGATCACCGCTGGTGACTCTGGGCACTATAGGGATTGAGAGAGCGAAGATACTGATCCTCGTCCGCAGCGCGGGACTGAATTGTTCCAAGGAAAACGCCGCCGAAGAGTGCAAGGACGGCGGCGGTGACCGCAATGCGAGGACGGGTAAAATACTGCACCCAAGCCAAGAACGCTGTGAGGTCGATACCCTTCCGACTCTCTGCTACCTCTAGGCGCATCCAGACGCCGCGATTGAAATCACGGGTATCGGTCACTTCTGGCTGCCAGCCTTGCAGAAGGAAGGAAAGATCGTCGGGGGAGTTCATAGGTTGATGAGTAGGGTAAGCTTAAGTAAGACTGGCGGGCGAGAGCAGACTTGAATCCCTGCTCCCGCCGCCAAGTGCGTTATTTACAGCAGCTAGTTTTGCAGCAATCGGCGCATTGTCCATCGGCGCATTTTGCGCAGGAGCTACAGGAGGATTTGCAGCAACTCTTGCAGGCCTTGGCATTGTCGGTAGCCATGGCGCTGGAAAGGCAAAAACCGGCAACAACGGCTAGCAGGGCACCTGCCTTGATCAGTGTAGAGAGAGATTTCATTTTTTGGTGTGGTTCGGCTCAGGAATCATTTCCCGTTCCACAGGGTGATTCACCCCAAACCACAAAATCCCCCAAAGAAAATAAAAAAACATTCTCCAAGCACGCCGGAGAATGTTTTTTTGATGGGATACTTTAATAAACTGCCCGTTTAAAACGGAATATCGTCGTCTTCGAGCGGTGGCTGCTGGGCTGGTGATCGTCCAGCGCTGAATCCTCCATTTCCTCCACCAGAGTTCGGTTGCTCACGGCGTTGCGGGGATGCAGAACGCTCGTAGGGAGGGCGCTCGGAGTATTCCTCTTCGCCATGGCCGCCCGATCCTCCTCCGGGACGAGGCCCTAGAAGCTGGAAGTTTTCACCGACCACGCGAAGCTTGCTGCGCTTCTGTCCAGAGGCTTTATCCTCCCAGCTGTCGAGTTGCAGGCGCCCTTCGATATAGATTGAGCGTCCCTTCTTGCAGTACTCGCCGGCGATCTCTGCCTGCCTTCCCCAAAGGGTGACATCGACAAAGGTGGTCTCCTCGCGCTTCTCTCCACCATCGGGTGTGAAAACCCGATTCACGGCAATGCCGAGGTCGGTGACGGCACTTCCTTTTGGAGTGTATTTGATCTCAGGGTCACGGGTGACATTCCCGATCAGCATCACTTTGTTCAGATTGGCCATTGGACAGGTTGTTTGGGAGTTTAGACTGAAGACTGTTAGGGTAACACTCGAAGTCTCTCAACTTCTTGCTCCGGCTAACAGTCTAATAGTCTTCAGCCACCAAGCGAATTAGGCGGCAACCGTTTTCTTAGCGGCCTTGCGGGCTTTGCCAGCAGGCTTGACGACACCCTTGCGAAGATAGTTCTGAAGAACGACTTCGTCATCCAGGTTGAGCTTGGTACGAATTTTGGCGATTGCCGTCGCGTCTGCCGTGACGATGAAGTTCACGAAGTAGGCACCCTTGAGCTTGTCATGAGGATAGGCAAATTCACGGCGCTCCAGGCGCTGCACCTGCTCGACCTTGGCGCCTTCGGCGACCAGGGTTTTTTCAAGACGCTCGATGAGGTCTTTGTGGGTTTCTTCTTTTCCGGCTGCGTTGAGAGCAAGGAGGATTTCGTATCTGTTTGTCATGGTTGTTTTGGTTGTAGAGTTGAAGGTAAGGCGTTGTAAAGATTCATCGCACACCCGATGCCCTGATCGATCACGCAGAGTGCGGCATCGGCGGCTCGGGAAATGGCTTCCTCGGCCTGCTTGCGCTCGTCGGGATGGAATCGGGAAAGGACATGACTGGAGAGATCGCTCCCGGCGCGGTCAGCACTGTGAGCTCCACCAATCCCAACGCGGAGGCGCGGAACCTGCTCGGTGCCAAAATGGATGAATACGGATTTGAGTCCGTTCTGACCACCGGAACCACCGTCGCGGCGCAAGCGGAGAGTGCCGAGCGGCAAGGAAACATCATCCATCACGATGAGCGCAGCCGTCGAAGGGATGCGGTAAAACCGGGCATATTCCCCCACGGATTCTCCACTGAGATTCATGAAGGTGGTTGGTTTTAAAAGCGAAAGGTCGGAGCCGGAGCGGGCCGTTTTAGCCACCCAGGCATCCCATTTGGATTCCTTGGAAAAACGGACTCCAAGCCGCTGGGCTAGGAGGTCGAGGACAGCGAAACCGATATTGTGTCGCGTCCCCTCGTACTCCCGTCCTGGATTGCCAAGTCCAGCCACTAGTCTGATGCCAAGGCCCTGGTTGTCCGGGGTGTCGGGCATTGGAAAGGTGGCTTAAAGAGGAGGTTGTTCCCCTCTACTTCTTAGCGTCCTCTGCCGCTGGCTTCTTCTCCCGGATCACCTCAGGGGTGGTCGGGGCCGAGGCATCGGCGGCAGGCTCAGCACCGGTCTTGGACTCCGCAACGGTGAAGACGGTGAGGTCTGCATCGCTGGTGGCCTTGACACCGGCAGGAAGAATGATGTCGCGAACATGGAGGGACTCATTGAGTCCCAGAGCGCTGACATCGACATTGATGATTTCTGGAAGATCCTTGGGCAGGCACTCGATGTGGAGTGAGCGAAGGCTATGCTCCAGAAGTCCACCGTAGTTTTTGACGCCGTCAGCTTCGCCAACCGATTCAATGGTGACTTCCGTGTGGATCACTTCGTCGCTGGCCACTTCGAGGAAATCGACATGCAGGATGTCGCGACGCACCGGATGGTGCTGCACTTCCTGAATGAGGGATAGCTTGGTTGTTGCGGCCTGGCCCTCGGCACCGTCGATCTGAAGTTCGACAAGAATCTTCTCACCAATAGCGTGAGCAAGAAGCTTGGTGATTTCGCGGGCATTGACCTCCAGGTTCGCTGGCTGATCCTTGTGTCCGTAAATGACGGCAGGAACGCTGCCGCGGGTGCGGAGATGCTTGACGGAGTTGCGACCGACATCAGTACGAGGACGGGCGGAAAGGGTGACCTGATTTGCCATGAGATTTGGAAGTTAAGAGTTGGGTGCGCCGGTTAGAGTGCCGGTTAGAGTGCTTGTGGACGCGCCGGTTAGGACGCTAGTGGGCTGGTGGATTAGACGGTTGTTGCTTGAGTCGGAACAGCGAGGAGACCGACTCGCCTCCATGGATGCGCCGGATTGCCTCACCGAGCAATTCGGCAACAGACAGAACCCGTACGCGATCTCCTGTTCCTTGTCGAACAGGGACGCTGTCGGTGGTGATGAGCTCTTTAATTTCAGAGCCCTCCAACCGCTGAACCGCTAAATCTGTCAGCACAGCGTGCGATACGCCAGCATAAATATCACCAACATTCTGGGTGCGGAGAATTTTTGCCGCGCTCGTCAGCGTTCCGGCTGTCTCGGTGATGTCATCAATGATGAGCACATTCTTCCCCTCGACATCGCCGATAATGTGCAACGCATCGACTTCCGTGGCGTTTCTGCGGCGTTTGACGACAATTGCAAGGCCGGCCCCAAGGGCCTCGGCGTAGGAACTGGCCATCTTGACCCCTCCCACATCGGGAGAGACCACCACTAGATTATCGATATTTTTGCGGTGAATGTAATCGACCATTACCGGCAGGGCGTAGAGGTGATCGACGGGAATATCAAAGAAACCCTGCAACTGCTGGGCGTGCAGATCCATTGTGAGCACGCGATCGACGCCGGCGGCGACGAGGATATTGGCGACCAGCTTTGCCGTAATCGGGACGCGCGGCTGATCTTTACGATCCTGGCGGGCGTAGCCAAAGAAGGGGATTACTGCCGTGATCCGGTCGGCGCTGGCGCGACGAACCGCATCGACCATGATGAGCAACTCCATGATGTTTTGATTGCTCGGTGGACAGGTCGGCTGAACGATGAAAACATCGCGCCCTCGGACATTGTCATTGATTTTGACAAATGTCTCACCATCAGGAAACGAGGTGACGGTTGCATCACCCAGGGGCATTCCCAGGTAGGCGGAAATGTCACGAGCCAGTTGGCGGTGAGCCGATCCGCTAAAGATTCGGAGTTCAGGAGAGCCTTTCATGGAATTCAAGATGGTATAGACTCCGGCTCCCTTCACGCACGAAGGAAATCCAGAATCAGGTGATTTTTTGAGAACTGATCAGGAAAATGTATTTTAAGAACTCGTTAAAACACCCCGCTCAGGCCAGCTCTGTATAGTCGGCATTGAACATCCGGGAGGCTATTTCCTTTTCGAGATCGGCAGGTTCCGGCTCCTGGGCCAACCCTTCACGGTAGGCCACACGGGCCACTTCGAGGGCAATACGCAGGGAGACTTCGCGGATACGACCCAGGGAAGGATAGACCCGGCCTTCGCTCAACTCTTCAGGCGTGACCATTTCTGAAAGCGTGCGGGCGGCGGTCAGGAACATGCTATCGCTCACCGTGCGCGCCTGCGTGGCAAGAACACCGAGGCCGACACCGGGAAAAATATAAACATTATTCCCCTGACCGGAGACAATCTTTCTCCCCTCAAATTCGACGACTGGCATCGGGCTGCCACTGGCAAAAATCGCCCGCCCACCGCTCCACGCGATCGCCTCCCCGGAGGTGCATTCCGCTTTGGAAGTCGGATTGGAGAGCGCAAAGATGATCGGGCGTTTATTATACTCAGCCATCTGCTCAATGATCTCGCGGGTAAACACCCGGCCCGCCCCCGAGACTCCAATGAGGACGGTTGGCTTCACGGCGCGGAGTGCCTCAGTGAGATTCGTCGAAAACTCGGCCTCGTGGGCAAACTGCTTCTTATGCACTGCCAACTCCTCCATCCGGGATGCCACCACCAGTCCCTTGGAATCGACAAACCAACAGGTGTGACGGGCCTCCTCATGCGACAGTCCAGAGGAAACAAGATGCTCCACAAAGAGCATGGCAATGCCTAGACCGGCCTCGCCAGCCCCCATGAAAAGAATTCGCTGATCCTGGGCGCGCTCCCCGCTGGCCCGGAGAGCGGCGAGCATTCCCGCCACAGCCACGGCCGCCGTTCCCTGAATATCATCGTTAAAAACACAGGCCTGATCGCGCCAGCGATCTAGCAGGCGGAAGGCATTGCGATTTCCGAAATCCTCAAACTGAATCAGACTGCCGGGGAAAATATCGGCGGCACTCTCCATGAATTCGGTCACGAAGTCGTCATATTCCTGACCGCGCACACGGTGTTGATTCAGCCCAATGTAAAAGGGATCAGCGAGCAGCGCCTCGTTATCAGTTCCCACATCGAGCACGACCGGCAGACAATAATAGGGATGAAGTCCAGCGCAGGCGGTGTAGAGCGAGAGCTTGCCGATGCTGATGCCGATGCCATGGGCACCCAGATCCCCCAGACCGAGGATGCGCTCCCCATCGGTCACCAGGATCATGCGCGCGCCGTCATTGGGCCAGTTTTTCATGATCTCACGAATCCTTCCCTTATCCTCAATGCTGAGAAATAACCCACGGGGTCGCTGCCAGATGCTGCCATAGGTCAGGCATGCCTCTCCCACGGTCGGCGTGTAGATCAGGGGCATCATCTCCTCGAGATGCGCCAGCAGGAGATGATAGAACAGCACCTCGTTCCGCTGCTGAAGCATGGTGAGGTAAATGTATCGATCGAGATCCGATGCCTGTCTGCGCACATTCAAGAGGATGCGCTCCAACTGCTGCTCAATGGTCATTACCCTCGGAGGAAGCAGCCCCCTCATTCCGAGGACATCCCGCTCATGAGCCGAAAAGGCCAGGCCTTTGTTGAGCAGCGGATTACTCAGGATGGCGATCCCCCTCGGCAGAGGATGCTGTCCGGTGGAAACAATCGGCCTGCGCGTGGTGGTGTTGGTTTTCATTTTGAATCTTTCGCGACAACCTCCTGTCCCGCCTGGATGGCCGTCAGCGCAATCGTGTAGATGATGTCCTCCACCAGCGCGCCACGGGAAAGATCATTCACCGGGCGTTTCAAGCCCTGGAGCATCGGGCCGATGCTGATGACATTCGCGCTGCGCTGCACAGCCTTGTAGGTCGTATTGCCGGTGTTGAGATCAGGAAAAATAAAGACGGTGGCGTTGCCGGCCACAGCACTGCCGGGTGCCTTTTGGGCGGCGACTTCGGGAATCGCCGCCGCGTCATACTGGAGCGGTCCGTCGATGAGCAGGTCGGGGCGCTTGGCGCGGGCGAGGGCTGTAGCCTCGCGCACCTTATCGACATCGGCACCCGAACCCGATTTCCCCGTGGAATAGCTGATCATCGCCACGCGCGCCGGAATGCCGAAGCGCTCCGCCGACTCGGCACTCTGAATCGTAATATCCGCCAGAGTCTCCGCATCGGGATTGGGATTCACCGCGCAATCGCCGTAAATAAGCACCTGCTCAGGCATGCACATGAAGAAGATGGAGGAGACCACCTTCACTCCGGGCTGGGTCTTGATGATTTGGAGAGCCGGACGAATCGTATTGGCCGAGGAATGAAGAGCTCCTGAAACCAGCCCATCCACCTCGCCAAGCGCCAGCATGACCGTTCCCAGCCAGACAGTATCCTCCAGCATCTCTTCGGCATCCTTGGGGGTGAGCCCCTTGTGCTTGCGCATCTCAACCAGCGGGGCGACATAGTTTGCACGAACCAGATCAGGGTCGATCACCTCGAAGTCTCGGGCCGGCAGCTCGATCTCCTGATTCTTGGCCACCTGACGGATATTTTCAGGCTTGCCGAGCAGGATACAGTGGGCAATACCGCGTTCCGCGCAGAGTGCGGCGGCGCGGATCGTGCGTGGCTCCTCCCCCTCGGGAAGAACGATGCGGCGATGCGTTTTTCTTGCCATCTCAGCCAGCCGGAAGCAGAAGGCCGCAGGCGACATCCGTACCTCAACGGGGGCCAAACTGTGCGATGTGATCCAGTCAGCATCAATGTGACTCGCGATGAAATCCATGGTGAGCTGAGCCCTCTCAATATCATCGGCTGGCACTTCGCTGCTCATGCGACTCAGGTGCGCGGCAGTCTCCCAGCTATTGGTCGGCACGCGGAAAACAGGCAATCCTGTGGCCCAGGCAGGCTGGCAGAGATTCATGATCTTCTCCTCTATCGGCGTATCGCCGGTTAGGAGAAGCCCGGCCATCGGAATCTGATTGAGGGCAGCCATGGCGATACCAAGGATTACATCAATACGGTCGGAGGGGGTGATGAGAATGGCTCCAGGGACAAAGGTATGGGTCAGATTCGGAACAGTGCGTGCCAGCATGGAAATCTTCTTCACGCGACGGGAGAGAGCCTCCCCCTCGTGGAGAATCTCCGCATCCAGATAGCGACAGATGTCGATTGTCCTACAGGCGGTGAGATCGGTATTCTGGGGAATGGCGGCGATCAGTCGGCAGCGCTTCGGCTTGAGCAGTCGGCTATTGTGCGTCCACTCGGCACGAATCTCGCCGGGACTCCTGCGGAAGAGTGTGGGAATCCGATTGATGATGCAGCCGATCACTTCCTTTTTCCCGACCCCGCCAAACTGCTGCGCGGCGATCTCGATGCGTTCCTCCACCTCGGCCATCGTCGCATTGGCAGCCGAGCAGGCGAGAATCACCTCGGCGCTGAGCGTGCGGGCAACATGGAGATTGAGCTCCGAGGTGTAACTGGAATTCTCATGGGGTATCAGCCCCTCGACGACGACCATATCGGCGTTTTCCGCCGACTCATGAAAGGCCCGAACGACGCGTTCCAACAGTTCGTCGAGATGACCCGTGCCGATCAGGCGCTCCGCCTCCTCCAGCGGAATGGGCGTGGAAGGTTTCAGGCCCGTGGTCGCCCGGATAAAATGCGTGGAGCGTTCCGCCCCCTCATCTCCTCCGGTAGGCTGACCGATCGGCTTGTAAAAGGCGACACGAATACCGTGATTATCGAGTGCGCGGAAAAGTCCCAGCGCAATGGAGGTCAGTCCACAACCGCTCCCGACGGGAGCCAGAAAGAGAGAATGTGCCGTTTTCATGAAATCATCAGGGCTGCGGTTTCCTGGGCAATGACCAGCTCCTCATTGGTCGGCACCACCAGGACAAGCAATCGGGAATCAGCAGCACTAATCCTCCCGTGAATATCGGGGGCATCCGCGCCATGAGTGGCATTCAGGGCCGAATCCAAAACCGGGCCGAGCACCCGTAGGTGCTCCAGGGTGCGTTCGCGAATCGGACTCGAATTTTCACCGATCCCGCCGGTGAAAATCAGCGCATCAACGCGATCCAGCGCCGCCGTAAGCGCGAGAAGATGACGCGCCAGCTTGTAGCAGAAAACCTCCACCGCCAAATGCGCCCGCGCATCTTCCGCCGTCTCCGCAGCAAGAAGCGTGCGCATATCGCTACTGATCCCGGAAATGCCGAGCAGCCCGCTCTCCTTGTTGAGGATATCCGTGATCTTTGAAAGACAGAGGCCCGTGCGTTGCTGAATGAAAAGCAGCACATTCGGATCAAGATCACCGCAGCGGGTCCCCATCACGAGCCCCTCCAGCGGCGTGAACCCCATGCTCGTATCGGCACTTTTTCCCTCACGGATGGCGCAGACACTGGAACCATTGCCGAGATGCGCAGTGAGTAGCTGGAGCTCTTCAGGAACCCTGCCGATCAGGGCCGCCGCCTGAGTCGAAACAAAGCGATGGCTCGTGCCATGAAAACCATATTTTCGCACCCGATGCTCCTCGTACCACTCATGGGGAACGCCGTACATGTAGGCATGCGGGGGGATACTCTGATGGAAAGCCGTGTCAAAAACAGCCACCTGCGGCAGATTCGGAAACTTCTTCCGAGCCACATGAATCCCAAGCGCATTGGCCGGAGCATGAACGGGCGCAATATCGCTACAGGCCGCTATAGCCGCCTCCGAGGCATCATCGAGCAAGATACTCGCATTGAATTTTTCACCTCCATTGACCACGCGATGGCCAACCGCATCAATGTGATAAGCACTCAGATGCCGCAGCATCTCATCCAGTGCCTCGGCATGACCGGCATGGGGAATTGGAACAACCTCCTTGGAGACTCCCTTCCCCTCCTTTGGGGTCTTGATCTCAACCACTGCTTCCGGGCTGTTGAGTCGCTCCGCTACTCCCGAAACAACAATCGCCCCGCTCTCTGGTGTCACCAGGGCAAACTTAAGGGAACTACTCCCCGAATTGATCACCAGCACCGAGGGCGTGGCATTACAGGCAACCTGAGTGGGTGTGGAATTCATCAGTGGCCGTACCCTAGAACTTCAGCTTATCACATTCAAGAATATCTCCTCTTTTTTTGCAGGAGAAGCCTGAGAGCCTGTCTGAAAATTCGGCAGATGCTGGGAACATGGAGGCGTTGAGGGTCTCACGGCGAGCCACTATCGGAATGTCCCGGCGGAAGAGTATCGGGAGTGGCAAAGGCAATTATGCCGCCGGATTTGCATCCAACCAATCCTGAAGAATCTGAACAGCCGCGGCCTGGTCAATGATCAGGCGTTGTTCTCTGGTATTGCGACCGGCGAGCTGAAGTTGCTTGGTGGCCATCGCGGTCGTTAGGCGTTCATCCCAGAGGATAATTTTGGCAGTGGTAAGTGGCGTCAGGAGAGAGGCGAGTTCGCGGCTTTTCTCAGCGGCGGGGCCGTAGCTTCCATTCATATTGCGAGGAAGGCCGATGACGATGACCTGTGAGGCTTTTTCCGTAGCAATAGCGGCGATCTGGGCGACGCTTTCCTTGCCTGTTTGAAGGGTCTGGAGCGGATGGGCCATGAAGCCGATGTCGTCGCTCAGCGCGACCCCTATTCGGGCCGCTCCGGGATCGATGCCTAGTGCTCTGATGCGTATGTCGGTGACCATCTCCGCATATCCTACTACTAGTGTGCTGGATGGTAAATAGCAGTACACCTGCATCTTCGGCGCAAGCCGCCCTCTTAGGTTCCGCGCGTATTGCCAAATAACTCGATCTGAAGCCGCGGAGCAAAGCGAAAGCCGTGTTCGAGGCAGAGTTCTGCGAGGAGTGGGCCACGCTCCCTGAGCGTTTCCACATCGGTTCCTTCCGGCATCAGCAGCACCCGATCGCGGGTAAAGCCCGTCACGGTGCCGATCTCGGCCAGCAGGTTCTCGATCTCTGGAAGATCCTCGACGGCGGAAACGACGAATTTGAGTTGAGCGGGATAGTGTTCCAGCCAGTCACGGATCACCTCCGGTTGAAGCCGTGTCGATTCATGGCGCTGACTCCAAGCTCCGGCCAGGGTCTCATCGGGTGTTGAATTCGCCAGCTTGGGGCTGAGCGAGGCGAGATCGCAGGCGATCCCGTCGGGCGGCATGGTCGCGGCGGTCTCGATGGTGATGTGCAGACCCTCGGCCTTCAAGGCGGAGGCGAGTTCGTGGATGCCTGCGGCGATCATCGGCTCTCCTCCGCTCAGCACCACATGAGAGCAGTCATAGGCTTTCACCTGAGACACGATGGCGGGAATTTCCATACTCTCCCCTTCCGGTTGCCACGAGGCGTAAGGGGTGTCGCACCAGCGGCAACGGAGGTTGCAGCCGGAGGTGCGGACAAAAACGCTCGGCACGCCGAGCAGCAATCCCTCGCCCTGGATGGAATGGAAAATTTCAGAAATTCGCATCAGTGCATTGGTTTGGTTGGCAGTGGATCGGTCGCGGCGTAAAGAGTCGGATCGTTCACTCCGGCGAGCAGGAAGGCTTCGCGTCTCTCCACGCAGGTGCCGCAGCTGCCGCAATGGAGTTCCTCTCCCTTGTAGCACGACCAGGTGTGCGCGAAATCAACTCCGAGCGCCGTGCCGATGCGGACGATGCCCGCCTTGTCGGTCGAGACAAAGGGCCGCAGCAGTTCAATCCGCGCATAGGTTCCCTCGGCAATCGCCCGGGCCATCGGTTCCAGGAACTCCTCGCGGCAATCGGGATAGATCGCATGGTCTCCCGAATGGGCGGCGATGACGATCCCCCCGGCTTCGTGACTTTCGGCAAAGCCCGCCGCAATCGCGAGCATGATGCCATTGCGAAACGGAACGACCGTTTTCTTCATCGACTCCTCTTCGTAATGGCCGTCGGGAATGGCCCCGCCGCTTTGCAGCAGATCGGAGTGAAATTCACGGGCCACGAAATCCAGGGAGGCAATGCGATGAGGAATGCCCGCCTGGGCGCAGTGCCAGGCCGCCATCGGAAGCTCCTTGGCATGATGCTTGGCGCCGTAGTCGAAGCTGAGTGCCGCCACGACCGAGTGATTGCGGAGGGTCGCATGCAGCGCCGTGACGGAATCCATCCCGCCGCTCAGCAGGACGACGACTTTCATTTGCGGGATTTTTTCTTTGCCGTGTGCACAGCCTTTTTTGAGGCTTCGTGCGTGGCTTCGACCCGAATGCCGATGCCACCGCGAGGGGAGAAATCACCGATCACCGTGGCTTGGCGCGGCTCGATGGCTGCGATCACATCGTTGAGAATCCGATTCACGATCCCCTCGGCAAAAACGGCCTGATTCCGGTAGGCGCCGAGGTAGTGTTTGAGAGATTTGCTCTCGATGCAGCGGCGATCGGGCGTGTAGCGGATGGTGATTTCGGCGAAATCAGGCTGTCCGGTCACCGGGCAATGGGAGCTGAATTCCTGGGTGAAAAAGGTGACTTCGTAATCGCGAACTGCGGGGCTCTCAAAGCTCTCCAGCACCGCCTCGTCGGGAGAGGAAATCTGGGGCAGCGAACCTCCCCCGAGCAGGGTCAGGGAGGCGGTCTCGGATACCGGTGATGGGGTGCGTGCTTTCTTGGCCATGTCCTGCATCGTTCCATGCCTTCCCCTGACTTTCAATCACTGGATGCCTGTGTATCATTTCTTCGTGAGAAAAATTCTCCCCTGGCTTCTCTCGATCCTCCTGGCCCTCGTCGTGCTCTGCCTGATCGGCAGCGCCTTGCTCAACCACTGGATTGCAGGCGAGGGCTTTCACGCGATGCTGGAGGATAAATCCTCACGGGCGCTTGGAGCCAAGACTTCCTTTGGCCCGCTGCATTGGGGCTGGTTTGAACTCTCCTCACCCCATGTTCATGCCGAGGGGCAGGGAGGCACCGCGCTCCGCAATCTGGAAGTCGGCAGCGTGCATGGGCGACTCCATCCCTCCGCGCTCTTGCAAGGTCTTCTGCGTATCGAGGAAATCACCCTCGACCATGCCAAGCTGCATATCGACACGGCGCGTCATCCCAAGGACGCCAGCCTGAGCGTGCATCAGCAGCTGGAGCCCAAGGCCACCTCCTCGCTTCCCTCCTGGATTCCTTCGATCTTCGTCGTGGATCTGATTCGCGCCAATAAGACCGACATCCTGATCGATCTTCCCGCCAGCACACCCAGCGCCGGGCATTCCTCACTCGAACTGGTTGGCGCCTCTCTTGAAGCCCATCCTGAGGGAACGGAAACACGGATTGAGGCGCGAGGTGGCATCCTGAAAAACCCTTACCTGCCTGAGTTGGAGATCAAGACGATCCGCTGCCGGATCAAGCCCGATCTGGTCGATCTTACCGGGGCCGATCTCGCCTTTCCTGGAGGCGGAGTGCTTCTGCTGGAGGGAGTTTTCCCCGATACAAAACAGAGCAGCCTCACCGGACGCTGGCAAAATGTGCCGATCACCACACTCCTCCCCTCGCTCAAACCGCAGGTCAGCGGAACGCTCGATGGAAATGCCACGGTCAGCTGGGATCTGGCCGGTTCTCATGTCATTGAGGGCCAAGTCAAAGCCGATAAGATCATCCTGCTCGGTATTCCGATGCTCAATGAAGTCTCGCGATTGACCCGCATGGAGGCCTTTCAGCATCTCTTTTTACAGCACGCTCAGGCCACCTTTTCCATCCGGGAAGATTCCTCCTCCTGGCACGATGTGGTGCTCGAATCCGAACATCTGATCAAGCTCTTGGGTGATGCCGAAATTCAAAAAGGAGGGGCCTTTTCGGGATCGTTTCAACTCGGACTTTCCAGCCCGATTGTGAAAGCGATTCCGGGAGCCTCGCAGGTCTTTAGCAAGGATCAGCACGACGGCTACTACTGGACGAGCGTTCAGGTCGGCGGCACCCTCGCCCATTTGACCGAGGATCTCACGCCGCGCATCGTCGCCGCTGTCCTGAGCAATGCCGGGCTGCTCCTTCAGCAAGGGGTCAAGCAGGGGCTGCAAATTCTCGGCCTCTCGGACAATCGTCTCCCCTCCACCAATGTGCCGACCAAGCCCGGGACAAATGCTCCCGCCTCTCCCGTCGAGACGATCAAGCAGGGTGCTGGAGCGGTACTCGATGTGCTGGGCGGGTTTTTGAAGTAAAAAAACTCACAGGGATGAAAGAGATAAAGGGGATGGCAAGAAGGCCCGTAGCGACAGGGCTGAATTTTCTATCTTCCCCTCTTCAGTCCTTGGATGGTCCTTTGCCGGTCCTCTGTGGTAAAAATCCCCTTCTGCTTGGGACCAGCAGAACGACCGAAAGCTGAAGTTTTTTACCACAGAGGACTGATAAAGGGTGGACAAAGATCAATCCAAGAGGAGTAAGGGGTTGAAACCATCGAATCCTCCATCCCCTTGACGGCACTTTGCTCCCGCAAAGCGGTGCCGCCCTTTCAGGGCTACGACTTCTTCGTAGTCTTTGTCTGCCGATCCTCCCGGATCAGGCATCCCTCGGAGTATTCTCCTCGGGACGGCTCGGCCTTCGCCTCGCATGACTAAGCCGCGTTCCCACGCGCCTTTTCGCGCCGCTACCGAGCGGCTTGTTTCATCCCTGTGAGTTTCCTACTGATGCTTCAGACTGTTTTTAGTAAACGCAAAGCCTGCTCCACCGCCTGATTGGGATCGGGAAATTCGGTGAGATTCAGGGGCGGGAAATCATGCTGATTGTTGAACCAGGTCATCTGGCGTTTGGCATAGCGGCGTGTGGCCAAGGCAATGGCAGCCCTAGCCTCCTCGCGCGAAATCTCTCCGCGCAGGAGGGCGCGAATTTCCCGCAGGCCAAGCGTCATCGCGGCGGTCGGCCCCACCTTTTCCTCCGGGAGTACGGCGACTTCCTTCTCCACACCCCGTTCAAACAGCGAGCTGACATTGGCCGTGATCCGGGCATTGAGCTCCTCTCGATCCCTTGTCACGAGCAAGGCCCTCACTCTGTTTGGGAGATAGGATAGGGAAGATGGAAGATGGAGAGGAACACTTGAGGGCGCATCTCCGACCTCCGACTTCTGAATCCCTGCTCTCTGAGTGCGGGAGGCAGAGAGAGGCTTGCCCGTGAGGAGAATGATTTCGAGCGCCCGTTCGATGCGGCGGCGGTTGCAGAGATCAAGCTGCGCGGGAGCTTCAGGATCGGCATGGTGGAGGCGTTCCACGAGTGTCGGGAGGTCGAGCAGGGCAAGTTCGGCGCGGAGAGCAGGATCATTTCCCGGCATCTCCTCAAGGCCTCCCAGAAGCGCCTTAAAATAGAGTCCGGTCCCACCGACAAGGAGAGGGATATTCCCGCGTGCGGCGATCTCGTGCAGGATCGGCTCCGCCGTGCGCTGATAGCGCCCCGCGTCAAAGCTCTCGAGCGGATCAATGCTGCCCACGAGATGATGGGGGATGCCGTGCTGCTCGGCGAATGTTGGCTGGGCAGTGAGCAGGGGAAGTCCCGCGTAGATCTGAAAGGCATCAGCACCGACGATTTCGACGCCGGGTCGGTCGCCTCTAAGATTTGCGACTGGAAGGCTTGTGCCTGGGAGGCTCGCGCCTGGGCTCTCCAGCCGCTTGGACAGCCCCTGAGTAAACTCTTGGGCAAGACGAAGGGCGAGAGCGGTTTTGCCGACCCCCGTGGGGCCGGCAATGATCACGGTTTCCGATGGAATCGCCACGGAAACAAAACAGGTTGAGGGAACCGCTTAGAGCTTGTCAGAAAATTCCGCCTTACGCAGATTTTTCACACAGGCTCTTAGGCTCTTAGGCAGCGGCGGCTTCGCCACCTTCCGAGGAGCTCGCGGCAGAGGCGTCACGACGCTCGGAGCGTTCGCTGCGGCTCTCGGCAACTGCCTTGGCACCGCTGACGACCATCTTGCGGCCCATGTATTCCTTGTCGTGCAGCTCAGCGACAGCGCGCTTGGCTTCATCAACGGAGGTGAGCTGGACAAAGCCAAAGCCCTTGGAACGATGAGTGTCGCGGTTGGCAACAATCTCGACATTCTGGACGGAGCCAATGCCGCTGAAGAGTTCCAGCAGATCGCTCTCGGTGGCATCAAAGGAAAGATTGCCAACATAGACGCGAGGGGTGGTCACCTCGATGCTCTCTGGCTTGCGGGACTGACGGGGAGCGGAAGCCTCGGCACGCGGTGTGCGCTGGGGTTTGGCCTGCTTGGCAGGGGCCTTTTTGCCGATGCCAAAGAGGGAGAGGAGCTTGGCAAAGAATCCCTGCTTTTTGGCAGGAGCACTTGGAGTGTGCTCACGACGAGGACGATCTTCACCGCGTGATCCGCCACTTGAACGGTGGGAGGAATCGGAGGAACGGCGACGACCGCCGCCATTGCGGGAGCGAGGACCTCGGCTGGAGGAGTCACGATTGGAGGAATAATTTGCAGACATGGATGTGTAGTGTAGGGGATTCCTTCGTTTCACGGCCCGGGACACAGGGTCGGGGCTGACAGGAATCAGGACTGAGTTTTCGTTGCGTTATGTGTTATTTGTCCGAGCACTGATGCTTCCTGGGTTGTGTCCCAATTCTCGGTCTGAAGGACAGAGAGGAGATGGAAGCCTAGGGATTAGGAATGCGTTGCCTATCAATGGGGCGGATCAGAGCGACCTCGTTGGCTCGCAGAAAATTCCCCTCCAATCGGAAAAACTGGAAGAAAGGGATCTCTGCCCAAGAGTCCCCTCAAGCCTGCCTGTTCAAGAGCAATACTCCTAAACAGTCGCCTGAGGGTCAAATCCACACCACTATACGGCTAACACCGCGTGACGGACGACTCACTCTCTCGCACCGAAAGAGAGCGGAGACAAGGTAAATCGCTTGGGATGGGAAGGGATGAAGGCAGGCATGAGAGAAAGTAAAAGGTTGGGGCGGGTCGGTTTTATTCGCCGATGGCCACGATCAGGGCGGAGGCGATGGCATCAGCAGCAGCCTGAATCACGGCCTCTTCGGGGCCCTCAATGAGGAGGCGTACCTTTGCCTCGGTACCGGAGTAGCGGAGCAGGACTCGGCCTTTGCCTTCCAACGCGGCCTCCGTCGCGGCCACGAGATGGGCAACTTCCGGAAGTGAATCCAGAGAGGGCTTTGCTTTTACCCGCAGATTCCGCTGGGCCTGGGGATATTTGTTCAAGCACTTACGGAGCTCACTGAGAGGCTTGCCGCTCTCGGTCATGATGCGGAGCACCTGAAGGGCAGCGAGCAATCCGTCGCCGGTGGTACCGTGATCGCGGAAAATCAAATGGCCGCTCTGTTCTCCGCCGATGGAGAAATTCCCTTCCCTCATCGCCTCGACCACATAGCGATCACCAACGGCTGTGCGGAGGACTTGGCCGCCCGCTGCGGCCAGGCATTCATCGAGGCCAAAATTGCTCATCACCGTGGCGACAAGTGTCTTGCCTGCGAGCGTCCCCCTGGCCAGCGCATCCAGTGCGGTCATAGCGAGAATCTCGTCGCCATCGACGATCTCTCCCAGTTCGTCGCAGAGCACAAGCCGGTCGGCGTCGCCATCGTGAGAGATGCCGATCTGCGCTCCGGTTTCTCGCACAAGTCGGCTGATTGCCTCGGCATGAGTGCTGCCGCAGTTCTCATTGATATTCAGACCATCTGGCGCGGTGTGCGAGAGAACAAGCGTTGCTCCAAGATCGCGGAGGACTCCGGGAGTCGTCTGATAAGAAGCTCCATTGGCGCAATCGAGCGCGATTTGCAGGCCATGCAGGGTCATGCCGGGAACGCTGGCTTTGGCGCTGGCGCCGTAGCGTTGCAGCGCATCGGGGATTTCGGATACGGTTCCGACCTGCGCGCCCGATGGGCGAACGGCATCAATCTCCCCGGTCAGGATCAGTTCTTCCAGGCGCTCCTCAAGCGCATCATCAAGTTTGTAACCATCACCGCCAAAGAGCTTCAGGCCATTATCCACGGCAGGATTATGGGAGGCAGAAATCACCACTCCACCAGTGGCGCCGAGCTCGCGCACAAGACAGGCGACACCTGGGGTCGGGATCACCCCGGCAAGGAGCGCGTCGGCACCAACAGAATTCAGGCCTGCTACAAATGCTGCTTCCAGCATTGCTCCTGAGCGGCGCGTGTCGCGTCCGATGACAAAGCGGGGTCTTGCAGCTGGTTGCTCCGAGGCCGACTCCCGCAGAAGAAATCCGGCGGCACGGCCCAGTCGCAGGGCGATTTCAGGGGTGACTGGGGAGGTGTTTGCCTTGCCACGGATGCCATCCGTTCCAAAAAGAGTGCGCTTGCTCATCTATTTCTGTTGGGGTGGGAGTTTGTGAGTCGTGGTGATAATCACGGTCTCAGTCCTTTCCCCGCGTCCCGTGGGCATGGCCGGAACCAGGCTTTGATGGATGAGATACCAGAGAGCCGCGCCCAGTAACAGGCAGACCAGTTTCTCTTTCCAGTTGTGCAGTAGTATCTTTGGCATGATTTTCTTCGCGGAGCAGAAGTTGTGAAAGGCGCTTTCTAAACCGGTCAAAGGGGAGGTTGCGCTCAATGATGCCAGAGTGACAAATCGAAACATGCCCGCTCTCCTCCGAGACCACCAGCGCGATCGTGTCGCTCTCCTCAGAAAGTCCCAGTCCCGCACGATGACGCAGGCCGAGTGTACGGTCGAGATCGTCGCGTTGGGTCAACGGGAAAATGCAGCCGGCAGCCACAATTCGGTCGCCGCTCACGACCACACCACCGTCATGGAGTACCGTCTTGGGATGAAAAATAGTGAGCAGCAGCTCCTTGGAAAAATCGGCATCAAGCGCCACGCCGCTCTCTGCCACCGGCTTGAGGCTGATGTCTCGTTCGATGGCGATCAGGGCACCGAAACCTTTACTCGAGAGATCAAAGACCACATCGGTAAGTTCCTCAATCGCCTCGCGTCGTTGAAGTACCGTGGTGAAGAAATGATGGCTTCCCAGCTCATTGAGAGCGCGCCGAAGTTCCGGTTGAAAGATCACCACCAGCGCAATGGCCAGAAAGATGGAAAAGCTGCGTAACAGCCAGCTCAGCACGGCAAGATCGAGCAGCTGAGAAATGAAGGTCAGCGTCAGAAAGACCAGCGCCAGACCAATCAGGATGCGGGCACCGTGGGTGCCACGCAGGTAGAGGTAGAGATTATAGAGGATCGCCGAGAGGATCAGAATTTCCAAACCTGAGCTCCAATACGAGCGGGCAAAGGCGAGGGCATGGGAGAAAAGATCGTTCACAGGAATGCCTCCGTCATGCGCATGGCTTCGCGATGGGGACGGGCCTCGTGGACGCGGAAAAGTCGCGCGCCAGCCGCCCTGACGAGACTGGTAACGGCCAGCCCGGCTGAGAGTCTATCCGCAGGATCGCGGCTGCCGACAACGGCACCGAGGAAGGATTTTCTGGAATGGCCGATCAAGAGCGGAGCGCCGAGTGCGGAGAGTGCCGGAACTCCCCGAAGCAGGGCAAGATTCTGCTCCACCGTTTTTCCAAAGCCGAGGCCGGGATCGAGAATGAGAGAGGAGGCATCCACGCCCAACCTTATGGCTCTCCCACGCCGCTCTGAAAGAAATTTTGCAACACTTTGCACAACTCCCTCGTCGCCATAGCTTGGATTCTCCTGCATCGTCACGGGAGTTCCCTGCATATGCATCAGGATCAGTCCCGCACGAAAGGAGGCGACGACAGAACCCATGTGGGGATCGCTCAGGGCGGTGATATCATTGATGATGTCGGCTCCCTCCTCCATGGCTGCTTTGGCCACGGATGCCTTGGAGGTGTCGATGGAGAGTGGGGCATCTGTTTTAGCCCTCAGACCCCTGATCACCGGAAGGATGCGTCTTAGTTCCTCTGTTTCGGAAACCGGGGCGGCGCCTGGCCTTGTCGATTCGGCACCGAGATCCAACAGATCGGCACCCTCCTCCAGGAGCTTCAATCCCTGGGCGCAGGCAGCTTCCGCGTCAAGGAAGGAGCCGCCATCGGAAAAGGAATCGGGTGTGACATTCACAATGCCAACAATCAGTCCCCGTGCGGAGAGCTCGAAGGAGTGTTTGCCAAAACGCCAGAGCATGGGGAGAGGGAGTGAAAGGGGGTTAGGCTGAAGACTTTTAGACTATTAGGTCAGAATTGGGATTCCCAAGCTCAGCATGTCGTCTTACGAGCAGGCGCTGAGGGCATCCATCTGGAAAAGGTTCGCATGGAATTCAGTCTCTGAACCTAACAGTCTAATAGCCTTCAGCCTATTTACCTCGCGCCGGAGGCGCTAGCCGAAGGCTGACGGAGCGCCCATGTGCGTCGAGGCCTTCTATCTCGCAGAAGGTCGCGATGATCTTCTGCGATTTTTTTAGAGAGGCTTCATCGTAGCGCACGATGCTCGTGCGACGCTGAAATTGCTCGGCGGTGAGTCCGGCAAAGGCTTTGGCAGCACCGCCTGTTGGCAGCTCGTGACTGGGGCCTGCTAGAAAATCTCCTGCGGCCACCGGCGAGAGGTCCCCAAGATAGATGGCTCCGGCCGAGGTCAGTTTGGGGGCCATCAGTTCCGGTTTGCGCACGGCGAGGGAGACATGCTCGGAGGCAAAGGCATTGGCAATCTCGATGGCCTGCTCCATGTCCCTGACAAGAATGAGCGAGGCATTCTCCAGCGCCTTGCCCAGATACTGAGGGCGCGAGGAGAGAGTGAACTGGCGCTCGACCTCGGCCTGGACGGCGGTGATCAGCTTTTCCGAATCGCTGAGCAGTACGACCGAGCTGCTGGCACCATGTTCTGACTGAGCCATGAGATCGGAGGCGACCCAGACAGGGTTGGCCTTGGCATCGGCGATGATGAGGACTTCGCTCGGGCCGGGGAGCAGATCAACACCGACACGGCCAAAGACCTGGCGTTTGGCTTCGACAACATAGGAATTTCCTGGGCCGAAGAGTTTGGTGACCGCAGGGATGCTCTTGGTGCCGTAGGCCAGTGCTGCAATCGCCTGAGCTCCGCCGACGCGGTAGATTTCCGTCGCTCCGCAGAGGTCGAGCGCAGCGAGGAGGGCGGGGGCCACGGTGCCATCGGCATTGGCCGGAGTGACGGCGACAATTTCAGGCACTCCTGCCGCCTTGGCAAAGCCGCAGGTCATGATGGCGCTGGAGACCAGCGGGGCCGTGCCGCCTGGCACATAGAGTCCGACACGGGGAAGTGGATCAAAGCGTTCGCCGACGAGCGCCCCCTCGCTGTTGGTCATCGACCAGTTCTGACGAAGGCTCTGCTTAGCGAAGGCTGTGACATTTTTGCGCGAGGCGGCGAGGGCCTTTTTGACGGCAGGGGAAAGGGAGGCATTGGCCTTGTCAATCTCCGCTCGGGAGACACGGATTTTTGCGGGGGTGAGCTTCGGGCCGCCGAATTTCTGCGTGTAGTCGATGAGCGCCGCGTCGCCGCGCTCGCGGATGGCGGCGATGATTTCGGAAACGGTTTCGCGGACTTCGTCCTTGGGTTCGGCCTGACGATTGAAGGCGGCGATGGCGCGGTCAAAGCCGCGATCTGTGAATTTCAACAAACGCATCCGAGCATACTACCGCCTACAGTCTTCCGGGTCAAAACCCTGCTAAGAAAATCAACTGCACTGCGTCTTTGCTCGATATGTTCAGCATTTTCTAAGGCGTTTCCCACTCTGGGCGTCCCAGCCACAAGGGACTCGCCACGCCATCGCGGTAAGCCTTGAGCGAGCCGAGGGAAGAATTCACCCGCAGATTGCTAAAGGAACCATCGTCATTTTCCCAGCGTTCGTGCCAGAAAATGGCGGCCTTGAGCCGAGGGTAGTGAGTGCTCATCCGGGAGAGGGCTGAAGCAATCCAGGCACCCTTATCTTCGCCAGGGAGGCGTGATTCCGTCACCCCCCACTCCGCAAGCATGATCGGCTTCGCTGGGTCAATCTGGCACATCTCCTGATAGGGCCAGTCGAGGAGCTTGTCGAAATCAGTCCATTTGTCGTCCTCATTGTTCGCGGTCTGTTTTCCATAGACGCTGAGGGCGAGCCAATCGACATAGTTCGATCCGGGGTAATAGGCGGCGGGTTGGTTCCAGGCGATATAGCCCGGAGGATCGGAATAGTTGTTGGGCTGAAAAACCCAGAGGACATTCGTGGCACCTCGTGCTCGGACGCGATCAACGACATAACGCCACGCCTTTTTATAAGTTTCCGGACCCTCCCAGGTTGCGGGGTTTTTGAAATCCCCTTTGCCAAACCAATCCTCATCCGGGTTCTGAAGTTCAAACTGCGTCGCCTGCGCGGCCTCGCCGGTTAAAGTTTTTTTCACATAAGGCTCCCGTGGTCCCTTGCCGTAAAACCAGCCCGCCCAGGGAAACCAGGTGCCGTTCATTTCACAAGCAAACGAGACGAAGAACTGCGATGGCACCTTGGCCGCCTCATCGGCCCAGGCGTCAATGTAGGCATCCCATTTCCCAGCGAGAATTTCAGTCAGTGAAAATTTGTCCGGGCCTCGTTTTTCATCATAGGGGGCATCCCAGGGCGACCAGAAAAGCAACGGCACGGCACCATAGGCGCGGATGATGGAAACCTGCTCGTTGGGAAAGGCTCCGCGTCCCCAGAAGGAGCCGCAGGCGACCAGCGCCATCGGCTTGCCGGTGAGATCTGCAAACTGCTCCAGAGCCTCCAGGGTGACATGATCCTCCCCGTCTCCGAAATCGACATAGGCTCCCGTGTAGGCTCCGTGGGCGGGAAGTTGAAGTTGCTGATAGGAGTTGGCGGCGAGAGCTGTCGAAAGGCAGAAGGCAAAATGAAAAATGAAAAATAGACTGCAAGCCGAAGGCCGAAGGGTGAAGGATGATCTGCTTCTGGAGATGGCCTGCACGCCTCGATGTTTCACATCGGTCGCTTTTTCATTTTTCATTTTTCACTCTTCCTTTCTGCTCAATAGCACCGGCGGTGCGGTCGAGTTTGGCCCAGCGCACCCAGCTTCCCGCCGTGGCTTTTAAAATGCATTTCCAGACGACATAGCCGAGCAACGGCCTGTAGAGAAGCCGCATCGGAATTGCCCGCCAGGCGGTCTGCCAGGCGCGTCTTGCCAGGCGCAGTGCGATGATTGCCAGGACGACATCCAGGAGCAGGGAGGCGACGAAGTAAGGCCAGATCGCCGCGCCGCCTCCGAGCCAGAGCGAAATGAGGACGAGGATATCGAGAACCGGTGTCACCGCGACCACGGCCATCTGAAAGATCCAGACCGAGGGAAGCGCAAACCAGCCGAGCCAGCCAGAGCCCGGAGCAAAGAGAATTTCCGCATGTTTCCAGAGACATTGCAGCGTGCCAAAGGCCCAGCGGAAGCGTTGGGAAATCAGAGCCTTTACACGCTCTGGAGCCTCCGTGTCGGCGTAGGCCTTGGGGGCGAAGCGCACCTTCCAGCCGAGCTTGTGAAGTTGCAGGGTGAGATCGGTATCCTCGGCAAGCGTGTCGGTATTGAGCGCTCCGGCCTGCTCGACCGCCTCCCTCCGAAAGGCGCTCAGCGCTCCGGGCGCCACCAGAATACATCCGAGGAGATCCTGTGCGCGCCGGTCGAGTTCAAAGGCCGCCACATATTCCAGATCCTGAAACTTGCCCAGCCAGGGACGGGTATTGCCGACGCGGATCGTGCCGGAGACAGCACCGACTCTCGGATCATCCAAGGGGATGACAAGCTGGCGCAGCCCATCGGAAGCCACCATGGTATCGGCATCAATCATGATGAGGGTCTCGTGGCTGGCTTCGGCAATGGCGCGGTTCAGAGCCGTCGATTTGCCGCCGTTGGGCTGGTGGAAGAATTTCACGCGTTCCTCGGTGGCAACGATCTCGGCGACGACCGCAGCGGTCTGATCCTTGGAGCCATCATCCACGACCACAATCTCGATCGGGGCCGGATAGTCGGAATCAAGCAGGTGCCGGATGGTCGAGGCGATGACGCGTTCCTCATTGTAAGCGGCCAGAAGGATGCTCAGGGGAGGGAAGGTCGTGGGCTCCGGGATCGGGTGAAGGCGTTCGTTGCGGCGATGGCGAAAGGCGCAGAGGCCGAGAAAGAGCACACGCAGGAGGGCCAGTAGTGTGACGATGACAAGGAGCGTCCAGGCGGCGTTTTCCAGAAAACGGATCACGGCAAAGGTGCGATACACATAGCGAGCTGAGAAGGGCTGGTTCTCCTCGCGCAACGGTGGCATGACCGTGTCGCGGGGAAGCCCGATGATGCTGGAAAGCGGCACGAGGGTGTCACCCCGGGCGCGGAGATAATCAATGACCAGAGGGAGTGCCGTCACGGTCTGGGAGCGGTCTCCTCCTGCATCGTGCAGCAGGATGACGGAGCCTCCGGCCGCACGCTGAGTCTTGACCCGACTGACGATTGCATCCGTACCGGGTCGCTCCCAGTCATCGGGATCAATGGATTGTGTGACCGTGAGATAACCCAGGTCGCGGGCGGCGCGCAGGGCCTTCATTTCACCAGGCTGGCTTGGAGTGCCGTCGCTATTGAAAGGGGGGCGGAAGTAGGCGGTCGAGTGTCCGGTCACCGCCTCGATGAGACGCGTCGTGGCGTTGAGTTCGAGATCGATTTGTTCGTCGCTCTCCTCGGCGACATTCTGATGGGTGTAGGTGTGGTTCCCTACTTCGTAACCGGCGCTAGCCTCGCGCTCCAGCAGGTCGGGATACTGCTGCACCTGGGAACCGAGCACAAAGAAGGTCGCCGGAGCATTCTTCTCCTTGAGGATTTGTAAAACCTTCGGCGTCCAGGTGGGATCAGGCCCATCATCGAAGGTGAGGGCCACCTTGTGCGGGCCGGGATCGCCCTGGCGCATAATGCTCTCCGGCATCGGAAATTTGACATAGCGTTCGAAAAGATTCCCTTGAGGGGTGAGCGTGACCTGTCGTTCTCCGGGATAGGGATCGTCCCCGACCGTGATGAAATCGCCGCTACCCGTGGAGGCGATCTGCTCATCGAGAGAGAGATGCGAAAGATTTTCCAACTGCTTGGCATCGGGTGCCACGCTCGGATCGAGGCGGAGGATTTCCCAGGCGCCGGGGTCTTCCTGGCCGAGTCGGTAGAGACCGACGCCGCCCGGATGATACGGGGCCATCGCGCGGCGCTGGTTAAAGAGCGTGATCGCATCCAGAAACCAGACTTCGTGTTCTTGTTCCTGATGCTCGCCTTCGATGTAATTGAAATGCGGCGAGTCAGAGGTCGAATCGACCAGCGAGGGATCAACCTCGGCTTGGGCTGCCCGCGCCATGACATCGGTGAATCCGAGCGGCATCATGGAGTGGTTGTCCTTGCGCCAGTCGTAGGCATAATTGCC
>Ga0302320_10003826_pt1 | contig 34596 bp, 31 predicted proteins | sample Bog_T0_3_FD_202130 | JGI IMG/M metagenome (GOLD analysis project Ga0302320, IMG submission 202130) | Peat permafrost microbial communities from Stordalen Mire near Abisko, Sweden - Bog_T0_3 | ecosystem: Environmental > Terrestrial > Soil > Wetlands > Peat | place: Sweden: Abisko, Stordalen Mire...
TGGTACGATAAGTCTGCGCATACAGGCCGGGAGCATCAATTTCGACCACGAACAGCGACAATCCGCGCGGATCGCGCCGTTCGCCGCCGCTTCGCGCCGTGACCAGCAGATGCGTGCAGAAAGGCGCGCCCTGCACCACGGCCTTGACCCCGCTGAGACGGTAACCGTCGCCCTGCCGGACCGCCTCGGTCGACACATCCGCCCAGTTGTAGCGTCCCTTGGCCTCGTAGGCGGCCAGCGCAAAGCGCGCCTGGCCAGCGATGATCGCCGAAATCAAGGGTGAATTCGGGGCGCTCCGCCGCAATGCGCCGCCGGCCACCACCACCGTCGAGAGAAAAGGTTCGACCAGCAGGACTTTGCCGAATTCCTCCATCAGGATCATGGTCTCGACGGCGCCGCCACCCAACCCGCCGCATTCTTCCGGCAAAACCGCGCCCAGGATGCCGAGATCACGGGCAAAGGCTTGCCAAACCGCCGGACGCCAGCCCGCATCATGGGCGATCGCGGCGCGACGCTGATCGAAGCGGTAGTGATCGGCCAGAAAGCGCGCCACCTGATCGCGCATCATCGACTGTTCCTGGGTCAAAGAAAAATCCATGCCGCGCTAAAGCCCCAAGATCATTTTGGCGATGATATTGCGTTGAATCTCGTTGGAACCGCCGAAAATTGTGGTCTTGCGGCCATTGAAATAGGCCTCCGCCACGCCGACCGCGTGGTCGGGACCCACCGGCTGGTCGGGTCCCAGGCAGTCGCGTGCGCGGGGCGCGCCATAGTGGCCGGCGGCCTCGAGCGCGAGTTCCTGCAGACGCTGCTGGATTTCGGTGCCGTTTATTTTCAGGAGCGAGCTTTCCGGTCCCGGCGCCTTGCCGCCGCTCGCCGCCGCCACGGTACGCAGTAGGGTGACATCCAGCGCGACCAGATCGATTTCCAGTTCGGTGAGTTTGCGGCGGAAGAACGGATCGTCGATCAATGCGCCGCCATTGTCGGACGACTCGACCTGCGCCATCTGCCGCAGTTTTTCCAGCGCGCGTTTCGACGCGGCGACCCTGCTGATCCCGGTGCGCTCATGCGCCAGCAGCGCCTTGGCGCAGGTCCAGCCCTGATTCTCCGCGTGAATGCGATTTTCCACCGGCACTTTGACGTTATCGAGAAATATGTCGTTGACCTCATGCTCGCCGTCCAGCGTGATAATCGGTCTGACCGTCACGCCCGGACTCCGCATGTCGATCAACAGGAAACTGATACCCGCCTGCGGCTTGCTGTTCGGGTCGGTGCGCACCAGAAAAAAGCCCCAATCGGCGAATTGGGCCAAGGTTGTCCAGGTTTTCTGGCCATTGACCAGGTAATAGTCGCTGCCGTCGCTGTCTTGCCGGCGTTCGGCGCGCGTCCGCAGACTGGCCAAATCCGACCCGGCGCCCGGTTCCGAATAACCCTGGCACCACCATACCTCGCCGCTGTAGATTCCCGGCAGATGCGCCTGCTTCTGCGCCTCGCTGGCGAATTGGAACAGCACCGACGCCAGCAACCCGGTGCCGAACGTGATCACTGGCACGCAATCCGCCCGCGCGGTTTCCTCGGCCCAGATATAAAGCTGGGTCTGGCTCCACCCGGTGCCGCCATAGGCGACCGGCCAATGCGGCGCAACCCACCCCTTGCTCGCCAATATCCGGTGCCAGGACAGGTAATCCGCTTTGCCAAGCGGCTGATGCGCGCACTGCCGGGCACGCAACTCGGGTGGGTAATGCCCTGCTATGAAACGCCGCACCTCGTCTCGGAACGCGTTTTCTTCCGCTGTGAAGTCGAACTGCATGGGGTGCTTCCGTCGGATGGGTCGAAATCGGGTGCTTATCAAGTTGGGTTAGGGAAGTTGTTCGCCGGGGGGGTCCGCTTGACCCGGTCCCAGCCGGATGTTACTAACTTTTGTAACGATACTAAGTCAAACAGGAACAGAGATGGCCGGCAGGTTCGCGCAATTCAGTGCTGTCATCGAAGCCTGGAAGCGCAAGGACGTCAATTTCATTCTGGGCCGCATGGCGGACGATATCGTCTGGCATTTCGCCGCGGCCAGCGCGCCGCCGGCGCGCGGCAAGGCCGAATGCGCCGCTTTCATCGCCCGTTTCGGTGCCACCATCGGCGCCGTGCGCTGGCGTATCTTCACCTACGCCGAATCGGGTGATCGGCTGTTCGTCGAAGGGGTCGACGAATATGACATGGTCGACGGCCGCACCATCATCGCGCCCTATGCCGGCGTCATCGAATTTCGCGGCGACCAGATCGTCGGCTGGCGCGATTATGTCGATCGCGGCGGCATCGATTCCCAGAAATCGGGCGCGCCGGTGCCACAGCAGGTGCTGGAACTGGTCGATCGTCCGGTTGCCCGATGACGGTAACCACGCTGCTCGCCGTCAATGCCGCGGTGCTGGTCGGCTGCTTTCTGCTGGTATGGCTGGTCTGCGTCAAACTGGGTGACATGACTCCGGTCGACAGTTTTTGGGCATTCGGCATGGTGCTGTTGGCGCTTTCGACCCTCGCGCAAACAGGCGGCGCCAATCGCCGCATTCTGTTGACCGGCTTGTGTACGCTGTGGGGGGTACGTCTCGGATTCTATCTGCTGTGGCGCTGGCGCGATCATGGCCCCGACCGCCGCTACCAGGTTCTGCTCGGCAAGGCCGAAACCAACCGCGGCTGGAGTTTCGCCAAGGCTTCGCTGATTCTGGTGTTTGCCACCCAGGCGCCGTTGCTGTTCATCGTCTGCCTGCCGGTGCAATTGGGTCAGCTGGACGCCACGCCGATTGGACCACAAAGCCTGTTCGGCGCGCTGGTGGCGCTGGTCGGCATCGCCTTCGAAAGCTTGGGCGACTGGCAATTGACGCTGTTTCGCAAGAATCCTGAAAATCGCGGCCAGGTGATGCGTTCCGGCCTGTGGCGCTATACCCGCCACCCCAATTATTTCGGCGACGCCTGTTGCTGGTGGGGCCTGTACCTGATCGCCGCCGACTCCGCTCGCGGCTGGTGGTCGCTGCCGGGACCGGTCTTGCTGACCTGGACACTGATGAAGTGGTCGGGTGCGCCCCTCATCGAGGGTCGAATGAAACGCAAAAAGCCCGGCTATGAAGACTATGTTCGCCGCACCTCCGGTTTTGTGCCATGGCCGCCCAAACCTGCCGGCTGAGCGGCGACCTGCCACCCGCTCTTGCGACATCCCTGCCAAAAGTGCCGGCCAACTCGGCGACCCGGGCGCTCAATATCATCGGCGATCGCTGGATTCTGATGATTCTGCACCTGGCTTTTTCCGGGGTGCGGCGCTTTGATGACTTTCAGGGACGTATCGGCCTGGCGCGCAGTCTGCTGACCGATCGGCTGCGTCGGCTCGAAACCGCCGGAATTATGACGCGGGAGCGCTATTGCGACCGGCCGGCCCGCTACGAATATCGCCTCAGTCCGGCCGGCAAGGACCTGCTCGGAGTCGCCTTGATGATTGTGCGCTGGGAAAAGCGCTGGTTCTACGACGAGACCAATCCCTACCATCGGCTGCGTCACAGCTGCGGCGCCGATTTCATTCCCGAGTTCCGCTGCGGCTGCTGCCATGAAGCCGTCACGGCGCGCGACGTCACTGTCGAGGACGGGCCAGGGATCGGTTTCGATCCATTGCCGCCGCCGCGGGTGCAACGCCGCGCCGGTATCAAGGGTATGACTCTCGCCTGCAGCGAGGCCATGCTGGAACGGGCGCTGCTGGTTTTGGGCGACCGCTGGGCGTCGCACGTCATCGCTGCATGCTTCCGCGGCCGGCGTCGCTTCAACGATTTTCTCACCAGTCTGATGATCGCCCCCAACATCCTGTCGGATCGTCTGAACCGTCTGACGGCAATCGGCGTCCTCAGCCGAGAATTCTACCGGACGCGTCCGCAACGGCTGGAATATCGGCTGACCGACCTCGGCCGCGATCTGTACCCGTTGATGGTCGAATTGATCGGCTGGGGCGACCGCTGGCTGGCCGGACCATCGGGTCCGCCGATGATCACCTATCATCGCCGTTGCGGCCAGCCTTTGGTGTCCGAGATCACCTGCAGCCAGTGCGGCCAGACCGTCGAGCGCCGGTCGGTCGGACTGCCGGCGCTCTCTCAGCCGGGCACGATCACGGCCGCATCGGGCGACGGCGCGTAAAGCCGCTCGACCAGATCGGCGCGCCGATCCAGCACGACACGGCGGTTGATGCTGCCCTTGTCGGACACTTCGTGGGCATTGACCGACGGTGGCTCGGTCAGCACCAAGGCGCGCTTCACGGTAACCGAGGCGCCGGCGTGGTTGCGATTGAATGTTTGCAGTCTTTCCGCCAGGGCAGCCCGCAGCGCCGGGCCGGCGATATCGCATGCCTGCCCCAATGTCGAGGTCACCCCCTGCGGACTCGGCCACAGCATGACGGACAGAAACGGCCGGTTGTCATCGCACAGCACCAGATCGGTGACCAAAGGTGAAAGCGCTTTGAGCAATTGATCGCGCACCTGTCCGCCGAACACCCAGGTTCCCTGCGCCAGCTTGAATTCTTCGGCCAGACGTCCGGCATAAGCGAGGCCGCGCCTGACGTCGTCCTTGTCATGGAATATCGCCAGATCACCGAGCTTGTAGAACCCTTCCTCGTCGAACGCGCGGGCCGTGTTTACCGGATCGTCATGGTAGCCGCTGGTTATATTGGCACCCTTGGCGCGGACCTCGTAGCGCTCGTCATAGGGCACGAGCTTGATCTGCGAGCCCGGCAACGGCAGGCCGATGCCGACCCGGTCGCTTTCGAAATAGATCGCCATGAAGCCCGACACCGTTTCGGTAGCGCCATAGCCGCTGGTCATCATGATGCGATGTCCTGTCTCAGCCACCGCATGCGCCTGCAAGCGTTCATAGAGATGTTGCGGCAGACCGGCGCCGCCATAGAGCATCAAATGCATCTTGGCGAAGAATGTCTTGCGCAATTGCTGGTCGTGGTCCAACGCCTCGGTCAACAGACCATAGCCGGCTGGTACATTGTTGATATAGGCGACACTGATTTCGCGCATATTGCGGATCGACTGGTCGAACAGGCCGGCCACGGGCTTGCCATCGTCGATATACAGCGTTCCGCCTTCCAACAAGGTGGCGCGCAGCACCGACGCCCCGGCGGCATGATGCCAGGGCAGCCAGTCCAACATGACGTCCTGCCATCCCGCGGATTCGCCCAGCGCCTGCAGGCCCTGGGCGGTATTGGCCATAATATTGTCGAAGGTGAGCGGCACGATCTTCGGCAAGCCGGTCGAGCCCGAGGTCAGCATATAGAGCGCCAGATCTTGCGGTCGGCGCCGCGCGATCTCGGCAATAACCTCGTCGCTGACCGAGCTTTCCAGCAATTCTGCCATCGGCGTCCAACCGGCGACCCCCTCTTTGTCGCTGATCAGAGTGACACCCTCGACCTTGAGCGCGTGGAGCGCCGGTGCCAGCAGGGCACCGTCCGCCGCGAAGATCACAGCGGGGTTGGTCTTGGCAATCACATGCCTGAGACGTCCAAAATCGCCGCCCAGAGCTGCGTAGCTCACGCTGACCGGGCAAACCGGCAGACCAATCGCCCAGGCCGCGAAGCTGAGGATGGCGACCGCCGGCCGGTTGTCGCTGGCAATCATCAAGGGTCGGCCGGGCGGAGCATGACGCAGCAGCCACTGCGCCGCCGACCCTATGCCCCGGCCCAGATCGCCGTAGCTGGTGAATTGCCAATCACCGCCGCCGGGCGCCCGTTTCGCCAGCGCCGGCTTGTCGCCGAGCCTGGCGCAAAGCTGCAGCATCACCTTGGTGAGGTTAGCGTCGTAGGGCCGCAACGGGATGCGCGACTGGATCAGGATGGCGCCGTCCGGCCGGCGCTCGACATCGAGATCGACCGGCATCAGCTTTACTTCGCGGAATGGCGGGCGACTCAAATCGGACATGGCGCGACTCCGCGTTCTATTTGGCGGTAGTACGGTCGATCATCGCGTCGACCGAAGCCGGCACGCCGCTGGTCTTGGCCAGCGCCACCAAACGGCCGTCATAATATTCGCGCCACTTGGTGATCAGCCTGCCCCGAAACTCCAGCACGCCGGCATAGGGTATGGCCACACGTGTGCCTTCGCGGTCGATGAATTCATCAACACCTTCCATGAACAACCGGTCGGCCGAACAGGCATAATCGAAGATGCGCCAGTTATCGTCCTTGACGCGGGCAAATATGGACTCGAACGCAGCCCGTACCTGCGCTTTGCCGACCACTGCCGGTGCAAAGCCGCTGCTATTCTGCCAGACGATATCGTCGCTGAGATGACTCAAAATGCCGTCGGCGTCCTGACGCTTGGCCGCCGCAATGATGGCGAGCAGGATCGCATAAAGGTTGGCAGAAGAGTCTTTCGGTTTGGCGGCGGCCGGCGTCGCGATCGCCAACCCGGCGGCGCCGGCGGCGGAGACAAAAGTGCGGCGGTCGATCGGCATCGGAGCTTCCCTGTCGCTGGCCGCGCGATTCCGCTGCGGTTTTATCCCGCTGGAGCGCCCGAGCACCAAGGCGACCAGTCCCCGCCACGACCCTAGGGGGTTTCGCACCGCAGCATCAAGTGGTTTTCGAGCTTGGGGGATCGACTGTGTGGTTTTATAAAATGATGACAGGCCAACCGGTCAGGCCGGCAGTTTCTCGAGCGAAAGATCGGGATTGCGGAGCGCGCAATCGATCAGCCCGTTGGCACGATCGAGTTCACCGAGTGCCTTGGCGCGCAATCCGTCAATGATCGCGTCGGTCCGGGTTTCGCGGAGCGCCTGTTCCAAGTCACCCGCCGCCAGCTGCAAATCGACCAGACCAAGGGTGCCACCCACCCCTTTGAGGCTATGCGCCTGGCGTACAGCGGTTTCGTGATCGCCGGCGGCCCGCGCTTCATCGAAATTCTTGCAAAAATTGGGGGCATCGGCGCGGAAGCGCTGCATCATCTTGATCAGCAAAGGTCGGTTGCCGCCGACGCGCCGCAGCGCGGCCGTCAAATCGAAGGGCGTGCCGGACAGGATGGCAATTTCGGCCGGCGGCTGGTGCGGTGCGCTTGTGCCCCGACCCAAGGTCCAGCGATAAACGGTCTGGCGCATTTGTTCAGGCTCCACCGGTTTGGAAATGTAATCGTTCATACCGGAATCGATCGCCCGTTCGCGGTCACCGGTCATTGCATTGGCCGTCATGGCGATGATCGGCAAGGTGGCAAAACGCTGTTGACGCCGCAGCCGGCGGGTGGCCGAGTAGCCGTCCAGCACCGGCATCTGCACGTCCATCAGCACGCAGTCCACCGTGACACCCTCCAGCAGTGTGATCGCTTCGGCGCCGTTTTCGGCGATCAGCACCGAAGCCCCGGCCTGCTCGAGCAGTTCTCGGGCGCAGAGCTGGTTGATGTCATTGTCTTCGACCACCAAAATCCGGACCCCATCCAGCCGTGGATTCTCAGGGACGGCGCTCACTGAACCGGTTTCCGGCAACATGTCGATGATGGCATCCAACACCGTCGAGGCGCTGACCGGCTTGACGAACGGACCCAGGAAAAAGGCCGATTCGACGTCGGTCTCGATTTCGTGCGCAGCGCCTGCGGTGATGATGATGATCTCCGGACGCCGATTTTTGCCGGCCTGCCGCCTGATCCTGCTGCCTGTCTCGATGCCGCCGGAATCCGGCAGTGCATGGTCGAGGATGACGAGGTCGAAATCGCCGCCATGGCGGTCGAATATCTCGATCGCCTCGGTCCCGGTTGCCGCTTGCCACACTTGGCACCCGAATGCCTCGAGATGCGCGCTGAGCATTTGCCGGGGATTGTCCTGATGGTCGGCGATCAGCATTTTGATCTCTTGGAAGGCGGTGCTGGCGGTTTCGCGGAAGCTGGCGGTGGTGCCCACCTTCAAATCGATCTCGAACCAGAATGCCGAACCTTCGCCCAAAGTGCTGCGGACGCCGAGGCGGCCCTGCATCAAATCGACCAGCCTTTTACTGATCGCCAGACCCAGGCCGGTGCCGCCGAAACGGCGTGTAATGGATCCATCGGCCTGGCTGAAAGGCGCGAACAGCGATGCCTGCTGCGATTCGCTGATGCCGATGCCGGTATCGGTGATGGAGAATCGCAAGGACACCGTGTCCTTCTCCTGACCAATGAAACTGGCCTGCAGCACAACTTCGCCGGAAGGGGTAAACTTGATGGCGTTGCTTCCGAGATTGAGCAAGATCTGCGACAGTCGCAAGGGATCGCCGGACAGCACCGGCGGTAATTTCGGGTCGATCTCCAGCCTCAAGCTCAGATCCTTCTCGCCGGCTTTGACCGACAACATCGAATCCAGGCTGCGGAACAGCTTGGACAATTCGAAATCCTCGTTTGCCAGCGACATCTTGCCGGCCTCGATCTTGGAGAAATCCAGAATATCGTTGATGATTCCGAGCAAGGAATTCGACGAAGACAGTATCTTCTCGAGATAGTTGCGCTGTTTGGGTTCGACAGCGGTACTGAGACCGAGATGCGACAGGCCGATGATGGCGTTCATCGGCGTACGGATTTCATGGCTCATATTGGCCAGAAATTCCGATTTGAGCCGGTTGGCGACTTCGGCCGCGACCTTGGCGGCGACCAGTTCGCGGTCGCGCGCGATTTGCGTCGACACATCGGCAAACAGCGCCACCACGCCGCCATCCTCGGTCTTGAAGGCGGTCGAGCGGATCCAACGATCGTCGGCCAGCTGAAGCGTGAGCGGCGAGGCGTCGCACAAATCGAATTGGTCGCGCCAGGCACTCAGGCAGTCGGCCAGCGAACGATCCTCATGGCTCGATGGCGGCTGGCTGGTGCTGTCACGCAGCTTTAGCGGCGACCCCGGTTCGGCCACCATCCCGGTCGACTGCGCCAGCTGGATGAATTGCTGATTGCACACCACGATCTGCCGCTTGTCATCGAGCAGGATGATGCAGTCGGCGATGGCGGAAATGGCTCCCATCAGACGGAATTGCGCCGTCTTGATGCGCCTCTCCGCCTCGACCTGCAGGGTAAGGTCACGCGACGTGCCGCGATATCCCGTAAAGCAGCCGCCATCGTCGTAGATCGGAATACCGCTGATCGACATTTCCGACCAACTCGAGTCGCGAAAGCGCGCCCGGTAGGCGAAGTCCCGGATCGGCTCCTTGCGCTCGAGCAGGGCGAGAAAGGCGTCGGCATCGGCTTTGAGCGCGGCACCTTTGGCGATCTCGGCCAGGCTGGCGCCGATCGACTCGGCGCGCAACTTATCGCTGACGCTGTTGGCGCCGATGAAGCGAATAAAAATATTGGACTGGTCGGTTTCCCACATCACGTCGGACGAGGATTCGGCAAAATCCTTGAAGCGCTTTTGGCTGAGGGTCAGCTCGCTGGTGGCATTTTCCACCATGATTTCGAGCGACTGCTGATAGAGGTGCAGCGATTCCTCGGCCTCGGCCTGGCGTTCCAGCAGCACGTTGTATGCCGTCACCACTTCGCCGATCTCGTCGCGCGACCGCCAGGGAAGCGGCAATTTCTTGCGCTCGAGCGTGTTGCGGGTCAGCGATTCTCGCAATTGCGCGAGCGGTCGGCCGACCTGCAAATGCACGGTGGCGGTCATGGTGGCCGCCAGCAGGAAGGCCAGTACCAACAGCTCGGCGGCATCCGAGCGTCGCCGGTGGGTCGAATTCTGGGTAAGCTGCGTTTCGTCGACGGTCGCTTCCAGACTGCCGATCTTGAGATTTTCACCGCCTTCGCGCCGCACCAGGTCGCGCGACACGGAATATCGGCCGGCATTGGTGCTCGGCGTTTCGGCCGAAACGGGACGCGGACGCTGATAGACTGCCAGCACCGCACCCTCGGTGGTCTGCAGCCGGGCACTTACCAAATCGGGATAGCCGGCGCAAACCTCGAACAGACGGTCGATCGAGTTCTGGTCGAAGCTCCACACCGCATCGGTAAGGGCGGCCGCCTGCGCCGTGGCGAAATGATCGACTCGCGCGGCAAACTCAAGACGGGCCTGATCATCGAGTTCGCTCTCGAGCAAACCAAAAATGACAGCGGCCGCCAGCACCGCGATGGTCAGCGACGGAAACAGAATTTTGACCGTTAACGATGGTCGCATCGCGCCCAACTCCCAGACCGCGGCGAGTAACCGATCAGGCTGACCGGTGGCCTGCTCGAGTCAGTCCCGCGCGCGGCCAATCTCTATAGCAAGGACCGACATTGTTATCGCTATCTTTCGAGAGTCGGCGCTCGGCCGAGGGTTTGTCGGTACTACCGGTGGCAGGATCGCGGCCTGGACCCGTCACCCCTGCGCCAGCAGTACTACCAGACTGTCCGCCAGTTCCTGGTCCTCGGCCGAGGTAAGTCCACTGATGCCAACGGCGCCGACCAGCGTGCCGGCCGCCGACTTGAGCGGGGCACCGCCTGCCAGAGCGGTCAATCGGGCGTCGCAAAAGAATCCAACGTCGATCTGATCGCGCAGCAGGCGCTGGTGGAAGGCGAGCGTGGTCACCCCCATACGCGCCGCGCTATAGGCCTTGCCCTCACTGATGCGGATACTGCGCAGCGGCGCGCCGTCCTGGCGCAGAAAGCCGAGCGGAAAGCCGGCGTCATCGACCACGGCGATGCAGATGGGTCGCGCATACCGCGTCTCGGCGCTTGCCAAACCTTGCGCCATCAGGCGCTGCGCCGCCGCCAGGCCGAATTCACGCATGTACCGCCTCCCTGTCTTGCTAAAAAAGCAAGACCGCACCGCCGAGGTCAAGCCGATTTTGTCAGCGCTCGAATTTGGTCGACAGCAGCAGCGAGGTCACCGTGCGTCGTACCCCGGGGATGGCGCCGATCCAGTCCAGCGTGGCATCCAGCTGCTCGGTCGAGCCCGATTCGATCATCACCAGGAGATCGAACTGGCCGCTGGCGGTGTAACAGCGGCGGACATCGGACCGTCCCTTCAATTGCGCCACCAGCCGAGGCAGGTCGCGGGCACCGACCTCGATAAGCACATGGGCGCGCAACAGCCCCAGCGGCGCCACGCTTGGGCCCAGTATCGCCGTGTAGCCGACGATGATGCCGTCACGCTCGAGACGCGCCAACCTTTGCTGTACCGCCCCCCGTGAAACGCCCAGCCGCGCCGCCAGGCTGGTAGCCGGCAACCGGGCGTCGGTGCGCAGCAGAGCGAGCAATTCGGCATCCTTTTCGTCGTCGACAGGACGGCTCAGCGGCGGGCCCCTTCATTTCGCGTCAATACCCTATCTTATCGATAGGGATCCAAGCCATATCGTACATAATCGAACTTTATTTCGGCAGGCAATATCCGACAATCTGCAGGGCAGAAAGAAGGGAAACCGCCATGCATAATGCCCTCGTCATCGGTGCCGGCCATATCGGTGCGACGATCGCCGCCGATCTTGCCGACACCCAGCAGTACCGCGTCACCCTGGCCGACCGCGATGCCGTCCGACTGGCGGTTGGCGGTGCCGACGCAGTACGGCGCCAGACGCTCGATGTCACCGACCCGGCCGCGCTCTGTGCTGCCGTCGCCGGCCATGAAATCGTCATCAGCGCCTGTCCGTTCTATCTCAATGTCGCCATCGCCGAAGCCGCCAAGCAGGGCGGCGGCCATTATTTCGACCTGACCGAGGATGTCGAGACCACACGGCGGATTGCCCAGTTGGCGGCCGACGGCGACACCGCCTTCGTTCCGCAATGCGGCCTGGCGCCCGGCGCGATCGGCATCATCGGCCATCACCTGGCGCTGGGATTCGAGAAGGCGGTCGGCATCCATATGCGGGTCGGCGCCCTGCCGCTTTATCCCACCAACGCCCTGAAATATAATCTGACCTGGTCGACCGACGGGCTGATCAACGAATATTGCAACCCCTGCGAGGCGGTGCGCGACGGCCGCAAGACCGATCTGCTGCCGCTCGAGGGGCTCGAGGCCTTTTCGCTCGACGGCATCGATTACGAAGCATTCAATACGTCCGGCGGGCTGGGCAGTTTGTGCGAGACACTGGCCGGCCGTGTCGACAATCTCGATTACAAGACCATCCGCTATCCCGGGCACCGCGCCATCATGCGGCTGTTGCTCCATGATCTCGGTCTGCGCGAGGACCGCGCCACCTTGCGGCGCATCTTCGAGCGGGCAATTCCGGAAACCGACCAGGACGTGGTGGTGATGATGGTCAACGCGATCGGCGAGAAGGAAGGCCGCTTGCGCCAGGAAACCTTCACCATCAAGGTCTATGGCGATCACCGCCGCAGCGCCATCCAAGCCACCACCGCGGCCGGCCTGTGCGCCATGGTCGATCTGTTCGTGGCCGGCAACCTGCCGCGCCGCGGGCTGATCCGCCAGGAGGACGCCAGGCTGCCCGATCTGCTCGCCAATCGCTTTGGCCGGATTTTCCAGCCGCACGCACTACAGGCGGTTGCCTGACATGGGCAGGATCCATTCCCTGTTCGCCGCCCTGCGGTTGCCGGTTCCGGCCGATGGTGGCGAGATGGCGGTGCATTCGCCGATCGATGGCGTCCGTTTGGCGGTGCTGGCCAGCGACGGCGCCGCCGCCATCGACGGCAAGATCGCCGCCGCCGCCGCCGCCTTTCTGGCTTGGCGCGAGGTTCCGGCACCCAAACGGGGCGAATTGATCAGGCTGCTGGCCGAAGAGCTGCGGGCCGCCAAGGAACCGCTTGCCCGCCTGGTCACCCTCGAATCCGGCAAGATTATCGAGGAAGGCCGCGGCGAAGTGCAGGAAATGATCGATATCTGCGATTTCGCGGTCGGCTTGTCGCGCCAACTCTATGGACTCACCATCGCCACCGAGCGCCCGTTCCACCGCATGATGGAGACCTGGCATCCGCTCTCGCCGATCGGTGTCATCACCGCCTTCAATTTCCCGGTGGCGGTATGGGCGTGGAACAGCGCGCTGGCGCTGGTATGCGGCGATCCGGTGGTGTGGAAGCCTTCGGAAAAGACACCTTTATCGGCGCTGGCCTGTTGCGGCCTGTTCGATCGCGCCCTGCAGCGCTTCGCCGAAGCGCCGCCCGGTCTGCTGCAGCTGGTCTTGGGTGGTCGCGCCGCCGGCGAACAGATCGCCGCCGATCGCCGGCTCGGCCTGATCAGCGCCACCGGCAGCTGCAGGATGGGGCGCAGCCTGGCGCCGGTGGTGGCGGCCCGACTCGGACGCAGCCTGCTCGAGCTGGGCGGCAACAACGCCGCCATCGTCACACCGAGCGCCGACCTCGATTTGACGGTGCGCGCCCTGGTATTTGCCGCGGTGGGGACCGCCGGTCAGCGCTGTACCTCGCTGCGGCGGCTGATCGTCCATGAGGAGGTAAAGCCGGCGCTGCTGACGCGGCTACAGACCGCCTTCCGCTCCGTCGTGGTCGAGGACCCGCTTCGGCCCGCCAGTCTGGTCGGACCCCTGATCGACCGCCAAGCCTTCGACGCCATGCAGGCGGCGCTGGCAGCCGCCCGCGACCAGGGTGGCCGTGTGTTCGGCGGCGAACGGCTCCTGGCGGAAAAATTTCCGAACGCTTTTTACGTGGCGCCGGCGATCGTCGAAATGCCGGGTCAGAGCGCGGTGATGCGCGAGGAAACCTTCGCGCCCATCCTCTATGTGGTCGGCTATCGCGAATTCGATACGGCGCTGGCCTTGAACAACAGCGTCTCGCAAGGTCTGGCCTCAAGCCTGTTCAGCCAGAATTTGCGCGAAGCCGAGCGCTTCCTGGCGGCCGGCGGCAGCGATTGCGGCATCAGCAACGTCAATATCGGTCCCAGCGGCGCCGAGATCGGCGGCGCCTTCGGCGGCGAAAAGGACACCGGCGGCGGCCGCGAATCCGGCTCGGACGCCTGGAAGGCCTATATGCGGCGCGCCACCAACACCATCAATTACGGCACCAGCCTGCCACTTGCCCAAGGCATCCGCTTTGACATTTGATAGGAGCGCTAGGATAGTCGGGCGAGAGATCAGGGTGGGAGGAACGATTTGGCGGATCACTATTCCCTGGATTTCGACCTGGGCGAAACCACCATGGCGATGCGGGACGCGGTACGGCGCTTCGCCACCGCCGAAATAGCCCCGCGCGCCGCCGAGATCGACCGCAGCAACCAGTTTCCGATGGACCTGTGGCGCAAACTGGGCGACCTCGGTGTCCTCGGCGTCACCGTGCCGGAGCAATGGGGCGGCGCCGGGCTCGGCTATTTCGAGCATGTGGTGGTGCTCGAGGAAATAAGCCGCGCCTCCGCCTCGGTCGGCCTGTCCTATGGCGCCCATTCCAATCTCTGCGTCAACCAGATCGCGTTGAACGGCACCGATGAGCAGCGGCGCCGCTATCTGCCGAGTTTGATGCGTGGGACGCAGATCGGCGCTTTGGCCATGTCGGAACCGGAGTCGGGGTCGGACGTGGTGTCGATGCGCCTGTCGGCGCGGCGCCAAGGCGACAGCTATATCCTGAACGGCCGCAAGATGTGGATCACCAACGGTCCGGACGCCGACCTGCTGGTGGTCTATGGCAAGACCGACGCAGCGGCGGGCAGCAAGGGGATCTCCGCCTTTCTGGTAGAAAAGACCTTCGCCGGCTTCAGCACGGCCCCCAAGCTCGACAAGCTGGGCATGCGCGGCTCCAATACCTGCGAATTGCTGTTCGAGTCCTGCGTGGTGCCGGCCGAAAATCTGCTCCGCAATGAGGGCGACGGGGTCCGCGTGCTGATGAGCGGCCTCGATTATGAACGCGCCGTACTGGCGGGTGGTCCGCTTGGCATCATGCAGGCCTGTCTTGACCTGGCGTTGCCCTATCTGCATGAGCGCCGGCAATTTGGCCAACCGATCGGGCAATTTCAACTGATGCAGGGCAAGCTGGCCGACATGTACAGCGCCTTGTCAGCCTGCCGTGCCTATGTCTATGCCGTGGCGCGTGCCTGCGACCGCGGCCGTGTCAGCCGCAAGGACGCCGCCGGCGCCATCCTGTTTGCCTCGGAACGGGCGACCTGGATGGCGCTCGAGACGATCCAGTGCCTGGGCGGCAATGGTTATACCAACGATTATCCGGCCGGCCGCCTGCTGCGCGACGCCAAGCTCTATGAGATCGGCGCCGGCACCTCAGAGATCAGGCGCATGCTGATCGGACGGGAATTGTTCGACCAAACGGCATGAGTGCTCACCCCCCCTGCGCAGGATATGTTTACATACCATAAGCCTCAGCCTGTTGCTCGTCGGACGGCCGGATCACTCTATCAAGTGCCCATGTTTGTTGGCGATCTCGGAGAGAATAGGTGCGGACACGGTATAGTTGCGTGATCGGATATTTTCTCGCGCTAGTTTATTGCAGTTCAATTGCCATACTCATACCAATTCTTACAGCGATCTTAAGCCGCCCTGCGGCGGCGGCGGGCTGTGTCCTGCGGGTGGGGTACAGCATTGATCCGCCCTGGACCTTCAATGGCGCCGACGGACTGGCGCATGGCACCGACCCGGACTTGACCCGCGAAGCGCTGCGCCTGATGCAGTGTGAAGGCCAGTTCATCCAGTTGCCGTGGGCACGGGCGGTAAAGCAGATCGAAGAGGGAAAAATAGATTTGTTACCCGGTTTAATAAAAACAGAAAAAAGAGAACTTTTTGCCTATTTTTCCAGCCCCCTCCAAAAATCTCGTGTCTATCTGTTTGTCCGCAATGCGTTGGTGAGTAGATATTCTCTGAAAAGTATAAATGATTTTGCTCATGCAGATTTTCTTTTTGGGGTCGAGTTCGGTGCGAATTTCGGCCAGTATTATGAAAATATAGTATCTGATCAGAATTTTTCACGTCGAACAATTCCGTTCGCATCGATGACTGAAGCTTGGCGCATGATGGGCGCCGGGCGGCTTGATGCCTTGATTTCCGACGAAACGACGGCCCTGCGGGCGATCCACGACTTGGCGATCACCGACAAGGTGGTGAGAACCGATATCCTGATCTCGGATTCGCCGAGCCGGGTGGGATTCAGTCGGAAAACGGCCGATCTCGCTTTGGTTGCAAAATTCGACCGGGCGGTTGAGGAAATGATCCGCAACGGCAGCTATAAGAGGATTCTGGAAAGCGATCTGCCCTGCCATATCGCGGTGCAAAAACTGGGCTGCGAGTAGCTGGATCGCTGGCGCTCCATCTCCGACAATCGCTCCTTTCAACGTTGCAGGAATGTCAAAAACGCACCCCCTTTGTCGCGTCACTCCGGCGTGGCGTCAGCGTCGAGCTGCAACAGATCGGCGGAGTCGGGGACGATATCGCCGACCACAAAAGGAAGCTTGGCGACGCGGCCACGCCACGGGGCGGTGATGGTATGTTCCATCTTCATCGCCTCGATCACCATCAAGGGCGCCCCCTTCTCGACCATGGCCCCCAATGCGACGAACAGTTTGGTAACCTGGCCGGGCATCGGTGCCACCAGATGACCTGCCGCTGCCTGGCTCGCCGCCGCCGCGGCCGGGTCGGGCAGCGCGAAGCGCGCCTCGCGGCCCCCGCACAGCAGCGTCAGCGACGCCGGTGCGAAAATGGCGCGCGCGGTGATGCGCGCGGCATCCAAGCGGGCGGATAGGTTCCCTGCCGCGTCGCAATCGCCCTGCACCCGGCAAGGACCGGAAGGCAGCGCCAGCAGGAAGCCGCCAGTTTCATACTGCACCGCCAGACAGTGCCCATCCAGCGTGACGGTAACACTTGCCGCACCAGCCAGCCGCCATCCTGCCGCCCGGCCCCAGGGCGAGAACGGATCGGCCGGATCGGCGCTTTCGCGATGCGCGCGTTCGGCGCGTCGCAGCACGGCCAGCGCGGCAAGCGCCAACAGCGTCGGATCGCTTTCGCCGCTGCTCCGCAGCGACGCGGCGTTTCGGGCCAGAAATTGCGTATCGAATTCGCCGGCGACAAAGGCAGGCTGCGCCAGGACAGCCCGCAAGAACTGCCGGTTATTGGCGACGCCGACGATTTCGGTGGCCGCCAGCGCCCGGTCCAGACGGGCGATCGCCTGGTCGCGGTCGGCACCGACCGCGATGATCTTGGCCAGCATCGGGTCATAATGGCGGCCGATCCTATCGCCCTGTCGCACGCCGCTGTCGACCCGCACGCCTTCGGGCCAGCGCAGATGCTGCAAGAGCCCGGTCTGCGGCAGGAAATCGCGCTCGGGATCCTCGGCGTAAAGACGGGCCTCGATCGCGTGGCCGCGCGCCACGAGCTGCGGCTGGCGGAGCGGAAGCGGCTCGCCGCGTGCCACCCTGATCTGCCATTCGACCAGATCGAGCCCGGTGATGGCTTCGGTGACGGGATGTTCAACCTGAAGCCGGGTGTTCATTTCCATGAAATAGAACTGCCCGTCTTCGACGATGAATTCGACGGTACCGGCGCCGACATAACCGACTGCAGCGGCGGCAGCCAGTGCCGTCTCGGCGAGCGCCATCCGCAGATCGGGAGTAACCCTGCATGCCGGCGCCTCCTCGATCACTTTTTGATAGCGGCGCTGCAGCGAACAGTCGCGTTCGAACAGATGCACCTGATTGCCGAAACGATCGGCGAAGATCTGCATTTCGATATGGCGCGCCTGCGCCAGATATTTTTCCAACAGCACGGTGGCGTCACCGAAGGCGCTGCTGGCTTCGCGCTGCGCCGACGCCAGAGCATCGGCGAAATCGCCGGGCGCAGACACGATCTTCATCCCCTTGCCGCCACCGCCGGCGGCAGCTTTGATCAAGAGCGGATAGCCGATCTGATGCGCCGCCCGCCTCAGCGCGGCAGTGGATTGGTCAGCCCCGAAATAGCCCGGCACCACTGGCACGCCGGCCTCGACCATCAGCGCCTTGGCGGCGCTTTTCGAGGCCATGGCGCGCATGGCCGCAGCGGGCGGACCGACGAAGACCAGCCCGGCCGCGCTGCAGGCCTCGGCGAAAAGCGGGTTTTCCGACAGAAAGCCATAGCCTGGATGGATGGAATCGGCGCCGCTGGCGCGCGCCGCCGCCAGGATCGCCGCAATGTCGAGATAGCTGTCTTGCGCCGGCGGCGGCCCGATGCAAAAAGCCTGGTCGGCGACAGCGACATGCATCGCCTCGGCGTCGGCCTCGGAAAACACGGCCACGGTCGCGATTCCCAGGCGTCGCGCGGTGGCGCAGATGCGGACGGCGATTTCGCCGCGATTGGCGACCAGCAGGCGTCGGATCGTCGCCGGCAACGCCGTCACAGACGAAACACGCCGAAGCGCGTCTGCTCGGGGGGCGCGTTGAGCGCGGCGGACAGCGCCAATGCCAGCACCAGGCGGGTGTCGCACGGATCGATGATGCCGTCATCCCACAACCGCGCGGTGGCGTAATAGGGGTTGCCCTGCGCTTCATATTGGGCACGGATCGGCGCCTTGAAGGAGTCCTCATCCGCCGCGCTCCAGTTTCCGCCGGCGGCATCCCGGCGGACCTGCGCCATAACGTTGGCGGCCTGCTCGCCGCCCATCACCGAAATGCGCGCGTTCGGCCACATCCACAGGAAACGCGGATCATAGGCGCGGCCGCACATGCCGTAATTACCGGCGCCGAAGCTGTTGCCGGTGATTACGGTGAGTTTGGGAACCCGGGCGCAGGCCACCGCGGTGACCAGCTTGGCGCCGTCCTTGGCGATGCCGCCGGACTCATATTTCTGTCCGACCATGAAGCCGGTGATATTCTGCAGGAAGACCAGCGGAATACCGCGCTGGGCGCAAAGCTGCACGAAATGCGCGCCCTTGACGGCGGACTCAGAGAATAAAATGCCGTTATTGGCGAGAATGCCGACCGGATAGCCCCAGATATGCGCAAAACCGGCGACCAGAGTCTGGCCATAAAGCGGCTTGAATTCGTCGAATTCCGACGCGTCGACGATGCGGGCGATGACCAGGCGGGCGTCGACCGGTTGCTTGGCGTCGGCGGCGACGATGCCGTAAAGCTCGAGCGCGTCGAACAGCGGCGGGCGCGGCGCCTGGATGTCCCAGGCCGGCTTTTTTCGGCGGTTGAGGCCGGCGGTGATTCGCCGCAGCAGGGCCATGGCATGGGTGTCGTTTTCGGCCATGTAATCGGCCACGCCGGACTGTCGAACATGCACGTCGGCGCCGCCCAGCGCCTCGGCGGTGACCGATTCGCCGGTGGCCGCCTTGACCAGTGGCGGACCGGCCAGAAAAATGGTGGATTGCCCGCGTACCATGATGCTCTGTTCGGCCATTGCCGGCACATAGGCGCCGCCGGCGGTGCAGCTGCCCAGCACGGCCGCCAATTGCGGAATTCCCATCGCCGATAAAGTCGCCTGATTGTAGAAAATGCGGCCGAAATGCTCACGGTCGGGAAACACCTCGTCCTGGTTGGGCAGATTGGCGCCGCCGGAATCCACCAGATACAGACAGGGCAGGTGATTGTCCCGCGCGACCTGCTGGGCGCGCAGATGCTTCTTGACGGTGATCGGGTAATAGGTGCCGCCTTTGACGGTGGCGTCATTGGCGACAATCATGCATTCCTGTTCGGCAACACGACCGATGCCGGTGATGATGCCGGCGCAAGGAACGGCATCGTCATACATGCCCCAGGCGGCCAGCGGCGACAGTTCCAGGAACGGCGCGCCCGGATCGAGCAGTGCCGTGATCCGGTCGCGCGGCAACAGCTTGCCGCGGCTCAGATGGCGCTGCCGCGAGGCAAGATCGCCGCCTTCGGCGATCCTGACCAGATCCCGGCGCAATTTCTCGACCAGCGCCGCCATCACCCTGCTGTTGTGCTGGAAGCCGTCCGCTTTACGATCGATCTCTGCGTCCAGACGCGCCATCGGCCGGATCAGTGGTCCAGGGTGTAACCATCAGCCAATCGGATCAGCCCGTCGCGATCCAGGATGACGATATGATCGGTGTGAAAAATGGCGATCAGGCCGTCGTTTTTCAGTCGGGTGAAGGTGCGGCTGACGGTTTCAATGGTCAGGCCGAGATAATCGGCGATGTCGCCGCGGGTCATCGACAGTGACAGCGGCTGATCGCTATGCACGCAGGGCGTCTTGCGCATTTCCTGCGCCAACAGAAACGACGCCAGGCGTTCCTTGGCGGTCTTGCGACCCAGCAGCAGCATCTGTTCCTGGGCCGCCACAAGTTCGTTCGAGGCTACGTCGAGCAGCCGCTTTTCCATCACCGGAAAATCGTCGAGCAGCGTACGCAGGCCGCGGCGCGAAAAACGGCAGTAACGCACGCGGTCGATTGCCTCGGCGCTGAAGGCATAGTTGCGCGACACCGCCAGGCCGAGAAAGTCGCCACGATGGGCGAAGCCGGTAATTTGCCGGCGCCCGTCCGGCAACAATTTATAAAGCTTCACCGTGCCGCGCGTCAGATTATAGAAATTGTCGGCGGCGTCGCCTTCCGTGATGAAAGTCCTGCCGGGATCGGCTTCGATAACCACCGCCGCCGCCGCCAGGCGATGCAGGTCATGCTCGTCGAGCGCCGCACAAACGCTTGCCTCGCGCGACTCGCAGGCGTCGCACATGCTGTGGAAACGCGCCTGTTCGACCACCACGGGTTGTGCGCGGCCTTGGGTCGAGCCAAACGAGAAATTGGGCATTCCGTCTTCTCAGCCCCGCAAGAAAAAAGAGAGTGCAGCCGCACTATAACGGCTTCGCCGCCAGGCGACGAGACTAATCGGAGGCAATATTTGATCTGCGTCAAGGCTGGCGGCTTGGTTGGCGCCGACAATAGCCTGGGAGTAGCCTCTTGGTTTGGAATTCAAGTGCAAAATTTCGTGGTCGAGCCGCTGGCAAAAGATCAGATCGCCGCCGCCTATCCGCTGATCCGGGAGGCTGTGCCCAGTCTCGATCTGCCGCATTGGACCCGCTTGGCGCGGCGCCTGACCGAACCGCGCCGCGCCACGCAGTCCGGCATCCTGGTGGTGCGGCGCCGCCACCGCCGACACGCCTGCGGCTTGTTCTATTATCGCAAGGAGCAGGATTTGCAGTATGGTACGGTGCTGGTCGCCAACCACTTCGTCGCGCTCGACCTGCTCGATCAGCGTCCGGTGGCGATGGCCCTGGTGGCGGCGCTCGAACGGCTGGCGCAAGATCTGGGCTGCCGGGCGATCCGCTCGGTGCTGCATGCCGGTGCCGCCGACATGGCAAGCGAGCTTTACCAGGCCGGTCACACGCTGGAGGGAGCAACCTTATGCAAACCTCTCTTCGATCTGGCGCCACCCGGGAAGGCTGATTCGCCATTTGCCTTCCTGGTTCCGGAGGATGACGATGACCCAAGCGACGCCGATTAGGGTAGCCACCGTCCCCGCCGCCCTTGAACCCGACGATCTCGACCGGTTGCTGCACGCCGCCGAAGGCAAATGGACCTTGGGCCTGTCGCCGGCGTCCTTGTGGCTGGCTGGGCTGGATTGGGCGATTCACCTCGCCAATGCACCGCAGCGGCGCCTCAAACTGACGGTCGATTTCCTTGAGCAAGGACTGGCCCTGATGCGCATCATGGGCGATGCGTCGGAGGCCGTGGTGGCGCCCCCGGCCGATCATCGCTTCAGCGACCCGTCCTGGCAGAAATTTCCCTTCAATCTCGTCTATCAGAGTTTCCTTTTGCAGGAACGATGGTGGGCGAGGGCTACTTCCGGCACGCGTGGCACCGATCCGGCCAACGAACGTCGGGTGGCGTTCAGCGCGCGGCAGTGGCTCGACATGCTGTCGCCATCGAATCTGCCCTGGCTGAATCCGGAAGTGATCCAGGCCACGCTGGAGAGCGGCGGCCGCAACTTCAGCGACGGGTTCGCCAATCTGGTGGCCGACCTCAGCCTGATCGTGCATCCGGCCGATCAGCCCGATTTCACGATAGGCCGCGATCTGGCCTGCACGCCAGGCAAGGTGGTCCTGAGGAACGCGCTGATCGAACTGATCCAGTACAGCCCGCTGACGCCCCAGGTCAAAGCGCCGCCGCTGCTGATCGTGCCGGCCTGGATCATGAAATATTACATTCTCGATCTGTCGCCGGGCAATTCGCTGATTCGCACGCTGGTGGCGCAGGGCTTCACGGTGTTCTGCATTTCCTGGCGCAACCCCGACGCCCGGCAGAGCGAACTCACGCTCGATGACTATCGAGCATCAGGCGTGATGGCGGCGCTCGACGCCGTCGGCGCGATCACCGGCAGCGACAAGGTCCATGCCTGCGGCTATTGCCTGGGCGGCACCCTGCTGACGATCGCCGCCGCCGCCATGGCGCGCGACGGCGATCAGCGGCTGGCCAGCGTGACTCTGTTGGCGGCGCAAACCGATTTCACCGAAGCGGGCGAATTGCAGCTCTTCATCAGCGAAGGGCAATTGGCTTTCCTCGAGGATGTCATGTGGGCAAAGGGCACCCTGTCGAGCGGGCAGATGGCCGGCGCCTTTCAATTGCTGCGCTCCAACGACCTGATCTGGTCGCGCATGGTCAAGAGCTATTTCCTCGGCCGACGCGATCAGCCGAATGACCTGATGGCATGGAACAGCGACGCCACCCGAATGCCCTTTCGCATGCATGCCGAATATCTGCGCCGAATGTTTCTCGACAATGATCTGGCGGAAGGCCGTTTTCCGGTCGGTGGAAGGCCGGTGTCGATCGACGATATCAGCCTGCCGATCTTCATGGTAGGGACCGAAACCGACCATGTCGCGCCCTGGCGTTCGGTCTATAAGATGACCTTGCTCAACAAGGGCGACATCACCTTCGCGCTGACCTCTGGCGGCCACAATGGCGGCATCGTCAACCCGCCCGGCCAGCCGCATCGTCATGTCAGGATCCTCGAACGGCGGCAGGGCGGACACTATATCGGCCCCGACGAATTTCTGGCAACGGCCAACTGCCACGAGGGATCGTGGTGGCCGGCCTGGATGCACTGGCTGGACAAGCTTTGCGCCGGCCTTCAACCGCCGCCGCCGCTGGGCGCACCCGCCAAGGGTTATCCGGCGCTGGCCGACGCGCCGGGCAGCTATGTCCTGGTGAAATGAGCGAGACAAGGATGGACGCAGTGCCGGCCGACGATCTGATGATCGAAAATCGTACCTTCGACGAAATCGCGATCGGCGATTGCGCCAGCTTGCAGCGCACGCTCAGCCAGGATGACATCGCGCTGTTCGCCAGCGTGTCGGGCGACGTCAATCCGGCGCATCTCGATCCGGCCTTCGCCCGTGCCAATCTGTTCCACCGCATCATCGCGCATGGCATGTGGGGCGGCGCGCTCATCTCGGCGGTGTTCGGCACCAAACTGCCAGGCCCCGGCACCATCTATGTCAGCCAGGATCTGCATTTTCTGAAGCCGGTCAGTCTGGGCGACGCCTTGACCGTAAGCGTCACCGCCAGCGAAAAGAGGGCCGCCCGTCACGAGGTGGTGTTCACCTGCCGCTGCACCAATCAGCACGGCGTCGACGCCATCGTCGGTACCGCGGTCGTGATCGCACCCACCGAAAAAGTAAGGCTGCCCCGCATCGCCTTGCCGGAGGTCCGGGTCAGCCGGCATGAGCGCTATCGCGACCTGTTGGCCCGCTGCGCCGGCAAGCCGCCGCTGGCGACCGCCGTGGTGCATCCCTGCGACAGGGCATCGCTGGAAGCTGCGGTGGAGGCGGCCGCCGCCGGACTGATCGCGCCGATCCTGGTCGGACCGGAAGCCAAAATCCGGACGCTGGCGGCAGCCGAGAAAATCGACATCGCGCCGTTCCGCCTGGTCGACGTAGCCCACAGCCACGCCGCCGCCCGCAAAGCCGTGGAAATGGCGCGCGGCGCCGAAGTGGCGTTGCTGATGAAAGGGTCGCTGCACACCGACGAATTGATGAGCGCCTTGGTGGCCACCGATTCCGGTCTGCGCACCGAACGCCGCGTCAGCCATGTCTATCTGTTCGACGTGCCCGGTTATCCACGCCCTCTGCTGGTGACCGACGCCGCGGTCAATATCATGCCCAGCCTCGAGGACAAACGCGACATCGTCCAAAATGCCATCGATCTGGCCCATGTGCTCGGATTAATGGTGCCGAAAGTGGCGATCCTGTCGGCGGTCGAGACGATCACCCCGAAACTGGTCTCGACACTGGATGCCGCCGCCTTGTGCAAGATGGCCGACCGCGGACAGATCACCGGCGCTCTGTTGGACGGGCCCTTGGCGTTCGACAATGCGGTCAGCCCGGAGGCGGCACGCGACAAGGGCATCGTCTCGGCGGTGGCGGGTCAGGCCGATATTCTGGTGGTGCCGGACCTGGTGTCGGGCAACATGCTGGCCAAGCAGCTCACCTTTTTGGCCGGCGCCGATGCCGCCGGCGTGGTGCTGGGCGCACGGGTGCCGGTGATCCTGACCAGCCGCGCCGATGGCGCCCGCACCCGGTTGGCCTCTTGTGCCGTGGCCGCCGAATTGGCGCGCGGCCAACGGCCGTGACCGACGCCGTCCTGACCCTCAATGCCGGCTCGTCGAGCCTGAAATTCGCCCTGTTCGAAATCGGCGATGCCGCAGTTTTGCGCCTGGCGCTCAAAGGCCAGATCGAAGGCATGCCGGCGGCGCCGCACATGGTTGCGAAAACGCCCGATGGCAAGATGCTCACCGAACGGCGTTGGCCGACCGGTGGCACGCATGAGGACTTCCTCGGCGGACTGCTCGACTGGCTGGAGCACCATCTTGGCCCGGACCGCCTGATCGCTGCCGGTCACCGCGTCGTGCATGGTGGCGCCGATTTTGCGCAGCCGGTGCGGGTCGACGACGATGTGCTGCGGCGGCTCGACCTTCTGTGCCCGCTGGCGCCGTTGCATCAGCCGCACAATCTGGCGGCAATTCGCGCCATCGCGGCGGTACGGCCGCTGCTGCCGCAAATCGCCTGCTTCGACACCGCATTCCACCACACCATGCCGCCAGTGGCGAAAGCTTTCGCGCTGCCGCGCGCGCTTGGCGATCAGGGGGTGCGGCGCTATGGCTTCCACGGTTTGTCTTACGAATATATCTCAGGAAGGCTGCTGCAATTGGCCCCCCGACTGGCCGGGGGCCGCGTGATCGTCGCCCATCTCGGCAATGGCGCCAGCCTGTGCGCGCTGCTGGCCGGCCGCAGCATCGACACCAGCATGGGCTTCACCGCGCTCGACGGCCTGGTGATGGGAAGCCGCTGCGGCAGCATCGATCCCGGCGTGCTGCTCTATCTGCTGCAACAGCAAGGGATGTCGGCGCCGTCGCTTGAGCACCTGCTCTATAGCCAGTCCGGCCTCCTGGGCGTATCAGGCGAAAGCGCCGACATGCGCAGCCTGTTGGCCAGCCCCAGCGTGGCGGCGCGCCAGGCGATCGATCTGTTCGTCTATCGCGCCATCCGCGAGATATCGGCCCTGGTCGGCGTGCTCGGCGGCCTCGACGGGCTGGTGTTCACCGCCGGCATCGGCGAAAACGCGCCACCGATCCGCAGCCGCATTTGCGCCGGCCTCGATTGGCTTGGGGTACGCCTCAGCGAAACCGCCAATCAGGCTGGCCGCGGCAGTATCAGTGTCGCGGGCGGTGCCCCCGCCGTCTGGGTGATTCCCACCGATGAAGAGGCGATGATCGCCCGCCATGCGGTCGATCTGGTAACGCCGACGGCGCGGCAGTGACCCATTCATTTGATCCAGGTCAAGGTCAAAATCGCGCGAATGCTGCTTGATATCGGCACCCACAGCCAAAGTTTCGGCGTAATCCCAACCAAGGAGCCGATCATGGTCAATCACAACGATGTCGCGCCGGCGGATGGCAATCTCCGCGCCATCAACAGCCTGTTGTCCGCCGACCCGGCGGCATCCCTGCAGAGAACTGTCACCGTTCTGCAAAAAATATCGGAAACCCTGCTCCAGAATGCTGTGAAACTGTCCGCCAGCCAGGCCGAACTGGGCCAGAAACTGGCGCTGGAATCGCTGGTTCAATGGCAAGATCTGACCCGTTTGCGCGGGCCCGATGATTTTCTGCAAGGCGAAGTCGCGCTTTGGCGTGGTCAAGCCGAACGGTCGATCGAACTGTTGCGCAGCTTCAACGACGATGTGCGCCAAAGCTGCTTCAAACTGTTCGACGCTTTCGCGGATGCGATCGCCGACGTCACGCCGATCGCCAGACCGCAGGGCCACAAACGCCTCGCCCGCAACGGCCGCGCCGCCTGACCGCGCTGCGGCCGCAAGCGCTTTTCAATGAGCCAGCAGCGCCGGCAAACCGGGCGTCGTCAGGATATGCTGGGTGACGCCGCCAAACAGCATCTGCCTTACTCGATTGTGGGTGTAGGCACCCATCACCAGCAAGCTCGCACCCCGCGCGTCGGCCAGTTTCAGCAGGGTCTCGCCGATCGGCGCGTGACTGGCGGCGACCGGCGCCTGGGCGGCGGTGACGTCTTGCAGCGCCAAATAGCCGATCAGATCCTGCACATCGGCCGGCCGGCCGCCGGCTTCGGCCGCCGCGAAAATCGAAACCCGCTTTGCCTTGACCAGAAACGGCAGCGATTGCGCCACCGCGCGCGAGGCCTCGGTACTTTCGTTCCAGGCAATCAGCACATGATCGAGAAAATTCGCCGGCAAGGTTCTATCGACCACCATCGCCAGGCGACCGGCGCCATAGACCGCCGCCTCGAACGGTTCATCGATGGCGGCGTCCTTGGCCGTCGCGCGCTGCAGCAGAATGACATCGGACAGACAGCCGCGGCGCGCCACCACCGCGCCGGTATGCCCCTCCTCTTCCGACCATGTCACCAGCGGCCGTGCCGCATGACGCTCGCGCCAGGACTCGAACTTATGGCGTGCGGCAGCCGCGGCTGACACACCCTCGGTTTCGATCTGGTCGATCAGGCTGGCGCTGGCGAAGCCGAAACCGGCGTCATACAGGGCGGCGTCGCCGGCCGACGGCCGGATGAAGCGCGCTTCGATTTGGGCATCGAAGGGGATTGCCAGCACGGCAGCGCAGTCGAGCAGGGAGTCGACCGAGTCCTTGCCGAAAATCGGCACTTCAATTCTGCGAATGGCCATCGGGTTCCCCCTTCAGCAATAAAGACTGTGCGAAAAATCGGCACCCGCATGAGGCTGGTGGTGGAAATACCATAGCCTGCCGTTGCCGCCGCCGAATTGACTCATGTCAATTGCGAAGAGTCATCCCCCAACCGCGCCAACAGCTGGCGGGCTTGCTGCAGATGCGGAATGTCCAGCATCTTGCCGTCCAGACCGAGAGCACCGAGGGTGGGCGCCGCCGCGAAGGCAGCAACGACCCGCCGTGCGTGCGCCACCTCCGCCTCAGAGGGCAGGAAACAGGCGTTGATGATCTCGATTTGCACCGGATGGATCGCCAACCGGCCGGTAAAGCCCTGCCGTCGCGCCAGATCGCACGAGCGCCGCAAACCCTCCGGGTCGCGATAGTCGGCGAACAGCGTGTCGAGCGGCTGGACCGCCGCCGCACGCGCGGCGAACAGGCAGGCGGCGCGCACCACTTGATAGGGAAAATCCCAATCCCCGTCCGCGCCCTTATTGGTCGATGCCCCAAGCACGGTGGCCAGATCCTCGGCGCCCCAGGTCAGGCCGGCAAGCCGCGACAGTCCGGCCTGGGCATAATCACCCAGCCGGAAGGGCGCGCTGGCCGTCTCGGTTGCAACCGGTATGATTCTGGTGTGGCCGAGCACGATATTTTCGCGCACCTCAAGGGCGTCGAGATAGTGGCTCAGCCGTCGCACATCATCGGGACCGTCTGTCTTAGGCTGGATGATGCCGTCGGGCCGGCCGCCCAGAATGGCGATCAGATCCAGGAGTGCGTCCGTCTGGTCGAGTGCTGCGATGCGCACCCAAAGCTCGCTGCGCCGGACGCCGGCATGCGCGTCGAGAAAGTCCCGAACCAACTGGCGGGCCGCAGGCTTGCGGGACGGCGCCACCGAATCCTCGAGGTCGAGAATCAGCGCGTCAGCCTCGCCGTGATCGGCCTTGCCGAGTTTTTTCTCGCTATCGCCGGGAACGAAGAGCAGGGAACGCAAAGCGGTCATGGCCGGGCTCGGATTTTGTCGCGAGTCTCGCCGACGGCGAGCGCACGCTGCGCCCGGGCGGCCAGGCTGGCAAGTGTCATCGTTTTGCTGCTGTGGGGCGGGTGCTGAGCCGCAGCAGGCAGATGGAGACCACCATCACCAGGATCAACCCGCCCAGCACGCCGAGTTCGAGCATAGTGGAACGCAGCAGAGACTCGGTTTCCAATGTCCATTTGCCCGGTTGATTGGCCTGCGATGACTCCAGCGTGATCACCAGCACGCGTCGGATCGAGGCAATCAGCCCGACGATCAGGAACGGTTCGCCCACCAGGGTACCGGACCGGAAGGATACCCGGACGGTGTGCAGTATCTCGACCAGCATCAGCACAAACAACAGGCGATCGATGGTCAGCACGATGGAGTCAGGATTGCCGTGATCCTGCACCGCCGTCCACAGCGATAACCCGGAACTGCCGATGCCGAGCAGCGCGGTCAGCGCCAGCAGCAGACCGAGCACGATATAGGCGAACATTTCCAGCTTGAGAAACAGACGAGTCGCCATCAGGGCGATGCGGGAATCCCGCTTGTCGGCGCTTTCGTCGAGGTCCATCGTCATCCAGCAGCAAAACGGCAGTCGCCGCTATTATGACGCGCTGCCGTGGCGCTTGTATAGCGATACGGCAGGACCCATTTGGTTGATCTATCGCGCCTGTTCACTATAATGAAGGCGACCGCGACAGGCATACCGGGTGCGCGCCATGTTTCACCTCTCTGTCAGGAATTTCATAGGCGCGGTGCGCGCGGCGGCGCTGATGCTGCTGTTGGCCGGCGCTGCTGCGGTGCAGGCGGCATCCTCCAACAGCCATGGCGGCGGCCATCACGGCGGCGGTCACGCTGGTCACGCTGGCCACCATCATGGTCCGCATGGCTTTTACGGATTCTATGGCGGCGCGTTCTACGGCGGCGAACCGCTGTTCTGGGACTGGCCGTTTTATTGGGATTGGCCCGCTTACGGCGATATTTATTTCTTGCCCGGCCTGGGCGCCAGCGAACCACCGGTGCCGCTGCTGCAGCCTGCCCCTCCGTCCTATTACTATTGCTATGAGCCGCCCGGCTATTATCCCGCTATTTCGCTGTGCCGCCAACCCTGGCTGAGAGTACCGATCCCGTCGCCCGAGGCAGGCGCCGGGGCCGTGCTGTAGGTGCCGTGGCGAGTCCCGCAACCAGGACCTTGGTCTTAATCCTCGCCCTGCTGGTGACCGGCTGCGCCGCGCCGAAGCCGCCCCCTGCTGAACCCGATCCTGTCGAATTGGCCGAGTTTCGGGCCCAGATGATCGTGTTCGCGCACAAGGCCGGCGAATATCTCGAGGTCACCCGCCGCAACAAGAATCTTTCGGAACTGACCGTCGGCTGGTTCGTCTTCGACGTCCTCACCGTGCTGTCGTCCGAGGACGACGTCCTCTATGCTTATTTCAACAGCCACGACCGCGATTTGCAGACCTATCTCGAGACCGAATTCCGCTTCCATTCGGAAACGGAAATGATCGTCATGGAACGCCTCGCCCTGAGAGGCAACCCCACCCGCTGTCTGGCCGCCAAATTCGCTCTCGAGGCGCTGCGCCATGTCCCCCACTCCGCCGATCCGGCCGCGATCCAGCTGGTCGACCGCCGCGCCCTGGCTGCGGCGCTGGCTGGCCTGCATGAACTGTTGACGGCGGCGGCACAGGAAATCGAGGTTGCCGATGTCCATTGAGCGTGCCGGCTGAGCCCGCCGGGCAGGCCAACCGCCTGTTCGGCCAAGGCTTGGCGCTGCAGCGGCAGGACCGGTTGGCGGAGGCAGCAGAGCTGTGGCGCCATAGTCTGACCCTGGCACCCGACCATATCGAAGCGGCTTACGCGTTGGGCCTCGCCGCCACCGCGATGGGCGATTTGGCAGCGGCCGACAGGTGCCTCAGTGCGGCGCTGCGCCTGGCCCCGCATCTGACTCCGCTCTACCGCGCCCTGCTGGCGACCGGCCGCCATGACGACGATGGCGATCTGCTCAGGAGTCTGGAAATACTTGCCGGGCAGGAAGTAGCGCTGCCCATGCCGGCGCAAATCGATCTGCATTTCTGTCTGGCACGGCTTTATCGGGCGCAAGGTCAAGGCGATCTGGCCTTCCGGCATCTGCTGCGCGGCAACCGGCAGAAGCGGGACATGATCGACTATGACGAAGCCGGCCATCTCGGGCTCTTCACCCGTCTCGCCAGCGTCTTTTCGCCGGCTCTGCTGGCCGCCGCCGAAGGTTCCGGCAACCCATCCTGTCTGCCGATTTTCGTGGTCGGCATGCCGCGTTCGGGAACCTCTCTGGTCGAACAGATTTTGGCCAGCCACTCCGCCATCGCAGGATTGGGTGAACTGCCCGACCTCTGGACGCTGGCAGATGGTCTCGGCCAATTGGGTGTTGGGGCCTTTCCGGAAGCGGTCGCGCATCTGCCGGGCTTGGTGTTGGCGGAGCGGGCGGCCGACTATGTCGCGGCTTTACGGGCCCGCGCCCCCGCCGCCCGCCGCGTCGTCGACAAGATGCCTGGCAATTTTCAGCTGATCGGCTTGATCAGAATGATGCTGCCCGGGGCCAAAGTGGTTCATGTGCGGCGCGATCCGGTTGAGACCTGTCTGTCCTGCTTTGCCGAACTGTTCGCCGGCTCACTTCCTTACGCCTATGACCTCGCCGAATTGGGCCGCTTCTATCACTTCTATGAAGCGCTGATGCGTCATTGGCGCGACCTGCTGCCGCCTGGCACGCTGCTGGACCTGCGCTATGAGGATTTGGTGCGCGACCCCGAAGGCCAATCCCGCCGGCTGGTCGAATTTTGCGGCCTGGAATGGGAGCAAAGCTGTCTTGAATTCCCGATGACCAAACGGGTGGTCCGCACGGCCAGCGCGGCGCAGGTAAGGCGCCCGATCACGCTGGCCGCAATCGGCCGCCCGCGACCCGATCCCGCCTTGCTGTCGCCGCTGCTGGCGGCGCTGTTCCCCGACGGACAAGTCCCGCCGCAGCAGGGTTAAGCCAGGCCAAACCTGCCGGGAGCACCGATCGGACTCGGCCAAAAATGCCGGGTGAGCGCACTGAACCATGCCGTCATCCCCCTCTTCACCAAAAATTAGCTTTATGAATCAATAATGACTGGGAGCGGCATAAATATTGCTTGTCGAGTGGCTGAACCAGGCTGTTCGCCGTCCACGGTGATTGACACCAGCATTTGATTAGAGGGCACCATGACTGTCATTCCCAACACCAACGCCGCACCCGCCTCTCCCGCACTCCCCAATAAGAAAGCGATATCGGACAACGCCGTCGCAAACGACGCTCACACCATCGCCGCCGGCGCCGATCATGGGATCCAGACCCCGCAATCGCCAAGCTTGGATCCCTTGACCGTAGCCGAAAAGGATAAGATCACGGTTCAACAGGCCAGCACCATCTTGCAATCGGCCGAAACCGTATGGGCGCAGGTCGTCTCACCGGCATCCGTTTCATTGGAAGCTTCGGTCGCGGCCGACAAGGTCAAAACCACGTCCAACAGTGTGCTGACGCAATCCTCACTCGCCGCTTTGTCGCAGACCGGACAATTGCCGCACGACCTGCTCGACCTGTTGCGCGACTGACCCTAACCCTTGATCCCCGGCATAAGGCGCGCGGAGTCGGCGCCGAGGCCGGGATTGATGCTGACTTTTTTGCCGGCTTCGTGACCGGAATAATAGGCATATTTGGCGATCGTCTTGCGGCCGGCACGGCGATTGGTGAATGACATTCCCAGCTTTGCCAGTTCCTCATCAACAAGCGCGGCCTTGACCACCACCAGATCGCGGCCGGTGGCTCGATGGCCTTCCGCGCGGGCCGCCTTGAGAGTGCGCAGCTTGGTGGCGATCGAGGCAGCCATGCCATGCAGGAAGGAGTTGCCGACGGTCTTGCGATCGCTGGGCCGGTAGGCAAGATAGCCGCGGGTCAGCTTGAACCGTGCCAATTCCATCAGCATGGCGCCGTCGATCACGTCGCACAGATAGCGCGCGACCGTGACATCGGCCTGTCGACCGAAAAAAACATAGCGGTTCTCGCCGAACGGATTCTTCTCCCACCACACGCGGCAATCGGCAAAGGCGGCGATCGCCGCGATACAGCCATCGAGCGGAATGCCGTTCTTGCGTCCGGTCTCGTATTCCAGCCGCTCGCACAGTTCCTCCCTGAGTTCGACATCGGTCAGGGACAGGTCATAATTGTCCAGCAACTCGGCAACCTTGGCGGCCGCCGCCAGCGCCTCCGGCTCGGAACAGCCGTTCGCCACAGTCTTTGCCCGCAGCCCGAGAATGCGGGCTTTCAATTTGTCCAAATCGGGTCGGTCGAGCGGTGCGCTATCCATGTTGGCTCTCATCCGTGGCGGGGGCAATTCAACGATGAGGGCCGCTACTCCGGGCGTCAAGCATGACAGCGTCGGATTTAATAACATAATTTTTACGTGATTTATTTCTAGTTGATTGAATAAGCGGAAGACATAGACAATATAAAAAAAGGCCGGCATTTGGAGGGCGCAAATGAAAAATGGACATAACAGCATGCTGCATCGTCCGATCCTCGATCTGCTGGCCCCGGCATCGCAGCCGAACGCGGCCGATCGTCCGCAGGGTGCCGCTGTGGTGGACGCGCTGTGGGCCAGACTCCGCATCGAAGCGAAAGAAGCCTTCGCGCGGGCGCCGATGCTGGCGCCGCTATTGGTGGGCTCGATACTCGACCAGCGTTCTTTCGAGGCGGCCGTGTTTCATCGTATCGCCATGCGGTTGAAAAGCGATGCGATCGGCGCCGATCTGCTGGTGGAGAGCTGGACCAGAGGCGCAGCCGCCAGTCCCGAGATCGTCAGGGGCTTGAGGGCCGACATCGCCGCCGTGGTCGAGCGCGACCCGGCCTGTGAACGCTTCATCGAACCGGTGCTGTACTTCAAGGGATTCCATGCCATCCAGACCCATCGGCTGGCACACTGGCTGTGGAACAACCAGGAACGCGATTTTGCGCTCTATCTGCAAAGCCGCTCCTCGGACGTGTTCCAGACCGACATTCACCCGGCCGCCCGCTTCGGCCAGGGAATCTTCCTCGACCACGCCACCGGACTGGTGGTCGGCGAAACCGCCATGGTCGAGGACGACGTATCGCTGTTGCAAAATGTGACTTTGGGCGGCACCGGCAAACAAGCGGGCGACCGCCACCCCAAAGTGCGCCGGGGTGCCATGATCGGGGCCGGCGCCAAGATCCTCGGCAACATCGAGATCGGCGAATATGCCCGCATCGCCGCCGGTGCCGTCGTGCTAAAACCGGTTGAAGCACATGCCACGGTAGCCGGCATGCCGGCCAGGCCGGTGCGAATCAGCGACCCGACGCTGAGCCTCGATCAGATTCTCAGCGATCTGGCCTATAATTCATTCGATTACGCGATCTAGCCGAGTTTGGCCTTGCCCCATACTTCGCGTGCTTTTTCGAGAACGCCTTGGTCGTATGAGTATTCGATGGTGTTGCCGTCGGGATCCTTGATGAAGCAGATATAGCCGATCTGTTTCGGCATCTGCATCGGCCCCAAGGCAAGATAACCCTCTGACTTGGCGAGGGCGGCAATACGATCGACCTGTTCCTTGGTCGGCACCTCGATGCCGATATGCGCGAACGGCCCCATCGGCGGATGCGGCGTCGGCGCGAACGGATCATGTCCCTCATAGAACTGGCCGATCACCAGCAAAAAGGGCGATTCGAAATCCTCGGCGTCGCCCAGCCAGGCATTGAGGCCATCGGCGTCTTCGCTCCGGGCCAGCACGCTGAAATGCGTGAATTTTTGGTACCAGGCGATGCTCGCCTCGACATCCTTAACCGCGAACGCGATATGAGTCCATGTCGCCCGTACCGGGCCGATGGAATGATTTTTCTGGGTTCCCATCCTATGACCTGATTTTGCGGCTGATCGAAAGCCCATCCTAGCCCAGACAAGCGCCTGCCGCTTGTCTGTGGAAGCACGAAATCTATGCTGGATTTCCGGGCTAAAGCACCGGCCAGATCGGGTGTTGCACGAGGCCGGTGCGGGCGATGACCGCGCGGCCGGCCTGGCGGCAATCGGCCAGCAGCTTTTCCGCATCGATCAAGGTGGCACGCCCGGCTTCGAGCACGCGCACACCGTCGATCCACACGCTGTGGACGCCGCTCGGGGGTGCGCTCCAGGCCAGCTGTTCGACCTCATCGAAGATGGGACCCCATTCCGCAAGATCGGTGTCGTGCAGCACCAGATCGGCCTTCTTGCCGATTTCGAGCGATCCGATCTGCGCAGACAACCCCATCGCCCGCGCGGCATTGGTGGTCATCAGTTCCAGGATCGTTGCAGCCGGAAATATCTCGCTATCGCGCCGCGCGTCGCGAAACAGGCTCGCCATCAGGCGCCCCGCGGACAGGATATCGGCGGCGACACCGTCTGTGCCCAGAGCCAGATTCACCCCCTGATCCTGCATCTCCGGGAACAGCCCGTTTTGCGAAACGCCGAAGCCACCTTGCAGCGCCGCGTGCGGGCAATGAATGGCTCCCGTGCCGGACTGCACCAGCAGTGCCAATTCGGACTGGTCGATATCGGCCAGATGAGTCAGCA
>Ga0302320_10003827_pt1 | contig 34592 bp, 17 predicted proteins | sample Bog_T0_3_FD_202130 | JGI IMG/M metagenome (GOLD analysis project Ga0302320, IMG submission 202130) | Peat permafrost microbial communities from Stordalen Mire near Abisko, Sweden - Bog_T0_3 | ecosystem: Environmental > Terrestrial > Soil > Wetlands > Peat | place: Sweden: Abisko, Stordalen Mire...
CATTCAAAATTTGAGCCTGGTTGTGCGCCAGCATCGTCCAGAATCGCCGCAGCGTCTCAGCCGGTATACGGGGGCCGAATTGAGAGATGTCGCGCTCCAGATAGGTGCGGACAAAATTGCGCCGCCAGAGCAAACTGAGATCGTCCGACTCGGCCAGAAAGCCGCGCGGAAATCCACCCCGGACCCAGAGCGTCTCTACCGAAGCCGGATCGATCTCCAGAGCATCGAAGGGGCCGAGTTCCAGATAGGAGATGCGACCGGCCAGGCTCTCGCCGGATTGCTTGAGCAGGTCCATGGCGGCCGATCCGAGCAGGAGAAACCGGCCATTGGCTTTCCCATGCCGCCGTCCGCGGTCGATGATCCCCCGCAACTGCTGAAACAGCTCCGGTACGCGGTGAATCTCATCGAGGATGACCAATTCGTCTTCATGGTCCGCAAGATACTTGCTGGGACTGGAGAGCTTGGCGCGGTCGTTCTCGTCTTCAAGGTCCAGGTAAATCGAAGAAGTCTGCTCGCCAATCTCCAAAGCGAGGGTTGTCTTTCCAGCCTGGCGCGGCCCCAACAGGACGACCGCCGGAGAATGGCGAAGCAGTTCATTCAGATGGGATCTGAGGCGGCGGGAAATCATATATGCAATTATAGAGCATTATTCCATAAATACATTATTATTTTCGAGGGCTGCTGGAATGCACTATTGACGAGTACACCCCAGTGAGCGGGTACAGTGGCGGTACACCGGTCAGCTTTGCTAAATCACGAAAAACTGCGTTAAATTACGGTCGCGCAGTTACTTAGGCCATTCCTAGACTACGCTAACATTCTATTTATTATCAATAACATACAGCGTTGAGGACCGACTCATAATCCCTTGGTTCGGGGTTCGAATCCCTGCAGGCCCACCACTCAATGAGAAAACCAACCTTCACGAAAGTCCTACACTCCGGAATTGTGTCGAACGCCGCAGACCATCATTACCTCTGCAGAATTGCGGGTCTCGGGCAGGGGGTTGCAACCCGAGCGCGCTCCGTTACGCCGATCGGCTCTGTGGCTACCGAGGGTCTGAATGGCACAATTCCGCAAGGCGATCAATTTTACTTTACAGGCTGTACGATAGAGACATTGACCGCTTGGGCAGGCAAATCCGAGAGATTCCAATTGCCGAAGGTATTCATGAAGCTGCCCGATCGTTTCCGCTCGCATTTGAGTATTGCGCTGGGAGTCTGCGCGTTGGCCGGGGCCGGGGCGCTGATGGCCCAGCAGAGTTCGGTCCCAACCGCGACTGAACCGGCGAAGCCCGAGTCCGCTCAAACAGCGAAGGATTCAGAAAGCACCACAACTCAGCAGGATGAGGGAACGCAGTCATTCACGGTCAAGCCTGGGATGATAGAGGATGAGGAGCCGACGACGGTGATCCACGCTACCACACGGCGCGTCGTGGTGGACGTGGTGGTGTCAGGGCCGGACGGCAAGCCTGTTCGCGACCTCACACAGCAGGACTTCACGGTCCTTGAAGACCGGAAGCCGCAGTCGGTGCGCGCGTTTGAGGTACATACCCAGGAGGAGGATCGAAGCCTGCTGCCGCCGGCGCCTCCTGAGTTGCCCAGCCATACATTCATTAACCTGGAGCAGACGCCAGCGAGCGGCCCCCCGGTGGTGGTGTTGCTGGACTTTCTGAATACGCCGGTCGCGGATCAGGCGTATGCGCACGATCAGATCATGCGCTTTCTGGAGCGAAAACCTGCCTCGATGGAGGTGGCGATCTTTGCACTGAGCGACAACCTGCGGCTGTTGCAGGGCTTTACCACTGATAGGAACAAGCTGTTGGCCACGATGCACTCCAAAGCGGCGGGAATGCACATGGCCGCGTCGGGCGAACAGTTGCTGAAAGCTCAAATCACTCTGGATGCGTTTTTGGACCTTGGCCGATTTCTGGCGACGCTGGACGGCCGCAAGAACCTGCTGTGGTTTTCAGAGTCCTTCGATATGCTGGTTCTGCCCAGGGAGCAGGATGTGGACCGTGGTGAGCTCATCGTCGGCTATGAGCCAGGCAGTCCAAATCCAGGACCGGGAGCGACGGTGACCTCGGCGAATCTGATCCCGTCAACGGCGGCCAACTCGGAGGCCTCGTCGTCCGGCTTCAGCAATGCAATCGGCGATATGACCGTTCTGCGGGAAGAGATGCGCAAGGTAGCAACAGCGCTGGCAGTGAGCCAGACAGCGGTGTATCCGATCGATGTGCGCGGACTGACGGTCGATCCGGGGCTCTCAGCGGCTGCGGCCGGCGCGTCGCCGTTAACGGCGAACCCGAGAGGAATTAACAGTACGCCCGGGATGCCGGCAGCGCCCGGCGCCGCTCCGACTGCCGTCCAAAGCCACAACGATTTCATGCAATCACTCAATGGCTCGCAGGCCACCATGCAGGAGATAGCCGCCGCGACCGGCGGACGCGCGTTTATGAATACCAATGGGATCGCCGCCGCCGCCGGACAAGCGGTGAGCGACGGCGCTGCTTATTACACGCTGGTCTACGCACCCTCCAATCTGAAGTTTGACGGCGGGCTGCGATCGATTCATGTGGTACTGGATAAGCCGGGCTGCAATTTGGCCTATCGCAGCGCGTTCTACGCGGTGGACCCTGCAACGGTGACGCCGGATGCAGTTCAGAACGACACACTTGCAGCGGCCATGGTGCATGGGGGACCGGAAGCCCAGGGATTGCTGTTCAAGGCGCAGATCGATCCAAACGGACCGCCGGCGGCGGCGCCCCCGGACTCGCCGCTGGCTGTGAAGGCAGCCATCAATGGAGGCAAGAAGACAAAGAAGCCACAGCACCTCTCCGGCATGGTGCAATCGTATGAGATTCGCCTTGCGATTCTGGCTCAACAACTGCAACTGACGGAATCACCGGATGGGCGGCGCCATTCGGCACTCGAAATCGCCGTGTACGCGTATGCGGCAGATGGGCAGAGGCTGAGCGGCACGAAGCAAAATCTGGAGGCGACCATGCCGTCGGCGGTTTACGAAAAGGCGCTTCAAAATGGTATGTTCCACAACCTGCGCGTCGATTTGCCGGTCGAGGCCGCCAGTCTGCGGCTTGCGATTCTTGACCCTGGGAACCACCGCGCCGGTTCGCTGGAAGTGGCGCTGCCGCTGCCTCCGGCGGAGCAGGCCGACGCCACCGTTCCTGTAACGCCAACGGGGCCGGGTGCGGTTACGAAATAAGCCAATTCGTCAGTTGTGGCCAGGCAGCAGAATATCCGTCACAGTGTACGGTGGGACCGTAATGATGAACTCATTCCCCGGAGCGGAAAATGGGGTCACTGCCACTTGAGTTCCCGCGCCATATTGCGCGCTCCCGTATTCGAAGCGTTTCCCGGTTGAGCCAATATTTCCGTTCTTGAATGTCACCTTTACGGTTGCCTCGATCTTGCTATCCTTGTTCACCAGCATCAATCCGACATAACCGTCGCGGCGATGCGTGGCATGCACACTGACTAACGATGAGCTGGAGCTTGCCTCCAGCAGCGCGTCGCCGGGGTTATGCGCAATGATATGCAGCATCTCGAACCCATAGAATGCGGGACCTAACTTCTTGCGGTCCGCCGACAGCATGGTATCGCCGTACATCTCGCTCCAGCCAATGTTCTCCGATCCGGATTCGATCAGCATCGCGTAGGTATCAGCGATCCAAAGCGTCTTGACGACCGGACGTTCGACCTTTGTCCAGGCGCTGATTCCGGCGGGTGCAAAGTTCAACTTGGGGAGATGCCCCTGCGGGCAGTACTGACCGTAATCTGCGAGCATTGAATTGAGAATGTCGGAAAAATTGGCCTTTGTATAGGTGAGCAGACCGGGTTCATCCAACGTCTTCCAGTCGGGTGGAAGCAGCCGATTCAAGGTCCATTCGAGGGTGATAAAGTCCAGGCTCTGGCAGGCGCCTTTCAAGACCTGTTTATTCCACTCAATCCCCCACATTGCAGCGGCCCACCCTGTAGGGTCGGCGTGTTCGCCATCCTTATCCCAAACGGTCTTTGTACGCAGGCCGGGATCAGGAGGAGTGGTGAACGCGGCGCCGATATGAATCGCAGGGTCGACGGCCTTCATCGCCTGGGCGAATGCTTTCAGATTCTCCGCATAGGCGGATGGAGAGAGTTTTGGATCGCCTTTCAGCTTGCTAAAATCCTTTGCGGCAGTTGGCGCGGCACCACGCAGATCGGGATTGCCGGTGTGTTCTCCGCCATAGTAGCCGTTGTTATAAACCTGGTCGCCGATCTGCCAGAGTTTGAAACCGAAGGGTTTCGGATGCTGGATGCGGAGAAAGTTCAGACCATCGTCTGCAGCCAGAGGAGCCTGGCCGCGCAACTGAGCCCAATAGCCGACGGTATGCCAATCCTCGCCGGTCGAGTCTTTGCCTAAATCGTGCGTATTGGTGGCACCTCCATTGGCGTACGCGACCCATGCTGCAGCCTCGACTGGCTCACCGCCCCCGGTGCCATCAAGATTTGCGCCGTAGTTGACGACGATCACGGCCTGGCCTAGTTTCTCGGCAAACAGCGCAAAGCCGGCAAAGTTGCTCTCCGGAGCAAAGTAGCCCGCATCTGCGCCTTTATAGCGAGTCGTGGTCCTGGTGGACCAGTGATAGAGATCCGCCACTCCGTGATTGCCCGGATAGCGCGCCGCGGAGATCCCTGCCGAGCGCAGATAGATTGCACCGTCAGCATTGAACGAGTTGCCATCGAATGTGGGCGCTGGAACCCCGAGTGACGTGTCGGTCAAGATGTTCACGGCTTTGCTCAGGTCGACAGAGACATTGGCCCGGTTTTGTCCGGCTGCCGGGATACCAAGCAACAAGGAAACCGCGCCAAGCTGCACGAGAGAGCTCAAATGATGCGTTGCCTGCCCCATGGAGTAACGTCTATTTCGGCCTTCGATCATCATCGGTTTCAACCCTTTCAAGAACCACGCGGAAGATTTCGTCTGATTGACAGGAAAGAATACCAAAGCCGGGGCAGCCTTGGATGTTGGCTCATTGAATCGCCTTCTTTGAAGACGGTTCTGCCGGCGAGCGAGGAGAACCGGTCTCACCGCAGGGCCTGAGATATATATTCTTGGGATGGAATGCGGTGCCACTTTTCTGCGCTCCAACGCACAGTTTGCGTGGATCGGCCAAAAGGATTTCGACGACATGATTTCATTATTTGTTAAATACGGTCGCCTTGCCAGAGCCCTCGTGGGTCGATCGGTCCGCGGTGCTTTTTTGGTCTACGCACTGTCCGCCGCTTCGCTCTGGGGCCAGAAGACAGCCAATGTGCAAGTGAAGCTGAAGTCGGAAGTGGCCGTGGTGCCCGAGGCCGGCTATGGCGTACATACAAGCGTCTATGACAACACTTTTACGCCGCTCGACTTGCCGGACAGGTTGAAGGCCGCCGGAGTGACTGCATTGCGCTATCCCGGCGGCTCCTACTCGGATATTTATCATTGGAAGTCGCACTCGGCGACGGCCGGCGCCAACATCTACATCAATGCCAACGACACCTTCGACAACTTCATGACCAAGGACGTGCTGCCGTCTGGCGCGCAGGCGATCATCACCGTCAACTACGGCTCGAATGCTGCTGGAACCGGCGGCGGCGAATCTGCCGAAGCCGCCGAATGGGTTCGTTATGCAAACCAGGAGAAAGGCTGGAAGATCCGTTACTGGGAGATCGGCAACGAGATCGGCGGGAATGGCTTCTTTGGTACGGAGTGGGAGGTGGACCTGCATGCGCCCAAGGGCAACAACCGGAAGGGCGACCCGGCGCTTTCGCAGACTGCTTACGGCAGGAATTCTCTCGAATTTATCCGCGCCATGAAAGCGGTTGATACGACCATCAAGATCGGAGTCGGCGTGGATATGCCGGACTCAAACCCTGGGACTGGCAATGAGGCTCTACTCAAGGAGGTAAAGGACAAGATCGATTTTGTGATTGTCCACTGGTATCCCAAGACAAGCTCCACCGACCTGACGGTGACCGAGGATATCAAGCCCCAGGTCTCCGCGCTGCGCGATGAGATCGCCCGGTTTGCCGGGGCGTCACAGAGGAACATTCCCATTGCCGTCACCGAAACCAATGGCGGCGGAAGCGGCGCGGCGCGCTCTATCTTTGCTACGGATACGTATTTAACCTGGTTTGAAGCCGGAGCCATCACCGTCGACTGGCTGGAATTGCACGCCGGTTTCCTCTCGGATGCGAAGGATCTTCCACCCGATACTCCAGCCGAGGCCTACTATGGCGTGCAAATGGCCGCCAAGGCTGCGCGTCCCGGCGACATGCTTGTTGAGGCCCATTCCAACACACCCATGCTCTCCGTTCACGCCGTAAGGCGCAAGGATGGCGGCATGGCTCTGGTGCTCATCAATAAGCACCCCAACCAGCCTTATTTGGTCAACGTGACGATTCCAGATGTACCGCTTGCCGCAACCGGAACACGCTACGACTTTGGCCGCGCCAACTTCACGCTGAACAGCCCCTGGCCGGCCTCCGGCCCAACACAAAGCAGGCTGGAGGAATTGGGTAGCGGCTTTTCGGTAACGGTTCCCGCCACTTCTGAAAGCGTGGTGCTCATTGCAGGGAAATAAAGCCGCGCTGCCGCCGGTCTATTGCGATTCGTCGATCACTTCGATACCCGAGACTGTAGCATTGTTGACGATTGGCTCAAAGGTAAGATTCAGCTTTCCTTGCGCCGTCGGCTTCAAGTGGTAGAAGGTCTTGCTGAGCGCGTGGAGGCTTCCCGCTTCCTTGTAAACATCGAAGTTGTCAAGAAGCGTTGCGCCATTGCATATTACGCGGAAGACGCGGCTTCCCGTCCCGCCTACGCTTGATGCGTGCGGTCCAAAGTAGAATTCCGCGAAGTGGAGCACCAGTGTGTAGCGATCGCGCGTATCGACGGGGATGGCGTAGGTGAAATGCCCATAGCGCTCGGTGGCAAAAAGGTCAGGATCGGGCGAACCAGCGATCTGCTGGCGCTGGGTTGAAAGGCGGCCGTTCATGTAGTAGTTGTCCGGGTGCCAGAACTGGCCGTCATGGTCGGTAAAGGAAGCCGGTTGCGTGACCAGGCGAATGGGGGTCTGCTTGTGCGGAATCCCCGGCAACACCTCGAGCGCATTGAGCGCTGGCGCTCCGCGTTCGCTGGTAAACGCTACGTGCAGGTATCCATCCAAGGCGGGGGATACGTCCCTGAAGACTCGTTCGTCGGCAATATTCTCCCCTAAAGCGTCCGAATTCACATCGAATCCTGAAAGAATCTGGTTTCCGTTCACCGCAACGGTAAAAGTGGTGGTGGCGTCGCTGGCGTTGTCCTGGGTAACGAAGTAAAGATGCAGCTCGTAAGCGCCCGGATGCAGAGGGATATCATAAAAGAAATCCCCCGTCCGCCATTGCTCAAAAAGCAGAGGATCGCTGGTTCTGGCGATGGAACTCGCGGAACGCTCCCAGATTCCCCCGTTATGAAAGTATTGGTCGGCATCCCAAACCGCGCCGGCACTGTCGATCCGGGGCTTTCCGCTGTAGCCTGCAATGATGCGAATCGGCATGGAAGCCGAGTTGGAAATGACCGGCTGCGAAGCGGTCTGCGGTTGAGCGGGACTGGTTCCTGTGATAATGTCTTTGGCCGTCGCGCCGGAATGAAGGGCCAGGTAGATCCCCAAAACGGCAACTGCTGCCGCGGCCACGAGAAGGGCGTATAGCCACCTCTGGCCCTTCGATCCAAGTATGGGTCCCTCGTTTTTTCCCTTACCGTCGCCTGCCGACAACGCATTTTCCGACGCGGGAGAAAGATCAGAGTGCTGTTCGCGTGTTTCAGGCGAGTCGTCTGGCGAGTGGGATGGAAGTTTGTCGATTCGATTTGTAAAGTGTGGAACATAGCTTCCGGCGGGAATCGAGAGTTGAAGAGGGTGGTCCTTGCCCTCGTTCTCGTAGAACTCCTTGAGCTTCTTGCGCAGCCGGTGGGCCTCAACTCGCGCGATTGCGTCCTCTCCGGCATCGAATGTGGTCTTTGAACGGCCAAAAACCTCGGTTGCAATGTTGTATTCGTGGAGCTGGTCGGCCTCGCCTAGAAAGTACTTTTCACCTAGATAACGTGCCAAGCGCGACAGGCGCGGGAGTTTAGCCAATGCCTCCACGACGGCATTGAGTTCGTCGCGCTCTGCCTCCCGGGAAGACAGGACGGAGATTTCCGGCATGATCTCGCTCCTGCTTGACTTCGTCGATCCCTACAATCCCTCATGATAGCGGGCATAGGTCAGGTATTGCAACGCGGCGGCTCATCCCCTCGGTACTCCACTTATATCTTAAATGGAATCAACAATGTACTTGTTTGTACATTGTTCATCAAACCTCCCGTACAAGCGGGTACAAGATTAACCTTTCGCATCGAACCTTGCCCGACATAAGGTTCCACAGTCAGCCACAAGACTGGTTTTGCAACGCAGGAGTCCGAAGCGAAGGCCCGGACGATTGCCGATTGAGCGTATCTGAGTGATCGAGCTTGCTGATTGAGAGTCACGTTCGCAGGGAGGAAGACTGGGATGAGAGCTCACACTTCGGGCATGACAGTCGAGTTTCAATCCAAAAATCAAGACGGAACCCGACCGTGCATCGCTATCATCCTGGATGCGTTTAGCGGGCTGTAGCAACGTCCGGCCGCCCCGTTAGGCAGTAAGGACGAATGAACCGAATTCTCCCGCGGACAACCCGAATCTGTGCGGGCATTTTTCAGGTTCAGGCAAGCAGTCGAATTACTTATGAGCCGGAAGTGAAGGCTCCCAAATTTGGAGGCACGCTTTGTCGAAGTCAATGATTCATCCTCTCCGCACCGCGTTTGCACAGCTACAGGCACAAAAACGGCTGTGGAGCGCCGTCTTTTGGAACGCAGCCTTTCTGCTTCTCATTCCAGCGGTCCAGGCACAGACGACCTCATCGATCGCGGGGACGATTCGCGATGCCGCCGGCGCCCTGGTGCCCGGCGCCAAGGTTACCCTCATCAATGAGGCCAGCAAGGCGACCCGCGCCACCACGAGCAACGGCGAAGGATATTTCACTTTCGTTGCCGTGCAGCCGGCCACCTACAGCGTTCAAGTCAAAATGACGAACTTCGAGACATGGAAGGTGACTGGCATCGAGGTGCATCCCGGCGACAGCCTCACTGTACCGAGGATCAATCTGACCATCGGAAAAGTCGTTGAATCGGTGGTGGTTACGGCAGAGATGGCAGGCGTTACTCAGAATTCCGGCGAACACAGCACACTGATCACCTCCGCTGACATTGCCCGGCTCTCTACCACCGGGCGCGATGCCTTGGAGCTGGTAAGTACGCTACCCGGCTTCACCCTGAACGCGGGTACGGGCCTCAACAACTCGGCTGCCGACTACACGACGACCAGCTTTGGATCGGGGCAGCTTGGCAGTTTTGGCGCCAACGGAGCCGCACCCCAGCAAGGGTTAGTCAATATCACCTCCGACGGAGCCCAGGTGATCGATCCCGGCGACATGTCGGGTACCCTTGCCAATATCAACATGGACCAGGTGCAGGAAGTCAACGTGCAGACCTCGAACTTTGGCGCCGATGAAGCCAAAGGGCCTATCGTCATCAATGCAGTGGGCAAGTCGGGCGGAACTGCTTATCACGGATCGCTCTACAGCTACGCTCGAAATCACATCTTCAACTCGAACGACTGGCTATCGAATAACCAAACTCCGGTTGTCGCCAAGGCTCCATCGAAGTATTTCTATCCAGGAGGCACGATCGGCGGCCCGGTCAAGATACCCGGCACTCATTTCAACGAAAGCAAACACCTAACCTTCTGGGCGGGATTCGAGTACTACGATCAGTTGACCAATACGAATGGATCGTTCTCGGGACCGCAATACGCGTTTATCCCCACTCCGCGCATGATGGGCACCGATCCCACCGCGCCATCGCCTGGAATCTATGACTTCTCCTGGGACGCCCTCGCCAAAGCACTCAATACGCCTGTTGGGCCGCCAACTCCCAATCCGAACAATTTTGTCGGCATTGAAGCAGGATGCGCCGCAGACTACAACGTGGATGCTCACTATTCCAACATTGGCGGCGACTGCCACTCCCCTTCCGGAGCTGATCAGAACGGGGTTCCCATATCCTCGGGAATTCTCAACAGCGTCAATCCAGCGATGGCCACGTTTACCAAGCTCTATCCGGCAATCAACCGCGTGCCGCAAACCGCCGGCGGCTATGCCTCCGATGGCTACAACTGGGCCAAGAATGTCATGGCAAGCAACAACGGTTTCCAGTTCCATGGCCGCGTGGACCAGAACTTTTCAGAGTCCCTGAAGTTATATGGCACTTACAACTGGGAGAAGGTGAACACCCAGCAGCCTTTGAATAACGTCTACTACAACCCTCCCGGAACCGTCCCTTTTCCGACTCCCCTTGATACCTACGGTAACTCGAGTTCTGCTTCCTTGAACCTCACCAAGGTCTTGAACAGCAGCATGACGAACGAACTGACCGCCGCAGGCTTGTACTTCGATCAGCCGGAGCAATTCCAGGACCGCTCCCTTGCTCTGGATACCGGTACGCCGTGGGCCGCGAACGGATATGAGGGCGGGCCGCTCCGCAATGGCACGAACCAGTTGCCGCGCATCAATTCATACGAGACGATCGGTATCCCCAACTTCTCCTTTGGCTATGTACCTCCGGGCAGCCAATTTCTCAGAAAATCCTTCTGGAATATCAGCGACAATCTCACCAAGGTCTATCACACGCACACCGTCAAAGCCGGCATTTATTTGGAGCAGACGAGAAATAATTCAGTAACTCTCGGCAGCGACGCAAACGGCAATATCACCTTCGCTCGCTGGGACACATGTTATCCGAATCAGCAGACGGCCACGATAGATCAGAGCGGAAATTACAGCGGTCCGCCCACTACGTCGCTTGGAAACACAGCGGCCAACTTCCTGGCTGGCTGCCCTCAATCCTTCTCCCAAAGCAATAAAGATCCAAATGTGGACATGTATTTCAATACCCTCGAATTCTATGCAACGGACGAGTGGAAGGTTAATTCAAAGCTGACACTTACCTTTGGCATGCGGCTATCCCATCTTCCCCCTTGGGAAGATTCCCATGGCATTGGCGCTGCCGTATGGGATCCGACCAAGTATAACCCGATTTTACCTAACGTCTTCGATCCGAACATGACTCTGAACTCCAGCACATGGCCCGGCATCACCTGGCACAAGTTGACGCCGAGCGTGCCTGTAGCCGGGGTTGGAAGCCGACCTCTCTTTTACTCGCCACGAGTGGGCGTAGCCTATGACCTGCGCGGCGACGGAAAGACGGTCTTTCGCGGAGGATGGGGAGCCTACCGGTCGCGCGATTCCTACAATATCGCCGCCAACGCTGTTACTACCGGAATCAACCTTGTCGATCAGGGAGTTTATGGAAGCTATGGCTGCACCCTGGACCAGTTGATGAATGCGTCCAGCACTCCGACCGGCACGCAGGTTCTTCCCTGCGGAAACTACAGCAACGGGACCTTGGGCTTTTCCAATGCAAACAACACCACCCTGGGCACCGGAGTCGCGCCCAGCGTCGCTGCGGACGATCCGCATGACAACGAGCAGCCTATCACCTACAACTACAATTTAACGGTCGACAGACAGTTGCCTTTTGGCTCAACGCTGGAGGTCGCTTATGTAGGAAACCAGAGTTCGAATCTTGCCACTCTGGGCAATACCTCCAATTCGCTCTATAGCCTGCAAAACCAGAATGTGATTCCTTTGGGCGCATTCTTTGGTCCAGATCCCCAGATCGGCGGCGGCGCTCCGACCGGGGAGACCATCCCCGCAGTAACCATCGCTGCCAAGAGCGCCACCGAGAACCAGTACCGTCCCTATCCCAACTATGCGGGCGTGCTTGTTCCGCACCATACCAACTGGGCGAACTACAATGCACTGCAAGTGTCGCTCAACAAGCAGCGCGGCTCCCTTGTGATTGGAGCCAACTACACATGGTCGAAGGCGCTGGGTGTGCGCGGTAACTATGACACGGGAAACACGGCAGACCCCGTAAACGCACATCATGACTATGGAATCGTCTCCTTTGACCGGCCTCAGGCATTGAACTTCACTTACTCCTATCAGGAGGGAGCAAAGTTTCACGGCAAACGGCAACTGGGCTGGCTTCTGAACTTCTGGGAACTGTCGGGCATCACGAAATTTGCGAGCGGACCCGACCTTTCCATCCTCAACGGGAACACGAATTATAACCTCTCTGTATCCACAAGCTACTTCACAAGCCCCTCGCAAAGTTTGAGTTCACTGGTTGGCGTTAATGCCGGCGCGCCTGAGTGGCTGGGCAGCTCTGACTACCTTCTACAGCCTTCGATCACCTGCGATCCGCGGAAAGGACTGCATTCCGCCCTACTGTCCGGAACCGAGGTGTCGAAGCAGTATGTCAATGGCAAGTGCTTCGCTCTTCCGGCACAGGGTAGGCAGGGGACGTGGACCCTTCCCGATGTGCATGGGCCGGCCTTCTTCAGTTCGGATCTATCCATCTACAAGGACGTTCAAATGACCGACCGGCAGCAGCTTCAGTTCCGTATGTCGGGCTTCAATTTCCTCAACCATCCCATTCCGTCGTTCAATAACGCCAACCTGGCGGCGCTGAACCTGACCTTTACCGATGCCAAATGCAACACATCAACCGGCGCGGGATGCTTGTACCCGGAGTCGGCAGCGCTCGGGGCTCTTAGTTTGCAGAATACCGGCTTCGGGTACACGAATTACAAGTTTGGCGTGCGCATCGTTGAATTCGGCGTGAAGTACAACTTCTGAGGGTTGGCGAGGGCGCAACATGGTTGCGCCCTCACGCACTTCACGTGGACGACATCGGGGCGACGGAGCAGGTTACTCGGAAGCCGGAACTGGAAACACAGGCAACACGCGGCAATGAGCCGTATTTTTGGAGGCTTGAAATGTTGAGGAAAGATTGGATGAAAGATCGCACGCGGCGGCCAGCATGGCTAATGGTCTTGGCTGCGCTCCTGTTGATGGCGTCGCCGGCTGTGTTTGCAGCCAGCCCTAAGGTTCCGCCTGTCGTTATTACGGCCATCAGCACGGTCACCGCGACCGGCTTGCCGTCGAGCCAAGCAAATGTGTCTCTCGATGCATGCGGAAATATCTACAGCATTGAGTCCCCTTACGGCGTTGTCTCCGAGGTCCCGGTCGGAGGTGGAGCGGCCTCCACCGTTGTATCTAGCGATGGGCTCAATTACGACGTCAACAACTTGTTTATCGATTCAACCAAGAGCAATTTATATGTTACCGAGGGTGCCGGTAACGTCTACAGTTATCCCATTTTGAATTGCGTGGTACAAACCGGCTCAAAGAATACCTACAGCATCGGAAACCTCGGGGCTATCAGTTATTACTGGAGTGCCTCGGCGGTGGCCGGGGATGCGTCCGGCGACGTATTCATAGGCACAAACGTTGCCTGCTGCGCCCCCGTCAACGAGTTGCTGGTCGAGTACCGGTTCAATGGATATTCAACCGGCGCCGTGCTGCTGGGTGGAACGACTAGCTTGACTGATCCGATTGCGTCCATCGCGATCGACGCCAGCGACAACATTTATTATGTCTCCGGCGGCGCGCTCTATGAGTTGCAGGTGACTACTGCGGCCACAAGCACAACTCCGCCCGTATACAGCGCAACTCCCGTATCCTTCGGCAGCGGATATTTAACCGTTGTTGGCGTGTCCACTGACGGTGCGGGCAACATGTACGTCGCAGATGGCGGGAATTCGGCTATCTACGAGATTCCCAACGAAACAAGCGGTGGCACGGCGGCATTGAACCCCGCCGATCAATTCGTCGTTGCAATGGGATCGAGCATTGCCATCGCAAACGCCGCGGCGCCCGATGCGTTCGGAAACCTCTACTATGCCAACAACGGTTCGTCGATCGACAAGATCACGCAGGGTAGAGTGAATTTGGGATCGACGGCCGTGGGCGCTACCGGATCCGGGATTTTGAACGTCGTCTTCAATACCGCTGAGACGCTAGGACCTATCTCAGTCGTTACCGGCACAGGCATCTTCTCGAACGCCGGAGGCACCGGCACTTGTTCGGCGAGCGCGTATACACAGGCTGAAGGCTGCACTGTGAATGTCAGCTTTACTCCAACAGTGGCTGGAGTAGCCTACGGGGGCGTCGTGTTGACCGACGCAAACGGCGTGACCCTTGCAACTACCGACATTTCCGGAGTCGGCACCGGCCCCGGACTTACCGTCGATCCCGGCGCGGTGAGCACGTTTGGCAGCGGATACACGGCCCCCACCGGCGTGGCCATCGACAATCATGGCAACCTATTCTTTGCCGACTCCAAGCTGAATGAGGTTCTGGAAGTGCCTGCGGGTGCGTCGGCAACGGCCGCGGTTGCGCTGGGCAGCGGACTCAAATCTCCCACTGGCGTGGCAGTCGATGGCGCTGGCAACATCTATGTTGCCGACACCGGAAACAGTCAGATCGTGGAAATCCCCGTAGTCAATGGCGCACTCAGCACCTCCGCGCAGACAACCTTGATCTCCAGCAGCATCACTGTTGCCGGTTTGACATTGAACAATCCTGCTGGCGTCACGGTCGATAGCCTGGGCAATCTCTACATTGCAGATTCGGGTAACAAGCGAGTTGTCTATCTACCGTATGTCGGCAATTACGATCTCTCGCTGGCTCTAACACTCGGCTCCGGGATGACTAGTCCCTCGGCAATCGCTGTGGATGCATCGGGAGATGTGTTTGTCGCCGATGCCGGCAATGGCGATGTCTACGAATTGACGGCTCCGTTGAGCACCGGAATTCAGACGACAATCGCCTCGAATTTGAGTGCGCCATCAGCTTTGGCTGTGGATGGTTCGGGTGCCCTCTTCGTCGTCGATCAGGGGAATGCAAAGATTTGGCGCATCCCCAACAACTCCGGCTCGCTGGATCAATCCAACGGGATCAATGTGATCGGCCAGTTGAACTCCTCGGAAGTAGCGATCATCCAGGCTCCTTACGGCGTAGCGATCGATCCGATCGGTAACCTCTATGTCAGCGACGATAAGAACGCAGCCGCTTACATGGTCAGCCGCACCAATTCTACCCAATCATTTGGTCAATGGAATGTGGGTGAAACAAGCGGAATGCTTCCTTACTATCTTGAGAACTCCGGCAATGCTGCTCTGACACTTGGTTCGCCTTACTACACGGTCACTGGAGATGCGGCGCAGTTCCAGCTTCTGACCTCTGAGGCCAACGCCTGTGCCAGCGGCACATCGGTGGCTCCCGGATCCAGTTGCAGCTTTGAATCGGAGTTTATTCCTTCAACCGGTGGATCGTACTCCGAGACCTACACCTTAAGCAGCAACGCAGCGAACGCCGCTGCTACGCAGCTTGTCTTGACGGGCTCGGGGGGCATCACTCTGCCGACTACGACGACATTGATGTTGACGTCGCCGATCGGGAATCCTTCTTATGACCAAGCAGTAACTCTTACCGCGACAGTTATCGTCGCGAGAACGACTACTCCAGTCGGCGTCGGCGCTGTGAATCTCGTCAATGCATTGACGGGGGCTATCATGCAAACTGTCTCCCTAACCAATGGCACTGGGACCTTCATGCTTGCTGGGGGAACTCTTTCAGGAGGCGCCATCAGTTTGTCGGCCACTTATACGGGAGGAGTCTCCGGGAACAACGCCTACGAACAAAGTTCATCTTCGCCGGCAACGACGGTGAATGTGCAGCCGGTGGCCAGCTCGACAGCGCTCTCGTTTACGACGCTCTTTCCCACTCCAGCAAGCCAGCCGGCGAACACGGCGATCACCTTTACCGCGACCGTTTCCTCCGCCTTTGCCGGGATTACAAATGGAAGTGTCACCTTTGCCATCACGGACTCCGGCGGCACTCAAGTTCCACCTGCAACTGTAACTCTTCAGCCCGCAAACGCGGGCACTTACCAGGCCACATATTCCTTCACGCCTAGCTCTCCAATCAGCGGCGTCGCCTATGATGTCATCTCGGTTGTTGCTACCTATAGCGGCAACGCCGACTTTGCGGTATCAAGTTCGGCAACAGGGACGTTCGATGTTTCGCCCGCAAGCGGATCGGTGGATGTAACTGCCAGCGGCACCTCGCTGACCAGCGGCAAAAGCAACAATGGCGCCATCACATTCACTAACACCAGTTACGGAGGATGGCAGGGCATTGTTGGTTATCAATGCCTGGCTTCTTCTTTGCCGGTCAATGCCATCTGCGTCTTCTCGCCTGGGCAGGTTTCTGTGCTTCCAGGCACTGCATCGAATCCGTATCCTCCGGCCACAACCCAATTGCAAGTGGTGGTGAACAATCCTCCCAACTCCCCGGCGCAGAGCTCGATTCCGTGGTGGTTGGGCGGCTTGGCCGGATTGTCACTATTCTGGACGCGTCGCCGCTTGATGCGAGGAGCCTGGGGAATGCTCGCAATGTTGATCGCGACGGCTCTGCTGGCGCTTTCGGTAAGTGGGGTCATGGCCTGCGGTGGCGGCGTTAAGTACTCTACCCCGGCCGGTTCGAGCACGATTACCGTCATCGCCAACGCCGACCCTTATACCTTGAACCAGGATGGAACTCCGAATACGGGAGTCACACAGCCCTGCGGTATCGTCCCAGGAAGTACCCCCCCAACTGGAAGCCCAACTCTACAGCCCTGCACACAGCAGACCTATCAGGTCTTGCTCACAATACAGTAGACGGCAGGTCTCGCCTCGGCATAGGCCTGTATCGCAGAAGCGATTCGGGTCTTCGCCGGGACAGAACTTCCCCTGCAAGAGGAGCGTAGACATTTAGGTAAGACTCATATCTTGAATCGCTTGCCTGCACCTTGGGTATGTCGGCGTTCTGAGCCTTAACATCTGCTTTTGACTTTAATTGGTGTGTCCGAGCCCACCCGATCCGTTCCCACCCAGTTGTGCAGGATTGAAAAGATCACTTTCACAGAAAGATCTGAACTCACGGCCCTATCTCTTTATGGTTCCCCCAAACATCGTAGATATTTTGCAATTTTGGCAATTTGCTTGAGTATTCCGGCACTTGCCTCTTCTGCGGCTGAGGCTCCCATGATGGAACGGGAACCCGACGGCATCGCTCTGCACTTGGCCGCTGGCGAACTGCGCATCCAGGTTATTTCCGATGCTGTCGTCCGCGTGGTGTTTCCTTTCTCTCCGAGTTTCTTCAGCCGCGTCTCGATCGATAGGGTTCCACTTCCTCCCGCCGCGACAGACTTCACGATTGGCGAATCGCGCACGGCCTTCACTCTGGCCACTGCCAAGCTGCAAGTGATTGTCGACCGGGAAACCGGAGCCGTGTCATTTGCCGACGAAGCCAGGCATCCTCTGCTATCTGAAGTTCCCGGCAGCAGGACTCTGGAGCCCGTTACCGTACAGGGAGAGAAGACCTTTCACATACAACAGAAGTGGAAGGCCCCGGAAGATGAATCCCTCTATGGATTGGGACAGATGCAATTGGGGACTGTCGATATCAAGGGCTATGATCTCGACCTGTGGCAACACAACACCAACGTGGTTGTTCCATTTCTTGTGTCGTCAAAGGGCTATGGCATTCTTTGGGATAACACTTCCTTTACCCGCTTTGGCGATCTTCGTCCCTTTGTGCCCATTCCAACTGCGTACCTGTATGACGCGGACGGCATGCAAAGCGGTCTTACGGTGACGCCAGCCAATGCGTCGGAGCCGTTCCGGAAAACCGCGGATGTTTCTCTCCATCTCCGCTTGGACGGCTCCCAATTTGATCATCCCAAGACCGAATCAGGTTCCCGCCATTTGAAGCGGCAATCGTGGGCAGGCTCCATTCTGGCGCCCACAAACGGCGACTACCAGTTTCAGGCTTACTCGAATGGCGGCATCCAAGTATGGCTCGACGGCAAACAAGTAATGAATCACTGGAGGCAGAACTGGCTCACCTCCAATGACCAGATTCGAGTCCATCTGGAGGCCGGCCGCAAATACTCGATCAAGATTGAAAACGATCCCGAGGAGCAAAGTACCCTTGAGTTTCTGTGGAAGACGCCTGCGGCGGACACGGATACTTCGCTCTGTTCGCACGTTGGCGATGGCATCGATTACTACTTCGTCTACGGCCCATCCATCGACCAGGTCATCGACGGCTATCGTCTGCTCACAGGCAAGGCAGCCATGCTGCCCAACTGGTCCTTCGGCCTTTGGCAATCGCGGCAACGCTATGAAACAGCCGGCCAATCGCTCGATGTGGTGAAGCAGTTCCGCGAGCGCAAGATTCCCTTCGATAACATCGTGCAGGACTGGCAATACTGGCGTCCAGATGCCTGGGGCTCTCACGAATTCGATGCCACGCGCTTTCCCGATCCCGACGGCTGGATCAAGGCGATCCAAGCGCAGCATGCCCACCTGATGATCTCCGTGTGGGGCAAATTCAACCCAAATACGGAGAATGCGAAGGAGATGGACGCAAAGGGCTATCTCTATCAGCTGAATTTGAAGGAGATCGTCAAGGACTGGATTGGCCAGCCCTACACGTTCTACGACGCCTTCAACCCCGACGCCCGCAAACTCTTCTGGTCGCAGCTCAATTCGCACCTCTTCCAAAAGGGCATTGATGCGTGGTGGATGGATGCCACCGAACCGGACCTGCTGCCATCTCCGCCCACGCTCGAGGGCCAGCAGACCCATATGCAACCCACTTACCTTGGGACCGGATCACGCATGTTGAACGGTTATGCGCTGGAGAACAGCCTGGGTGATTACTCCGGACAGCGCGAAGCCGCCTCCAATCAGCGTGTCTTCATCCTCACGCGCTCCGGCTTTGCCGGCGAACAACGCTGCTCCGCCGTGACGTGGTCGGGAGATACTACATCCACGTGGAGCGCATTGGCCAAGCAGATTCCTGCCGGTCTGGGCGCCAGTATCTCCGGCCTGCCCTACTGGATCATGGACGCATGAGGCTATACCGTGCGGCTCAAGTAATCCCATGAACCCATGACCGCGGCCGAGGAATAGGGTGGCGGGAACTGAATGCCCGCTGATTGGAGCTGTCCAACTTCACACCGATCCTGCGCGTGCACGCCGAACTGCGGGCGCGCGGGATGTGGACATAGCCCTCCGATCCCATCAAGCTCTGCATTTACGCGGGAAGCGACGGCCAATTCACGCTGTATGAAGATGAGGGCACAACCTTAGCCTGTAAAAAGGGCGCCATTTCGCAGATTCCCCTCCGCTGGGACAACAAGACAAACACGCTCACCATCGGTAAACGAACGGGCTCTTGCGGCGGCATGTTAGTTCAGCGCACCTTTCATGCCGTTCTGGTTTCAAAGGCGCGTCCAGTGGCTTTTTCGCTCACGCCCACTCCGTTCAAGAGCGTGCAATACGCTGGAGCCAAAGTTCGACTGAAGTTACAATAACCCGCTCTTGTGCCGGAGTTCCTCGACGCGGCCAAGATACGGAGGGAGAGCATGAAGCAATTCCAAGTGCCGGCTCTTCTATGCCGGACTAAGCCTTCGAAACATCCTCCAACGTGCGCAATCAGATTCTGAAATCAGGACTTCTGTCGTTGCGAGCCAAAAATGGCACGTTTAAACAGGCCAATCGATTTCTCGATTCGCTCCAGCGGAATCGTCAGTGAGAGGCGAATATAACCGGAACGTCCAAAGCCCGTGCCGGGGACGGCGAGCACGCCTTCAACCGCGAGCATTTTGGTGAACGCAACGTCGTCGGGAATGGGAGTCTTGAGGAAGATGTAAAAAGCGCCTTCTGGCGGCCGCACCTCGTATCCGATGGCCGCGAGCGCTTCGCAGAGCACATTGCGTTTGTGTTCGTACGGCGAAGGATCGATCGCCTCGTCGAGCGACTCCAGCATGACCCACTGCCAGATGGCGGGCGCGTTGATGAATCCCAAAATGCGATTGCTGAAGGCGCAGGCACGACGCAGATTTTCCGCATCCGCCAGTTGTGGCGAGAGCGCCAGATAACCAATGCGCTCGCCCGGCAACCCAAGCGACTTCGACCAGGAGTTACAGATCGCCGTGCTGGCAATCAACGACGCTACTTCGGGCTGCCGCTTCCCGTCATAGACGTACGACTTATAAGGCTCATCGCTGATGACAGTAATCGGCTGGCCGGAGCGCGCCAGAACCTGTTGCAAATCGCGCAGGACACTCTCAGGGTAGACGCGGCCAGTGGGGTTATTGGGAGTGTTGAGGATGATAGCTCGCGTTCGCGGTGTGATCGCCGCGGCGATGCGGTCCACGTTGGGCAGAAAGGACTCCTCGGTCTCTACAGGAACCATGGACCCGCCGTGGTTCGCGATATAAAACTGGTACTCGGAAAAGCACGGCATCAGAACGATCACTTCGTCGCCGGGATCGAGGATCGACTTGAGGATCACATTGCATGCGCCCGCGGAGCCGACGGTCATGAAGATGTCCTCGGCGGTGAAGGCAAGGCCGGTCTCTCCCTGGAGCTTTTTGGCCACGGCTTCGCGGACTTGCGTGTAGCCCGGATTCGGCATATAGCCATGCGAGCCGGGACGGCTGCTCGTCGCAATGCGCCGTAGTGCGTCCAGCACCGCGAACGGCGGTTCCACATCTGGATTGCCGAGCGAGAAATCGAAGACCGCATCGGCTCCGCGCTCGCGTTTGAGCCGGACGCCCTCTTCGAACATGCGTCGAATCCAGGAGGAGTTTTCGAGTTGGCGGGTGATGGTTTTTGAAACGGGCATGTTATGGGCCTACTGCTTTTTCAGAAGCTGATCGCCGGCCAGCACGTTGATGTCAGCCGCCTGCAAACGCGCAATCGCCGCATCCGGATCGTTGAAGCGAAAGATCAGGATCGCCTGGTCTCCGCGAGGATAGGGGAAGGCATACATGTACTCGATATTGATGCCGCTTCCGTCGAGCGCGCCGAGCACGTCGGCCATTCCACCAGGACAATCAGGCACTTCGACCGCGAGAACCTCGGTCGCTTTGGCCACATATCCATAGGCTTCGAGAATTCCGGCTGCCTTCTTCCAATCAGACACGATCATTCGCACAATACCGTATTGCTCGGTATCCGCCAGATACAAGGCGCGAATGTCTATGCCTTCGTTTGCCAGCAGGCGCGCGGGGGCGGCGGTGTGTCCCGGCTTGTTTTCAACGAAGAGCGATAACTGTTGAATCTTCATGCTGTCCGCCTGTCGATGACGCGTTTTGCTTTGCCTTCGCTTCGCTGGATGGAGTAGGCCTCGACCAGCGCAACCTTGATCCGGATGCCGAGCACGTGATCGAGCGCTGACTGGATTCTGCCTTGCAGTCCCTGCAACGCGCCGATCTTATCGTTGAACATCTGTGGAGTTACCTCGACCTGCACTTCCATCTGATCAAGGCCTTGCGTGCGGGTGAGAATGATCTGGTAATGCGGCAGAGTGCCCTCGATCGCGAGCAGCGCCGACTCCACTTGCGATGGGAAGACATTGACGCCACGAATAATCAACATATCGTCGCTGCGGCGGCCAATGCGGGCAATGCGCCTGATCGTACGCCCGCATTCGCAGACGCCCGGCAGGATCATCGTGATGTCGCGCGTGCGATAGCGGATCATGGGCATGGCCTGCTTGCTCAGCGTGGTCAGGACCAGTTCGCCTTCGGTCCCGTCGGGCAACGGCTCGCCTGTCTCGGGATCGATGATCTCGGGATAGAAGTGATCTTCAAAGATATGCAAGCCCTGATGCTGTCGGCATTCGCAGCCAACACCCGGTCCGATAATCTCAGTAAGTCCGTAGATATCGAATGCCTCGATACGGCTCGCACTTTCAATATGCCTGCGCATGGAGTCCGTCCACGGCTCGGCGCCGAAGATACCAGCCCGGAGCGGAAGTTCCCTCAAATCCACGCCGAGGTCGGCAGCACGGTCGATCAGGTGCAGAAAGTAAGTGGGCGTACAGCACATCGCAGTCACGCCAAAATCTTTCATCAGCATGATCTGCCGGTCTGCGTTGCCGCCTGATGCCGGGATGACCGTCGCGCCCAGAGCTTCAGCGCCATAGTGTGCGCCGAGGCCGCCGGTGAAGAGGCCGTAACCATAAGCGATCTGAATGATGTCTCCGCGATGCAGCCCGCAGCCTGCCAGACACCGAACCAAGACCGAAGTCCACACATCGATGTCTTCTTTTGTGTAGGCAACGACGATGGGCTTTCCCGTAGTCCCGCTGGAGGCGTGAAGACGGACAACGTCCTTCATGGAACTGGCAAAAAGACCCGTCGGGTAAGTATCGCGCAGGTCGTTCTTGACAGTGAACGGCAGCTTAGCGATATCTTCGAGCGAGCGGATATCCACAGGCTCGAGCCCGCGTGCCTTCAGACGTGACTGAAAGAGCTTGACCTGCTGCCAGGCTCGTGTCACCACGGCTTGGAGCCGTTTCAATTGCAGTTCGCGAAGCTCGGAAACCGGCGTGTAATCCGGCACGCTCGCGGGATGACAGTCGGTTACTGTGGTTTCCAAAGTTGAATTCATCCTTCTCGCTCCGTGACTGGCTCCTTGGCCCGCCCAATTGAAAACGACAAGAGATTCGCGTCATGCAATTTCTCTGGCAGGTTGCGTTTGAGAGCGGCGGTCCATGCCTCGACAGAGAATGGCAAATGGCAGCTCAACACGCCGAGCAGCGCCACGTTGATGCTTTTCTTGTTGCTCAGAGCAGCTTGGTCGATCTGCGAAGGGTCAATGAGCGTGCCGCCCTGGCGAAGCGCTGCCGCGTTGACCGGAACCTGATCCTCTGCGATGACGACCAGAAAATCCGCCTCGCCCTCGGGCACCATGGGGCTGAAGACGTACTCGCCAAAACGCACATCGCTCGATACGGAGCCACCACGCTGGCTCATCCCGTGCAGCTCGCTCTTCTTCACGTCGAGTCCAGAATTGAAGGCGACATCGGCGAGAATATCGGAGGCCTTGAGAACACCCTGGCCGCCCAGTCCTGCGATCACCACGTTAGTCGGTCGGCTGCTCATTGCACCTCTCATACTCGCGGATCGAGCGGGTTGCCAGCAGGCAGTCGCGGCGGGCGATCACAACGGAAAGTTCTTGTTTATCCAGACAGGATTGAATCAGTTCTTGAAACTTGTCAAGATTTTGTGTGGGATCGATCACGTGCACATTACGCACGCCCAGCGCGCGCGCCAGATCTTCGAAGACGACCTTGCCAGTCTTTGCATGAGCCAGCGTGCGCCCGGTCCCAGGATGCTCCTGCATGCCCGTCATGGCTGTCGTTCCGTTGTCGAGGATCAGCAGCACATGGCCTGAGGCCGGCGGGTTGTAGACCATCTCGACCAGTCCGGTGATGCCGCTGTGCACAAAGGTGCTGTCACCGATGACGCTGACCACGCGCTTCGCATCCTCGGGCGGCAGCACATGACGGAAGCCGAGGCCGACGCCGATGGCCGCACCCATGCATACCAGGGTATCCATCGCCTCGAAGGGCGGCAAGACTCCCAGCGAATAGCAGCCGATATCGCCCGCGACAATGCAGTTCAGATCTCTGAGCACCGTGTAGACGCTGCGATGCGGACAACCGGGACATAAGGCCGGCGGCCTGCCGGGAACTGGCTTGGCCTCCGGCGACAAATCGCCATCCAGAATGCGACGGACCCGTTTGCTGTTCAGTTCACCGAACCGGAATATCTCTTGCTTGCCCTCTACTGCGATGCCCGCAGTACGCGCGGCTTCCACGAGATAAGGATCTCCCTCTTCAATCACCACGCAGCGTTCAACACTCGCGGCAAAGGCGCGCATCCGCTCGATTGGCAGCGGGTAGGTCACGCCCAACTTCAGAACGCTTGCTTTTGGCGCGGCTTCGCGAACATGCTGAAATGAAATGCCCGAGGTGATGATGCCGAGCTGTTTTGAGCCGGCGACGAGCTGATTCGGCCCTTCCGCGTCATTCCATGCGGCAATCTCTGCGAGCGTATTGCGCAGCTTGCGATGGGCCGGCTTGGCGTAGGCGGGAATCCTCACCCGCGACGGGTAATCGTGCTCGAAGTGCGCGGGATTCGGAGCCGGAATCGCAATAGTTCCGCGCCGGACGATGGTCTTGGAGTGGCAGACGCGCGTGGTCATGCGCAGCAGAACGGGCACTTGCCAGCGTTCCGAAATTTCAATCGCACGGAGCGTGAACTCGTATGCCTCCTGCGAGTCCGAGGGCTCGATCATGGGCACGCCGGCGGCTAGCGCGTAACGGCGATTGTCCTGCTCGTTCTGACTGGAAGCCATCCCAGGATCATCGGCCGAAACAACAATCAAAGCGCCGTCCAGGCGGGTATACGCCACGGTAAACAAGGGATCGGCGGCGACGTTCAGCCCGACATGCTTCATGGTGACTAAGGCGCGCGCCCCGGCAAAAGCGACGCCAATGCCAACCTCAAGCGCCACTTTTTCGTTGGGCGACCATTGGGCTCTTCCCCCCAGAATTTCGAAGGTTTCCAGGATCTCCGTCGAGGGAGTACCGGGATAGCCTGTGCCAAGTGCAACTCCCGCATCCAAGGCGGCCAAGGCGACTGCCTCGTCCCCACTCAGGAGCGCCGGCGCATGATGTTGCTGAAGAGATTCCAAGATGAATCCTGTGGCTTTTGAGTCTTATGCCTAGTTTACACGATTGCGGATTTTCCTCGCGCGAAACCTTCATTTGTCCCAGGACCGAGTTTGGAATCGTCCGATCACCCGCTTTGCCTCATCCCATCTCCACTTCCACGTGGTTCTCTGCCAGCAGATCCACAACTGGAATGAAGTTCCCTTCCAGCAGCTTTCCATTGAGAACTAGCTTCTTCACGCCCTTTTGCACGCTGGCCGGATTCTTCACTTCTATATTCAACTTCCTTTCGCGGAAGATGCGAGTCACTTTGAACCCTTTCCACGCCGAAGGAATGCAGGGATCGATTCTCAAACCGCCATATTCCGGCTGAACTCCGAGGATGTATTGGGTGGCTGCGAAGAACGACCACGCCGCGGAGCCGCTGAGCCAGGGAACGCGCGAGGCACCGAATCGCGGACTGTATTTGCTATGAGTGAATTGGCAGTAGACGTACGGCTCAATCTGTCTAACCTCGGCGCGCGTGTTGTAGGCGGCCGGCAGATAGGCCCGGAAATACTCGTAGGCCAGATCGCCATGGCCAAGCAGCGTCTCGGCAATCACCGCCCAACCCTGGGTGTGGGTGAAGATTGCGCCATTCTCCTTCAATCCCGCATTGAACAGTGCGGCCCGCATCACGTGAAAGTCCGTCTCGACATAGGGCGGGTCGCAGATCATCAGGCCGAACTCGGTCCCCAACTGCTCGCCCGCTGACTGCATCGTCCGCGCGGCGCGCCCAGGATTTGCATGTCCACTGATCAACGCCCAGGATTGCGAATTGAGAAAGATCTTGCCCTCGGCGCTCTCCTTTGAGCCGAACTTGAAGCCGTCGGCGCGATACGCGCGTAAGTACCATTCTCCGTCCCAGGTATTCTGCTCCAGGCGTCTATCTAACTTCGCTAACTCTTCCTTTGCCCAACTTTCTTCTTCTTGAGCAACCATGATCCGGCAAACTTCCAGATAGACCTTCAGTGCGTAGCGCAACTGAAACGCCACGAAGGTCGATTCGCCCTTTTGCCCAAGGCGAATGCAATCGTTCCAGTCAGCGGAGAGGCCGCAGGGCAGGCCATGCGCTCCCGAGCGCTCCACGTTGAACTGAATCGCGCGCTTCATGTGAGCGAGAACCGTGTCGTCGCCTTTGTCGGCATATGGCAATGCCTTGTTATAGAAAGATAAGTCACCGGTCTCTTTCACATAAGCCGGAATCGCATTGAATAGCCACAGGCAATCGTCAGAGCGATATTCCTCTTCCCTGGGAGCCTCTTCTTGCCCTGGGTGATGATCGAATTGCCGCACTACAGGCATAGCTCCGCCGGTTGAAACCTGTCCGGTGATCATCAACTCCAACCGTTGACCGGCCTCTTCGGGTATCGTGTGCATGACGCCTAACATGTCCTGGACCGTGTCCCGGAACCCCAATCCGTCGCGTTCACCCGCGTAAATCAAGCTCGCCGCGCGCGACCAGGCATACGTCATCAGGCAATTAAAAGGGCCCCACATGTTCAGCGTGCTGTTCAACTCGGTGTCGGGCGTCTCGACGGTAAGCCCGCCGATGCGCCCATGCCAATAGCTCTTGAGCTTGGCAAGTTCTTCGCGGACCTTCTCCGTACCGGTGAATTCGGCCACTGCCTCCTTCCCTTCCTCGCGAGCCCGGCCAATACCCATCAGGACCAGAAACTCCTTCGTCTCTCCCGGCGCCAAGCTGATCCTGACCTGCAATGTTCCGCAGGCGTTGTCGCCCACCGCCAGCGAGTTCGTGCATCTTCCCTGCTCGACAACTTGAGGGTTGCCATAGCCGCGATAAGTGCCAATGAACGCCGTGCGATCGGTGTCATAGCCGACGATCTCGGCGCCCACCAATGCCTGGAAGGTATGACGGCCTTGATCCGCCTCAGCGAAGTTATCCGGCATCAGCGGAATATTGACGTTGGTCCCGTGATCGATGATGTGATCCTCGACCACCATCTTGACGGTGTGCTGCGTGTATTGCAGATTGATCAGATCGTTCCAAGCGTCCCAGTTCCCCGCATACTCCACATAGGTGAAAGCGCTTAACTCGCGCGGCTTTGCGCCCAAGTTGGTGAGCTTTACATGCCAGCACTCGAAGTTCTTTCCCAGCGGCACAAAGTAAGTGGTTTCGGATTCGATGCCGTCATACTCCGATGTAATGACGGTATAAGCGCTGCCATGGCGGCATATTGACTTGTACTTATCGAGCGGCTTGCCGACCGGCTGCCAAGAGGCGGACCAGTAGTCCTTGCTGTCGTGATCGTGCAAATAGATATAACGTCCCGGCTGATCCATGGGGACGGCATTGAAGCGCAGCCGCATGAAACGCCCCATGGCTGCTGATTTGTAAAAGCTATATCCACCAGCATTATTGGTAATAATAGCGCCATATTCCGTCGAGCCTAGATAGTTACTCCATGATTTGGGAGTATCGGGACGAGTGATCACGTACTCTTTGTTTGCGTCGTCAAAATGGCCGAATTGCATGAGGTTGTTTTCTCCTGTTGCCGGGAAAGTACTTTTACTGGGGCTAATTAGGTTGAGGAAAATGGCCTATTTTCAGGAACAAATCCAGAGGGACATCCCTCAGGGGCTAAAGCCCGGGTCAATATTGGATCGTTGCGCACGACTGAAGTCGTGCCCTGTTACAAAACATTGACAGAATTAAAGAAGCCTCTGCTCAATATCCAAAATTGCGGCATCCAAGCCAAGATGAGCCGAGCCGTCACCTGCCTGCCTTACCTGTAACTCGCCCTGCATTTTCTTCATTCTGGCTTCGTTGAGCGGGTAGAAGATCATGCCCAGGCCAGTGAGCAAGAATCCGGCGGCGGGAATGACGGAAAACAGCAGCAGGATGCCATGCAGCGCGTGCGGTGTCTGCGCCACGCTGGCCTGGTAGCCGAAACTGGCGAGCAGCCAGACAGCCATCGGCCCGCCGATAGCCCAGCCAAGCTTGTTGGACATGCCCGCAGCAGAGAAGATGAGACCAGTGGCGCGTCGCCCGGTGCGCCACTCAGAATAATCGGCAGAGTCTGCGAACATCGCCCACAGCACCGGCGAAGTCGGTCCGGTGACGGCGCTATAGAGCACCTGAAAGACGAACATCAGTACAATTTGCTCCGGCCCTACCCAGTAAGAAACAACAAGGAAGACAGAACCCAGCACGGCGAGGCCGATGTAGGTAGCTTTCCTGCCGGCAAACTTGGTGACGTGCTGAATGGCGATCGATCCCAGTAGAGAGAGGAGTGTGCCGGCGACCATAAAGGCGACGGACAGTTTTACGTTACCTACATAGTACTGAAAGTAATAGAGGATGGCGCCGCTGCGGATAGCCACCGAGCAGACCGTCAGCGTTCCGGTAAAGAAGAGGATCAGCCACGGCACATTGGTTGCCAGGTCGGAAAGATCTCGGCCAAGAGTTGTATTCTGCGGGGCTGGCTGTATGCGTTCTTTGGTCAGCGCGAAGGTAAGGAGGAAGAGCGAGGTCGCCGCGATGGCGTAGAGGCCCATCGTCAGTTGATAGCCATGGGCCTCGGCCGCGGCCAGCACCACTCCGCTCATCCCCTGCCTGACCCGCCCGAAGTAATCCACCATATAGAGCGTCGAGAATTGAACTACCAGGCCCGCACCGAAGGCAAAAGCAAAGCGGTAGGATGAGGCGCTGGTGCGCTCCTGCGAATCGGGCGAGATGACGCCCATCAACGCCGAGTAGGGAATATTGATCGCCGAGTAGACCATCATCATCAGGCAAAGCGTGATGTAAGCGTAGATCAGCTTGCCATTGGGACTGAAGCCGGGGGTGGTGAAGGTCAGCGTGCTGATGATGCCAAAAGGGATGGCGAACCAAAGCAGGTAAGGACGAAATTTGCCCCAGCGCGTCCTTGTCCTGTCGCCCATCACGCCCATGAACAAATCGAAACCCATGTCGAAGAAGCGTGTGAGGAGAAGCAGAATAGCGAGTTTCTTCAGCAACCTGTCTTCCAGCGCGGCATCGGGAGTGTAAAAGAAGACGTCCGTATAAAACTTGCTCTGGAAGTAAATGAAGGTCATCCAAAACAGATTGGAGGCCGCATCGCCGAAGGCATAACCTGTCTTTTCGGCAAACGTCAGTTTCTGAGTCTTCGCTTCCATGAATCACGTCCCTTTTGTTCAGCGGCCTTCTTAAACATCCGCAAACTACGACGGCTCAGAACCTGCGCTGTTGTCGAATGCGTTCCATGATGCCGGTACGGCAGCCGTACTCTCGCCGGCTTCGCCCAACTTGTGAGAATTGCGCGAAGTAACTCTCGTTCAACTGCTTAGTTTATCTTCTCCCTTGGGGACGATGGCGGACCGATTCTTCTCGACTCCTGTTCCCTTAGAACTTGTAGACCACGCCGAACTCGGCTCGCGCATTCCGTCGCAGGTGCGGCGAGCATCCTGAGGTCGCCGAGCACGCATTGTCGGACCCAGCGGGAAGCACGGGCGCAAAAAACGACGAGGCGATATCGTCGCCCGAGAGGCGCAGTGCAAAGCGCGGATTCAGTTCGTAATCCAGGCCGCCACCGGCTCCGCCGGCAAACGAGAGCTTCGGAATGGCAGTCCAGCCGGCGGTACTAATCCCGGTGTGTTCCCCGCCTAGCAGCACGCGTGCAAAGCCGTCAACGCGTTCGAATAGCTTGGCGCGAAAGACCGGGCCAAGCAAGACCATATCCACCGTAGGGTTGCCGGGGTTGGCGCGGTCGTAGGTGTAGGCGTAATAGCCGCCGTCGGCGGTCAGGCCGAAGTACTTGCCCCAATTGCGTGTCAGGGAGAGATTCACACCCTGCAAGCCGTTCTCTGACTGGTTCACCTGGTTGAGGCTGGTGTAGCCGTAGCCGGCGAAGGCCTCCCACTTATAGGAAGGTCCACTCTTCTCGGGTTTGGCGGGACGATCCGGGGCAATCTGGCTTGTGGCCGCCAGGGGAATGAACGTAGCCGAAACCACGGCCAAAAATGCAAGCAAGAACTTCCTCTTCAATTTGGGACTCTCCTCAACGCCGTGCTGTGTCTAGAGCGAAACCACGATAACCATGCTCCCAAATGCTTTGTGCAGGTTGCTGAATTCTTGAAGAAATCAGCACTTTAGAGCAATGGCCTGTTGTACACCAACCGTGGTTTCGCTGATTTCTGCCTCTCGGGGGCCTCAGCCCTTCGAACGGGTGTCGTAACCTCGATCGGCTGCCTTCTGAGCAAAACCTGGGAGCCTGTAGCCCGATTCGCACCAGACAAGGTCGCCGCTCCCTGTTGGTCGCGTCGACTTGAGTGTACTGGTTCCGGGATACGTCTTCCCAGGTTTTGCTTTAGACGATCCTCATCTAGACTATCCTTTCCGGCCCTGTTCGATGAAGTCCCGGCCGTCTCCTATTGTCGATTTCCTGTTAACGGCTTTGGACTGGAACACTTTCTGGAAGGCGCATCAGCTTCCCCGTACTCTCCGTCACCGTGACACCGACGCCCTTTGGAAGATATCGCTCGATCACCTCTGGCCTCCCCCACTCCAACTGCCAGCCGTCCTCGATGGCAACCACTGTGTACTCTCCCTGGGCCACGTCACTCAGAGAAAAACTGCCGTCCGAGTCCGACTGGTCGCGGCGAAACCGGTCGCCATTCGCCGCCGGAATCCGGGGAACCAGTACAACCATCACTCCGGCCAGCCCCTTGCCGTCCTTCCGCGCAAAGCCCTCAATCCGGGAATCATTGGTGTCGACTGTGACCGCCAGTTTCAGGCTGTGGTCCCCCACCGTTATACGGTTCCCTGCTTGCTTTTGTCCGCCAGATGCAATTGAGGAGACGGGCAGCCCCTTCTCTTCGCCCAACACCCACAACTCCCACAAGCCCGGCGGAACCGCATCAAACTCCCGTCCGTCGCCGTCGGCGGAGGCCTCGATAGGTGGTCTCGGATGGGCGTGGTCGGCCCACGCAAGAATCAATCTCACTTTGCCTGCCGGTTCTTTTCCCGCGAGTGTGCGAAGTTTCACCTCGATGTTTGCTCCAGGCGTGCCGGCTGCCGGTGAAAGCTGCTGGTTGCCAGTGGCGTTCAAGTCGGTGATTCGTGGCGGATCACCTTGCTGCAATTCGTAGTGGCCGGGCGCGACACCGATGAACTCAGCCATTCCATCCTCCGTCGACTCAGGTGTGTCAAGGTCCTCAATCGGAAGCCTCGCACCAAAGATCGACTGATGCAGGGTTGAGCTAAGCGCTGGGTCGTCACCGTTATCAGGCACGGGAACAAACAGATGCAAGGCCGGAACAGCGTGCAGGGAGATGGCGATCTTCTCACGGCTGCCCGCGGCCAGGACAATGGGCGTAGCCGCGGCCTCGTCGGTCACTCCGTCATAGAAAGTGACCGGGTAGGCCACGTCGAGGACGGGATTCACTGCCTTGCCGCCCGGCATGGCCGCGGCGTGCGTCGCAAACCAGGGCTTTGCCGTCACCGCTACTAGAACCTCGCCGGGCATCAAGTTGTAGTTCTCAACTCTGCCCGTATCGTCGGTTTTGTATTGCCCGCTTTTCTGGATTCGTTCTCCGATACCGAAGTTATGCAATCGCCGGAAGACCAGCACATCGGCTCCCTCGATCGGATCGCCCCCATCGTCGGTGACCTCGACGTCGATTGAAGCGGCTGGGTTGAGGCGGAAGACAATGTCTTCCGTATCCTGGCCTTCGCCGGTCACAATGGCGCTGCTGAATGCCTCGTGCTCGTCATAGAATGCCGTAATGTAGCCCCGCTTCGAGACAGTGAGACTGTACTTGCCTGCCGCTATTCCTTCGAGAGAAAAGCGCCCGCCGGCATCCGAGGCCAACGAAGCGATTGTTCGGCGATTATCAACGGAAAGGACAGCCACTGTGGCCCTTGGGACCGGCTCTCCGGAGACCGAGTTCACCACCGTTCCAGCAATTCGGTATTGTTTTGCGGTCGCAGGCTCGTCACCGGCCGATGCAGCGGAGCCCGGCGGCGGTGCAGTTTGCAGCGGTGCAGCCTGTCCCCCTGCGGCCATCGCCAAAGCCAGACAGAAGAAGCCGCAAGCGCCTCTCATTGCAGTGTGAGTCAGCATCAACGGGGCACCTCCAGCAGGAGGCTGCCCGCCTCACCCGGCGCGAGCGTTACACCCTGGCCCGCAACAGAAAGTTGGGCCATCGCAGCGGGATTTCTGTATTCCAGCTCCATTGGAGTGGTGAAGGTGTACACGTGGTAGTTGCCTGGCGTAAGCTTCGGCACCGTCATGCTGCCGCCAGAGGATGGCCGAAGGGTCAACGGTTCAACGTTTTCGGTGGTGTCGAAATCGGGCACAACATAAACGGTGTAGACCGGCTCGATGCCCGGCACCAAGACCGACGCCGCAGCAGGCAGAATCAGATTCAGCTGCGCACAGTCGTTGCGCACAGCAAGTTCCATGGGCGCTGAAGGACCGGACAAGCTCAACACCAGTGGTTCGCGGCTAAGATTCACCCCGTTGGCGCTGAGAGCTCCCGCGCACAGGCCTTTGCCATAGACTATCGTGTGCACCCAATAGGTGAATAGGGGTACGCGCATCAGTTCAATGTCATCGGGTCCGTCTTTGAGAGCGTTCCATCCATGGTCCGGCTCGACAAGCGCCTCACCTGCATTGCCTAGCCGAACGGCTACAGCGGAACTCATCCCTTCCGGAGGGATAGTTCCAGATTGCGCCATTCCGCTCGTTTGGGCTTTTAGATGGAGCGGATAGCTGCGTGGCGACGAGAGCGGGATTTGAAGATCCCTGACCGCATGGCCCGCGACGGAGAACTGCTTCAGGCCGGCCAAATACGCGGGATGCCGGGCGCCTTGGGCCGACCGCAATTCTCCAGCAGCGGGAGGTGAGCTTTCCGGGAGGCTGACCGCAAACGCATAGTTTCCGTTCGGCAAGACTGCCTGCACGGTATGTGTGATCGGGTCATAGGTCGCCCTGTCGTACAGAAAGTGATTCTCGCTGTCCAAGATCATCAAATCGGGGGATCCTGTCTTCTGCGAGGACACGAGTTCACTTTCTACGGCCTGGATTCCGCCTTTCGTATCCGGAACCGTTGCCGTTACGGTGTAGAAAGGCTCGAGCACCAGATAGATGTTCGCCACGGCCTGCTCCCCGGGCGCCAGCCGAATTCGGCCGGCAGAGGCCAGTTGGCGCGAGTCGGGATAGTAAGTGGCTGGGTAGCCGCTGCGCGGCACGTCGCCGACCCTACCGGCTTCAATCAAGACGGTGGCCGGCACGCTTTCAAGCTGTGAAGCGACGTGAACCGAATAAATGCCGTCCGGCAAGCCCCCGAAGCGGTAGAATCCCTCGGAGTCCGTATGGTACGACCTGATCATCGCCCACTCGGACCGGCCATGTTGCACGACCTGACGCAGCAAGCTGACCCAAAAGTTACCAGCCGGGTCGCCGGTGGACAGTTGCAACTGACCGTGAATCGAGCCGGCAGGTACGAGCGTGAAGTCAAGATCGGGCATCTCCACAGCCACGAAGACGTTGTGCGCCACGTTCTCCGACGGCTTGCCGCTCCTCACACCTATCGCGCCGGGATCATAAAACCCCGGCTTCTGAACCTCGAAGATCTGTGGTCCCAACGGCACGCCGGTGAACTCGAAACGGCCCTCGCCGTCGGTGAGCGTGCCTGCGCTGGCATCGCCTTCGATGCTCACGAGGGCCCGGGGCACTCCCTCCCCGGTGGCAGCGTTGCGCACGACGCCGTGAACGGTTGCCGGCGCGTTTGCCGGGGAATGATCCGTAGTAGCAGGCAGTTGCTCAACCTGAGACTGCGATGGCTCCTCTGCCGGCTCTTGCCCCTGTGCTTGGATCATCGTCCCGGCCAGCAGAAGGACGCCGCATAGAGACCTCATTGCCAGCCAGAGGCTCATCCGACGGGCCTGCCTTCCACCCACGCAGTTATGAATTTGAAAAGGGTCCACGCATCATTGTGACGGTTTCCGGCCGGGAATGGAATCGGAATGGGGAGAAAACCTGGAGAAAAGGCCTTCTCTTAATTCGGAGAGCCGCGCTTATCCAGCGTCCAGAGGCGGCGCTATCGTTTCGTGCCGGAATCGGCGGCACTCGGATCAGGAAGGTTCATCAATTTGTATCCCGCCGGCGGATTGAAGAGCACGGGGTCGGGCTCGGATCGATCGATGTTGCTCAACTCGGTCGTCACCGTTCCCGTACGCGGATCGCTGGTCATCTGACGCACCGTGGTCTTCAACTCCGGCGAGATCCAGGCCTCCGAAATCACTGTGAAGTCGCGGTCGTTGTCGATGCTTCCAGCTGCGACCACCTGCGTGGTACGGGTGCCCGTGACCTCCAGGCCGGCAATAGAGTCCGCCGGCAAAGTCTCCGTGTGGATATTTGCGGCGTCCCGGCTTGCAGCCGGCGAGAGAGCGACCAGCGGAGTCGTAGCGCGCAGAGAACCGGAAAGAGCGCCCGGCGGCGGGGCGGAAGCAAGACTGCCCATCAAGCCATTCAGTTGCAACTCTGGGAGATGAGTGACTGAAGCAAAGTTCGCAGACGGGCTCTCAGAAACCCAGGTGATTGCCGTGCCATCGATTGGGTTCCAGATGGTCGCGATCTGACCTTGCGGCGCGGCGCTGGATTTCGGCTTCGGTGCACTCTCCGCGCGCATTCGTCCCTCACTATCGCGCCAGAGCCGCACCTCGACCGTGCTTTTGATCACCGTGCCGTCGGACAGGGTCTGCTCGCGCACCGTGGTCTGCGTGGCGGAGAACGGCACTCCCTTCACTGACCCCCAGACGGCGGCTCTCGGCATCACCGCGGAGACAACGGCTGCAACTGAGGGGTCCGGAAGATTTGCAATCGAAGCCGGTTCGCTTGCGGCAGCCACCGGAACCCTAGTTGGCGCGGATTGGGCACT
>Ga0302320_10003829_pt1 | contig 34569 bp, 29 predicted proteins | sample Bog_T0_3_FD_202130 | JGI IMG/M metagenome (GOLD analysis project Ga0302320, IMG submission 202130) | Peat permafrost microbial communities from Stordalen Mire near Abisko, Sweden - Bog_T0_3 | ecosystem: Environmental > Terrestrial > Soil > Wetlands > Peat | place: Sweden: Abisko, Stordalen Mire...
CAAAACAGCAGCGTCGGAACGAACACCGCCATGACCCGCCACAGTTGCGCCCGCGTGACGAAGGTTTCCGCAGCCTCTTTGCGCGACAGGAACGCGGCGACGAGCCCATAGAGGCTGGCGCCGGCGAGAATCACCGACAGATAGAATGGAAAATAGCCGGCCTGCGGGCCGGTGGAATCCCAGGAGATGCCGGTGCGCCAGTTGTCGTAACCGAGCGTAACGGCCAGCGCCACCAGCAGCAGCGAGACCGCAACATCCACGGTCTTCGTCGTCGTGACCGCCGGAGAGTCAGCCTGCGGCGCAGTCGGATCGTCGACGACAATTTCAGTTTCGGAATTTGACATGGACTAGGTGCCTGTCCGCCTGGCGAGGCCGGGGAAATTCTTCCCGGCCTCGCCGTTGCGCAGGAGAGAACGGCTATCCGAAATTGGATACAGCGTTCATCTTGCTTGCGTCAACCGCGACCGGCGTCGCTCAGTGATTCCCGACCCGCTCCGGAAAAGCGGCAGCGAGCACGCCGCGATCGGGTTGCAGCACACCGCGTTCGGTGATCAGTCCGCTGACCAGGCGCGCCGGCGTTACGTCGAATGCGTAGTTGGCGACCGCGGAGCCCTCGGCGACCACCCGCACGGTCTCGATCCGGCCGTCGGCGGTGCGGCCTGTCATGGTGGCGACCTCGTCGCCGCTGCGCTGCTCGATCGGAATCTGGCGGATACCGTCGTCGATGCTGAAATCGATGGTCGGCGATGGCAGCGCCACATAGAACGGCACGCCATTGTCGTGCGCGGCGAGCGCCTTCAGGTAGGTACCTATCTTATTGCAGACGTCGCCACAGGCGGTTACCCGGTCGGTGCCGACGATGACCAGATCGACCATGCCGTGCTGCATCAGATGACCGCCGGTATTGTCCGCGATCACTGTATGCGGGACGCCGTGATGGCCAAGCTCCCAGGCGGTCAATGAGGCGCCCTGATTGCGGGGACGGGTCTCGTCGACCCAGACGTGAACCGGCAGCCCCTGATCGTGCGCCAGGTAGATCGGCGCGGTCGCGGTCCCCCAATCCACCGTTGCCAGCCAGCCGGCATTGCAATGGGTCAGCAGGTTGACCCGCTCGCCCGGTTTTTTCTTCGCCCTCGCCGCCTCGATCAGGGCGAGGCCATGGCGGGCGATGCCCTTGTTGATGGCGATATCCTGCTCGGCGATGCTGCCGGCCAGCGCATAGGCCGCCTCGGCGCGCGCCGAGGCCGGCAACGGCGCGAGCGCCTTGCGCATCTCGTCCAGCGCCCATTTCAGGTTGATCGCTGTCGGCCGCGTCACCACCAGCGCCGCGCAAGCCTGATCGAGCGCGCTATCCGAGCCGTCTATCCGCATCGCCAGCGCCACCCCATAGGCGGCAGTGGCGCCGATCAAGGGCGCGCCGCGCACCAGCATGGAGCGAATCGCCTCCGCTGCTGCAGCGCAATCGGTCATGACGGCGACGACGAATTCGTGCGGCAGCCGTCGCTGGTCGATCGCTGCCACCGACCAGCCGTCCGGCTTGAGCCAGATACTGCGGGTATGCCGGCCATCGACCTTCATGCGCGTGGCCCTTCGAAATTCATGTCCGCAATACCCGTCCGGCCACGGCGTCGAGCTTCTTCAACAACTCCGGATCGCGCGCTTCCGGGGCGGTGATCAGCGCGGTGTCGAGCGCGCGATCCGAGCCGATCGGGCATGGCTCGTGCTTCCGGGGGAAATCGCGGGCAAGGCGCGCAACCAGGCTTCTCGCCTTCTCGGCGTTCGAGTTCAACACGCGGATAATGTCCTGGACGGTGACCGCGTCGTGATCGGGATGCCAGCAGTCGAAATCGGTGACCATCGCGACGCTGGCGTAACAAATCTCCGCCTCGCGGGCGAGCTTGGCCTCCGGCATGTTGGTCATGCCGATCACCTGATAACCCAGCCCCTTGTAGGTCAGGCTCTCGGCGAGCGTCGAAAATTGCGGTCCCTCCATGCAGACATAGGTGCCGCCACGCGCCACCGCGATGCCTTCGGCTTCGGCTGCCGCGGCGAGATGGATGCGCAATCGCGGCGACACCGGATGTGCCATCGACACATGGGCCACGCAGCCCTTGCCGAAGAACGAACTCTCGCGCTTGTGGGTGCGATCGACAAACTGGTCGACCAGCACGAAGGTGCCGGGCGGCAATTCTTCCCGGAAGGATCCGCAGGCCGAGAGCGAAATCAGGTCGGTGACGCCGGCGCGCTTCAGTACGTCGATATTGGCCCGGTAGTTGATGTCGGAGGGCGACAACCGGTGGCCCTTGTCGTGCCGCGACAGAAATACGATCGGCAGGCCGGCGATGCTGCCGCGGCGGAGCGGGGCCGACGGCTCTCCCCACGGGCTCTCGATGACCTCGTCGCGGCCATTTTCCAGTCCCGGCAGGTCGTAAATCCCGGATCCGCCGATAATGCCAAGCACGGCATTTGTCATGACTTCTCCCAGTCGGTTGCAACAGCGGAACGGCCAGGCCGGCACGCTTCGAGCTTCGCCGGATGTGTTCGACTATATTACGACGCTATAATCAACCACTGTTCTTCGGCTATAGAGAATTCCAATTTGACGGCATCGTACCGCGGTGTCGAATGTCTCATCTGACCCAGGAATCGTTGATGTCAATCACGAACGAGAGGGCGAAGCGTCAGTCCGTCATCGACGCCTGTCTCCGAATGAACGCGCTGGGCATCAACCAGGGCACGTCAGGCAATATCAGCCTGCGTCATGACGGCGGAATGCTGATCACGCCGACGAGCACGCCCTACGAAGCGATGCAACCCGAGCAGATCGTTTTCATGGATCTGGACGGTTCGTTCGACGCCAAACAACGCCCCTCGAGCGAATGGCGCTTTCACCGCGATATCCTCAAGGCCCGGCCGGAAGTGAACGCCGTGGTCCACGCCCATCCGCCCTATGCGACGATCCTGGCCATCATGGGGCTTCAGATCCCGCCGGTTCACTACATGATCGCCTGCGCCGGGGGCGATACGATCCGTTGCGCGCCCTACGCGACATTCGGGACCCAGGAACTGTCGCAACATGCCGTCAGCGCCCTTGAAGACCGATCCGCCTGTCTGCTGGCACATCATGGCATGATCGCGATCGGACCGTCGCTGTCGAAGGCGATGTGGCTCGCGGTCGAGGTCGAAACGCTGGCGCGGCAGTACCATGGCTGCCTCCAGATCGGGACGCCGCCATTACTGCCGCAAGAGGAAATCAGGAATGTGCTGGGACGGATGGCCGGGTATGGTCCGGCCGAATGATGAAGCCATCGAAGATCAGCCGGCGCGCTGGCTGGTTCACTTCGCCACAAACCCCGCCTGGGTCATCAGAGAGGCGTTGAGCGCGTCGTCCTCCTCGAGGAATTGCAGCATGTCCTTGCCGGTGAGGAAGATCGGCTTCAGCGCCTGCTTTTCCATGTAATCCTTGTATTCGGCGGTCTGCGTTACCTTCTGGAACAGGTCGATGTAGAACGCCTGCTGTTCCGCCGTCACCTTGCCGGGCAGGAACATCGCGCGCAGCATCAGGTACTGGACGTCGAGGCCCTCTTCCTTGCAGGTCGGAATATCGTTCCACGACTGCGTCTCGGTCACCTTGGTCGTGTAGGAGATCCGCTCCTTGTCGAACACGCAGAGCGCGCGAACCTGGCCGGCGCGCCAGACCTCGAGATTCTCGCTCGGATTGTTGGTGTTGGATTCGGTATGATTGCCGACCAGCTGTGTCGCCGCCTCGCCGCCCGACTTGTAGGGCAGATAGGCGAATTTCGCCCCGGTCTTCTGTTCCACGAACACGGTCAGCACGTGGTCCTCGCGCTTCGATCCGGTGCCGCCCATCTTGAACGGCGGATTGGCGGTCTTGGCGGCCTCGATGAATTCCCTCACGGTCTTCGGCCCGGCGGTATTGTCCCACAGCACGAATTGATCCAGCGCGACCACGGCGACCGGGGTCAACTCGCGCCAGTTGAACGGAATCTTGGCTGACAGCGGCAGCATGTAGATCAGCGAATAGGCGATCAGCACCTTGTTGGGGTCGGCCTCCGAGGATTTCATGTACATCAGCGCTTCGGCGCCTGACGCCCCGCCCTTGAGCGACACCACGATCGGCTGCTTCATCAGGCCGTTTTTCTGGATCGCGGCCTGCATCATCCGCGCCATCTGGTCGGAAGCGCCGCCGGCGCCGGCGGCGACCACGATTTCAACCGGCTTGGTCGGCTCCCAGCCGGCCAGCGCCGGCGCGCTTGCCAGCACGGCCGCCAGCGCGGCCATGGCTTTCACGATATCTCGCACAGGCTTGTTCCCCACATCTTCAGAGGTCGCAGCCGGCTTGCTGCAGCTATTTGCCCTTCCAGTTCGGCGTGCGCTTGTTGAGGAAGGCATCCATTCCCTCGCGGAAGTCCTCGCTCATGTAGGCGCGAAGGATCAAATCCTCGCCCTCGTCCCGCGACAAGGTCCGGCGGATGCGGCGCACGGCCTCCTTTGTCACTTCGAGCGTGATCGGCGCATGGCTGGCAACCAGCCTGGCGGTCTCTTCGGCGCGGCGCTGCAGCGTCTCGACGTCCGGCACCACTTCGTTGAGCAGGCCAAGCGCCAGCGCCTCGGGGGCCTCGACCAGCCGCGCCTTGAAAATCAGGTCCTTGGTCCGAGCCGGCCCGATCAGCGAAACCAGCCTAGAGATATTGGACATCGACAGGCAGTTGCCGAGCGTGCGCGCGATCGGAAAGCCGATCCGGCTCGATGCCGTGCCGATCCGGATGTCGCAGCAGGCCGCGATTCCCGCCCCGCCGCCGGTGCAGGCGCCGGCGATGGCGGCGATGGTCGGCACCCGCACCGCTTCCAGCGTCCCCAACACCCGATCGATCCGCGATTCATAATCGAGCGAATCCTGCGCGGTCTTGAAGGCGCGGAATTGCGAGATGTCGGTGCCGGAGGCGAATGCCTTGTCGCCGGTGCCGGTCAGGATCATCGCCTTGATCGAGCGGTCGGCGTTGACGGCTTCGCAGATCGCCGCCATCTGCTCATACATCGCAAAGGTCAGCGCGTTGCGCGCCTGCGGCCGGTTGAAGGTGAGCCGGGCGATACCGTCCTCGACGACATAGATCAGGTCTCCAGTCGCTGGTACCGGGGCGTTCATGCTCGAAGCTTCCCATGTCTTGGCTCGTATTGGCGAGGCGCGACGCGACGAAGCAATCCAGTCTGTTTGCTTAACTTCTGGATTGCTTCGCTTCGCTCGCAATGACGGCAATTGACTTAACGATATTGAACTCAGGCGACGGCGGCCTTTGATTTCGGCATCGGCACCACCTCGCGCCCTTTCAGAACTTCCATCGCGGCCAGCACGCCGCCGCTGCGATGCGGCACTTTCGCAAGATCGAGGCCCATCTCGATGCCCGACAGGGTGCCCATCAGCATCAGATCGTTGAAATGGCCGAGATGCCCGATCCGGAACGCCTTGCCCTTGAGCTTGCCAAGACCGGTGCCGAGCGACATGTCGAAATTGTCCAGAACCACTTTGCGGAAGGCATCGGCATCATGCCCGTCCGGGACCATGACCGCGGTCAACGCCGCCGAATAGCTGTGCGGATCGAGGCACACCAGTTCCAGACCCCATGCCTTGGCCGCCGCGCGGCTTGCTGCGCCATGACGCTTGTGGCGGGCGAATACGTGTTCGAGCCCCTCCTCCTCGAGCATCGTGATCGCTTCCTTCAGCGCATACAGCAGGTTCGCTGCCGGCGTATAGGGGAAGGTGCCCAGCTTGTTGTACGCAATCATGTCATGCCAGTCCCAGTATGAACGCAACGACCGATTTGCCTTGGAGGCCGCGAGCGCCTTTTCCGAAAGCGCGTTGAAGCTCAACCCGGCCGGCAGCATCATGCCCTTTTGCGAGCCGGCTACCGAGATATCGATACCCCAGGCATCGTGTTCGTATTCCAGCGCGGCGAGACCGGAGATGGTATCGACCATCAGCAGCGCCGGATGGTTGGTTCGATTGAGGGCTTTTCGGACTTCCAGCGGATGGGTGACGCAACTGGTCGAGGTCTCGTTGTGCACGATGCACACGGCCTTGATCTTGTGTTCGCGATCGGCGGCAAGCTTCGCCTCGATCTGTTCCACGTCCGCTCCGCGCCGCCAGTCGGTCGGCAGCAATTCAACGTCGAGTTTGAATTTCTCGGCAATGCCGAGCCATAGCACCGCGAACTGGCCGGTCTCGGCCATCAGCACCTTGTCGCCCGGCGACAGCGTATTGACGATCGCAGCTTCCCAGGCGCCCGTGCCGGACGCCGGATAGATGATCACAGGCTGTTTGGTGCGGAAGATACGCTGGACGCCCGCGAGCACGGCATGACCGAGTTCGGAAAATTCGACACCGCGATGATCCATGGTCGGCATGTCCATGGCCCGCAGCACCCGGTCGGGCACGTTGGTGGGGCCTGGAATCTGAAGAAAATGCCTTCCAGTGTGCAGGGTCATGGCGTCCTTCCCGGGGGATTGTCGTGGTTTCGCAGGCGGTCGAATATCACTATTCGGGAGCCTTGTCCCCTGCCCGACCGGCCCCGTCAATGCACAAGAAGGCAGGGCGCCCCCCTGGGGTCCTGACCCACCCTTTCATTCATTCCGCAGCGACCGGCCGGACCGCCAACGGCACCAGGTTGCCCTCGTCGAACGGCGTCTCCGGATGCATCAGAAACGCGGAAAACCCGCCAACCAGCAGCAATCCCATCGACATCAGGAACGGCAAATACCAGTTGCCGGTGACATCGATGACGTAACCGGCCACCAGCGGCGAAACGATCGCCGCCAGCGCCGAGCCGGTATTCATCAGGCCGGCGGCGGTCCCGGAATATTTCGGGGCGATATCCATCGGCACCGACCACATCGGGCCGATGGTGATCTCGGCGAAGAAGAAGCCGCCGGACAGGCAGATCGCCACGACGGTGATGTCGTGGATAAACAGAATTGGAAACAGCGACGCCAGCGCACCGGCGAAGCCGGCAATCGTGACGCTCAGCCGCGCGAAGCGGACGCTGCCGGTCTTCCTGAGAATGGCATCGGACAGAATTCCCCCCAGGCTGTCGCCGATCACGCCGGCGAAAAAAACGCCGGAGGCGAACAGCGCCGAACTCTTGATGTCCAGGCTGTAGTTGTTCTTGAAGAACAGCGGCAGCCAGTTCAGATACAGCCACAGGGTCCAGCCGTAGCAGAAATAGGTCAGCGTGACCGGCCACATCCGGTGCAACAGCGGCCGCCACGGCACCCGGGGCCGCGCGACCAGCGGACGCGGCGGCAGCGTCGCCAGTTCGGCCGCGGTGATTGCGGGGTGATCCTTGGGCTCGTTGCGGAAATACAGCGCCCAGACCACGCCCCACACCAGGCTGACCAATCCGAGCACGACGAATGAGCCGCGCCAGGTCAGCCACGCCATCAGTGCCGCGATCAAGGGCGGCGTGATCGCGTTGCCGAGTCGCGCGAAGGCGTGGGTCAGGCCCTGCGCGAAACCGCGCTTGACCGCGGGCGTCCAGTACTGCATTGCGCGGGTTGCGGTGGGGAAAGTCGCGCCCTCGCCAAAGCCGAGCGCGACGCGGGCGATGAACAGGGTCAGCAGGCTGTTGACGAAGCCGGTCATGATGGTCGAGGCGGCCCAGATCATGCCGCACCAGAACAGCGTTCTGCGCGGCCCGAAGCGGTCGCCGACCCAGCCGCCGATCACCTGGAACATCAGATAGGGATAGGCAAAGGCCGAGAACGCGAAACCGAGCTGGGTATTGCTGAGGCCGAGTTCCTTCTGGATCTCGCTGGCCGCGGTGCTGATGTTGACCCGGTCGATGTAGGTGATGAAGTACATGACGCACAGCATCGCCAGCACGACATGGGTGGCCTTGAACCGAAGCCGCATTTTCCATCCTCCCGGATTGCGCTTATTGTTTTATGGTTTCGCAGGAAATTGCGGCGGCCCCGACCGGGCCGCCTTGATGGGCGCCGTCGTGTTCCGCGCCGTGCTAGGTCTTGACGACTTTCAGGTGCGCCGGGGAATTCAGCGTGGTGCGCTCTTCCAGCAACGCCATCGCAGCGTCCACCCCGCCGGCGCGGTGCGGCACGCCGGCTGCGGCCAGGCCCATCTCCACGCCCGACAGGGCGCCCATCAGGGTCAGCGCGTTGCACTCGCCGAGATGGCCGATGCGAAACACTTTACCCGCCAGTTTGGAAAGGCCGGAGCCGAGCGACATATTGTAATTGTCCAGCACGACTTTTCGGAACTGGTCGGCGTCGTGCCCGGGCGGCATCAGCACCGCCGTCAGCACCGGCGAGTATTCGGCCGGGTCGAGGCACAGCACTTCGAGGCCCCAATGGGTAACCGCGGCGCGGGTCGCCGCGGCAAGGCGCTTGTGGCGTGCGAACACCTGATCGAGCCCCTCCTCCAGCAGCATCGCGATGGCTTCGCGCAGGCCGTAGAGCAGGTTGGTCGCGGGGGTGTAGGGGAAGAAGCCGTTGGCGTTGGGCTTGAGCATCTCTTCCCAGTCCCAGTAGGAGCGCGGCATCTTGTTGGTCCTGGCGGCGGCACGGGCTTTTTCCGAAATCGCATTGAAGCCGAGTCCCGGCGGCAGCATGAATCCCTTCTGCGAACAGCTGACGGTGACGTCGACCTTCCACTCGTCGTGCCGGTAATCGACCGAGCCCAGCGAGGAGATGGTGTCCACCAATAGCAGCGCAGGATGACCGACCTTGTCGAGCGCGGCGCGGATCTCGCCGACCCGGCTGGTGACCCCGGTGGAAGTCTCGTTGTGCACCACCATGACCGCCTTGATGGCATGCGCCGAATCCTGCGCCAGCCTGGCCTCGATCGCAGCGGGATCGGCGCCGTGGCGCCAGTCACCCGGCATGAAATCGACCTCGATGCCCCAGCGTGCCGCCATCTGCCGCCACAGCGTGGCGAAATGGCCGGTCTCCACCATCAGCACCTTGTCGCCCGGCGACAACGTATTGACGATCGCCGCCTCCCAGGCGCCGGTGCCGGAGGAAGGAAAAATGATGACCGGGCCGGCAGTCTTGAAGATTTTCTGGCAGCCTTCGAAAACCGTTTTGCCGAGCTCGGCAAACGCCTGGCTGCGGTGGTCGATGACCGGCATGTCCATGGCGCGGAGCACCCGATCCGGCACCGGGCTCGGGCCGGGAATTTGCAGAAAATGGCGTCCCTGATGCGTCATGGCTTCCTCACTCGGTTGCTTGCCAGAAATATTGCATTCATTTTTGCTGGCTTCAACCGACAAATTGTTTACACTTTTTTGATCGACGGCACCCCCTCAACGGCTTAAGTTCCCGGCCATGAAATCCATCATCCCCAGCGACGCCACTTCGACAGCCCTCGCGGCCGGCCCGGCTCCCGACCGGGAAGACCAGTCGCTGCACGGCGAAATCCTGACCCGGCTGCGCGACCACATCGTCGAAGGCAACATCCCCGATGGCGGCCGAATTCCCGAACGCCAGCTTTGCGAGATGCTCGGCATTTCTCGCACGCCGTTGCGCGAGGCCCTCAAGGTGCTGGCGGCCGAGGGATTGGTCGAGCTGTTGCCCAACCGCGGCGCCCGGGTCCGGCAATTGAGCGAACAGGATCTGGCCGAACTGTTCGACGTCATGGGCGGGCTCGAAGCGCTCGCCGGCCGGCTGGCCTGCGAAAACATCAGCGATGCCGAAATCGCCGAGATCGAGCGGCTGCATTATGAGATGTACGGTTTCTACCTGCACCGCGACATGCACGGTTATTTCCGCGTCAACCAGCTGATCCACCAGAAGATCGTCGAGGCCTCGCACAACGCGACGCTGCGCGGCAGCTACGCCAGCTTCGCCGGGCGGATCCGCCGGGTGCGCTACTCCGCGAATTTCGCGCGCAAGCGCGAGCGCTGGGGTGAGGCGATGCGCGAACACGAAACCATCCTGGAGGCGCTGCGCCGCCGCGCCGGGAGCGAACTCAGCGACATCCTGTTTGTCCATCTGCGCAACAAGCGGACCGCGGCCGTCGAGTATTTGCGGGTCGCCGGGCCGGCCGCAGCCGAGCCGGCTTGACGCAGAATTTGAATTCAAAATAACAACCAGTTCGATTGATTCTCCCGTCCGGACAAGTTCGAGCGCGCAGGGTTAGCCGATGGCGGCAGGGGGATGGGATATCCGGCATGGTCTCAATGACGCTTCAGGAACGGCTGGCGCGCGACACCACGGGCGACGTTTTCTTCGACCTGTTCAACCGCGGCCGCTACGCCACCGACGCGTCGTTCTACCAGATCATGCCTGAAGGCGTGGTGGTGCCGCGCAGCGTCGAGGAGGCGCTGCGGGCGCTTTCGATCTGCCGCGACGCCGGCCGGATCGTCACGCCGCGCGGCGGCGGCACCTCGCAATGCGGCCAGACTGTCAATGACGGCATCGTCATCGACTTCTCCAAACACCTCAACCGCATCGTCTCGCTTGACCTCGAAAACCGCAGCTGCGTGGTCGAGCCGGGGATCGTGCTCGACGATCTCAACCGCCAGCTCAAAAAACACGGGTTGTGGTTTCCGGTCGATGTCTCCACCGCCTCCCGCGCCACCATCGGCGGAATGGCCGGCAACAATTCCTGCGGCGGGCGCTCGCTGCGCTACGGCACCATGCGCGACAATACGTTGTCGATGGATGCGGCGTTGGCCGACGGCACCTTGCTGCATTTCGGCGAGGTCGCGCGCGACCTCGCGCGAACAGATTCAACCGCTGCCGGACTTGATCTGTTTCGCGACATGCTCGATCTGGGCGCACGCGAGGCCGCCGAGATCTCGGATAAATTTCCAAAGGTGCAGCGCCGCGTCGGCGGCTACAATCTCGACGCGCTGGTGCCGCGCAATGCGCCGAACAACCTGGCGCATCTGCTGGTGGGCTCGGAGGGCACGCTCGCCTTTACCACCGGGGTCGAGCTGAAGCTGTGGCCGGTGATCCGCAACAAGGTGCTGGGCGTCTGCCACTTCGGCAGCTTCTACGAGGCGATGGACGCGGCCCAGCATCTTGTAAAACTTCGCCCGATTGCCGTCGAACTGGTCGACCGCACCATGCTGTCGCTCGGCCGCGAGATCGCGATGTTCCAACCTATCATCAACACCGCCGTGCGCGGCGATCCGGATGCCGTGCTGATTGTCGAATTCGCCGAAGAGGACCAGGCCGAGAACCTGCGGCGGCTGAAGGCGCTCGGCGAGCTGATGGCGGACCTCGGCTTTGGCTGGAATAACCCGACGCGCAAATGGGGCGGCGTGGTCGAGATCACCGAGCCCGCCCTGCAGACCGCGATCGCCGAATTTCGCGCCGCCGGCCTCAACGTCATGATGTCGATGAAGCAGGCCGGCAAGCCGGTCTCGTTCGTCGAGGATTGCGCGGTGCCGCTGCCGCATCTGGCCGACTACACCGAGCGCCTCAACGCCATCTTCGCCAGACACGGCACCAGCGGCACCATGTATGCGCACGCCTCGGAAGGCTGCCTGCATGTGCGCCCGGTGCTGAACCTGAAGCTCGAAAAGGACGTTAACGCGATGCGCGCGATCGCCGAGGAAACCTTCGCGATGGTGCGGGAGTACAAGGGCTCGCACTCCGGCGAACACGGCGACGGGCTGGTGAGATCGGAATTTCACGAGACCATGTTCGGCAGCCGCATCATCGCCGATTTCAGGGAGGTCAAGCACCGCTTCGATCCGGACAATTTGCTTAACCCGGGCAAGATCGTCGATGCGCCCAAAATGGACGACCGTTCGCTGTTTCGCTATCCGCCGGATTACCGCGTCGGCGAATTGAAGACCGCACTCGACTGGTCCGCCTGGCCCGGCGCCGGCGGCGGTTTTCAGGGCGCGGTCGAGATGTGCAACAACAACGGCGCCTGCCGCAAACTCGAGGGCGGCGTGATGTGTCCGTCCTATCGCGCCACCTGCGACGAAAAGGACGTAACGCGCGGTCGCGCCAATACGCTGCGACTGGCAATTTCCGGCCAGTTGGGACCGGACGCGCTGACCTCGGATGAAATGATGGAGACGCTGAAACTCTGCGTCTCCTGCAAGGCCTGCCGCCACGAATGCCCCACCGGCGTCGACATGGCCAAGATGAAGATCGAGGTTCTGGCGGCGCGGGTAGCGAAGCGCGGGCTGTCGCTGCGCGACCGGCTGGTGGGATATCTGCCTCGCTATGTCGACCTGGCGTCGCGCCTTGCACCGCTCGCCAACTTGCGCAACCGCAGCCCGTTGCTGCGAAGGCTGTTTGAAAGATTCGCTGGCATCAGCGCGCAACGCACTCTGCCGGAATGGCGTCACGACGTGTTTGGGTCCGACGTAGAGGCCATTGGCCCGGTCGATGGCTGCGAAGTCGTGCTGTTCGCCGACACGTTCAATCGCGCCTGGGAGCGCGAAAACCTCGACGCGGCGCTGCGCGTGCTGGTCGCTGGTGGCTACCGCGTGCACCTTCCAAAGCCCGCGGACCGCGGCAGGCCGTTGTGCTGCGGGCGGACGTTTCTCTCGGCTGGCCTGGTCGATCACGCCCGCGCCGAACTCGACCGGCTGGTCGCGACCTACGCGCCATTCGCGTCCCGCGGCGTGCCGATCGTCGGCCTCGAACCAAGCTGTCTTTTGACGCTGCGTGACGAGCTGCTCTCGCTGCGTTCCGACGACGCCGCAAAGAGCGTCAGCGAGCATGCGCTGCTGTTCGAGGAGTTTCTGGTGCGTGAGGCCGAAACCGGCCGCCTGCAACTGCCGCTCGGGCCGGTCGGCCGGAAGGCGTTAGTGCACGGCCATTGCCATCAGAAATCGTTCGGCGCGTTCGCATCGGTGGCGCAGGCGCTGCGGCTCGTTCCCGATCTGAAGGTCGAAACCATCGAGTCGAGCTGTTGCGGCATGGCCGGCGCCTTCGGCTACGGCGCCGATACCTATCAGGCTTCACTGGCCATGGCCGAACTGTCGCTGCTGCCGGCGGTGCGGCGCGCCGACGCCGCAACGCTTGTTGTCGCCGACGGCACCTCCTGCCGGCACCAGATCAAGGACGGCACCGAACGCAGCGCCCTCCATGTCGCCCGCGTGCTGGCGATGAGCCTCGACAGCGCCCGATCCACCGCTTATTCCTCACCCCTCGCAAAGGAACCGATCCATGGCTGAACTCACTCTCGACGTCGCACGCAAGATTCTCGATGCCGCGCTTGCCAAGGGCGTCGAGAAAAAACTGAAGCCCCTCGTCATCACCGTGCTCGATGCCCGCGGCTGCGTCAAAGCCTGCGCGGCGCAGGACGGCACCAGCCTGATGCGCGCCGAGATCGCCCACGGCAAGGCCTACGGCGCGCTCGCGATGGGCATGGGGTCGCGGGCGCTGTTCCAGCGCGCGCAGGAACAGGCCTACTTCGTCAGCGCCATGAACACGCTGGCCCAAGGCGCGCTGGTGCCGGTGCCGGGCGGCGTGCTGATCCTGGACGGCGGCGCCCTGCTCGGCGCGGTCGGCGTCAGCGGCGACACCTCCGACAATGACGAGATCTGCGCGATCGCCGGCATCGAGGCCGCGGGGCTGAAGGCCAATCCGGGGTAGGTTTCATTTCGCCTCCTCAGCAAGTAGCGATAGTGCCATGCGCTCCAAGGTAGAGAGACTCTCACCCAATCGGATTCCGGCACAGCACAGCGATGGAAAGTTGGTACTATCTGCTTGAGCTATTGCAGGAATCCTGATCTAATTTGCAAATGAGGGCCGCGTTCTGTCGGGCGTCTTCGATTTTTGGGGTTAAAGCGTGAGTGAGGATACGACCCGCAGGGACGTCGTAAAGAAGGTTGCGGTTGTCGTTGGTGGCGTAGCCACTCTGATCGAATTGCCGGCACGGTGGACAAAGCCCGTGGTGGAATCGATCATCGCGCCGGCTCACGCAGCGCTCTCCGGAACCACGACAACTACGACCACGGGTGCGCCGACGACAACGACGACTACCGCTGCGCCGACGACGACCACAACTACAACGACGACGACCACCACCACGACATCGCGACCGCTCTGATGACGGCGCCGGCTGTCCGGCTTCGATAGCGAGCGGCGGCGCCGACCATTCCCTGTACCGGCAGCGCCAGAGTCCCACCGTGAAAACCATCATTGTTTCGCTGCAGGGTCAGTCGGTTGAGCTGCGATTGCCGGTGGACTGGGAGCGGGACGCCCAATTGCTGTTCGGTGACTGTGTCGGGGCGACCGGCGAGGCCTGCGCGCTGTTGACTCTGGCGGCCGAGGACAGCGGTCGCTATGCGATCCGCGAGGGTCGCAGGCCGGATGCACTGATCGGCGGCCTGAGCCGACCCGAGGCGCTGATCCAAATATCGGAAATCGTCGCCAGCCGCCTCGCGGCACACATGATCGCCGGGGTGGCGCTGCATGCCGGCGCCGTGGGATGGAACGGCCGCTCGATCCTGATTCCCGGACCATCAGGCGCGGGCAAATCGTCCCTCACCGCCTGGTTTGTCGACAGGGGCTTTGGCTTTCTGACCGACGAGCTCGCTGTCCTGACCGCGGATGGCGCTGTCGCGGGCCTTGCGCGCGCGCTGATGCTGAAGCGCGACGCCGATGCGATCATCTCCGCGCTTCCGCGGCTTGCTGGCGCGGCAACCCAGAGGGCCGACGAAATCCTCATTTTGAGGCCCGAGCAGGCGGCCAATCCAGCCCAGTCCGAGCTGTCCTCTTGCGGGTTGATTGTGTTTCCTTCGTTCACGCCCGGCGCCGATCTGGCGATACGGGCGCTGACGTCCGCCAAAACCTGTATCAGGCTGATGGGTTGCAACGTCAATTCGCGCAACCTTCCGGACGGCGGGTTTACAATTATCAGCGGCCTCGCGCGACGGGTGGCGGCGGTCGAGCTTGTCTACGGAGCGTTGGACCAACTGGACCAGATCGCCGACAGGTTCGCCAGGCTGATGCTCGAGGGTGGCATCGATGGCAGTGGCGGCCGACGGTTTATGTCGGCCTTCGCAGTTCCGCCGTCCCCGCCGCCGACGTTCGCGCCGGTGGTCCGTTATGAAATTCCGGCGGCGACGCCGCGCCGCAAGTCGGCAAGACTGACGATCGGGATGGCGACTTACGACGATTATGACGGCGTTTACTTCACCCTGCAGGCCCTGAGGATCTATCACCCGGAGATCATCGACGAGACGGAGTTCGTCGTCATTGACAACCATCCCGACGGGGCATGCGCAGAGCCGCTCAAGGCGCTGGAAAACCATATTCCCAATTATCGCTATATCCCGGAGTCAAAACGCTCCGGCACTTGCGTAAAGAGCCGGGTTTTCGATGAAGCCGCCGGAGAGTTTGTGCTGTGCATGGATTCGCATGTCTTCGTGCTGCCCGGGGCCGTGAAGAAACTACTGGAATATTTTGCACTTCACCCGTCCACCTCGGATCTGCTGCAGGGGCCGCTGCTGTACGATGATCTCGCCGGCCTCGCGACGCATTTCCGGCCGGAATGGCGCGGCGGGATGTACGGAGTTTGGGACAACAACGCTCTGGCGGATGATCCGGGCGCCGCGCCGTTCGAAATCCCGATGCAGGGCATGGGACTGTTTGCATGCCGCCGCGCCGCCTGGCATGGCTTCAACGATGCGTTCCGCGGCTTCGGCGGCGAAGAAGGCTATATCCACGAGAAATTCCGGCGAGCGGGCGGCCGCACCTTGTGCCTGCCATTCCTGCGCTGGGTACATCGCTTCAACCGGCCGATGGGCGTTCCCTATCGCAACACGTTTGAAGACCGAATCTGGAACTATCTGGTCGGCTTTCGCGAACTCGGTTTACCAACGGACGAGATGCAAGCGCACTTTTGCGAACTGATCGGCGAACCCAGGGGAAGCGAGATCATCGAACGACTGCAACAGGAACTTTTAACGCTCGGACTTTGAAATCACCTGCGATCCGGCGGACCCGTCGATCGAGTCGGGCTGCAGTTCCCCGGATTGATCTGTCATCCGCAGCGCGCCTTCCCGAACAAGATTATCGATGGCATCATCGACGTCGGCTGCGACGGCGTCGCCGGCTTCCGGATAGGCGTCCGCCAAAAGCCTTGCGATCTCGCGCACCGTGCGGAGGCCGTCGCACAGCTTCCATATCGAGGCCGCGCTTTCGTTGAGATAGATCAGCTTCTTCAGGGAGTGACGGTAGAGCAGTGTTTCTCCGTCGAGTTCTTCAAGCTGAAATCCCTTGCGCGGGATTGGAATGGCATCGGAATCTGACATTGCGGACCCAAAGGGAACAACGGGTGTTGCCCTGATAGCAAGCCTGGACGATTGTTTGAAGCAGCTTCGCGCGAGTGTTCAAGGCAGACGGGAACCGCCCTGCCGGATCAACCATCGAAAAGCCTGGCGGCGCCAGCCATGGCGGACGCGGCGACCATCCATGGTGGACATAATGGCGGTTCGGTCGAGCAGCAGGCCCGCAATGTCCCGGTATCGCACCGGCCCAAGCGCGTGGGCTATCTCGCGGCAACGCGGTTCGTCGAAAACGCGGCCAGCGAGCAGGAGACCGGCCGCGGCAACGAACCGTGCGTTTGCGGCCCTGACCATATCTTCGAAACGGCGCTGTTCGGCGCCATCCTTCAAGGCGCGGCCGGCCTGGCAGATGTCGACGACTTGCTGCAGCCGCTCGTATTGGTGTCCGCCGCCATGGACGAGGGCAACGAGCAGCAAAGCTTCGGTCGCCTCCGGCGCCGCGGCGATCGCCTGGTACGGCAACGATATCACCTCGTGAAGGCTGTCGGCGTGAATCAGGTCGGTTTGCACTTCGACCATCACGCTGGCGTTGTCGCGATGCAGCCATTTGCACTCCCGCCGGTGGGTTTCAGCCAGTTGAAATCCATGGTCCGCGAGCACCGCATCGATCCGCGGCAGGGCTTCCGGTGCGGCCAGTATGTCGATGTCGGTGAAGCAGCGCAGCGACGGCGCCGGATAAAGCGAGTGGGCAAATACCGGTCCCTTGACGACCGCGGCCGAAACGCCGCGCAGGTCAGCCATCAAGACGTCGGCCTCGTGCCTGAGCAGCAAGGAGAACGCCGTATTGGCACGGTTGCGATCGCGCGCCGCGTGGTAGCCGGCGCCGAATGCGCCGTCGTTCTTAAACGCCGGAAAGTTTTGCAGGAGAGCACCGAGCACGCCATGCGCCTCTGCCCGCTCGATCAGGTCACCGATACGCGCCAGTGGAAGGGGCCGGCGCGGTGACGCCGTCCGGGGACCGAGCGGGTCGGCGAAATGAATGATCCAGTCGTCAACCGGAGACATCAAGGCCGGGACCCGGCGGCGACGGTGTTGCGTGATCTGCACAATGTGGCGGCCGTTCAGGTTCCCGGCCATACCGGCTTGCGCTTTTCGCCGAACGCCTTGAGGCCCTCTTTGGCGTCCTCGGTCATTGCCAGCAGCGCGATCTGGCTTTCGGTGTAGGCGATGCTTTGATCGAACGACATCGCGGCGATCGCGCGCATGGCGTATTTGCCACGGCGGATCGCGGTGGGCGATTTGTCGACGATGCGGCCGATCAGCCACTCGACCCTGGCGTCGAGTTCGGCCGACGGCACAACATAGTTGAGCAATCCGGCGGCCTGCGCGGTTTTGGCGTCGAACGGCTCGCCGGTCAGCGCCCACTCGTTGACCAGGCGCCGCGGCGCGATCGATTGCAGCAGGCTCATTACCTGCATCGGGAACACGCCGACCTTGACCTCGGGCAGTCCGAACATCGCGTGGTCGGCGGCGACCGCCATGTCGGTCATGCAAAGAAGTCCCATGCCGCCGGCCATGCAGACGCCGCCGACGCGGGCAATCCCAGGTTTGGTGGCATTCTGCGACAGCCGCAACAGGTCGGCGTAGTCGACATTCGGCCTGGCAAAATCCATCGCGAAGGCCGCGCCGGTAGCTTGCAGATCGGCGCCGGCGCAAAACGCCTTGTCGCCCGCCCCCGTCAGCACAATGACGCGCACCTCCGCATCGTCATGGGCGTCGCGGTAGCCTTTGGCGATGCCGGCCACGACCTCGCCGTTGATGGCGTTGCGTTTCTCGGGCCGGTTGATCGTGATCCAGAACGCCTGGCCGCGCTTTTGAAGTATTACGCTTTCAGTCATGGCTCCGCCCGCTCAAGCCTGGAATTCAATGAGCAATCTTACTTCACCCGCCGTCCCTTGAAAAATCCGGCATTGGTCGTGTTCTGCTTGATGTTGGCGGTATCGCCCTGCTCCGCTGAATTGCTGATTTCGTCGTGCCCCTTCGAGGTGTCCTTGTTACCCTCGCTGTGGTCGCCAGTGCCCTTGGGGCTGCGGTTGCCGGGCGGGATCGGCGGCATTTCATTGTGGCGCGACATCTTGTTCTCCCGGGGGTGCGAGGTTTGTTGTCCGTTGAGCTAAGGAGGCCGGCGCGATTTGGTTCCAAAAGGCCGCTCAGGCCTTTTTCGCCCAGACCTTGTTGTCGTGGAAGGCCGCACCGCCATACGGTGCTACGGCCTCGGCGCCAGTGAGCATGTTGATGCCGCGGCCGCCGATATGGGCCTTGTTCGGGTGCACCGATTCCGCGATCAGCACGCCGCGGCGCAAGCCATCGAACAGTTTTGCGGTCAGCGTCGTCTCGCCCCTGACATTGCCGAGGGTCACCGCATCGCCGTCGGCGATCCCGAGCGGAGCGGCATCGGCCGGATGCATCATCACGGTCGGCACGCCTTCGCGCGCCTTGGACGACGGGGTTTCATTGAAGCTGGTATTGAGGAAGCTGCGCGACGGGCTGGTCGCGAGCCGGAACGGATGTTCTTCATCCGCCTCCTCGATGATGGTCCAGTGATCGGGCAGCGACGGAATCTGGTTCCACGCCCCCATCAGCCCGGCATTTCCCATGGGAACGCAGGACCAGTCCGCCTTGAAGTGGAATTTGCCATCCGCATGCGCAAAGCCATCGAGATAATGCGAGGTACGGAAGTCCGGCTGGATGTCGCGCCACAGGTCGGCCTCCAGCGTCTCGATGTCGCCGTGACCGCTCTTCTTCAGCGTAGCGTCGATCAATTGGCGCGGCGTCATCTCGAAGCCGGGATGCACCGCGTGGAGGCGGCGGGCAATGGCCTGCAGCACCTCGTGGTTGGAACGGCATTCGCCCGGCGGCTCGATCAGCTTGGCGCCGACCGAAATGTGCTGATGGCCACCGCCGTAATAGAGATCGTCGTGCTCCATGAACATGGTCGCCGGCAAAACGATGTCGGCCATCTCGGCGGTTTCGGTCATGAACTGCTCATGCACCACCATGAACAGGTCTTCGCGCGCAAAACCCTGGCGTACCAGTTTCTGCTCCGGCGCCACCGTCATCGGATTGGTGTTCTGGATCAGCATCGCCTTGACCGGCGGGCCGCCCCTCAGCGCCTCGGCGTCGCCGGTCAGGATGCGGCCGATCTGCGATTGATCGAGCTGCCGCGTCGCCGGATCGATCGCATCGTGGCCCTCGATGATGGATTCGTTGAATTTCCAGATCGAAAAATTGTTGAAGAACGCGCCGCCGCCTTCATGTTGCCAGGCGCCGGTCACGGCCGGGATGCACAAGGCCGCGTGCATCTGCGCGGCGCCATTGCGGCTGCGGGCAAAGCCGTAGCCGAGCCGGAAGAAGGCGCGTTTGGTCTGCCCGACCGCACGCGCAAAGGCCTCGATCTCTTGCACCGGCACGCCGCAAATCGACGACGCCCATTCCGGCGTGCGGGTCGCCAGATGCGCCTCGAGCTCTCCGGGGCAATCGGTGTATCGTTCCAGATAGTCGCGATCGGCATAGCCCTCGCGGAACAGCACGTGCATGACCCCGCAGGCAAACGCGCCGTCGGTGCCCGGCCGCAGGATGATCTTGATGTCCGCCTGTTTCATGGTGTCGTTGTTGTAGACATCGACCGCCGCGATCTTCGCGCCGCGCTCCTTGCGGGCGCGCATCGCGTGCGTCATGACGTTGACCTGGGTGTTCACGGGATTGGTGCCCCAGATCACGACCAGGTCGGAAACACCCATCTCGCGCGGATCGACGCCCGCGATCTTGCCGGTGCCGGCGACAAAGCCGACGCGGGCGATGTTGGCGCAGATCGTGGAGTAGAAGCGGGAATATTTCTTGACATGCGCCAGCCGGTTGATGCCGTCGCGCATCACCAGCCCCATGGTGCCGGCATAGTAATAGGGCCAGACCGACTGGGCGCCGAACTCGCGCTCGGCCGCATCGAACCGCGCCGCGATCTCGTCCAGCGCCTCGTCCCAGGAGATCCGCGCAAACTGGCCGGAGCCCTTCGGCCCGGTCCGGCGCATCGGGTAGAGCAACCGATCCGGGTGATGGATACGCTCGGCATAGCGGGCGACCTTGGCGCAGACCACGCCCGCGGTATAGGTCTGCAGCTTGGAGCCGCGGACCCGGCCGATGGTGGAGTTGTCGATCACCTCGATGTCCAGCGCGCAGGCCGACGGGCAGTCGTGCGGACAGGTGGAATGCCGGATGTCGATCCTGGTCTGCTGGTTCATGGGCCTATGGTTAACATCAAAAAACCCGCTCGCCGAGCGCATTTAACCGGCAATCCCGCCGCGAAAACGCCGGAGGCGCATGCATTAGGCGCCGAGATAGGCCCCGCCATTGGCGTGGATCGCCTGGCCGTTGATGTAGCGTGCCGCCGGGCTGCACAGGAACCGCACCATGGCGGCGACATCCTCCGGCTTGCCGCGCTGGCCCGTGATGGTCTGATGGGTGAGATGATGGGCCGGTTCGGGCTTGTCCTTGGGGCGCGGAGTGCCGATCAGCCCGGGAACCACGCAATTCACGGTGATGCCATCGTCGGATAGATCGTGCGCGAGCGCGCGGGTGAAGCCGACCAGTCCCGCCTTCGCCGTGACCACATGGGCGCGGTCCTTCGCCCCCGTATGCGCGCTCAGGCCGCCGATGTTGACGATGGTGCCCGCCCCGCTCTCGCGCAACGCGGGAAGGCAGGCTTTGACGCTGTGAAACGCGCCGTCGAGGGTGACATCCATGATTTCGCGCCACTCGGCGTAATCCATCTCGGCGAAGGGTTTTTCCCGTCGCAGCGCCGCATTGTTGACGAGGATATCGATGCGGCCGAAATGCTTCAACGCGGCCTCCGCCATCGCCTGCACGTCGGCCGCAATGGCGACGTTGCCGATATGAACCAGCGCCTTGCCGCCCGAAGCCTCGATCTCGTGCGCCACGGCCTCAGCCTCAGTGCGGTTGCTGCGGGCGTTGACCAATACGGACGCGCCGGCTTCCGCCAGCGCCAGGGCGATCGCGCGGCCGATATTGCGCCCCGCCCCGGTGACAACAGCAACCTTGCCGGTGAGTTCGTGGGTAGCGGTCATGAGGTGCTATCCGCGCAGGGATGAAAGATCGATGCGGCCACTATACATTCCCGCCATCAATTTCAACGCCCCCTCGCTCTGTGCCCTGTTCCAGCCGCCATGCTCGGCGTTGAGCATGAATTTATCGATCACGTCCTGCCGCGTTAGCGGCTCCTGTGCGCCGCCGCGCATGTGGGGCTGCCGCTCCTCGACCACGCTGCCGTCCTTCAGGGTGGCCCTGAGATGGCCGGTGTAGTTGCTGGGGTAAGGATTTTGGGGGTCGATCGCGAATTTCACCTTGGCGGCCAGCGCCAGCACCCGGGGATCGCGAATCGCCATCTCGGTGAAAGCGCCGAGCCCAACCCCGCCATGGACGAATCCGGTCGCCAATAGATACGGCGTGGCAAATTTCGCGGCGTAGCCGTTGCGCGGACGTTGCTTGTCGGCCAACGGCTCCCACAGCCGGTGCACGGTGCCCTCGGCGACCTCGCAGACAACAGCCTCGATGTCGTCAGCCTTGATACCGCGCGCGGCCAGGCGCCTGGCGCAATCGATGTAGGGCTGCGCCATGGTCCCGCAGGGATAAGGCTTGAACGCCAGTGTATCCGTCACCCAGCGGGAGCCGAAATCGGCGGTCAGTGCGTCATAGTCACCCTCGGTCGTATGCGCAAAACCGTGGAACAGCCCGTGCACGCCCTCGAATACCGTGCGCGGGCCGACAAAGCCGGCTTGCGCCAGCAGCGCCGCCCGGATTCCGGATTGCGCCGCCCAGCCGGCATGCATCCGCTTGGTCCAGGCACCTTCGGCGAGATATTCGATGATGCCGCCGGCCATGCTGCCGGCGATCCCGAGCGCGTCGACGATCTGCTTCGCATTGAGGCCGAGCGCGGCGCCGACGCCGGCCGCGGCCCCCATCGCGCCGAAAATCGCGGTCGGGTGAAAGCCGGCCTTGTGGACGGCTTTGGGTACCACCAGGCTCAACCGGCAAAGAACCTCAGTGCCGACGGCGATCCCGGTCAAGGCCATGCCGCCATCGGGATTGTGCCGCTCGCACGCGGCCAGAACCGCCGGCACGATCACTGCACCGGCATGCACCGGACCGCCCTCGAAGGTGTCATCAAAATCCTCGCCATGCGCCGCGGTGCCGTTGACGAACGCGGCGCCTGCGGCGGTGAGCGTGCGCGCGTGGCCTATCGCCGTGCATGGGCCGTCATCATCGGAGCCGGCAAGCGCGCTGGCGACGTAATCCTCGTTGCGCGCGGTGACGCACAGACCGACGACGTCGATCAGCAGATCCTCGCATTTGCGTGTCGTTGCGGCCGGGAGTGCGCCCGTCGTCACGATCTTGTGCGCTAGCGTTTCCGCGACGGAGGTTTTCGGCAGCTCGGTGGTCATGATCGCCCCAGCGGATCAAACGTGGAAGATTTTGGTGTAGCGCGACTTGATCGAATCGCCCTCTTTTTCCACCGCCGCGGCGTCGTCCTTCATGGTCTTGATGTCCTTGAACGGCTTGCGGCCCGGTTTCTCCTGGGTCTGCGGATGCACCGAGCGCAGGCCGCCTACGTCGATGATCAGCTGCTGGGCCTCGCGGCTGAAACAGAACGACTGAAACAGCTTTGCCGCATTCGGATGGGGCGAGCCCTTGAAAATCCCGTTGGGGCCGATGATCAGGGGCGAACCTTCGCTGGCATAGACAGGTTCGACCGGGCGTCCGGCCTCTTTCATCTGGAAAATATTGTACTCGTTGCCGTCGGCCATCACCGCCCGTTCGCCGAGATCGAGCTTCTTCGGCGGATCGGCCGAGGACTGCACCTGCATGATGTTCTGTTTCGCCAGTTGCTCGAACCAGCTCCAGCCGAGATCGCGCTGCATCTGGTAGGTCGCGGTCATGATGGTGCCGCTGTAGCCGGGATGTGCCTTGACGATCTTGCCCTTCCATTTGGGATCGAGCAGATCGGCAAAGCTCTTCGGCGCATCCTCAGGTTTCACCAGGTTGGTGTTGTAGGCGATGATGCTGAGCCAGACCCGCCAGCTCGCAAACTGGCCGTCGGCATCCCGGTGCTCCGGCGGATAGAATTTTGCCACATCCTCCGGCACGTAGGGCGCCAGAATGCCGTCGCGTTTCCAGACGATGAAATGCGCGGCGTCGGACGAATTCACGACGTCGACCGCATGGATGTTGCTGGAATATTCCTGGCCGATGCGCTGGAACACGCGCTCCGCGCCGGTGCGCTCGACATGCACGGCGATCCCGGAATATTTCGCCTCGAACGCCTTCGCGAGCTTTTCGGCGACCGGCAGATCGGTCGAGGTGTAGTAGCTGACCTGGCCTTCCTTCCGCGCCGCCTCGATCAGTTCAGGGGTGACCGGCTCGGACGGCGGCGCATCCGCCAGAACGCGGGTGGAGAGCGCAGCCCCCGCAAGCAACGCGCCTGATCCCCTGAGCATGCCGCGGCGCGATATTTCCGGATTCTTCATCGACCCTCTGTCCGCTTGTTCCAGCGTAACCGGTACACCCGAAGTTATCTCTTATTCCTACAGCACGTCCTTAGTCTTTCGTCGACACCCCGTTGCCATTGCAGCTAGAGTTGATAACCAGAGTCCGCCGACAACCGGTCCGGCGCACCAAACAATGACCCCGGGGATTCGAGAGATGGAATTGAAGGGCTCAAGGCTTGCCCTGGCTCTGGCGGCCACTCTCATGATGACGCCTTGTTTGGCACAGGATTATCCGTCCAAGCCGATCAGGATCATCGTTCCCTTCGGCGCCGGCGGCCCCGCCGACGTGACCGCGCGCCTGCTCGGCAACATCCTGCAGGAGAATTTCGGCCAGCCGGTCGTGATCGAAAATCGTACCGGCGCCGGCGGCGTGATCGGCACGGTTGAGGCCGCCAAATCTCCGCCGGACGGCTACACGCTGTTGATGATGTCGAACACCCAGACCGCGAATGAATCGCTGATGCCGCAGCGCAAATACGAGTTGATGCGCGACCTCGCCCCGATCGCGCCGGTCAACTATTCAGATCTGGTGATCGTCGTGCACCCCTCGGTGCCGGCAAAGACGCTTCAGGAATTCATCGCGCTCGCGAAATCGCAGCCGGGCCAATTGAACTATGCGTCATCGGGCCAGGGCACGCCCTATCACATGGCCGGCGAACTGTTCAAATCCATGGCGGGCATCGATGTCGTGCACGTTCCCTACCGCAACAGCGGCGAGGCGCGCAGCGGCGTGATCGGCGGGCAGGTGCAGATGATGATCGACGCGGTGACGACGATGGCTCCCAATGTCGGCGCCGGCCAGGTCCGCGCGCTTGCCACCACCGGCAAGACCCGCTCCAGCGTGCTGCCGGACGTGCCGACCGCCGACGAGGCCGGTGTGCCCGGATATGAGGCGACGATCTGGCTCGGATTGATGGCGCCCACTGGCACGCCGAAGCCCGTGATCGACAAGTTGAATGCCGCCGTGAACGCCGCAATCAAGCGCCCCGATATCGTCAAGCTCTGGAAGGACCAGGGCGCGGTTCCCTTGTCGATGACGCCGGAACAGTTCGACAAATATCTACGCGGCGATATTGTGAAATGGGCCGAGGTCGTCAAGCGATTCCCGGAAAAGCCGCAGTAACGCCAAGCCGTAGATCAAGGTCACGTGCGACGATGCCGATTGTTCAGTTTCGCCTCAATGGCGTCGAGACCAAGGTCGATGCCGATCCCGATTCATCGCTGCTGGCGATCCTGCGCGGACTGCTCGGCATAACCGGGCCGCATTTCGGCTGCGGCGCCAATGAATGCGGCGCCTGCAACGTCATCGTCGGCGACCATGCGGTGGCGGCCTGCGATACGCCATTGTGGTCGGTGGCCGGCAAGGACATCACGACCGTCGAAGGGCTGGGCAGCCCGGAAAAGCCGCATCCGCTGCAGCGCGCCTTCATTTCCGAGCAGGCGATGCAGTGCGGCTATTGCGTCTCCGGCATCCTGATCAGTGCGGCGGCGCTGTTGATGCAGAACCCGAACCCTTCCAGCACGGATGTGAAGGCCGCGCTCGACCGCAATCTGTGCCGCTGCGGGTCGCAAAACCGGATGGTGCGGGCGGTGCTGCGCGCCGCATCGGAAATGGCGGCATCATGAGCGAACCCTCGCCGCCGAAACTGCCGGTCAGCCTGGCGGCAAACCCGATGCTGTCGTCCTGGATCCAGTTCTCATCCGAGGGACACGTGACGCTCTCGCCGGGAAAGGTCGAGATCGGGCAAGGCATCGTCACCGCGCTGGCCCAGATCGCCGCCGACGAACTCGATGTCGATATCGGCCGTGTGCAGATGGTGCGGGCGTCGACCGCAGGCAGCCCCAATGAGGGCGTCACCTCGGGCAGTCTTTCGATCCAGCAGTCGGGACGCGCCATCCGCCACGCCTGTGCCGAAATCCGCCAGATTTTTCTGGCCGCTGCATCCGATCGCCTCGGCGTCGGAATCGACGCGCTCGATATCAGCGACGGCACCATCTCCGGGCCCGGCAATATCAGGACCAGCTACTGGGAACTCGCCGACGAGATCGGGCTGGACCGCGCGGCGACGCCGCACGCCGTGCCCAAACCATCGACGCGACGCGCGCTGGCCGGACATTCCGTGCAGCGGCTCGACATTCCCGACAAGGTGTTCGCGCATCCGCGCTTCATCCACGACCAGGCGCTGCCGGGGATGCTGCATGGCCGGGTGCTGCGGTCCGAACTGTCGGCCGCAACATTGGTCGATTTGAACGAGCAAGGCGCCGGCGCCGTGGCCGGCCTGGTCGCCATCATGCGCGACGGCAATTTCGCGGGCGTGGTCAGCGAAACCGAAGATGCCGCCGAAGCGGCGCTGAAGGCGTTGCGCAAGGGCGCGACATGGTCACCGGGCGAAACGCTGCCCGATGAAAACAGGCTGGCGGAGTGGCTGAAGGCCCAGCCGGCGGAGTCGAGCATCATTTCCAGCAAGACCGCTCCGCATCCGGTTGAAAGCAAACGCACGCTCCGGCGGCAATATACCCGCCCCTATATCGCGCATGCCTCGATCGCGCCGTCCTGCGCGATGGCTCAGTGGAGCAGCGATTGCGTCCGGGTCTGGACCCACAGCCAGGGGGTCTACCTGTTGCGCGCCGATCTCGCGCTGGTGCTCAACTTGCCGGTCGAGAACATCACGGTCGAGCACATGGAAGGCGCCGGCTGTTACGGCCACAACGCCGCCGACGACGTCGCACTTGATGCTGTGTTGCTGGCGAAAGCAGCCGGCGGCCGGCCGGTCCGGGTGCAATGGTCGCGCTCCGACGAGATGTCGCATGCGCCGTTCGGCGCGGCGATGGCGATCGAGATCGAGGCCGATCTCGACGCGCAGGGCGAGATCGTCGAATGGCGGCACAGCATCTGGGGCAACGGTCACGTCGCCCGGCCGGGGCGCGCGGCACTGCCCGCCCTGCTGGCAGGCACCGAACTGGCCAACCCGTTTCCGCGCACCATCGCGACCAATCCGCCGCAGGCCACCGGAGGCGGCGGCGATCGCAACTCGGTGCCGCTGTACGATTTTCCAGCGTGGAAGATCGAATCCCATCGCCTGCTCACCATGCCGATCCGCACTTCCGCGCTGCGGACATTGGGCGCGCAGGGCAACGTGTTCGCGATCGAATCCTTTCTCGACGAACTGGCCGCCGAGCGCGGCGAGGATCCGGTCGCCTTCCGGTTGCGGCATCTGTCCGACCAACGGGCGAAAGACGTGATCCGCACGGCTGCAAAACGCGCGAACTGGAAACCGGACAAAAAAACCGGAATCGGCCACGGCCTCGGCTTCGCGCGCTACAAGAATACCGGCGCCTATTGTGCCGTGGTGGCGGAGATCGAGGGCGCCGAGGATATCAGCGTCAGGCGGCTGACGATCGCGGTCGATGTCGGTGAGGCCATCAATCCGGACGGCGTCATCAACCAGATCGAGGGCGGCGCGATCCAGGCCACCAGCTGGGTTCTCAGGGAACGCGTTCGCTTCGATCGCGAGCGTATCACCAGCAACAGCTGGACCGATTACCCGATCCTTCGCTTCAGCGAGGTGCCGGAAGTGGAGGTCGAACTGATCCAGCGCTCCGACATCGATCCCGTCGGCGCCGGCGAGGCCGCGCACGGCCCGGTCACGGCGGCCATTGCCAACGCCGTGTTCGATGCGTTGGGCGTGCGGGTCCGCGACCTCCCGGTCACGCGCGATGTCCTGATCGCAGCGATGGAATTGACGCCATGAATACGCTGAACATCCTCAGTGGCGGCGCGGCGCAGGGACTGGTGGCGACTCTCGCGCCGAGATTCAAAACGCTGACCGGTTTTGCCATTGAGGGAGGCTTCGGTGCGGTCGGCGCCATGGCCGAAAAATTGCGCGAGGGGACGCCGGCCGACATCATCGTGCTGACAGCAGCCATCATCGCCGACCTGGCGCGGGAGAATCTCGTCGTCCCCGCCTCGATATCGGACATCGGCCTGGTCGAGACCGCGCTTGCCGTTCGCGCCGGCGATCCCCTGGTCGCGGCCAACGATGCTGCAAGCCTGCGCGAGGCTTTGCTCGCCGCAGACGCCATCTTCGTTCCGGATATCAAGGCCTCTACCGCCGGAATTCACGTGGCAAAAGTCCTGCGGCAACTCGGCATTTTCGATGATGTCGCGGCCCGGCTCGAAATCTTCCCGAACGGCGCGACCGCGATGCGTCACCTCGCCGCGTCCGATGCCAAAAGACCGGTCGGCAGCACGCAGTCGACCGAGATCCTCAACACCTCAGGCGTGACGCTGTCGGGATCGCTGCCCCCGGGATGTGACCTCTCGACGATGTATACCGCTGCCGTGACCGCGCAGGCCGCCCATCCACACCAGGTTCAAATCCTGATCGATCTGCTGATCGGCGTCGATCAGCGCGAGCTGCGGGAGCGTGCGGGCTTTCTCAGCGCTCGAACGTAAGGCGCTCAGTGCGGTTCGGGAGCTTGAATCACGCCTATCTCGGTGTTCGCAACGCCGAATTGCAGGTCTGAGATGAGCCGGATAGCGGACATGCTGCAGTTATGTCAAAAGCGACGCGAATGACCCAACTGCGAGGGCCGCCCAGAAACAATGCCCTTGCTGGCGGCTTATGCTCTATCAAAATACTCGCTATAGCCGCTAAGATACCGCCTCCTAAAGCTTGGGTCGGAAATGAAGCGACGGGAGTTCCTCCTATTTGTCGGCGCTGCGGCGGGCTGGCCACTGACTGCGCGCGCAAAGCCCATTCCTCGGGTCGGATATATCGAAGGCAGCCGTAACACACCATGGATCAGCGATTTCCTTAGCGCTCTTGCCGACATGGGTTATGTCGACGGTAAGAACATCATTTTTCTTAAGCGGAAATTTGCCGCCCCAACAGCACAGGCGATGAAAGATGTAATCTCGGAGATTGAGCCTGATATCGACCTGCTGGTCGTTGGGGGCACAGTTGGTGGGGTAGCTGCCAAATCGGCTGCAGCTCACATTCCCGTGGTGTTCGTTTCAGTCGGTGCGCCAGTTGATATCGGGCTCGTGGAGTCCCTTGCCCATCCTGGCGGCAATATGACAGGCACGACGTTTGAGGCAACTTCGGAAACCTATGCGAAGCGATTACAAATCCTGAAGGAAATCGTGCCGGGCCTTTCGCGGGTGGCCGCGCTCGGAGCAATCGATGACCCGAATTTTCCGTTTGCAATGCGATCGCTCATTCAATCCGCCCCAAATCTCCATGTTTCGATCACGCCGATCGGGTTCGGCTCCGCCGAGGGTCTGGGCAGCGCGTTCAAGGAAATGAAAACCGCTCACAGCGAGGGGCTGATTGTCGTGTCAGGCTCTCTTACATACTCCAACAACACGGCGATTGCCGCTCTTGCATTGGCGCAAGGACTGCCCTCCTGTCATGGCTTCAAAGAAGCTGTAGCTGAAGGTGGACTGATAAGTCTTGGTCCTGACCTGGGTATGATGGCTCGCCAAAGCGCACGTCTAGTCGACAAAATCCTGAAGGGCGCGCGGGCTGGCGACTTACCGGTGGAACAACCCAACCGCTATGTGATAAGCGTCAACCTCAAGACAGCAAAGGCGCTTGGGCTTAGCCTTCCAGCATCGATCATCGCCGCGGCCGAAGAGGTCATCGAGTAACGATCCTGTTCGCTGCGGTGCATGAGTCTGCTTGTGGGGGTAAAACGGAAGTCGGATTTCCGGGCTGTTAGGATCGCTTTTGACCCAACTCGGACATGGCCATCTCAGCAGGTCTCGTTCGGGCGCGCGATCACGTTGATGCTCTCGCCGTCTCCAACCAATCGACGGAGCCCAGCCGTATCGGAGGGGAGTTGATGCCTCGTCCGCTCATGAAAAAAACGGTAACCGTTCGGAACAAAGAACAAGAGCAATTCTTCCAGTGACGAGCCACGCTCGTCGAGCACGTATGGCGATAGCTCCATCACGAAAATCGGGCGGTTATCACGCAAAAGCGCCGTAGCCCCGCGCAGTACCTCGCATTCAAATCCATCCACGTCCAATTTTACCAGTTGCACGGATGGCCCTCCAAGTTCGGCCAGAACTGCATCAATGGAGCGGGCGGGAGCCGCGTTCGTCGGCATCGCAAGACCCAAATGCTTTTCATGAAGGCCCTCGATTTCGTTGAGGGGCCAGCTCGAATAAATCGAGTCAGGTACGTCGCGCCCGTTTGTCGCGGCCAAGAAACAGTGAAACAGCGTCACTCGTTCGGAAAGGTCGGAATTGAGACTGAGGCTCTGCCGAAGTTTCTTGACCGCGTAGTCAGTTGGTTCGAAAGCAAAAACGCGACCGGCGGGACCGACAAGGCTCGCCAGAAGCAGGGTGTGAACGCCGATGTTGGCCCCAATATCAAGTACAACCGAAGCGGGTTTTACCAGCTCTTTGAGCACGGTCCTCGTCTCCCGCTCAAATATTCCGAGATAAGTCGCAAAATCGATGCCCTGAGAAAGATCGAGATCGTAGAGCACGCCATCGCGCCTGACGATGCATCGATCGGAATAGCCGGCCATCGCCCGAGCGACGTTGATTGCTTTGTAGGCAAGCCGCGCCATCGCGATCTTGTTGGCGGTCTTCATGATGGTTAGAGTCCGACTGGGTTCAGCTGGGGCCTGGACATTGGATTTCTACGCGAATTGGTTAAAGGATGGCATTCAATGACGCAAGCTGTTCCGATGCGTGAACCATCACAGCCCCTAATCAGATCGGGGCGACGAGACGCCATTGATCGGTTGACATCATCGTTTGATTGGAGCTTGGGGCTTGTTGCAATCGTGGCTCTTCTGGCGGCGTCATTCTTTCTGGCTGGCTACTTCGTCGTCTACTGGCGCAACGCGGACATGGATTTCATGGTTGTATACAGCGCGTTGCTGTTGAACGATGGCCGACCTGCGTTCTTCCCTCATCCGGCCTACTTCACCATTCTTAGCGTGAAATACTGGTTTCAGCTTCTGCATTATTTGAATCTGCTTGATGCTTCCTCACTTTCACGCATGCCGTCGGCTTCGAGTGTTCCAGCGTTCGATTCCGCGATGACCGAAGCTATTCGTGCTGCCCGTCTGGTCTCATGGCTGACTGCGACTGGCTTTGTTCTCGTTTTTGCCGGTCTTGCGCGGTTTCTGGCTCGCGATTGGCGGGTTGCGATGCTCGGCGTATTCGCCTTTGCATTCTCGGGGGGGCTACAGTTTCATATGCGCATTCTGCGCAGCGAGCTGATACCTGGATGCTTGTTTGCATTTGCCCTGATGATATTGATAACGGTTGCACGGCAGGCAACGGTCTGGCGGTCACTCGCGATAGGCCTCGGCGCAATGCTTTGTGTATTGAGTCTGGAGAACAAGATTCACGCTATTCTGTTGATTGCCACGCTTCCACTTTTGATCCAGCCCTTCGGCGGCGCTTCAAGCGCCAGCATTGGCTTCTGGAGAACAAATAATTTGGGAGCTTGGCTTTCGACATTCGCCGCGGCGGCGTTGACCGGCATTCTGCTCTATGCGGCGATCCCGCTTATTTCTCTTGGTTTAGACCGAGAGGCTATTGCGGCAATGGAACTGCGTCCCCTGCTCTTTGGTGCATTTGGCGTCTATCAGCTGGGCTTGGTGATATGGATCGGCATAGGCATGGTTACCTTCGCAAGGACCTGGCGCATCAGTCTTACGGAGACGCTCACGGCGATTTTCATGGTTATTGCTGGCGCGTCGCTCGGCATCCTGGCGCTGCTGATTGAATTCAACCCCAATGATGTCGTAGTTGTAATCAACCCTCTCGAAGAGATGATCACGTTCGCCGATTCGTCGGCCACGTCGGCCGTCAGTAGTGGTAACTGGCTCGAAGCCTTTGGCTTGGTTTTTTCGGGCGTGATAGGCGTCCTTCGACGCTATACTTTTGTACTGTTTTCCTCGCCCCGTCCGACCGTTTTCCTGACTTGGTTCATCTTTCCCGGCATTGTCTATGCGTGGCGGCTGGGAGAAAGAAGGGCTGCCGCACAGGCGGGCCTGCTCATGTTGTGCGCGATCGGAGTTGATTCCCTTGGTATTCGTCGCGGACTTAAGGCCGAGTATTTTATCCTAACCGACCCGCTCATCATCATTGCCAGTCTCATCCTTCTTGACCGGTTGACCGATCTGCGGTTCCACAGATGGGCTTATCCACTCGGTGTGGCGCTGGTTGCGTTGCATGTCGGCGTCAGTCAGGCCGAACCCGTCAAGCTGTTGACTTCGCACCGGAGCCCGGAACGCATTTGCGAGTGGAACCGGTATTATTTACCGCTATTGCCGCTGCCTTGGTGCGATTTGCCGGCAAAGCGGCCGTAGCCAAGCCATTTGGCGAAGCAAGACAATGCGTACTGCCGTCACATTGCGGCGGAAATGATTGCTTTTTTCAGCGACCGCAAGCCCGACGTTGTCGTGATGTCCGCGGATTGGCTGGAATACGCACGGCCGCCGCGTTTCGACGGCATGATTGCCGATCTCAGGCAAACGATCTCAAGGCTCAATGAACTCGGGGTGGCCGTGGTGTTGCTTGGGCCAGGCGTCAATGTTCCACTGTCCTGGGATCACGCTCATCTCACGGCAGAGGGATCGTCTTATGTAATGGAAAAGATCGCACCGATGCTGGGCTTCCAGAAATGAACCGAGAGGATTGTCAGGATTGCCCACTTCCGCTGTTGTGAAGGTTTGCGGATGGCGGCCCCATGAAGGTGGCGCGGCGCGCACTGGGGGCCGGCGTACGCAAACCTCCAAAGGAGGAAACCGCGGGAAGGGCCGACGAAGCTACGCGTCAGACGCTATGGGGATTTGGATGCTGGCGGCTTGTTGCCGAGGTGCGTTGATCGCCTGTCTGGGCAGCGGTCGACGGAGTGGCTCGCACTGTCGGCCAGTTGCGACAGGCAGAACCGGCGTGGCGCAGCAGTGATGGCGCGACAGGACGGCTGTCCCGGGCTGCGCGAGGGCGAGCCCGATCAATGCCGGTCGAGAGGCAGCGATACGGAAGGGCCGCGCTGGGTTGTCTCCGCGAATTGACTTCGGTCATGATGTATCGATCCTGATTATGTCGGTGGCTGCCGCCGGCCGATAGCGAGGCGAGGCGCCACGCTGGAATGTCTCGATGATGACCATGCGACCGCCGCAGCAAGGGCACAGGTGCGAGAGTTCGGCGTCGCGGCTGTCACCGCCGGCCTCGTGCTGTTCCGCAGGCACATCGAGCAGGCGGCGTGCCTTGGCGATGTTGTCGGCGCGGGTGCCGCTGGCGAGCAGGCCATAGTGGCGGATGCGGTGGAAGCCAGACGGCAGTACGTGTATCAGGAATCTGCGGATGAACTCGGTAGTAGCGAGTGTCATGACCTTCTGACGATCGCGACCCTCGGCACGATAGTCCTTCCATCGGAAGCTCACGCGATTGCGGTCGCAGGCGATCAGCCGGCTGTTGGCGATGGCGACGCGGTGAGTATAGCGCGACAGATAGGCCAGCACGGCCTGTGGCCCGCCGAACGGGCGCTTGGCGTAGACCACCCATTCGGCTCGGCGCAGCGGTGTCAGATACGCCGCGAACGCCTGCGCGTCGGCGAGAGCAGCATGATCGCCGAAGAACTTCAGGCGGTTGGCCTGATGGGCCGCGATCAGCTTCTCCAGGAACCGCCGTCGGAACAGGCGTGAGAGCACGCGCACCGGCAGGAAGAAGCCGGGCCGGCACGCCACCCAACGTTCGCCGTCGAGCGAGATGCCGCCGCCCGGCACGATCATGTGGACATGCGGGTGATGGGTCATGGCCGAACCCCAGGTATGGAGAACCGAGGTGATGCCGACCCGAGCGCCGAGGTGCCTGCGGTCGGCGGCGATGGTGATCAAGGCCTCGGCCGATGCCTTGAACAGCAGATCGTAGATGGCGGCCTTGTTCTGGTAGGCGATATCGGCGATGGCCGCCGGCAGCGTGAACACCACATGATAGTAGGGCACCGGCAGCAGGTCGGCCTCGCGCGCCGCCAGCCAGTCCTTTGCCGCCGTGCCCTGGCACTTCGGGCAATGCCGGTTGCGGCAAGAATTGTACGAGATCTGGCTGTAGGCGCAGTCCTCGCAGCGCGCGACATGGCCGCCGAGCGCCGCCGTGCGGCAGCTCTCGATCGCCGACATCACCTTGAGTTGGCCGAGGCTTATATGGCCGGCATTGGCCCGGCGCCATGCCGGGCCGTGGCCGCGGAAGATGTCCGCGACCTCCAGCGATGGACGCGACACACGCCGCGCTTCAGGCGGGCGGCTCGGCCTGCGTCAGCGTGATGCGGTCCAGCGGGCTCATGACCTGCTGTATCGTCTTGGTGGCGACGCGCGCGTAGAGCGCCGTGCTGTCGAGCTTGGCATGGCCAAGCAGCACCTGGATCACCCTGATATCGGTGTTCTGCTCCAGAAGATGCGTTGCAAAGCTGTGACGAAGCGTGTGCGGGGATACCGGCTTGCCGATCTCGGCCATCTGCGCGGCGGTGTGGCAGGCGCGCCTGAGCTGGCGGGCCGTCATCGGGTTGACCGGGTTCATTCCGGGAAACAGCCACCCTTGCGGGCGTGCCGCCTTGTACCAGGCACGCAACAGCTCAAGCAGATGCGGCGACAGCATCACGTAGCGGTCTTTGTGACCCTTGCCCTGCTCGATCCGGATCACCATGCGCTTGCTGTCGATGTCGGATACCTTCAGCGCGACC
>Ga0302320_10003832_pt1 | contig 34549 bp, 28 predicted proteins | sample Bog_T0_3_FD_202130 | JGI IMG/M metagenome (GOLD analysis project Ga0302320, IMG submission 202130) | Peat permafrost microbial communities from Stordalen Mire near Abisko, Sweden - Bog_T0_3 | ecosystem: Environmental > Terrestrial > Soil > Wetlands > Peat | place: Sweden: Abisko, Stordalen Mire...
GCCACCTTGCGCAGGGCCGAGTTGGGCTTTTTGGGGGTCTGCGTATACACGCGGGTGCAAACTCCGCGCCGTTGCGGCGAGGCCTGCAAGGCCGGTGACGCCGTCTTGTACCGCGGGGCCGTGCGCCCCTTGCGAACCAACTGATTGAATGTAGGCAAACCAAAACTCCTTACGCCAAAAAACCGTGACCCATCAAGTTCGACCGCCGCGCGCAGACTCATGGGGCTGGTCCGATGCGACGCCTGCGACTTGCTGCCTGTCGCACACGCGCACGGAAGCCCAATTTTGCTGCTTCGCGTCTGCCTTCGTTCCAATCTCAGACGAGAACCGGGACGGTGGCCGGGCGTTTCCCCACCATCTGGCGGGTAAAGCCGACTCCGTTTCGCCGCTTCCGGCCCGCATAGCCCTCCAAGGTGGAGAACGCGCGGGCGCCGATGCGATTTGTCCCTGCCCTTCGCAAGAAAAGAGCGATTTTCCGGGACCTGTCTGGCCGGCTATTTGCACCTGGCCATGAGCTTGAGCACCGCCAAATTCTCCCTGGCTGGGCTCAGGCTTCGCTTCCGGCCTTAAGACACACGGACGGAGGCGTTCTTGCGGAACCTTTTAACAATAACAAGAAACCGGGGTGGGGTCAATGGATTCCGCCCCAACCCCGGGATTTTTAGAGCATTATTCGATCGAATGCAGCTTCCAGGCCCCGCCCTCGAGGGAAAAGTCGGCCTGGCGCTTGGTGCTGAGCTTGTTGCCGGGGTTGTGGGCAATCTCCACCACGCCGTCGGGCACGCCGTCCAGGTTCAGGCCCTCGACAAACTCCGCGCCCTTGGCGGTGGTCACGCCGGGAAGCACCTCGTCCTGGGTATCCTTCACGTCGTGCGCTTTCAGGTGGTTGGCGGCTACGGTGACCACGATCACCGAATAGCCCTTGTCGTCCGCGTTCTCCGGCCGCCACTGGATCGTATCGCCCCCGCCCGGCAGCTTGACGGCCTTTTTCCCGTCCGCGGTCAGCGTGTAGTCGGCCCAGTACTTGTTGGGGTACACCTTGGTCAGGGTCCAGAGCTTGCTGGTGATGCCCTGGCTCAGGCCCAGATGGTTCACCGTGATGTTGGCGCCCACCGCCGGGTCCTGATCATACTTGGCCTGAATCAAGGCCTGTGCGTTGGCTTGCGTCAGATCCGGGGCCGACTTGCAACCGGTCAACATCCATCCCGCGCCCAGAAGTGCCAAAACCCCAAAAACAAAGATTTTCACTGCGTTTCTCACGTTTCCTCCCTACACCGTTTCCAAAGGATCGAATTGGCTCGACTCGCCATTTTTCTCTTACTTTCCATTGCTGTCAATGGAGTTGCAAGTGACCGCGCTCACACCAGGCAAAATTATGCCTCCAACGGCGCAATTGCGCCCCAAAATGCTGTGAAAACATTCTGGTAGCGGCCCATTGCGCTGCCTTTCAGTGCGCAGGCTCGCCCGTCAATCGACCCATCAGGAATTCGAGAAACCCTGCCTTGTCCGACTTCAGGCAGACCTGGGCATTGGGTGCGCCCTCCACCGGCCGGGTAAACCCCTTTTCGTCCACTTCGAGGCGCAGCGGCGTCGCCGGACACAGATCGGGACGAATCGCGTAAGTGACGGCCACTGGATCATAGAGCGTGGGAGCCAGAGGATGGCCCTCCGTTCCCGCTACCCACTGGTGGTAGAGCAGGGTCAACTGGTCGGTCAGAGGCGCGCCATAAGAAAAAATCCTCTCCCGCTCCGCAGCCTCCAGGTGAATCTGGGTGGAGTCGAGCGGCATCGCGAAGACCGGCACGCCGGAGGCCAGGAGGGCCTTGGCTCCCGCCGGGTCGCGGTTGATGTTCCACTCCGCGTCCGGTGGGCGGCGTTCGCCGTTCTTCCCGTCGTAGCCGCGATACACGCTGCCGCCCATCAGCACCACCCGCTTCAGCTTGCGAAACGTTGCCGGGTCGCGCTCGATGGCCGCCTGGATGTTGAAGAGCGGGCCGATGGCGATCAGAGTGATCTCGCCGGGGTGGGCGCGAATCTGGTCGAGGAGGAATCCGGCCGCGTCGTGATGCTTTCGCTGCTCATCGAAGCGCTTCCAGCGGTCCGCCTGCTCAGGCGTAAAAGGAGTAAAGAGGATCGAGACCGGGCCAGAGCATAGGGGCCCTGACCTTCCGTGCGCATAGGCTGCCTGCGTAAACACATTGTCGTGCTGCGTGGGGACGCCCGGCACCACATCGATCCTCTGGTCCGCGGCATTCAGAAAGCGCTCTGCCAGTGCACCCAGAAACCGCTCCACCAGCTTGGCCCGCAGGTCCGTATCCCCGTAGGCCGTCGTAATCCCCAGAATCTTCAGTTCCGGACTGCGCAGGGCCAGTGCCAGCGCAAACGCGTCGTCGATATCGTCGCCAATATCGGTGTCCAGAATCACCAGTTGAGGCTCAGCCGGAGTTGCCACGGCCGCCGAACTCTGCTGCCCGGCGGCGGCTGCGGCCAAGGCCAGCACGCCAACCCACACAAGAATCCGCGCATTTTTCATCCTCAGGCAGTGTACATAAATCAGCACTTCAACCGTGTCGCATTGTTTAAGGGCAACAGTCCGAATTCACGGACAGGCAGGAAGCTCGGCGATTCTTGTGCAGATTCTGTGCTACAGGTCATCGCAAAAAGCCCGCACCGGCTTCTGCGGCTGTGATTTCCGCATCGGCGATTCCTTGGCCAGAGCGCACTGCCCCGAAGCCAAATCCGTCTGCGCAGGCGGAGATCCTACGGCTCATGCTGCGACTGAATCGCGCCGGGGAAGGTCGTCTGAGATTCAAGTTCGGCGCGGGCGGCTGGGTCAACCCGCTTGGTTTCAATCGGCTTCAGGTGTGCGGCTTCGCGCTGCGCCTGCTGACAGGGAACCTCTTCGATCTGGTTTTCCCACTGGTAATAGAGCGACGGAATAACGATCGTCTTTGCAAAGAGCCGAACGCAGTATTGACCGCCGTCTTTGACGTTGATCACGAGAGGCTTCTTGCTCGGCCCGGCTAGGCCCTCGTCGGTGAAAGAGTGTTCCCCGGCACTGAGATGGAAGGTTACGAACCGGCCCACGCGGACGCGCGCCAGACGCTGCGCGCCGTCAAGAACCCAGCCGCCTTGCAAGCCGCCGAAGGGCTGTTCGCTCTTGGGGAGAAAAACCGCGGCCTCGCTCTTGGCTGTGATGCTCCGACTATAGAAGGTGACGGCACCTGTTTGGGCAAGGCAACAAGGGGCCGAAAGAACAGCGATCAGGACAAAGCGAAGTAATGTCTTCATGGCTGGAAGAACCAGAATATATCGAAGGGAGAGATCATTTCCACGCGGACGTTGGTGCGGAGAGTTCCCAGAAACGGCGGCGGATCAGGCGCTCTCAGGACTCCGGCCCGACCCGCCCCCATCCCGCCTGCCGACAGAGCGAGTTGAAATCCGACAGATTTAGTCTTATATTGAACAAGGACTGAATCAGTCGGATATTACGCCACCTGCTCTTCGCTTCATCCGCAGGCGCGACTCTCCGGCTGGCTCCGAGCCTGTTCCTTCATTCCGCTCATTCGCCAGGGGTCATTCGTTGAAGAAGTTGCCTTGTACCGCCGTCTTTCTGCTTCTCTTGAACCTCGCCAGCCCGTTTCTTCTCGCCGCTCCGGCTATTTCCCTCTCGGGAATCGTGCATGACGGAACCGGCGCGCGCATCTCGCACGCTCAACTCACGGCGCGGCTCACCGGCTCCGCAGCTCCGGCCGCAACCCAAACCAGCGAACCCCAGACCCTCATGACCCAAACCGATGACCAGGGCGAGTTTCGCGTGGAGCTGCCCGCCCCCGGCGCCTACCGGGTGGAGGTTTCGGCCCCAGGCTTCAAGCCCCTGACCACCCAGGCCCAGCTTTCCGCGGAGGCCCCCACGGCCAGCCTGGACCTGACCCTGGAGATCGATGCCCAGGCCGAGACCGTGGAAGTGACCGCCGATGCCCTGGCGGCCGAGACCACCAGCACCCAACTGGGCGAGACCCTGGACACCAAAAAGATTGAGAGCGTGCCCTTGAACGGGCGCAGCTTTACCGACCTGATGGCCGTCGAGCCGGGCATCGTTCCGGCCAACACGGCGCAACCCGGAGCGGTGGTTATGACCGGCGTGGCCTCGACGCCGCCCTCGGGCGACGCCAACCCCGGCAACCTCTCCATCAGCGGCCAGCGCGAGGCTTCCAACGGGTTCAGGGTGAACGGCAGCGATGTCGAAGAAGACGTGAACATGGGCACCTCCATCGTGCCCAATCTGGATTCGATCGACAGCTTCCGCGTGCTGACCTCGAACTTCGACGCCGAGTACGGCAACTCCTCGGGCGGCCAGGTGCTGGTGGTCACCAAGGCTGGCCAGGCTCAAGTGCACGGCTCGGTCTTCGAGTTCCTGCGCAACACGGCACTCGACGCCCGCAACTACTTCTCCCAGGACCGCGCCGCCTATCGCCAGAACCAGTTCGGGGGCGCCGTCGGCGGCTCTCCCTTTCACCGCAGCGTGACACTGTTCGGCGACTATCAGGGAACCCGGCTGACCGAGGGCATCGACACTGGCGAAATCGCCGTGCCCTCGCTGGCCGAGCGGGGCGGGGATTTCATTGACCCCAACACCGGGAAAAGCCTGCTAAGCGGCTGCGTCAGCGGCTCTTATCTGGCGTCCTTGCTGGGCGCATCCGTTGCCGCCGGCGACCCCTATTCCCCGCAATCCACCGGTTGCACCGCCAACCGCCCGGCGGTCTTCGCCGATAGCCAGATTCCCTCTCCGCTCTGGTCGGCGCCGGCCAATTACCTGCTGGCCTCGATTCCCCAGCCCAACTACACAACGGGGCTGTTCTCGACCGCCTCGCAGGCCGAAACCCTTTCCGACGACAAGGGCGCGCTGCGCATGGACTGGACGCACCACAAGGGCGCTCTGACCGCCTACTACTTTCTGGACAATTATTCGCTCCTGAATCCTTACCCCACCGGCACGGGCGGGGCCAGCGTGCCCGGCTTCTCAGCCACCAGCCAGGGCCGCGCGCAACTGGCCAGCCTGGGCCACACGGTCACCTTCGGCAGCTCTACCCTTAACGAGTTCCACTTGAGCTTCATGCGCAACGCCAACGCCGTGGGCCAGCCCCAGGGCGGCGTCGGCCCGTCGCTCGCCACACAGGGATTTTCCACCAGCACCGAAAGCAACCCGACCGACGGCATCGACGCCCTCAAGCCCTCCACCGAAGGCATTGAAAACGTGGCCTTCAACGACTTCACCCTGGGCGTGGACACGACGGCGCTGGTGCAGGCCGAGAACATCTACGAGGTCAGTGACGCCTTCTCGCGCATTCTCGGCAAGCACGGATTCAAGGCCGGCGGCGAGGTCCACTCCAACCAGATCAACACCCACCCGGATGTGGTCTTCAACGGCAGCTTCGCCTTCAACGGCTCGGAGACCGGCCTGGATTTCGCCGATTTCCTGCTCGGCGTGTCCTCCAGCTACACCCAGGGCCAGGCGCGCAGCTTTTATAACCGCAACCTTTATATGGCCGCCTTCGCGCAGGACAGTTGGAAGGTCGTTCCGACTCTTACCCTCAACTACGGTGTTCGCTGGGATAGAATCCGCCCCTGGCTGGAAAAGTTCAACCAGCTTCAGACCCTCATCAAGGGCGAGCAATCGCAGGTCTTTCCCGATGCGCCCGTGGGCCTGGTCTTCCCCGGCGACCCCGGCGTGCCCCGCTCGCTGGCCCCGGCCAGAAACGACTTCTCGCCGCGCGCCGGCATTGCCTGGACGCCGTCTTTTGACACGCCCTGGCTGCGCAAGCTCACCGGCCCGGCGGGCCAAACCAGCCTGCGCACCGGCTACGGCATCTTCTACACCGCCTACGAGGGGCTTTCGGCCGGCATCATGAGCGCCAATCCTCCCTACGGCTATACCTACACCAGCGCCGCGCCGCCGCTGTTCGACTCGCCTTTCAAAGTGGCCGCGACCGGCGCCGATACCGGCCTCGACGCCGGCCAGCGCTTCCCGCTGCAATCGGTGGCTTACGGCGCCAGCCGCTCCCATCCCGACGCCGGCGTGACCTGGTCGCAGTTCGAGCCGCTGGTGGGCATTCCCGCCGTCGATCCGAAGGATGTGACTCCCTACGCCCAGCATTGGATGGCCTCGGTGGAGCGGCAATTCGGCTCCTCGATGCTGGCCTCGCTCAGCTACGTGGGCACTTCGACGCACCATTTGCTGGTGCTCGAGGAAGTCAACCCGGCTGACCCGGCCAAATGCCTCGCTTTGGCTGCGACTTACGCCGCCGGCCAGAGTTCCACCAACTGCGGCCCCTACAACGAGCAGGCCGCGCGCACCCAGTTCCCAGCGGCCTTTGGCAGCGTCGAGTTGCAGCGCACCATTGCCAACGCCAGCTATAACGCCCTCGAAGCCACGTTCACCCATCGCGCCCACAGGCTGGACCTGCTGGCCAGCTACACGTTCTCAAAATCCCTCGACCAATCCTCCGGCCTGCCCGAGCCCGTCAACCCGGTGAACCCCTCGCTCAGCCGAGCTCTGTCCGCCTTCGACCTGCGCCAGAATCTGGTCACCAGCTTCCACTATGAGCTGCCCGGCTTGCGCAAGGGCAACCGGATCAACTGGCTGGCCGGCGGCTGGTCCCTGGCCGGCATAGCCCGCTTTACTTCCGGATTGCCGGTTACGCTCGTGAACAACAACGACACTTCCCTGCTCGGCACCATCCCCAACGGCATCAACAACAACGGCGTGGACACGCCGGCCTGGAGCGGCAAACCGCTGGCCCTGCGCACCAATCCTCGCGGCGGCCGGGCGGTCTTCGACGCCACACAGCTCACCCTGCCCGCGCTGGGAACCTTGGGCAACGCCCGCCGCCGCTTCTTCTCCGGGCCGGGCATTGAAAACCTGGACGCCACGCTGGCGCGCAGAATTTTCATGAAGGACGAACGCGCCCTGGAGTTCCGCTTCGAAGCCTTCAACCTGGTCAATCACGCCCAGTTCTTCGGCGCCGCCTCGGTCGAGGGGAACATCTCCAGCGGCAGCTTCGGGCAGGCGGTCAGCGCCATGCCTCCGCGCCTCATGCAAGCCGCCCTGCGCTACCGCTTCTGAGGCGCTGTTCATTCCGTTGTGAGGTGTCAGGGGGTTGCCCGTGCGGGCCGAGCCAGGCAGCCGGGCGGCTCCGGCCCCGATTGCGAAACGGGGGAAAGCGCGAACCCAGGCCGGCCGCGTCTTGAACGGGCGCGGCTGGCCTATGCCGCGGCTCTCAAACCGCCTTAGCGGACGACGTGCAGGAGGTGCCAGACGCCGTAAGCGGTGAGGACCATGGCGGCCTCGATGCTCAAGGCCACGGCTACGCCTTTCAGGCAGCTTCCATCCACCACGGCCGGCTGTGACGCGCAATCCGGGCCCCGGACGTAAGAGGGGGCATCGGCAAAAGGCGGCACCCATGCGGAATCGGCGCAAGTACCGGCGAAAACAGCGGTCTGCAATGCGTCCACTTCAAGCGGTTCGAGAACCTGGCTGGCCACGTTGATTCCTCCCTATGAAAGGTCGATCGGCTGATCTATGACCATGATGACCTCGGGGCCCGAAACCAACGATGGCGAGATTGCAGAATCGATTTTGCCGGTTCTGATTCCGGCGATATGTGATTTACATCACTCCCGTTTTGGGACGGTTGTCCAGCCCGGAGAGGGCCGCGTCTTCGCCTTCCGCAGCCAGGCGATACGGGCTCAGCCGTTAAGATATTCATAGGAGAGAACAACCCCATGAATCTCTCCGGCAACGTGATTCTCATCGCCGGCGGCGGGTCGGGCGCCGGGCGCGGACGGCCCAGGCCATGAACGCGCCGTTCCAGGATCTTCAGGAAGGGACAATCAAGAGATGGATTTGGAAACGGAAGAGTTTGCGCAACAGTTCGCCAGCGACAACTACGCGGGAATCTGCCCCGAGGCCTGGCAAGCGATGGAGGCGGCCAACCACGGGCACGCCACTTCTTACGGCGACGATTTGTGGACGACGCGCGCCTCCCAGGCCTTTCGCGAGCTGTTTGAAACCGACCTGGAGCTGTTCTTCGTCTTCAACGGCACGGCGGCCAATTCGCTGGCCCTGGCCTCGCTTTGCCAGTCCTATCATGGCGTGATCTGCTGCGACCAGGCGCACGTGGAGACCGACGAGTGCGGCGCACCGGAGTTTTTCTCGAACGGCTCAAAGCTGCTGGTGGCCGAGGGCGTGGATGGCAAGCTGCCCCCCGAAGCCATTCACGAGCTGGCCACCAAGCGCCAGGACATCCACTATCCCAAGCCGCGGGTGGCGACCATCACCCAGTCGACCGAAACCGGCCGAGTCTATACGGTCGAGGAACTGCAAGGCATTTCCCAAGCCTGCAAGGCGCATGGGCTGCTGCTGCATATGGATGGCGCCCGCTTCGCCAACGCCTGCGCCAGCCTGGGCCGCACGCCGGCGGAGTTGAGCTGGAAGAGCGGCGTGGACGTGCTCTGCTTCGGGGGCACGAAGAATGGCATGGCCGTGGGCGAGGCGGTTCTGTTCTTCGACCGCGCCCTGGCCGTCGATTTCGATTACCGCTGCAAGCAGGCGGGGCAACTGGCGTCGAAGATGCGCTTTCTGGCCGCCCCCTGGGTGGGGATGCTGGCGAGCGGCGCCTGGCTGAGCAACGCCGCCCATGCCAACCGCTGCGCCGACTATTTTGCCGAGCAGGTGGCGCGGATTCCGCAGGTGAAGATCGCCTCGCCGGTGGAGGCCAACACGGTCTTCCTGGAGGCCTCCGACGAAGTTCTCGAAGGGTTGCGCCGGCGCGGCTGGAGGTTCTACACCTTTATCGGCGGGGCGGCGCGGTTCATGTTCGCCTGGGACGCGGATTTGAAGCGGATCGACGAGTTGGTGCGGGACATCCGCGCCTGCGCCGGCGCGGCAGCCTGAAACCCGCGGTTGAAGGCGAAGTGGGTCGCGTTCGGCCTCTTCAAGCGCCCGTGCGGCGGGGGTTGCCGCCGCGCTTGCGGAAGACCACCTTCAGTTCGCGCCGCCAATGCTCGGTGACGGCGATCAGCTCCCACTCGACCTGGGGAGAAAAGTAGCGCAGCACGGGCTCGTTGGCGGGATGAATGCGCAGGGCCGGGGCGGCCAGCAGCAGGCGCGGCGGAAGCGGCGAGACCTCCGCGCCGGGGAAGTAGCCCTGGCGCTCGAAGGCGCTGAGCGGCCTTCCGCCGTCGTTGCCGTGGGCCGTCTGGCGGCCGTCGTTGAGCGCGCGCACGCGAATCCAGTAGTCCAGCGCCTGCAAGGGCAGGTGCAGATCCTCGTCGGCCTTGAGTTCCAGAATCGCCAGCCGCCCGTTGCGGTCCAGCGTGAGCAGATCCAGCAGCCCGCGGTCGCCTGTCGAGAGCGCGGGAACCTGGGTGTAAAGCAGATCGGCCCTCAAGCCCGGCAAAAGCTCTTGAATCCCGGCGCGCAGCTCCGCCTCTAGCCAGCGCTCCGGTTGCAGCCGGAACAGCGGGTCGGTATGCGCGCCGTCGGCCTGGCGGCTGAGGAAAAGCCGCGAGAAGAGCTCCCGGCAGAGCGGCTCGTTCTCTTCAGTGAGTGGAGTCTCATTGGCTCCCGCGCCGAAGCTGACCTGGTCTTCGCGGCGAAAGGAGTTCGGAGCGAGGCCCTGCCGCACGCGCGCGAATTCCAGCCCGTGCAACAGCAGTCCCACCTCGGTTGCCGAAGTGGGACGGACCTCGACCCGCTCCCTGGCGGCGCCCGGAACCAGCGCCATCAGCCGGGCTATTCCGCCTTGAGAGCGCTCGATGGCCGCGGCGGCTGAAAACGCATGAACCAGCCGCGAGTCCAGGTTGCCGGTGTCGCGAAAATCCACCGCCGCGAGTTCTTCAGTGCGCTCGTCGAGCGTGAAAAGCTGGAAGTCGGCGGCGGCGTGGTTCAGCCAGGCCATGCGCTCGGCCGTGGTGCGCCAGGCTCCGGCCGGCACCACCACCTTGAGCCCGCCAAAGTGCCGCCGCCCATCGCCGTGCTGGCGGCAGTGGTCCAGCCACAGAATCCCCAGCGTCAGAACGCCGTCCACCATGGCTCCGGACTCGGCGGCGCTGACGCCGATCACCGCCTCGGCCGCGGTTCCGCGCAATAGGCGACCACGCACATAGGCCGGTCCGAAGCTGTGTTCCAGGTCCATGGCCGAGCGCAGGCCGTCGACTTTCGTTCCAATGAACTGGCGGGTCAGCACGCGCTCCAGCATCCGCTGGTAGTTGCGCCGCGCCGCCTCGCGGGCCGTGGGCGTGCGCCGGTCGCTGGTGGGAACCAGTTCCAGGCTCTGCGGTTTGGCCGCGCCCATGCGCCGGGTCGTCAGGCGCAGGCATTGCGCCCGTTCCTGCGCTTCGACCACGGTGCGGATCAGGTTGCGCTCCTCGCTCCACAGTTCGAGCACACAGCGCCCATGCGCCTCTGAAACCGCGTAGCGGGCCGCGCGCATGTCGAACAGCACGCGCCCATCCTCAAGCAGCGCCGCCGCCGGGTGGTCCGTCAGGTACTCTTCAATGTTCTGGGCCAGCCGGGCCGCGGACACAGCTTCAGCGCCCAGGGCCATCTGCGCTCTACCAGCCCCGCCGGGCGCGCAGGTTGGCGATGTGGGCCGTGTGATGCCGCGAGTGCCAAGCGTAGTGCGCCAGAGCCGTGCCCAGGTCCTGCCGGCCCATCTCGGGGTGCGTGTAACCCTTCTGGAAGTCCACGCCGGTCAACGATCCGAGCAGCGCCACCCAGCGCCCATGCAGCGCTTCTATCAGCACCAGCGAGCCGGCGATGGGCAGCCGGCTGTCGGCCAGCTTGACCCAGGCGGCCTCATCGTAGGTCTTCACCGTGGGCCAGTCCTCGGTGAGCGCCAGCTTGAAGCGGACAGTCGCGTTCATGTGGCTATCGGCCACGTGATGCACCACCTGGCGCAGCGTCCACCCGCCCTGGCGGTAGGGCGTGTCCAGTTGGGTGTCGTTCAGTCCGTACACCGCGTCCCGCAGGCGGTCCGGCAGCCGCCGCAGGGTTTCAATCTGCTCGGCGCGCGCCTCGGCGGTGCTGCTGACCGGAGGGATGAAGCGGCCGATGGAGAATTTCAGTACGTCCAAATCTTTCATTCAACGAACCTTGCCGGCACTCTCCGCGGCAATCAAAACCCGTGAGCCCGGCCCGGCGCTCGTGGAGCTTTCCGGGCCGGGGCGCGTTCTAGGCGTGTTGGTGATGATGATGGTGGTGGTGATGATGATGATGATTCGCGGCGGCGAACGCCGGGCAGGCAAACACCATCAAGAGCAGGACAGCGGCAAGAATCTTTTTCATGGGTTGAATTTAGCACGGGAGGGGCTGGAGCGAAAGAGCTATGCGGCTCTCCGAATCAAGACAGGAACGGGTGCGCGACTGGCCTTTTCGGGCCAAATTCCGGCCAGAAATCAGCGTAAACTGAGAATCACGATGAGCATACCGGCCGTTTCCCCCCGCCCCAGCCACAAGCGCTATTTTTTTGAGAAATTCGGCATCACCGAGCGCCTCCTGGAGCGCTGCCTGGGCGAGGCCCTGGCCGCCGGAGGCGACTACGCCGACCTCTACTTCGAGTCGGTGACGGCCACCTCGCTGGGGGTCGACGAGCAGATCGTGAAATCCGCCAGCCAGGGCACCAGCGCCGGCTGCGGCATTCGCGTGCTCTCGGGCGAGCGCACCGGCTACGCCTATACCGACAATCTCAATCCCGACCGGCTGCTGCACGCCGCCCGCACGGCGGCCCTGATTGCCTCCGGGCCATCTAAACAAACTGTCCAGGGGTTCACCGAGGCCCCCGCCGCCGACCTCTACCCCGTTCCCCTGGGCAGCTACGACCTGGACCTGGCCGCGCGCCTGGAGCTGATTCTCCGCGCCGACCGCGCCGCCCGGGCCTTCGACCCCCGCATCGTGCAGGTCCGTGCCAGCTACTCCGAGGAACTGCGGCGCATCCTGATTGCCGCCTCCGACGGCGCCTTCGCCAGCGATACCCAGCCCCTTTGCCGGCTCAACGTCTTCGTCATTGCCAAAGAGGACGCGACCACGACCAAAGGTTCCGCGGGCGGCGGCGGACGGTCTGGGTTGGACCAATTCGTTGGGTCTAAAAGCCCGGAGGGCTTGGCGCGCGAGGCGGCGCGGGGCGCAATTCTGCAACTCGGGGCCGTCCCCGCCCCGGCCGGCGAAATGGAAGTCGTGCTCGGCCCCGGCTGGCCCGGCATCCTGCTGCATGAAGCGGTGGGCCACGGCCTCGAAGCCGACTTCAACCGCAAAAAGACCTCGGCCTTCAGCGGCCTGATCGGGCAATCGGTGGCCAGCTCCAAGGTCACCGTGGTCGACAACGGAACCATCGCCGGCCGCCGCGGCTCACTCAACGTGGACGACGAGGGCACCTCGACCCAGGAAACCGTGCTGATCGAGGGCGGAATCCTGCGCGGCTACCTCACCGACAAGCTTTCCGCCCGCCTCATGGGCGCGGCCAACACCGGCTCCGGACGCCGCGAGAGTTATCAGTCCATCCCCATGCCGCGCATGACCAACACCTACATGCTGGCCGGCGACGACGCTCCCGAGGACATTCTGCGCTCGGTCAAGCGCGGCCTCTACGCGGTCAACTTCGGCGGCGGCCAGGTGGACATCACTAACGGCAAGTTTGTCTTCTCGGCCTCCGAGGCTTACCTCATCGAAGACGGCAAAATCACCGCCCCGGTCCGCGACGCCACCCTGATCGGCAACGGCCCCGAGGCTCTCAAGCACGTGTCCATGGTGGGGCATGATTTGAAGCTCGACGAAGGCATCGGCACCTGCGGCAAAGACGGCCAGTCCGTGCCGGTGGGCGTGGGCATGCCCACGATCAAGCTGGACAGGATGACGGTGGGGGGTACGGGGCGGTAAATCGCATCTGCTTGTCTTTTCATCTCAAATATGAGATATTGGCCGCATAGCCTGGACGGTCGAGGTCCTGAACGAAACGGTGCGTTCCGAGATTCGAGCACTCCCGGCGGATTTGCGGGCGCGTTTTGTCAGGCTTGGTGACCGTATACGACAGACGGGTCTTATCAACCTTCGCGAGCCCCACGTCAAACACTTGGACGGGAAACTCTGGGAGATGCGCTTGCAGGGGCGCGACGGCATTGCTGGCGCGCTTTATGTGACTGCGATTGGCGAGCGGGTTGTCGTGGTTCGGGTATTCAGCAAGAAGACACAAAAAACTCCAGACGCCGAAATTGATCTAGCGCTCCAGCGAGCGAAGGAGGTTCAATGACCATCCCATTCGACGAAATCAAGGCGGAACTTCTTTCCGATCCCGAGGTCAGGCGTGAGTACGACGCCCTTGCACCAGAGTTTGAATTCTCCGCAGAGTTGCTGCGGGCACGCCTCCGCGCCGGGCTCTCTCAGGCGGAGTTGGCTGAGCGTATGGGCACCAGCCAGTCGGCCATTGCGCGCCTGGAGAGCGGACAAACCCTGCCCAGCACCAAGACCCTGCTGCGCTTCGCCGAAGCGACCGGATCGAAGGTTGAATTGCGGCTCACCGCCGCGTAATGCGCGAGAGACAGGCCGGCCACGACCTCAAACTCGACAAAGGCATTGGCATTTATCGCTCACACGGAACTGCGGCACCCTCAATTGCTGGGGGCGCCGCAGTGTTTTCAAGAGCGGATGTTTCGGTTCTCAATAGCGCGGGGGCACAGGCAGGAAGGGCAGAATCTGCGTTCCTTCCTTCTGAACGGCCCGCAATTGGGAGGGGTCGAGGCCGAGCAGCCAAAGAATGGTGGGCGCCACCTGGGCCGTGGATACGTTGGCTTTGACCACCTCGGCGCCGTGGATGCCCGGCCCGGAAACCAGCAGCCCAACATGGATATCATCCTCATTTAGCCCGCCGTGCTCGGCGATTTTTGAACCGCCGGTGAAGATCACGCCGGTGTTGACCTTGACGATGATGTCTGGGACCCGCTCGTCGACGGAGGGGTCGTCCCAGCGGTTTTTGAGCGTGGGACCGGCAAATATCTCCTGCGCGCCCAGATCCTTTCCTCCGCTGCCGTCTTCGAGATAGGGCAGGACGGTATCGATGTCCGAGGGGCTATTGAGCCAGATCATCGACGCGTCGTCGGAGATGTCGAAGGCATAGCTGGAGCCAACGACCGTTGCGGGAACGCTGCCGGGAATCTTGGAAACCTTGGCGGGATCGATGGGCGACTGGCCGTGCTTGGCGGTCACGATGATCACCGTGCTCGAGGCAAGGCCGGAGTCCTTGATGGCGGACCAAATGCGGCCGAGAGAGGTATCTACGAAGTCCAGCTCGGATTTCAGGTTCGCGCTTGGCGTCCCCCACTGATCGGTGTAGCCTGCGCCCTTCAGTTTCTCGCCTACGCTGACAGCTTGGAAGTTGAAGCCGAAGATGGCCGGAATCGGCGCTGCTCTGGAGCCGTCGTGGGTGAGCCCATAGACCTCATTGATGATGGCGTTGACCTTGAGCGTGTCGTAGCACTTGATGTTTTCAATGCTGTCGGTCCACGCGTTGGAGGAGGTGGCATGGGCTGGGTCGGGCAGCGGATTGCAACCGGAAACTGAAGGCAGGGCCACGGGGACGGAGTTGATTTCAGGAGTGTACAGGTCGTCCACTCCCTGTCCGCTGGGGCCTTTCACCCATTCATACGAGGGGTGCTTATCTGACCAGGCGGTGTAGAAGCCGGCGTTGCGAGCCACCTCGAAGATGGTGTTCACCCGCAGGTACTGGTGCGGCCACACCGGCGCACAGCCCTTGGCCGAGTCGCGCGGCAAGTACTGGGGATTGATTCCGCCTCCGCCGTTGAGCTTGGTGTAGTCTTTGTCGATCTCCTCGTCGAAACCGACCTGGGTGCCGATGACCGAGGGGCAAAGCCCGGCCCCGCCGACGATGCCGTAGGGAGTGGTGAGCGCGGGCGGAGAAAGCTTGCGGTTGTACGTGACGTCGTACCAGAAGCCCGTTGTGACGGGCGAACCACCGGTGATCAGCGCGGCCAGGCCGGGAAACGAATCTGAAATGGAGGGGATGTAGGCATTGTCGTAACGGATGCCACGCTTGGCCAGGGCGGCAAGGGTCGAATTCGGGTTGCCCGAGATGTAATTGCTGACGTCAATCGAGTGCAGGCCGTCCACGCTGATCAGCAGGACGTGCTCGATCTTGGGAGACTCTGCCAGGCAGATTGTTGCAGCGGCAGCCGCCAGGGCGCACAGAGCCAGGGAACGCTTGATACGGTTCATGATTTTTTCTCCTCGGGGGTTGGGAAATTCCGGCGAAGATTGGGTGTCGGGCTCAGGCTGAGCTCGTACGGGGATCGGGAAATCGATTGCCGGGGATTGCGCCGCGTCCACTGCAATCCGGCGATATCAGCTTCGCCCGTGAATGTTACGGAGAATGCGTGTGTTCGTGAACGGATGATGAAAAATTGGACGGCTCTGATGGCTTTGCGACACGGTGAATGCGATGGCCCAACCCCCGACTGCCGGGACCAGCCCGCCCGCGGCGGATTCGATCGGCCTTGAATCGCTGGCCGCCGAAGTCGTGGCGCTGGCCGTCCGGGGCGGCGCCAGCGACGCCGAATCCATGGCCCGCGAGGGCGACGTCTATTCCCTGGATGGGCAGGAGCGCATCGAGTGGGCGCGCCGCGCCGAGGCTGCGGCTCTCGGGGGCGACCCGCGCATCACCAACTCCGACGGCGGCTGGTTCGACGCCGTCACCGGCCGCAAAAAACAAGGCTGCAACGGGAACCCGGCCTAGCCGCTTTATAGCCGCCGCTGGGCTTCAAGCACTCGCTCCAGAGCCTGTTCCGCTGTGCTTCCAGTTGCGGATAAGTGGCCCATCTTCCTTCCCGCACGCGGAGTATGTTTTTCATATAAGTGCAGGCGGACGCCGGGCACTGCGAGCGCCGCGGGAAAATTCGGCTCGCCGGCGAGCCAAATGTCGCCCAGCAGGTTGACGATGGCCGCCGGAGTGATGAGCGAGGTGTCGCCCAGGGGAAGATTGCAGGCGGCGCGCACCGCCTGTTCAAACTGGCTTGTCACACAGCCGCGCTCGCTCTGGTGATAGCTGTTGTGCGGGCGGGGAGCTAACTCGTTGACCAGCAGTTCTCCTTGGCGAGTTACAAATAACTCCACGCAGAGCAGGCCTTCGATGCCGAGCCTGGCAATGATGTCCGCAGCCAGCGCCTCGGCGCGGGATTCAAGCTCGGAAGGCATCCCGGCCGGCAACACGCTCCAGGCCAGAATCTGATTTTCGTGGTGATTGCGCGCGGCTGGATAACTGCGCACTTCGCCCGAGGGGTTGCGGGCCGCCATCACACTGAATTCGCACTCCAGGTCGAGAGCCTGTTCAGCCACTGCCGGGCGCGCGCCGATACTCTGCCATGCGGCGCGGATGCCTTCTTCTGTCGCAGGCGAATCCGTCTGAGGATTTGGGCCGATCCGCGCCTGGCCTCGTCCGTCGTAACCGCCGCGGCCGATCTTGAGAAAGACGCGCCCGCCCAGCTCGGCAACCGCTTCATGCAATTCCGCCTCGCTGCGCACGACACGAAAGGCGCCCATCGGAATGCCGGCTTCGGCAAGCCATGTCTTTTGGAGGGTCTTGTCCTGGATGATGCGGATGGGCTCGACGCCGGGGCGCAAAGGAGCAAGCCAGGCAACCTCGGTGAGCGCGTCCACGCCGATCTGTTCGATCTCCAGCGTGACGGCATCGGCGCCCGTGGCCAGGCGGCGGGCAGCGGCCACGTCGTCCCAGCGGCCCACGATGGTCTCGTCCACGACGAAGCTGGCCGGGCAGACGGGCTCGGGGTCCATCACCCGGACACGATAGCCCATGGTTCGCGCGGCCATCGCCGTCATGCGGCCCAGTTGGCCGCCGCCCAGGATGGCCAGCAAACCGCCGGGCCGAATGATGGAGGGACGCTCCAGTTGCATGGGCTCAGCAAAGCCGCTCACGCCGGCAACTCCTGTTCCAGGACTTCCTGGGTGCGAGCGGCTCGCCATGCGGCCAGCCGATCGTAGAGCGCCGCGTCCGTGCCGGCCAGAATTTCGGCGGCCAGCAGCGCGGCGTTGGCCGCACCCGGCTTGCCGATGGCCAGCGTGCCCACTGGAACACCTTTGGGCATCTGCACGATCGAAAGCAGCGAGTCCATGCCGTTCAGCGGCGTGGCCAACACGGGCACTCCCAGCACGGGCACCAGCGTCTTGGCTGCCAACATGCCGGGCAAATGCGCCGCGCCGCCGGCTCCGGCGATAATGACGCGCACACCACGTTCTCGCGCCGTCTCAGCGTATTGGAACAACCGGTCGGGGGTGCGATGCGCGCTGACTACCCGCGCCTCATGGGGAATCTCAAGCGCGCGCAAAATCTCAACCGCAGCCGAGAGCACCTCGTAATCGCTCTTGCTGCCCATGACCACGCCAACCAGAGGCTGCTCGTTCATAGGTCAGATTATACGAGTGCGCCTGCACGGATTGAAGGCGTCCTTGCGCCATTTTGGTTGCGGCAGCGAACAGACAGCCTGGATGCTCAATGTCGATGCAGCGCCTCGACGGCCACTTCAATGACCGCAAACAGGACGCTGACCGCGGCGAGAAACCCCTTGGCGCGCTGCCAGTTCTGCTCGTGCCGCTCCATGCGCCGCTCCAGTTCGCCGAGGCGTCCGCCATTCCCGTCGCCCATCAAGCCGGTCATCTGCGTCTTGAGCACGCTCAAGTCACTCAGCACCTGTGCTTCGAATTCATTCATCATCCGCATTCACCGGACTCCATTTCGCCCACCCGCGGGGAAAGTTGCCCCTCACGACCCCAGCGGCAGATTGATGAACAACGCCGTTGAGAACTCCGAGTAGTTTGGCGGCGTCGAGCCGTCATACATCCGAATGTAGAACCTGTCGTTGGCGGCCTCGCGGGAGAAGGTCATATTCGGCACGCCAGCGCGCATCACGAGACCCGGATCCTCGCCCGCCATGAAGGCAAAATCTCGCCGCCTGATCTCGAACCCTCCGCCGGTGGGCGGCGTGACGCCAGCATTGATCGAAACCGAGCTGCCTGTCAGCGCGGTTACCGTAAGAGCATTCAAATTGGCAAGCACGGTGGGGGAGACGGGTGCGGGCAGCCACGTATCGGCTGGCACTGTCGCGGTCGTCTTGATCGCCAGATCGTCCGCCCAGTCGTTGGCGAATGCGACCGCGTACTCCACCGCATCGGGATAACTGGCACGATAGCTTATCTTCACTGATCGCACTACGACCTGTGCATCCAGAATGGTTGAGGGCGCATTCAACAGCAATGCGTCGCCAGGCCAGACATCCGCGGCAAAGCTCATTCTTGTGCCCCGGTAAGTGCCGCTCCACAACGCGCTCACACTGGCCGCGGCCTGCTGGATTGCCAGAGCGGCGTTGCGGCAGTCCTGGGAACTGCGCGCTGGAGGATTGGTCACTGAACCGATCCATGCCGCCTCGGAGGGCAACCCCGCCAGCGCCAGCGCCTGCTGGCTGGCGGCGTTCACCGCACGCCCAACGGCCCTCCCCGCGGTGCGATAACTCACTGCTATCTGCTCGCCTGCCACAGGTGCAAACCCTGTGTAGAATACAACCTTTCCGCTTCGCTCCAGATGGCACTCGGCTGCCTCTGCCAACGTCCCCACGCGCCGCGTATACGCTCCGCCACCTGGGGGCGCGCTCACTACCCATCCCGATCCAAGATTGGTCAAATTCAGCGCGCGCATGGTTCCAATCAGGTTGATGCTGCTGGCTGCCACCACATTGCATGCTCCTGGGAGACTGGCCATCGCGCCGTCGTAAAGCGTCATGGCAGATCCACCCACCCCATCGACAAACTCCTGGATGTCCAGTTGGACTCGCGCGGGAGTTACATTCCACTGTCCGCCACAGGTAATCTCTCCGCTATCTCCGAAGGAGCGGTAAACAGCAAGTTCCCTCTCGCTCTCCGCGGAGTGTACCCGGACCCGGAGCGAGTACTGGTTCGCTGGGTTGATCGCAAAGGCCGTTCCCGCCGGACTTCCCTGAATAAGTGGTTGCAAAGTAACGGCCCCAGTGCCCTGCTGCGCCGCAGCCTGAAAGCCGGCGATACACCCGGCTTGGGTGTCCAAACCAACGAAAAAGCCGGCCAGAACCCCGGTGCTGCCAGGGGAAAGAGTTACACCCACTGCCTCCAGCAAAAGCGTGCCGCCCATTTCTACCGGATCGATCCAGTTCAGCAGCGTCTCTCCGTCAGCCCCATTTCCGCCGTTGATCGCCAATCCTCCCGCGCCCAGGGTTAGATAGCCGGCGCCGCCGGGATTGCCCCACACACGCTGGTCGATCTGGGCCTCGTTGAAGAGTTCGCGGATGATTGTGGACTTGGATGCGGCAGGAAAGTACGGGGCCGCGGCAAGATAGAACTGAGTCGTTACTCCGTCGCCCAGAAAATACTCCGTCACGTACGCAACCGGTTCCTGCTCACCGCAAACCGTCACATCGTTTGCCAGTGCGCGCTTGACGCTGGCGGTGAATGCGAGACTCGAAAGGTCCAGGCTGCCGTCGGTCTCGTTCAGCGGGTGCACCAGATTCGGAACCGTGGACAGCGTGAGCGCCCCGTTGATCGCGCGATATGCGGCCCGCGCCATGCTTGCCACCTGGCCTGCGCTCCTGCTCCACGTCGCCCCCGCGTCGGGCACAAAGTTGCTTACCGTCGCCGCCAGCGATAGGCCCCGTACGGAGAGCCCCGTCGCACCCGTCCGCGCCACAAGCGTTGTCATGAGCTCTCCAGCGCTTTGGCCGGTTGCGCCAGTGCTTGGGGGCATGAGTAACTGGTCGAGCAAAAGCTCGTCGCTCAAGGCCTGAATGGAAATCCGGTAGCGTGGGCCACTGATCGAAAAGCCGGCGTATTCGGGCAGAGGACTTACCGCGATGTAACCCGTGAAGTAGCAGGTCCCATCGTCACCCGTCACCGCCATGGGCTGGTTGCGCAAGGGCATCGAAAGGCATCCGTTGACCGGCAGGCTAAGCCACAGTTGGCATATGGAGGGCTCATTCAGCTTGCGCTCGATGGTCAACGGCCGCAGCGCATCGAGCGCGGCCGTGTAGTCTTGCCCGTTGATCGTGATCTTCATCCTGATCCTCTGCCCTGACTTATAACAAGGGCACTGAAGAGACGCAGTCCGCCGTCGGTGGGCCCATTGGAGCTAGTCCTAAATGACAATCGGAAAGCGCTCGCTGATTGACCGCTCTAGACCAGGGCGTTTGTCGCGGGCAAGAAGCTGCGGTAGCAGAGCACTCGCTCGCCATCCAGCGGATCCGTCACCGGCAGCGCCAGATACTGTCCTTTAAGGAGCACGCGCGCCAGCCCATCCTTGTTCTTTCCGTCCAGCGGCAGCGCGGCCTCCTGTGCGCCGGCCATGCTCTGCAGGCGCGGGTAGTGAAAGAATATCCGCTCCCCCTGGCTGCCTTGCATCACAAACAGCGCCGACCACTCCTGGTAGAAACTTCCGCCTTCGCGATCTATAAAACCGGTAACCTCCTGCAGTTTTGACCCGGTTGCCGGGGCGCCTCCGAGTAATGGCTCAGCCAATCCGAGGCCCGCCGAAGTTACCTGCGAAACCAATGCGACGTTGAAGGTTACACGCCGGATGTAATCCACGTCGGCGAGCGCCTGGCGCACATAGGCCCCTGAGACCGGCGCCCCCACAAACCCGGTCTGGCCCGAATAGTCCGCGTCTAGCGCCACGATTGAACCGGCGGAAAACTTCGCCGCATCTGCCGAGGCTAACTCTATGAACGTGGCTGTCGATCCCGCTTGCACACTGACCGCGGCCACAGCCTGGGCGCCGTCAGCAGCTTGTGCAGCGCCGCTCGCGGGAGCCAGCAGATTCATGTGCTGCGAACCCGTAGCGAGCGCCATGGTCAGTTTTGTCCAGCTCAGAAATTGGAAGCTGACCTGGGCTTCAAGGGTTTCGCGCACCTGGTCCAGTGTGGCCGCCGGAATGCCCGTCAACACCGCGGCGGTCTTGCTCCCCGGCTTGCGCGTGAACTCTTGAATCCAACCCAGGCTGACCCAGGGAGCCGGCGGAGCGTCCAGGCTGAACCCGCCCTGCTCCGCTGGATCGAAGAGCACCGGAGTGTGTGCTGTCCGGTTTACCGGCGCAAAATACCCTCGAACCCGCCGCGCTATCGGTGCGGGAGCTGAAAACCAATTCACCGCCATTTACTCCCCCTGCTCCTGGTAGCTGTAGACGATCACAGTTGCGGAGCGGCTCAGCCGGTCGCGCTGTGCCACTGTCGGACCAAACCCCGGCTCATCCCAAAACACCTGCGTCCGCATCGCAACCGGCGGTGCTGACGTGTAGTTGAGCTTGGGGGTGAAGGATGGCTTCAGCATCGCCGCCAACTCCTCGTCCATTGCGCTCAAGGTACGGCCGCGGTCCAGCCCGCCGAAGGTCTGCGTTCCACACGTCTGATAGATGATTTCGCACTGCTCGGCCGCCATGATGGAACCGAGATCCATGTCCACGCCCAGGCCCAGCCAGCGCAGAACAAACACGTCGTTGGGAAGCTGGCTGAAGGGGGCCTCGGCCTCCTCCACCAGAATCCCTGGCCTTACGGCTCCGCGCAGCAGGATCGTCCGCTCCGGATTGACCGCCGTCAACCGCGTGCGCAGTGCCATATAAAACGAGTCTTTCGCATTTTGCATAACAAGACAGGGATCGGGGATCAGGGATCAGGGATCGGTAAGACCTCTCCTCGATCGCGCTCCCCTGCTTCCCCATTCACCTTTCCGGGTCAATGTTCGTTGAAAGACGGCCCCCATTGGGCCGGAAGCTCGGTTTCGGCCATTGAATGCGCATCATGATCCCTGACCCCTGACCCTGGTCCCCGCGCTCACAGCGCTTGCTGCCGCGCTTCCCGCAATAACAACCGGTAGAGATAGATCTGGCCGAAGGCTTCATTGGAAGCAATGGCCTCGATCAGGTAATCCTGCCCCGCCACCGTCACCGTCAGAGTCATTGCAAAGAGCGATTGGGCCGATTGCAGATCCAGCGCATTCACCTGCTGCTCCACTCCGGTCGCGGAAACCATCAGCTCCCACTTCGACTCGCCGCCCTCCTGCCAAGTGGGACGCAGTTTGCGCATCACCACCGGGCTTATTAGCACTTCGGCAAAGGTTGTTGCCACCAGTCCCACCTCGGACTGGCTGGTGTCGGTGTTCGTTCCCGTGACCCGCAGAAGAGCAGAGGTCCCTGCCACACTCCGCAGCAGGGCATCGGCCAGCATCTGCGGCGCTCCTACAGGGTTACGCGGCGACGTATCGCTCATCGCTCACCCCAGCCTGTTCGCAACGTAGGGACGCAGCCAGGCACGCACCGTTTCGTCCACCAGCGAACTCGAGAAATACTGCATCTGCATCGTGTCGATCTTGGTCTTGCTGGCATTCAGCGCAGGCGTGGACTGCGCATTGCGCACAATCTGCGCGCAGGCCGTCTTCACGTCGTCCCCGATTGTCGCCAGGCCCGCCGTATAGGTCACTGAAACCTCGTTGTACGGAAGCCCGAGCACGTTCCATGGCAGGGTCAATTCCCCGGTGTTCGGGTCACAGTCCACCGAGTTGGGATTGATCGTGGTCCACTGCCCGGGAAGCGAAAAAGCCCACGCAATTTCACACAGCGGCTCGTTCAGGGTCTCTCCCCGCCGCGGCCTCGCATAACGGCCCTCAACGCTCACGATCGGCGTTGTTGCGGTCCCCAGCGGCGAAAGCGGAAGATAGCTCAGCATCACCGTTTGCGCCCCGCTGGTGAGCCGCAACCGCTCCGTGTACTGGATCACGTTCAAGTCCGGCCGCCGGCAGTAGCTGTTGATCAGTGCCGTGGCGGCCGTGATCCAGTCCGCCGTCGTGGCCGCCGGCAATCCATAGTTCGGGTAATCCGCTGGCTGCAGATACGCCATACCCCCACCCTTCCTTCTGCTCATCCATTCAATCTCTGTCGCGCTAACCTGCTAACTCGTTAACAACAGGGGCTCCGTATCGGGGAACCCCTGTGCTAACTCCGCTAACTCCGTTGTCTACCGGTCTACCAGCACCTGGTAGTGCGCGTAATTGGCGCCCTTTACCACCGGAGCCCCGAACTTGACCGCGACATACTGATAAGACAGTGAGTTCGGCAGCCCTAACTGGAAGATGCGAGGGGTCGGATCGCCGAGCCAGTGATACTCGATCAGATCCTCGGTCACGATGTAGGCCGGCAGAACCGCCGAGCCCGATCCTGGCGTACCCGTGTAACTGAGGCTCCAGTCCGGAATCAGAGGCAGATCGCCTGCCTGCGTCGACAGCATCTTCACCCGGATGCCGCCCGTGATGTTATCCGTGTTCAACACCACGTTGAACTCGGTCTTCATCTCCCGGTCAATCAAGTCCAGCAGCACCGGGTTGGCATAGATCGCAGTCGGCCGCACATGGAAGCCGTTGAGGGCCACCATCTGCGCCACTGCCGATTTGATCCCATCCACGATCGAAGCCGTCGCGCCGACCGTTACCGTGTTGCCGCCCGCCACAATTTGCGGAATGACGCCCATATACTGCGTGGTCGTCGGCGTGCTCAGGCTGGTGTCGTTGCCGTTCCACAGGGCCACGTCGTGGGTCACCATCACGCCGCTCACCGTATCCACCAGGTCCTTGGCTTGCAGATAGGCGAACTGCTTCTGCTGGTCGCCCAACTCGATGTCGAACAGGTTGTAGTTGATCTGCGAAACGATCGCCTTCAGCGGTACGCTCCGCTCCACCCGCGTCGGGCTCACCACCGTGGGCACGATGCTGCGCGGATTCACAAACCCTGCCGCCCCCGGAACCGGAATGGCTGTCTCCTCAAAGAAGCGAGACGGATGCCCGGTCGCCGGAACCTGCTTGATGCGCTGCCCGAAGGGGCTCGAACGCCGGCACATGTCGAAAATCTCGGTCTGATACAGAGGAACTTCGATCGCGCCCGGCCCGATATAATCAGCTGCCGCGTGAATGTCTGCAAAGGTTGCGTTCATAGGCTCTTTCCGCCCCCTCCATGGGGCCAGTCGTTGCTCGAAGAAGAGCTTTCACCTACTAGCTTCTAGCTGTCAGCTTTCCTCTTTGAGCGGTCATTGCAGCATGTTTCCGGCAGGGTTCAATCCGCGATATTCCTGACCGCCGAATCGATTCCCTGCCGCAACGTCCCGGCCTGCCCGAGAAAACTCTTGGCCGAGTGTCCAGAAGCTTTTAGCTAGAAGCTAGTAGCTAGAAGCCAAAAGCCGCCTTTACGCAATCGTGCCGGCCCGCAGCAACTGGGTCTTCACCGCAATGCGCTGTTCCAGGCTCAGCCCGGACAGCGCCGCGTCCAGGGTCCGCACATCCACCGGGCCGTCGCCGATGCCGTGCTTGGCCAGCATCTCCGAGGTGGCCGCTGGCACGGTTCTGCGCAGCGGATTCAATGCCGTTGGCGCCGCCGCCGCCTTCAACTCGGCCAGTTCCTTTTCGGCTGCGACCAGCTTTTCCGCCAGTTCCGCCTCCCGCCGGCTTTGCTCCACGGTGGCCGAAATCCTCTCCACCTCGCCGGTCAAAACGCCTTGCCGCTCCTCCAGCCAGCCCAGCGTCCGTTCCAGCAGAGCTGTCGCGGCTTCAAGCCGGCCCGCAATCTCTCTCTCTTCGCTTTCCATGCCTTTCCTTTCTGCGTTGCTTTGAATCCGGTGCTACAGATGCGCTGACGCGCCATCCCACTCAAGCAAACAGGCTCCGCGTCGCGGAACCTGTTTGCCAACTCGCCGACCCGCTCTCCTGCTAGCTCGCCATGCGGAAGCTCGTGGCCCGATAGGCCGCCTTTTCCCGGAGCAGAATTGCCGCTCCCGTAAAGGTCACGCGGGTCAGCTTCCACACCTCGGCCCGCATATCTTCCACGCGCGCGTCGGCCAACTCGTAGCTCATGCCCATCGCTTCCGGCGACTGCGCATGAATTGCCTCGGCCACCTCGGGAAAGTCCCGCGCGTAAAGGTATCCCCGCACCACCAGGCGCGACCCGACCAGATCAGCCTCGGTCAGCAGCCCGATCTTGCGGCGCGCGTCGTGTCCATCCCAGCCGGGCCTGTAGTCCACGGCCATCCCCAGCAGCGAAGGCAGCGCCTTCTCTGCCGCCTCGCGGGTCAGCATCACCCGGTGCCCGCGGGCTCCCGCCGGGGCCTTGTCGCTGGCTGCATTCACCACCGTCAACACTCCCTCGAACGACACCCGGTTCGGGTGCCCTTCCACAGGGGGAATCTTTACTGCCATCGCTTCCAATCGCATGCGCTCTCCACCCATCTGCTCTCGCCGGTCCGGTTCTCTGCTCCCTGGCCAAAAACATCACCGCACTTTCAACCATCAACCGCCCTGTTCCGTTGCCGCCGCGCTCGCCAGTTGCACCTGCCCGTCCTGGCCCAGCGGTCCAAGTCCTCGCATCGCACGAACCTCGTTCACCGTCAGCACACCGGCCTTCAGCAGTTGCACCTGGACCGCCAGTTCCGTTTCCTCGTCCCTGGCATTCAGTTCGTTGAAGACAAACTCGAACTCTCGCCAGCCAATGCACTTGCCAAAAAGGTCTCGGGTAATGTGCCCAGCCAACAGCATCGCCAGCGGCGAGATCGCTCCGCGAAATGCTTCGTCGGTCATCTCCGCCGCGGTCGACTGGTTTACGTCCGCCTCCAGTCCCAGCATCAACGGCGGCAGCCCGAAGGCGTTGGCCACCATCCGGATCAGAAACTCCTGCCACGCCAGGCGCAGGTCGGCGTCTGTTCCCTGCGCGAACCGCAGCACTTCCGGCTTCTGGTCGGTGGAGATCAACGGCACCCGCCCCGTCCCCTCGATCTCGTCCTGCCACCAGCGAATCAGCCGGTCATGCTGCGCCGGCGAGGCCTCGTTCAACCACAGCGCATACTGCGCCACCGTGTTCGCAGCCAGCTTGCCCGCAAAGCGATGCGCGCTCAGAAACTGGTTCACCGTCTCGAAAGCCACTTCCAGCGGTCCCAGCCCGAAAGGCGTAAAGCTGCGCGGATTCATGCGCACATACATCAACTGCCTGTCCAAAAGCTCGATCGCGCTGGACTCCAACTGCCCCGGCATGGCCTGCGCATACCGCGGCGTGTCTTCCTCCCCGTCCCACCTGGCGTTGATCCGGATCGAAGCTCCATCCACCGCCCACAGCATCGCCGGCCGCTCCTCATCCCCCGTCGGCTCCATCTCGATGGCCCCGAAGCCGCCCGTCAGCGCATCCTCGATGACTTGCTCCATCAAGGTTCGAAAGCTGTCCACCGCGTTCGGCTCTTCCAGCGTTCGCCGCAGGGCCCTCAGTTTCCTGGCCGCGTAGCCCACATCCTCCGCCCGCACTCCGCGCCGCACCCGCACCTGCCAGTCCATGGCCGCGATGCGATCCTTGATCACGTTGATCGCCCGGCGCACCACCGGCGTCTCCGCAAACCGGCGCAGATTCGCCGGCGTCGGCTTGGGCAGCAGCCGCCCTGGAAACTGCACCGGGCTCAGAATGGCGGGTAGCGCCAGTGTCCTGCGCTCCGCCTCCGCGTCTGCCGCGCCGGCTGCCACGTCCACCCTCCGGCCGCCTCGCCCCGCGGTCGCCTGCCGCCAGATCTCCCGCAACTGATCTCCAACCTTCACGCGCACCTTCCTTCTCCCGCTGCCCCGGAAAACAAAAAGGCACAGCCCCCGAAGGGACCGTGCCTCGAAATACAGATGTCAGTTGTCAGTGGTCAGTCGTCAGTGGTCAGTCGTCAGCAATCAGTTGACGCACACCGCCTCCGACCTCCAATCGCTCTTGCCTCTCAACAAATTCGATCCTACCGCAAATGCAGTAAATCATCTGCAATCTTCCGCGAATAACTCGCCCATAACTCCAACCTGGCAAAACAATACGGATCACTGTTCACTGACGACCGATCACTCACACACACACACACACTCACACTCACACTCACACCCACACCCACACACTCACACTCACACTCACACACTCACACCCGCAACTCCCGCCGCGCCGTCTCCGCCACCCGGCCCAGGTCCGATGTCGTCAGCACCCGGATCTGGTGCTCCTCCATCGTTTCCACGCCAAAGCGGTACATCTCCAGCCGTTCCGGCTCTTCGTCGGTGGCCCCCAGCCTGGCCGCGGGCTCGATCACCGCCGTCAGCTCCAGGTGCGCCTTCTCCACCCGTTCCACGCCGGCCCGCAAACCGGCCGCCGAGAACGCCAGCACTTTGGCCATCTCCACGCCCGGCTCCAGGCTCACCGCATGGAACATACGAATCATTCCGTTCGGCCTGTAGCCCACGTCAATCCGCAGCGGGTCGCCCGCCCGCGTATACTCCGAGGCCGCAATCCGCTTGCGCAGGAGATCCCACACCCCGGCCCGCTCGAACTCTCCCCGCATCTTTGCCTGGATGCCCGCCCGCCCGCTCAGCCGCTCGATGCGCCCCCTGAAGCGCGGCTCCACATAAAGCCGCATCAACTCCTCCATCCCCGCCGGAAGGCTCTCCGCCAGGTAGGCCTTGGGCTCGGTCATTTGAACGTTCAGCGACAGCGCCTCGCTGAGCAGTTGCATCAGCCGTCCGTCCGGCTCGGCCTGGAAGCGCCGGCGCAATTCGCCCTCCATGCCTTCCAGCAGCGCGGTATCGGCCTCCGGGTCCAGGCAGCGCACGCGGCGCCAGTCGCGGGTAAACCGCACCTCCGCCGCCTCCCGGCTGCCCGCTTCGCGCAGGATCACCCCGATATGCACATACTCGTTCCTCACCGCATCCGGCACATACCGGAGCAGTCGAAACTCGCATGCCCGACGCCCGTTTTCCTCTTTCATGCCTGGGCCGCCCGCGCTCCTTCCATCACTTTTCTTCTCCTGCTTCTGCCCGCCCCGCCGTTTTCAAGCCGCCTGTCCTTTGTCTCTTCGGCACAACAGCCCATCCTTGACTTCCTTCAAGCCGCCAGCCCTTCGCCCTTCTGCACAGAAGCTGTCCTTGACTTCCTTCAAGCCGCCAGCCCTTCGCCCTTACGCACAGAAGCCCGTCCCGGGCCCCCGCCAAGCCTTGCCCTTCGCCATCCTGAAAAGGCCGCCCTCGCCTCTAATTCACCGTCCCAGCGATGCTAGTCCCCCACCGGGTCTCTTTCCAACCCTCTTCCACTCCATTTTTCCCCATCCCCACCCATTTCGGAAATGGCTTCCGATCCGACTTCCCGAATTCCTCAATCAGTCCCCGGATTCGGCTCCGCCGCGCCAGCAGTTTCTCCACCAGCGCTTCCATCTCACCCAGGTCGCCGCCGTACCATTCGGGAGGAATCTCGCTGGCCGCGGTCCACACCGTCTCCGCCGCCATGGTCTCCAGCCGCGTCAGCCAGGGCTCAAACGACTCCCAGCCCGTAATCTCCCGGTATACGTCGTTTCGATAGTAGACTCCGCGCAGCGGAATATCCTCGAACTCCCACTCCCCGGCATGAAAGCAATACCCGTAGTCGATGAACACCGCCCGGTAGCGCTTCTCCCGCTGCTTGCGGGTGAATACCGCCTGCCGTCCGTTGGCGTTTCCCGTCCACTTGTCCAGGGCCAGAATGCCGGCAAACTCACCCAGGTTCCTGGTCTCGGCCATCTGCTCCTCGGGAAGGTAATCCACCACCTGTCCCGGCATCAGCCCGCCCACAAACCGCGACCCGAACTGCAACCCCGGCTGGCATCGCACCCGCGTCCGGCCCAGGTCGATCTCCAGTTCCTGCGTATTCTCCACCAGCCAGCCCGAGACCTCCACCAGTTCGACCTCTGGAGCCGTCAGCCCCGCCGCCGCCGCCAGCCTGGAGGCCAGAAACTCATTAGCCAGCACACGGATATGTTGCGGGTTGTTCTGGAACTTCACCACGTAAACCTGGCCGTCCGCGCCCAGCATCAGCTGGCCCTGCGCACCGCCCTGCATCCGCCGGATATGCTGCACCGCCAGAACTGCCAAGCCCGTTCCCCCGTCTGGTTGAGAACCTTCCTCGCATTTTAAGCGATTGGCCTCGAATGTCATGCAAACAGGCGGCAGAGATCAGGGATCAGGGTTCAGAAACCAGGGCTTTAAAGCCTCGCGAACCGTCCCGGCTCCTCTTCCGTCCCACCCTCAGCCCCAAACGCCACAATGGCCCTTTGAAGTCCTGCCGCTGACTACCGATGACCGCCCCCTGATCCCTGACCCCTGATCCCTGATCCCTTCTGTAGCAGCTCCGCCCGCGCTTCCAGCCCCATGGCCATGGCCATCACCCGGTCGTCATGCGTCCCCGGCCTGGCCCCCGACCTGCCGTCCGCCAGTCGCACAAAACTCCTGCACTCGGCCAGCAGCCGCCGGCTCTGGAACCGCTCCGGCTGCTCCACCAGTCCCGCATCCAGCCGCCCCAGCGCCGCCGGCCGGCTCATGGACGTGGTCAGCCACCCCGGCTGCCCTCCCGAACGTCCGCCCTGCCAATAAACCCGCTCGTAACCGCACGCGGTTTCGATCAGAGCCAGGATTCCGCTGCCGTGATTGTTCCGTTCCACCACCAGCCAGGCCCGGTTGTACTCCCCCGCCAGCGCCGTCACCAGCCGCGCCAGCTCCAGCCCTCCCACATGCCCGGCAAACTCCGCGCACTGCAGCCCCGTCTCCAACTCCAACACCTGCGCCGCCGAGTAGTCGCCCTCTCTGCCGCCGCCGGCCGGGTCCACCGCCACCAGGTACTGTCTGCCTTCCACCGGCGGCAGCCATATCTCCAGTTCCCCATTGCGCCGCAACTCCGCCGGGGCCGGCGCCGTCGCCAGCCGCGCCTCGATCGCCGACAGCTCAAAGACCGAATCCCCGCTGGCCAGAAAGCAGCTTTCCTCGTCCTCGGCGTACTCCTGTCGCGCCAGCCCGCGAAAATCCGCCCGAATCTGCCGCCGATACCCAATCTGTTCCCGATCCAGCCCCCGCCGAGAAATCAGATCGCGCTCTTCGTCGCTCAAGCTCTCTTCGTCCACCGCCTTGGCCCTGTACCGCCGCTCCATCCACCAGGGAAAGAAGTGCCGCACCATCCCTGTCTCCCGCGCCTTTTGCCATTCTTCGTGGAAACAGCCCCCCACCCCGTCCGGCGTCGACTCCAGAATCAGCTCCGCTCCCGGAGCCATCGCTGCCCGCAGCCCCGCCAGTGTCTCCGCCGGGTCGCCCGGCCACCGCGCCAGCTCCGAGCAGTGCAGGTTCTGCACCGTCAGGCCGCGGCCCGCATTCCTGTCCCCCGCCGATACCACCCGGTACTGCGCATCGATCTCCGGAAACACAATCTGCCGCACGTTGGCCCGCGAGGTCTTGAGCGGCCCTTCCCGCAGTTCCTCCGGCAGCCAGTCCAGAAACCGGTGCACAATCCGAAAGATCTCCTCGGCCGCCTCCTGCGTATGGGCAACTTCCAGCGTCAGGGTCCCCGGCCGGGTGATCGTCTTCAGAAAAAACCGCGCCGCCGCCCAGGTCGTCAGCCCCATCTGCCGCGCCTTCAGCACGATGTTCCGCTCGCCCCGCCGCCGCTCGAAGGCCCGCTGCGCCGCGTTCGCCTTCAACGGCGCCGTCCATCCCTCCCGCGTCCTCACCAGCAGCAGTTGTTCCGCCAGCGCCATGCCCACCGTTCGCCCGCGCAGGCTCGCCGGACGCTGGTCCAGGATTTCTCCGTAACGCTGCAACTCCTGCGCATCCAACTCCTCCGCGCACAGAGCCAGCTCTCCCTCCCCTCCCGCGCTTTCTCCCTCCGTTTCTGCCACAAATCCCCCATCGCGCCCAGCCTGCCTGAGCGGTGCGCCCCCACCAACAGCTTGAGTAAATTCGGAAGACCTCTCTAGTTGTGGACCTTGTACATCCCGGCAATCTCCCCCGCCGAAAGCGCCCGATTGTAGACCCTCACATCATCCAGAAGCCCGTTAAAGTACGCAAAACCCCCTTGCGTGGTGTATCCAATGTAAACTCCACCGCCCGACGCGGGACTGCTGCTGGTTGAGAGTGAGCCTTTCAGTGCGCCATCGACATAAACATATGCGGCCGCCCCTGTATAAACTCCGGCCACATGATGCCAGTTGTTCGTGGAGATGGATGAAGAAGACAGCACTTGCCACCAGGCTCCGGTCCGATTCCCAATAAGCGAAACCTCACCAGTTGCAGCAATCCCCAGAATTACTCCACCTACCTCAAATCCTGACGAGTTGGAATAGATTGGCTCCTGCATTGACGGGATCGATGGGATGTTGACCCAGGCACAGATGGTCAGAGGGCCGGTCACGTTGAGTGTCGGCACGGAAGAACTGGAAACGGTGAGCTTATCGTTGCTTCCGTTGAAATACCCGGCCCACGGCCCAACATATCCGGCAGAGTAGTAGCCACTCGTTCCTGCGGCGGTCCCGGCCCAGGCGCCGCTGTTGCCGTAGCCGCTGGAGTCGTACGCGGTCGATCCCGTTCCTTCTCCAAGCTTCCACCAGCCCACCAGCCCCGTGGCGTAGTTCTGGCTCCAGAACGAGTTCTGTTGCGGAGCCAGAAGCAATGCCAGCAATACAAGCTTCCGTATCATCGCCTACCTCACGTTCGCGTAGCAGTTGCTGCCGTCGTAGAGCACCGCAAGCAGATTGATTCCGTTGGCCGCGGAAGTCAGAGTTGGCGCAGTGGACGCGGTGAAGCCGGCGTTAGTGCCCAGGTACCATGTGCATCCGCTGCCCAACGTGAGAGCCGCACCCCCTGTCGAATCCTGCTTCAGGACGACCGTGAAACTCGCCCCGTTCACCAGCCCCGTTACATTCAAGGCCCGCGTCGACGTCGAGTGGCTCAACGTCAGCGTCGCGTTCGTCACTCCCGAGCCTCCCGTCGCCAGTGTGACCGTGGAGCCGTCCGTCAGCGTCGTAAAAGCGGTCGGCAGTGGCGCTGCGCTCACCGTGCAGGCCGTACCCAGCGTGCAGGCCTGTCCATTCACCGTCAAGGATGGACTCGCCAGCGCGGAATTGGGAATGGAACTCACCGCCACCCCCAGCGCCGGGGTGCTCGCCGCATTGGCCACGGTTGGCGTCATCCACGACGGCCAGGCCGATGTCGAAGCCTGGAAACTTGTCACCGTTCCAGTTCCCACTCCGGTTCCGCAGTCCTTCAATGTGCCCGCCGCATCGGCGAAGCAGGCCGCGTCGTTGGCTGTTGTCCCTGCCTTGGGCCCCGTCGTCAATCCCGCGCCCGCGCCTGCCACGCTCGCCAGTGCGGAGGTCGGAATCGGACCCGCCGATACCGTCAAGGTCGGAGCAGTCGTCGCATTGGCGACGGTCGGAACGATCCACGATGGCCAGGCCGACGTCGAAGCCTGGAAACTCGTCACCGTTCCAGTCCCCACCCCAGTTCCGCAGTCCTTCAACGTACCCGCCGCGTCGGCAAAACAGGCTGCATCGTTGGTCGTTGTTCCGCTATTCGGCCCTGTCGTCAATCCCGCGCCCGCCCCCGCCACGCTCGCCAGCGCGGAGGTCGGAATCGGGCCCGCCGATACCGACAAGCTAGGCGTCGTCGTCGCATTGGAGACGATTGGAACCATCCACGAAGGCCAACTGGCCGAAGACGCTCCAAAACTGGTTACCGTCCCCGTTCCGCTCCCCGCCGTGGCTCCGCAATCCTTCAACGTCCCAAACGCATCGGCAAAGCAAGGCACATCGTTTGCGACTGTGCTGGTGGGGCCCGTGGTCAGCCCTGCTCCCGACCCGGTCGGCGCCGCCCCGCTGATAAGAGTCTGCGGCGTTCCGCCTCCCCACAGCGCAACATGCCCGGCGGTTGGCGATCCCGAAACAACAGGCACATTTCCGCCGCTCGAGGCGCTCAGTGAAAACGAACCGCCGCTCAATAACCACGCCCTCGTAGAGGGGTTGTAGGTCAGCCCATCGTTTCCGCCGTTGCCCGCTACGCTCAAGAGATAATACGGCGATGTCCAACTTGCGCACCCGATCGTTCCGCATCCAACCCCAAGCACAAAATTGGCGTATCCCGCCCCCGGCAGCGGCGGTTGAGACATCTTCCCGAAGAAAGTGTGAGCCCCGGACATATTGATTCCATATGGCGCAAGCAACTGGCCATATCCTGCGACCCACGGCGTTCCCGTCGGATACCCTTGATACAGTGCGGAATTGGCGGTGTTTGAAATGCTGATTTCGGTGTCCTGGCCTTGCCCGGCTCCAACATGCGAAATCCCTATCCCAATGCTTGCATCCGAACTTAGAGTGGGAATGATACTCCCATAGGAAAGATTCTCTTCGCGCGCGTTTTGCCAAAAATAATGCGGCTGCTCGACAGAATCCTTGACTGCGATCGTTCCCGCAAACGGCTCTGTCCAGAAGGTGCCATCCACCGTCCCGGTGCTGGCATTGTAGACCAGGTAGGTCTTTGCTGCCGGGTAGAAATCGTAGGCATTCACTGAGGGCGCGCTCGCCGTAGCGGTGGAAGACACACCCGCTCCCGCGCTATCGATGGAGCAGCCCGTGAAAGTTCCCCCGCTATAGCCCGTCAAATGAGCCGCGGGAGCCGTCGTCGGGCTTCCCGTACCGGCAAATGCAATCGCCGGAGGAGCGTTGAATATATAGCCGCTTCCGCCGCTCGGCTGACATCCCGTGACAGCGCCTCCAGATACTGTGATGCCTATGGCGATGCCGCTGCCCATCGCCGGATATACCCGGCTGGCTGGAAACACTGTCGCCCCAGGAAGGTAGTTTCCTCCAACAAACAGCGTGGCGTTGTTGCCGCTGGAGTTGTACATCACTGGCCATGCGGCCCGGATGGTTGAGGATATGGCGCTATCGGGAAGGCCTGAGATCAGCGCATTGCCTGGAACAACCCTGTCGGCCTCAAACTCGACGGCGTATCCCGTCAGGCCGCCGCTGGTGACGTACGCCCCAACCGGGTGCGGCAGGCGGGCGGTTGCAATCGTAACGGTTCCCGCTCCTACCGCCGTAATCTTCTCGCATTCATAGTCGTAATCGAAAATGCAGGCCAGATTGCCAACCGCGAACCCTGGGGTTGAAGCAACCTGAAGCACCGCGTTCGACTGCGGAAATGTATTTGTGGAAGACGTTCCATTGCCCACCTTTGCGGTCAAGGTTGTCTGTACCGAATCGCCGAAGCTCGAATCCCAGTTGCACGTACCCCCGCATGTCATCACGGGGTTTCCTCCAACGGTCGTGGCGCTGGCGATGTAGTTGCTGTTCGCCGCGCCGTTGTATCCCTGCGAAAGGTCGATCAGCAGCCTGCCCTCGCCCTGGTAGCCGTTATAAGTCTGGCCGGCCGTGGAAATCGTCTCCGAACCGTCCGCCCCAACTGAGATGCCCGACACCGTCGCACTGAATACCTGCCCGCCTTCGCCTACATCCTCCCGATGACCTTCTATGCCTTCATCGGCGGCTGTGTTTGGGCCTCCATAGCCGAGAAGGTCCATCGTAATACCGACATTGTCCCCGTCGCCAAACCCATCCAAAGCTAGGCCCATTG
>Ga0302320_10003834_pt1 | contig 34542 bp, 27 predicted proteins | sample Bog_T0_3_FD_202130 | JGI IMG/M metagenome (GOLD analysis project Ga0302320, IMG submission 202130) | Peat permafrost microbial communities from Stordalen Mire near Abisko, Sweden - Bog_T0_3 | ecosystem: Environmental > Terrestrial > Soil > Wetlands > Peat | place: Sweden: Abisko, Stordalen Mire...
GTCGTCAATATCGGGTTTGGAGTCGAAGATGGACATCAGCCGGGTCTGCGATGCCAATCCGCGTTGCACCAGGTTCGTGACCCATCCCAGCGCAATGATGGGCCAGATCAGCCCTGCGAGATACCAGTTGAAGGCGGTAAAGGTTCCCACGGAAATGGTGCCGCGCACCACGTGCTGCCCGCCCACCACCAGAACCATCATTACGGCGACGGCGTACATCAAGGTCATGCCCGGCCACAGGAAGCTGCTGATCCAGATCAGCCCCTTGTTCTTTTCCACGAAGTCCCAATTCATCACGCGAAACGTGGCCATCTCTGCGTCTTCCTGGCGGAAGGCCCGCACCACGCGTACTCCCGCAAGGTTTTCGCGAACACGCTCCGTGATCTCGGAATAGAGCGCCTGGATCTTCTCAAAACGCTCGTGAATCATTGAGCCGAAAACTTTCACCCCCACCGAGACCAACGGCAGCGGGGCAAGAGCCATCAGCGTTAGCTTCCAATCCAGCTGAAGCATCAGGCCGATCGTGACCACGCCGATCACCACCGTGGTGGCGGAGTACATGATGCCCGGGCCAATCATGTTGCGGACGGCGTTCAGGTCATTGGTGAGTTTTGACATCAGGTCGCCGGTGCGGTTTTCGGTGTAATACCGCGGCGAGAGGCGCAGCAGGTGGCGGAACAGATCATTGCGCAGATCGTATTCGGCGTCGCGGGAGATGCCGATGAGAATCCAACGCGTCCAGAACTGGAAAACGGCCTTAACGAGCGACATTCCGATCAGCACGGCGGCCACAACCGCCAGGCGGCGCAGCACGGCTTGGTGCATCAGGTCGTCCACTCCGGCCTTGATCGCCAGCCCAATCAGTGCGCCAACCGTCTGGCCAATGATCAGGCAGATGAACCCCACCACAAAGCGCGCCTTGTAGCGTGAAAGGTACGGTTGGATTGGGCGGAAGCGTGCGAACATTTGAAATATGATCCCGAGGCAACAAACCCTTTATCCTGTTCACAAGACGAGGGAGGCCTGACGATTAGATTATAGCGGAGGGTAGAAGATACAGATACACGGTTTGTCGGGCGTGCTTTGCTCAAGACTGGCGGACGGCTTGGGAAATCCGGCTGGTTGCGTGTGCCCCCAGCTACATCTCGCGGCGGCCTTCCATGGCTTTGAGCATGGTGACCTCGTCCGCGTACTCGAGTTCCGAACCCACGGGAATCCCCATGGCGATTCGGCTGACTTTTACACCCAGGGGTTTGATGAGGCGGGAAATATAGACGGCCGTGGCCTCGCCTTCAACTGTGGGGCTGGTGGCAAGAATCAGTTCTTTTACCGTGCCGCCCCTCAGCCGTTCCAGCAAATTCTTGAGCTTCAGTTGGTCAGGCCCAATGCTCTGCAGGGGTGAAAGGGAGCCGTGCAGCACGTGGTAGAGTCCGCGAAACTCGCGGGTCTTTTCCACGGTGATGACGTTGTAGGGGGTTTCCACCACGCAGATCACTTCGCCATCGCGGCGCGTGTCTGAGCAGTATTCGCAGGGATCGAGTTCCGTCAGATTATTGCAGATGCTGCAAAGATGAATCTTGTCCTTGGCGTCGATGATGGCAGCGGCCAGGCGCTCCGCATCTTCACGCGAGGCGCGCTCCAGGTGGAAGGCGATGCGCTGGGCGGATTTCTGCCCGATCCCAGGCAGGCGTTTGAACTCATCTATCAGGCGAGCCAGCGGCTCTGCGTAATCTTTCATTGTCGTGGAGGTTCGCTTTGCAGGTTCTTGTGTTCCAAGAACGGTTTAGGTCAAGCCCGGAATGTTGAGCCCGCCCGCCAGGCTGCCCATCTGGCTGGACATCTGTTCGTCCACTTTTCGCGCGGCTTCATTGACGGCAACCAGAATCAGGTCCTGCAACATTTCCAGATCCTGGGAAGCGAAGACTTCCGGATCGATGCGCACATCGCTGAGCTGCTTCTGGCCGTTCATTTTGACGGTGACCATGCCCCCGCCCGCTGTGGCTTCCACCACCAGCTCATCCAGTTGCTTCTGCAGTTGTTCCTGGAATTGCTGGACTTGTTTCAGGATCTGTTGCATTTGCAGTGGGTTTTTCATTGTCACTCCCGGCTCAGGTCCTTAACGTCCAACACCGTGCCATCAAATCTCTTGCGAAAGGCTTCCACCGTCTGATCGCGTTCGGCCCGCTGGCGAGCATTGGGCCGTTCCACTCGCGCTTCGACTTCCAGCATTTCAAGTCTAACACAAATTTTCACAGGTTGGCCCAGCACTTCCGCGCACACAGCTCGAAGCGTCTCCTGCTGCTCACGATCCTTCAGCAAATCGGCAAAGAAAGAGTCCTTGGGAGCATAGGCAAATGTGGCTTCACCATTCTCGAATGTCCAACTGGCAACGTGCTCAAGGCAACTGCCCAGGAAGTTTGATTTACCGTAGACTTTGGCCATGATGGCGGCCAGCGTGGCGTCACGATTCACCGGCGAGGAAGACGCTGAGGCCTCCACAGGAGCTGCTGCGCGCGGCGTCGGCGGTGCAGGTGCTGGAGGTGGAGCCGCAGGCTTTGAAAAAGCGGGCGCTGGCGGACGTTGTTCCACCGGTGGTCGCTCAAAACTGGTGGGGCGAACCGGGCGTGGCGGCTCAGGAGCGGGCCGTGCCGGCGCCGCAAACGCGGTTCGCGGCGCAGGAACAGGGACAGGAGCCGTTGCGGTCTTTCCAGGCAACGCGGCGCTACCGAGCCCGCTCAACAAGCTTTCAATTGAGGCCAACCGCCGCGCGTGCACCATCTTCATCAGCGCCAATTCCAGGTGGAAGCGGGGGACCAGCGCATAACGCATCTCGCTCTCCGCCCGCAGCAGAATATTGAAGAACCGAGAGAGGTCTTCTTCACTGAAGCGCGCGGAGAGAGCAGTGATGTTTTTTCGCTGTTCGGTGGGAACCTGGATCAGTGTACTGTCGCCGCCGCAACTGCGCCCAATCATCAGGTCGCGCACGTAGCGCGTCAGTTCGCCGCAGAAGTGGGCGAGTTCATAACCTTCCGCCGCCAGTTGGCCAATCTGCTCTAAAACCTTGCGCGAATCCGCCGCATCCACGGCGTATAGGATATCCGCCAGCAGTTCCGACGGCACCACGCCCAGAACCTGCCGCACCCGCTTCTCTTCCAGATGCCCGCCACAGGCGGCAATCACCTGGTCCAACAGTGACAGCGCATCGCGCATGCTGCCTTCCGCCGCCTGTGCCAGTGTGGCGACGGAGCCCTCATCCGCGTCCATTTTCTCATCAGCCACGATGGCGCGGATGCGATCGTAAATTTCCCCGTAATCCAGCAGGCGAAAAGAAAAGTGCTGGCAGCGCGATTGAATGGTGGGGGGCAGCTTGTGCGCCTCCGTGGTGGCCAGCATGAAGAGCGAGTGCGGCGGCGGCTCCTCCAGCGTTTTCAGCAGCGCGTTGAAGGCCTCCGTAGTCAGCATGTGCGCTTCGTCAATCAGGAAGATCTTGTAGCGATCGCGCGCGGGAAGGTAGCGCACCGCCTCCCGCAATTCCCTGATTTCATCGATGCCGCGGTTGGAGGCGGCATCGATCTCCTGCATGTCCACGGAATTCCCCGCCGTGATTTCCAAACACGAGGGGCACGTGCCATCGGGAGTCACCGTTGGGCCATGGAGACAATTCAGCGCCTTGGCCAGAATTCGCGCCGTGGTGGTTTTTCCCACGCCCCGCGCCCCGGAGAAGATGTATCCGTGGGCAACGCGGTTCGTCAGAATGGCATTTTTAAGGGTGTCGGTTACCAGGTGTTGGCCCACCACGTCATCGAATGTTTGGGGGCGATATTTGCGGGCGATGACTTGGTAGGACATGGGAAGAAGATTTTGGATTTTAGATTTAAAACTAAGAACGTCCTTTGTCCGTGGTCATTAGTCCGTAGCGCGATCTTGCTATCTGGCTATTTGCAACGGACAACTGACAAAGCACAAAGGACGTTCTTCTTAAATCTGACCAGACTTCGGGTAATCTGCGGCACACGGAGAGGATCGTTACCGTTGCTTCCTTCCGGACCTGGCGGGGTTCGCGAACATCCGTCGCACAGAGCCCGAAGTCTGACATGGTTGCTCATGCACCTCACGATGCAATCGGCAAACTCGATTTCATGGTAGCACGCGGAACCCATCGCGTCGACCCCTTCGCAAAAAAATGCCGCTCCCGATTCTGCTGATTCCTTGCAACTCACAGCGAACAGATGTCTTGTGGCTCGGGCGGCAACAATTTGGTAACTTCTATCCATGCAAACCGGAAAGCCAAGCCGCACTGCGTGGGCCGCCGCCGCTCATCGTGCCGCCCACCAGGTTTTAGAGGACGGCCGGATCTTTACCGATCCCCTGGCCCTGCGTATCCTGGGCAAAGATGCGGAGGCGGCAATCCATGACGCGGAGCAGCATCCCTCCCGCCGCCGCATGCGCATCTTTATTGCCGTCCGCACGCGATTTGCCGAAGACGCTTTGGCGGGTGCGATTGAGCGCGGTGTTCGTCAATTGGTGGTGCTGGGAGCGGGATTAGATACCTACGCCTACCGCAGCACCTGGGGCGACCGGTTAAGGATCTTTGAAGTTGATCATCCCGCGACACAGGCCTGGAAGCGCGAGCGTCTGGAGGAAGCCGCCATCGCCATACCTGGCACACTCACTTACGCTCCCATCGATTTTGAGCGCCAGACGCTGGGCGAGGGATTGACAGCGGCGGGCTTTGATAGGTCACTTCAGACCTTTTTTACCTGGTTGGGTGTGGTGCCCTACCTCACCGAGGGGGCGATCTTCTCCACGCTTGGCTTCATTTCCAGCCTGCCCCAGGGCGCGCACGTGGTGTTTGATTACGGCAATCCTCCCGAATCCCTGTCGCCGGATTTGCGCGCCTACCACGAGGAGCGCGCCGCGCGGGTGGCCGAAGCCGGTGAAGCTTGGCTGAGCTTTTTTGAAGAAGATGATCTGCACGCAAAACTACGCAGCCTTGGTTTTACTGAGATTGAAGACCTTGGGCCTCCCCAAATTGCCGCGCGCTACTTCCCCCACCGCGCGATAAAATCACCTGAAAAAGGGGGGCATATTCTTCAAGCGACAACGATTCAAATAACCACTTTTCCGGAGACATCCGATGGTGCGCCCAATAAAAGACCTTAAGACCTTTGAGGCGGGTTCGCTTGAGGAGTGGCGCGCGTGGCTTGCCGCTCATCACGCTTCCAAAACCGAAGTTTGGCTGATCTTTCATAAGCGTGACACCGGGCGGGCATCGATCGCTTATGAGGATGCTATTGATGAAGCCCTGTGCTTTGGATGGGTTGACAGTTTGGTCAAGCGCCTGGATGATGCGCGCTACGCCCGCAAGTTCACACCGCGAAAGCCCGATAGCAGATGGTCCACCGTGAACCGCAACCGTTTTGCGCAGCTCAAGGCAGCTGGGCGGTTGATGCCGGCGGGGCTGAACCGGCCGCCCACGGAACGCAGCGGTGATGCTCCTAGGCCATCACTGGCGCAAGTGCCGTCCTACATTCAGGAAGCCCTGAACAAACATGCTGCAGCGGGCCGCTTTTTTGAGAGCCTCGCCCCTTCATACCGGCGCATGTACATCGGCTGGATTGATTCCGCCAAGCAACCCGCCACGAAATTGAAACGGCTCGATGAAGCAATCCGCCTGCTGACGGAGGGAAAGAAGCTGGGGCTGAAATGAGCCGCAGGTTAAAGATTGCATGTTTTCTTCAAGGCAGATACCATGGGCGCGCTTGTTTCGGAAGGTCCCTTGAGCGGGGATGTTGAAATCATCGGCATTATTCTTCACACCGTCCCGGCGTTTTCGGTGGCGTGCCCTGACTGAATGGCATGATTTTTCTCCTCTCCCGCCGGACCATTTCAGTCCGAACCAGGCAACCAGGATTTTAAATTCCCCTTCAGGTGAGAACAATCATGCGTCGTAGAAACTTCCTCAAAACATCGCTTGGCGCCGCGGGCGCTGCGTTTGGCTTGGGTTCACTTCCCACGGAGTTGCTCTTTGCCGGCATCCCGCCATTGCCCGGTGGCACTTCCAGCGCGGGTTATGACAGCCTGCGCAACGCCTTTGCCAATCCCCCCATCGTGAATCAAAACTGGACCCGCTGGTGGTGGTTCGGGCCGCAGGCCACCGAAGAGGGAATTAGCTACGAGCTTGAGCAGATGAAGAAGCAGGGCTTGGCGGGTGTGGAAATCAACTGGATGGCCCCCCTTGAACTTGAGGGGAATTTCCCCTTCCTCTCCCCGGAATGGGAAAAGATGACAAGGTTCGCCGTGCTGAAAGCCAAGGAACTAGGCATGCGCGTTGACTTTATGCTGGGCACGGGATGGCCTTACGGCGGGCCGTGGATTACCCCCGACCTTGCTTCAAAGTGCATCGTGCGCACCGTTAGCGAGGTTGTGGGGCCGGACCGCTATGGCCAGAGAATTCCGGGCGAAATTGGCGAACATGACAAGCTCATCGGTTTGTTCGCCGCGCGCACCGTGGGCTCCGATGAAGTGCTCGATCCTCACAGCATCGTGGATTTGCAACCCTACCTGCGTTACACCGACCCGAATTATTGGGCGGTGGCGCGGCAGGCGATCGGCTGGCCTGTTCCTGAGGGGAAGTGGAAGATCATCGCGCTCAAGCAGACGCCCACGCGCCAGGCGGTGCGGGTGGCGGCACTCGGTGATGAAGGCTTCGTGCTTGATCATCTCTCCCGCAAAGCCCTGGACAGGCACATTGAGGTTGTTGGCGGCGCGTTGAAGAAGGTGGCGGGGGACGAGTTTGGCAAAACCGTGCGCGCCATGTTCTGCGACAGTTTTGAAATTCAGGTTCCGATTAATAGTTATTACTGGACGAGCGACTACCTGGACGAATTCAAGAAGCGCAAGGGTTATGACCTGGCGCCCCATCTTCTTGCGCTATGGTACGACGTGGGTGATAAGACGCCCTACATCCGGCACGACTTCATCCACGTGCTTTCGCAACTGATCATCGATAATTTCTTCATTCCCCTGCGGGAATGGAGCGAGCAGAACAGCCTGATCTCACGCGTTCAGTCGCATGGCAGCATCGGCGAACTTCTGCAATCCTACGCTTCCAATTCCGTTGGCGAAGGCGAGCAGGTGACGCGGCGCGAACCGCAGGTCTCCATGCACCGCAAGAACGCTACCAGCTCCGCTCACATTTATGGCAAGCCCCTGACGTCTGCCGAGAGCTTTACCTTTCTGAGCGCGGCCGACTATCCCAGTTCCTACCGCTACGTGGTGAACCTGGAGTTGATGAAGGCCGTCCTTGACCCCTCACTGCGCGACGGCTATCAGGAGATCATCAACCACGGCTATTGCTACAACGACCCGGACGACAGCACGGAGCCGTTCCATGAGATGTTTGCCTCTTCCGTGATTCGCCACACCGAACCGTGGTGGCAGTATTACCACCACTTCACGTCCTACGTGGGCCGCTGCTGCTCGCTGATCGCGCAAGGGCGGTTTGTGGGCGACGTGGCTATTCTCTCGCCCATCCAGGATGCCTGGAGCAAGGTAAGCCCGGCCACCAACGCCGGCCTGGACCCGCAGACGGACATCAAATGGGGTGAGCTGGCGCCGCTGATTGTCCGCAATGGTTTCGACTTCAACATTATCAATGACCAGGTGCTGCTGGAACGCTCAAGCTTCCAAAACGGCAAGCTGGTGATCGAGAAGATTGAGCACTCGGTCCTGATTCTGCCGCGGATGACGTATCTTTCCCTCAAGACTGTCGAACGCGTGCGTGATTTCTGCCAGGCCGGTGGCATTGTGATTGCCATCGACCGTCTGCCGGAGTTCTCCACTGGATTCGCCGGGTACGAAGAGAACGACGCCAAGCTCCAGGGCATTGTGGCGGAAATGTTCGGGACTATTCCCATCCATGATTCCATCGTCAAGAACAAATTCGGCCAGGGTGAGGCGATTCTTCTTCGATCAGAAACGGACCTGCCCAAGATTCTGCGTGAGCATCTACAGCCCGACTTTGCGCTGGAAAAGCGCGCTGATTCGGTGCTCCACCTGCATCGTCGCGCGGAGGATTCCGATTTCTATTTTGTGACCAACACGAGTGCGGATTATCAGGAAAATTCCGCGCTGTTCCGTACGGATCACAAGTTCGTGGAACTATGGAACGCGGAGACCGGTGAGACCGCACCCGTGGCGAATTACGTGGTCGAAAGCAAGGGCGTGCGCGTTCCTTTCCGCCTGAAGCCGTATGAGTCTGTGTTTTATATCTTCAAAGACGCGCCTGAGCCCGCGCACGTCGTGGAGACCAATGCGGATGAAGTCCAGTCAGCGGGCGCGGGCAAGGTCATCGCCACTTCCGCCAACAACGGAACCATTTACATTCGCACAGGCGGAGCGGCGAAGTCGGGGCGGAAAGAATTACTCGTCAAAGATCTGCCAGCGCCGCTGGAGATTACGGGCGAATGGCTGGTAACGTTCCAGGCTTACAAGTTTGACAAGCTGGTGAAGAAGATGGGCGTTCTGCACTCCTGGAGTGACGACGCCGACACGCGCAACTTCTCCGGCACGGCGCGCTATGAACTGGAGTTTGAAATCCCGCCCGCTCTGCTGGAAAAGGGACGGCGCGCGACGCTTGATCTGGGAACGGTGATGGATGCCAGCAAGGTTTGGCTGAACAGCACGGCGGCGGGCGTGACGTGGAAGCGTCCCCATCTTCACGATGTCAGCGCCCTGGTGAAGCCGGGCAAGAATTTTATTGAAGTGCGCGTCAGCAACCGGCTGATCAACGCCGTCGCGGGAATGAAACGGCCGGAGTGGTCGTATAAAGTCGATGAGAAATACGGCAGCTACAACGAGCGCCATCAATGGGTGGAATTTCTCACGCGCGAATATGGCGCGGAAAACATCCCCCCCGCGGGATTGCTCGGCCCGGTCAAGCTGATCTTCGCCCAGGAGCTTGAGTTTGAGATCTGAGGCGGTTTGCTGAAGTGTCGCCACGGTCAGTGCCCCTCTGACCGTGGCGACACGCTCAATTTTTCATCTGAAGTAAAAATGTTTACATCCATTCTGAATCATCTTCCACGTAATAAAGAGCCGCGGAATCCGCATCCAGCATCTCAACATTTATGAACTTTGTTAATCCTGTCGTGCGGCACCGTCATGGAATCGCCGCGCTTGTGCGGCATCTGGGCGGGCCCGGGATTTTCCTTCTCGCCATTGTTGACAGCTCCCCGATCCCAACATTTGGCGGCCTGGATATTCTTCTGGCCGTACTCGCGGCGCGGCAGCGTGAGCCATGGTTTTACTATGCCGCAGTAGCAACGGCAGGATCGGTCATTGGCGCCTACCTAACCTTCCGAATTGCCCGCAAGGCGGGGTTGGACTACCTCAATCACAAGTTTGGTGAGGAAAAAGTTGGCAGGCTGCTGAAGCATTTCAAGCGGTGGGGTACGGGCGTCCTGGCGCTTTCGACGCTTGTGCCTTTTCCCTTTCCCACGAGTGCGTTTTTCGCCATTGCAGGCGTGTTGGACTACCCCCTCCGCACGTTCATTTTTGTTGTGGCCCTGGGCCGGGCAGTGCGTTATGCAGTCATTGCGGCCATCGCCTCCCACTATGGCCACCGCTTTGTTCATTCCCTGCGGCATCTCGGGCGGCATTCGGCGTTGTTGCTGGCGATTGCCGCTGTCGTGGTCGTCGTGATTGTGGCGGTGTTGTTGCTGCGAAAGCGGCTTCAAGCGTCTCGCCCCATGGTTGTCACGGACGCAACATGATGTTTTCTTACCATTCGGCAGGCTTCTGCGAAGCGCAAATACTTAAAGGCTGGCTGCGGGCAGGGCGGATTGCCGGCGCTTCCCCGTGAAGTCCAGCCCGAATGCAGGCTTGGACGACGTGCCGGTAATGGTGAAGGGAACCACCGTAACGGATTTCTGCTTCAGCAGCGGTCCGATGGCCTTCAGCACCACGGATTTGAAGCCTGACGTGGTGTCGTCAAGCTTTCCATTGGTGTACAAAATTCCATGCAGATCAACGTTTCGATCCAGCAGACTGTAAGTTCCTTGAATCTGCGCGCGCGTCCCGCGTGCAGTGAACGAGACGTTCGAGAGAGTTGCCACACCATTCTTCACTGAGACCGTTCCGCTCAATTGCGAAAGCACCGTTTCCGGATCTGCTGCCTGCTGTTTCTTGTTCTCTCCGTCCGCACTCTCAGTCAATGCATCCACCGGATGCTGGACACTTGGATTGGTGAAGCTTCCGCCGCCAATGCCGCAACTGCCGGCAAGATCCAGCTTGCGCAGGAATCCCGGCGGCCCCGGCGGCACTTGTATTTTGGCATGCAGGTTGATGCTGCCAGTCAGCGAGGGGCGTTTCTCCTCCGTGAAGAGGAACAACAAATCCTCAATGCGCCCGGTTTTAACGGCCATTTCCAGCCGAACCATCTTTCCGTGCACTCCCGGTTCCCCCGCCACACTACCCGAAGACGTTACTGTGGTCTGCTCAAAGTGCGAGTCCACGTTTTGAAGCTCCGTGTCTCCATTCGTTCCGTTCACCACCGCCTGGAAGGTCGAATTCAGGTGAAGGGTGTGGCTGCTTCCGGATACACGGAAGTCCGGCACATCGATTTCACCCTTCGTGCCGATCTGGCCGATGGTGCCGTTGAACTTGCCTTGCGAAGATAAAGTGCCGGAGATGCCTTTGAACACCGCGAGGTCCACGTGCTCGTAAGTATAGGAACCTTCCACTGGAGTATTGCCCGGGTCGTTTTCATCCCAGGGGCCAACCTTGCCCACCGAGTGGATTTCTCCGGGCGGCTCGGGATTAAGCAACGCCGCATGATACGAGATGATTCCTTTCTCCGCCACGTTATCCAGCGTCAAATGTTGAACCTTCACCTTGAAGGAGTCCTGGCCCGGGTGCCGGGGCATGAATTCAAGCAGAGCGCCATCCGTTTTGATCTCGCCAATCGTAATTGTGCTGCCCGTGGTGCTGGTGGTAAGCGGCATCACCTTTGACGGTTCGCCACTCGGTCCCGGTGGCGGGATTAACACGTGCAATCCCTTGACCTCAATTTCATCCAGACGCGGGTGAATCCGCAAAAGACCGTTGTAGCTTCCTCGGAGGATCAGCATATCGACCGTGATCAGCGGGGCGAGGTATTTCTTTTGCCGGTGTTCAAAACTGACGCCTTCCGCCACGCACCCGGGGGGAAAGAAAGTCTTTCGGAAGCTGCGAATCTGGACCGTCCGCGCAAATCGGTCCTGAAGCGTCTTGGTGAGGGCCTGTTGCGTGTAGGGCCATTTGCAGGCGAGCGCGATAATCACAATGCCGGCGATGATGACGAGCGGCGCCCCAATAATCAGCCACCAGCGCCCTGGCGCCCACCACGGTCTCGGTGTTTGGGACCTCCCAACGCCGCGTTTGGATTTTATGGAGCCCTTCCTCGCCACTGTTTTTCCATCCCCTTGCCTCGATCAGCCGAGGCCAGAATCTCCAACCCTTGTTACCTTTTTACCGCGGGGGAAGTCAGCGGTCAGTCCAATATTGCTCTTTCGTTTGGTCAAAAGTGCTCGTTCTGTGAATTCTCACCTGCGGTAAAATGGAGGCCAGACTTTGAATCCAATAAATTCGACTTGAGGAATGAACCCCATGGCTCAATCTGTGTCCGACGCCCAGCGTCTGGACCCTTACAAGAATTTCAAACTTCGGCTGCGGGACGGCGGGCGTACATACTCCGGCAGCGTGCTGACGGGCCTATTCCCCCCGCCTCCCCGCAGTGGAGGAGATCCCTCCACAACCCATAAATCGCCGGGACGGAGTAAATACGATTCCATCGCGCTCGAAAGGGGTGTTACGCAGGACTCGTCCTTCGGCGCCTGGGGGAACCAGGGATCCGGGCAGAATAAATATCCACCGATTCAGGTGAATCGCGGCGTGACCAATGATTCCTCTTTCAGTGGGTGGGCGAACTCGTCTTCCGAGCACGGTAAATACTCGTCCATCCAGTTGAATCGCGGCGTAACCCAAGTCTCAGGGTTCAGCGCGTGGGCAGCAAATGTTTGGAACTACGGGGGATCGTCGAACGCGCAGGCATCCCCGGCCGATTTCAGGAAGGAGATCGACCTTGAGTTTTTCAACGGTGCTGGAGCGCTGGTGGTGAAATTCAGGATGAGCGGCCGCACTGTTTTTGAAACCCAGGAGAGGCCTCCTTTTGGTTCCTTCCAGCACTTTCTTCAAACGGGCGGCCCTATCAGCATTTCGGACCAGTTGGCCTTAATCTTTGAGACTGCCCTGGGAAGATTGAAGCCGTAGGTTTCGCTATATTTGATCGGAGTGTCACCCTGCCGCCGCTCCGTTCAAGCGGAGGTCTGGATTATTTGTCCTGTGAATTTGTCCAGACGTTCGCCGGCCCCGCACTGTTCCATAAAAGGCTACGATGTAGGCTCATTTGTTGCTTGACAAGTCCTGCTTTTGCGCGCATGCTAGCCTATTGTATCGGCGCCCCCGGGCCGGCGAACAGTGCCCCCGCGGGTTGCCATCGACGGATGATGGTCACCCCCCATCCTGAATTTAACCCGCCGGAAGCAAGCGAGATTGCCATGTTCCGTCCCACGAATCCTGATAACTTATTAAAAATAAATGTAGTTAGCGATCAATCTGCGGGTTTTAACGGTTTCGCCCAATTTTTTAAATTATTGAATCTAAGCCGGTTATTATTCCGCGCGGGAGCTGAAGGAGTGGAGCACCATAAAGATGTTAAAAATGAAGATTGATCCGGATGAGTTATTGAAAACAAAGGGGCAAGAAAAGTAACCCGGATGAGTCTATGAAAACAAAGGAGTTAATCGTTTGTATCGGTAACTCTATGATATGAAATAGATTAGCTTCAAATTCCCGCCGGCTTCACTCAAACTCAGAGCACGACATGAAGTAGCCACAGCGGGGGCAGATCATCTTGCACTTTTGGGATATGAGGCGGGAAGAGCAGACGGGGCAGAACTGGTTGGGGTATTCGGGAGCCTTGGGCGGCTCAACGGGCACAACCGGCTTGGGTGTTTCCTCAGTCATCATGGCGTATGCCTCAGGAGTAGTGTTCCGTCATAAAGTCCCGAATGCCATCGTAGGCGCGCGCGAGTGTAGCCTCATTGGGAAGAAAGACGATGCGCACGTGCTGCGTTCCCGGCGCCTGTCCAAAGCCGGTGCCATGCACGATCAGGACGTGTTTTTCCAGCAGCAGCTTTTTGGCAAACTGCTCGTCGCTTTCCGGAATGTCGATTTTGGGAAACGCGTAGAACGCTCCCCGCGGCGCGACGCAGCTCATGTGGGGAATGGAGTTGCAGGCATTCACTGTCAAGTCGCGCCGGGCACGCAGTTTTTGGCGAACCTCGGCAAGGTGATCCTGCGGGCCTTCCAGCGCGGGGCGCACGGCAAACTGCTGGGGATAATTGGAGCAGAGCCGCGCCCGCAGCAACTGATGAATCCCCTCAATGTAGGGCTTGAGGGCCGTGGCGTTGCCGCTGACCACTCCCCAACCCACGCGCCAGCCGGGAACCAGGTAGCCTTTGGAGAGCCCGTTGAAAGTCACCACCGGAACGTCCGGCGCCAGGGATGCGAGCGAGACGTGCGGCTCGCCATCCAGGATGAGCTTGTCGTAGATTTCGTCGGCGAAGATCACCAGATTGTGCCGCCGCGCGAGTTCCACAATGCGTTCCAGCGTCTTGCGCGAATAGACCGCGCCCGTGGGGTTATTGGGATTGCCCACCACGATGCCGCGCGTGCCGCTGTCAATTTTGCGGGAGATATCCGCCAGGTCGGGCTGCCACTCATTCTGCTCGTCAAGCAGGTAGGAATTTGGGCGCGTGCCCAGCTTGGCAAGCACCGCCGAGTACATCGGATAATCGGGGCAGGGGGTCAGAACATTCTCCCCGGCGTTCACCAGCGCGGTCAGGCAGATGTCCAAGGCTTCGCTCACACCCGCGGTCAGGAAGACGCTTTGGATGTTGCGGATTCCCTTGCGCTCGGCTTCAGCGCGGATGGACTCCACCGCTTCGGGGAATCCCAGCGAGGGGCCGTAGCCGTTCAGCCCGTCGCGCATGGCCTTCTCCACGGCGGTGATCATGTGGGGCGGCGTCTGGAAGTCAAAGATCAGGGGATCGCCGATGTTCAGCGAGAGGATGCTCTTGCCTTCGCGCGCCAGCTGCTCCGCCAGCACAGCCATGTCACGAATGGCATAGCGCACGTGCTCAAGGCGCGCGGCGGCGGGAACGATGTGGAGTTGTTTTACCGTATGGCTCATCATTATTATCGGCGTTTAGTTGATAGCCCCTGCGCAAAATGCCTGGTGCCCAGCATGGGACACCGCGCACTCACCTCTCATCATAACCCATTGCGCTTCGAAACCTCACTGCTGTTTCTTCTTTTTGAAGAAACCCGAGAGACCGCGCGCAAGATTGGAAGGCTCATCCGCAGCGGTCGATTCCGCCCCGCTCCGTCCCTTCAGGGAAAATTTCGGCTTGGCGAACGTTCCGCCCACGGTGAAGGGAAAGGTCATCTTACCGTCGGCAAATTTGGCTCCTGCCATTCCGCCCAGCAGAGTTGCCAGCGGATTGTTGCCGTTCGCAGCAAGGCTGGCGTCGCCCGTGTAATCCAGGCTGCCTTCCCCTGCCATCGTCAGGTTGCCAGAGCCATCCACATCCACGCCATTTCCGTTCAGGTTGATCTTCTTGCTGGAAAGCCGTCCGTCAGCAATTTCAAAGTCGGCGGAGAGGGAAGAGAACGACGAGGGGTCGCCATTCGCCGGCCCGACGCTGGCGATCTTCGCCAGGCTGCGCAAATTGCCAGTGATTTGAAGGCTCGGCATCTTTCCGTCGCGAATGGTTCCCTGCCCGGTGCCCGTAACGCCGGCCAGAGGGTCGTTGGATTTCAAAACCAGGCCACTCATTTTGGCCGACCCCTCCAGCGTTCCCGTCATCAAGCCTTTGGTTTGCGGAAAGGCGTCAAGAAACTCTCCGATCTTGACGTCCTTCACCTTGGCATCAACGCCGTAAGCCAGGTTCGCGCCCCCGAAGTTCAGGGAGAGGTTTCCCGCCGCGCTGCCGCTGTAGCATTTGAGATCGAGGTCGTCAAAGTAGACCTGCTTGGGATAGAGGCGAATCTTGGATTTCAGCTTGGTTACATTGAGCGGACCGAAAAGCAGGGCGCCGGCCTCAATCGTTCCCTCGGCCACAGCGGGAGCTTGCGTATCAGCGGCAAAAACCTTGGTGTTGAACCAATCCGCGAGAGCCGCAAATTCACCCGGCGCGGGTGCGGGGCTCTGAATCGACGCGGTGGTCATGGCGTTCAAGTTCACATCGTGCAGATCGATCGAGGTGTCATGCACCTCAACCAGCGCGGGGCCCGGCACGCCCGAGGCCAGCAGGCTTGTGGCGGTAAACTGCCCGCGCACAACGCTGAGTTTGGAGATGACGCCCAGCGTGAAAGACGCGCTCTTGTCTCCGGGCGGGTCATTGGGCGGATCCGGCGCTTCGGGCGGGTTTTCAAAGTTCCATTTGCCGTGCGTGTTCTGCAACATGTCGAGCGAAAGATCGTCGAGTTCCAGGGAGGTGATCTCCACCTTGTGATTCAGCAGCGCCGAAACATTCACCACCGCGTAGATCTTCTTCGCTTTCACGAAATCGCCAGTGGGGAAGCCCTCCGGGTTGCCAAGGGAGAAGTCATCCACGCGGATGGCGACCTGCGGAAGGATGGTCAAATCCAGGCGCCCGATTTCGACGGGCTTGCCGGTCTCTTTCTGAATTTGCGCAATCACCTGTGGCCTGTAGCGATCGACGTTGAGTAGCATGGGGATGATAATTGCCAGCCCCAACACGACAACCACCACGGCGGCCAACACAATCAGTGCGATCCTCTTCCCTCTGGACATGCAGTCTTCTCCTGGGAGATTGTAAGTGATTTCAGGCGGGCGGCCACCACCCCCTCACGGAGGCAGCCCCGTTTTCAGCCCTCAAAATATTACACTGTTTTTTCTCCGGGCGCATGCTCAGGGAGCTGGCATGGCTTTGGTGGGTGGAGGCACGCGCGAAAGCCTGGCGGTGTAATAGTCGAAGAAGGATCTACCCGGAGGGGCCGCCTGCACGGTTTCAGTGAATTCATCCGCGCCGGTGCGCGACCATACGCGGCGGAAAAGCCATCCCGGCGGAGGCAAGTCGCCCCCCTCGGGATTCAATTGAATCTCCGCTCCATCAATGCTCAACCGGCAGCGCGTGATGAATCCCGTGCTGGAGAATACGCGCAGAACGAAACCCGCACCGTCGGCGCTGAGGATTCCCAGCCACGATTCCTTGCTGGCCGGCGCGGTGGAAGTGGCTGCGAGTGAAACCTCACCACGAAGAACCAGAAAGTGCTTTTCCAAATCCGGGCTGACGGTAAGTTGCACATCTCCGGCAGGACTGGTGGGCACGGTCTTGCCGCTCCACCGGCCTTGCAGCCAATCGAGGGCGGAGAAGTCCGGCGCGGCGGGAATGGGAATCTGGTATTGGACGGGAGGCTTGTCTTTGGCGCGCAGCGTGGGCCCGGCAAGCGCGCAGATCAAGGCCAGAAGCAGTGCGCGTGCCCGGGCGCTTCCGCGAGTTTTCATATCCCTTTGAGCATGGTGAGGAGAACCTTCACCAGGTCCGTGGTGGTGATGATGCCTTTCAGTTCGTTGCCTTCCACCACCGGCAGGCACCCGATGCGGCGGTCGTAGAGGATCTGCGCGGCTTCGTAAACGGTCTTTGTGGGCTCAATGGTGATGGGCGCGTGGGTCATGATCTTGGAGAGCGGCGTGGTCTCCATCAACCGGTTGTAATCCTCAACTGGAATTCCTGAGAGGATCGACGGAGTGTAGTGCTTCAGGTCCTTATCCGTGACCAGCCCTACCAATTGCTGGCCGTCCAAAATGGGAATGTGGTGGATGCCGCCGCGGGCAAATGCAAACGTTGCGTCAAGCATGGTCTCATCGGTGCGCAGCGTGGTGAGGTCGGTCGCCATGATGTCACGCACTAGCATAGGGATATCCTTGTGCGCTGAGGACTTAAATTTCCCGTTCAAGTCGATTGGTCCTTCACCTTGACGGGGAAGAGGCGTGCTGCTTCTCCGTCCACCGATCCTCCGGGAAGTTGATTTCCCAAAACCCGGGTGGCTCCAGGATCTCAAAGCCCACTTCGAAGACATATTCTCTTGCCCCGGCCGCTGCCCACACCACCCGGCCGCGGGTGAAGCGTTGTGTATCCTTCTTGCGAATATCCAGCATGGTGCCCACGGGGAAGGGCTTGCGGCTGCGGATCATGCCACCGTGCAGGCTGATCACCAGCGTTTCCACGGATTCCCATTCGTCCGTGGCCGGCGCCCCGGCAGGGCTGACGTAAAGCGGGACGCGCATGACGATGCGGAGGCTGCGTCGCCGGAACGTCCGCTCTGTGGAAACACTTTCCATCAGTGGCACCAGAACCTACCTTCGCTTCCAATTTGTCCCATTTTACCCCGCTATCATAGCATATGGCCGGGCACATGCAAGACTGTGGCGGCCAAATCCGCGGCGGCCAGGTGCGGCTCCTCCGAACCTTCTGTTTGTGCTACGATGCGTACCATCTTCCAGGTGCAACAACATGTTCAATGGCGAAGGGGTTCTTGGTCTGGCTCTGCTTGGCGTTGGCGCTGGCATTTACACGTTTGCCCGGGGACTTTCCACCTACCGCCTGATTCGATTTATTAATGACACACGGACGATTCCCATTCGCAGCGTTGCAATGGGCCTGGTGCGGGTTCGCGGCCAGGCGGGCGGCGAGCAGACTCTTTTGAGCCCCATTGCCCACACGGCCTGTTACATCTTCAAGGTGATTGTGGAAGAGTGGCACACGGACCTGCGCGGCGAGGGCAAATGGAAACAAACCGCCCTCGACATCCAAAGTGTGCCGTTTGAGCTAACGGATGACTCCGGCAGAGTGCGGGTGGACGCCACCGGCGCAGAGTTCGATCTGCCCTGGGGGCCACCGCGGGAGGTTGACAGCCGCGCCGCTCGTGCCTCTTCTGAGTCGAACACGCAAGCGGCCGGGGCTTCAGCCGTGAACGCCACCGCAACGGATACGGAGCTTCTCCAGTATATCGCCCAGGCCCAGGCACGCCGACCGTTGTGGATTGCAGACGATGATCCGCGCGCGCGAAGGGTTCGCGTCGTTCTCGAACACCATGATCCAGGCGGCCGGATGTTGCGTGCCGCGCTGGAAGTCTGGAAGCAGCCTGAAAGCAGCGCGGAGTTTCAGGCAAGGCTCAACCAGTTCGCTGAGGCCTACGCGCGGGCGCTCGCCACAAGCAAGGGCGGACGCCCACCTGCAGCGGTTTCAAAGGATCAAGCGCACCAGGATTTAATGACGCTCATGGCGGCACTCGCGGCAGCCTCAGCCCGCCCGCAAATGGATTCCGGCGACGAACAGGCGCGGCACGCCGCGGGGGCCTATGCGAGCCAACATCTGGCGGAAGGGGCAGCCCGCGAAACGTCCACTCCCACCGGGCTCTACCGGCTCGTCGAATCCTGCCTGCTTCCTGGCGTTCAATACGACATCACGGGCACGTGCGCGGAAAATCCCCAGCCCCGCCATGAGAACGACCGCAACATTATCCTGAAGGGAACGAACGATCCCACTTTTCTGATCTCTTCGAGATCGCAAAAGGAAGTGGAACTCGAGCTTCGGAAGAAAGCCCCGCGAATGGTTTTGGGTGGCGCGGCCCTGGCCATTGCCTGCCTCGCCATCTTTCTGTGGAGACTCGGACTGCTCTAACGGCCTTGACTTGGGGATTCCTCAGAGGAATACTTCGCCCATGAAACTTCGAGATTTCTTGCTAGCGTCGTTGCTTGTGGCGGTGACAATCGGTGCGCTGAAGGCCGCGCAGGAGGGGCTGGCGCCGTCCTCCACCGACGTCGGTTTCACCCTCCGTCTTACGCCTGAGGAAAAGGTCCTATACGATTTCGCTCCCACGCTGATCACCTGGACTCCGCAGCAGATTCGCGACTTTCCCACTCTGCACAAGCTCAGGCCCGCCGCGAGCCAGGATCTGCTTCCGATGATCCTTGACCGCGCTGGCGAAACGGGCGCCGCTGCGTTCCAGGACTTTCCCCAGGTCTCTTGTGACGAGGCCCTTGTTTCTGAAACCAGCGGTTCTTCCAAAGCCCGTCGCCAGAAGTTCCGGTACATTGTTCTCCCCCGTCCTGAGGGTGACGTTTGGTTTCTGGATGAGTACCGCACGGACCCGGAAGGGAATCCGACGGAAAAGATGACCACCCGCGATCTCTACATGGTCACCTCCGGTTTCGCCTCAACCTGGCTCTATTTGAGCCCGGGGGAGCGCCATCAGAACCACTTTCGCTATTTTGGAATTCAGACTCTTCGCAACCGGGAATGCTACGTCGTGGGTTTTGCGCAGGATTCGGAGCGGACGCGTCGCATTGAGGGGTTTCATGCGCCGGGAGTAACTGTCGCCTTGCTGCTCCAGGGACTGGCGTGGGTTGACACGCAGACCTTTCAAATCCATCGGGTCATGACCTGGCTCATTGCTCCCCGGCCGGATGTTGACCTCAGTTCGCAAATCTCCACCGTAGATTTCTCTCCCGTTCAACCGATTGGGGCGCAGAGGGTGCTCTGGCTTCCCCGCGACGTGAAGGTGTGGGCCCTTTATCGCGGCGTAACCGTTCGCAATTCCCACCAATACTCAGATTTCAAGCTCTTTCGTGTGGAAAGCACCATAAAACCGTAAGGGTTTAGCCTCTCGTAGGGGCTGGGCTTGCCCCAAGCTGTCCAAATTAGAGCAGCGGATCATTTGATTTCCCCAGCCACGGAGTGGCGTTGTCATTTAGCCCACGGCGATTTTCCCATGGCTGGCTCGCCAGGGGCTATATGACCACGCCCGCTTTGTGGGCTCCATTGATCAACCCCTTGCGTAATTTGGACAAGCCCAACTCCTACGAGACGCACGCCGCGCAGTTTTTCAAAATGCCCCAAACTCCAGGCGAAAAAAATGGCAAAGCCCCCATCCTTCGCGTCAGGGGGCTTTGCCCAGGAATGTTCACCTTGATGTTCCCTTCTTGTTTCCTGGCCGCCTGCCAGAGGGAATCTGTTTAGTTGGTCTTGGCGGGCACTTTGTTGCTGGTCTTGGGCGCTTTGTGGTTCTTGTTCGCCTTGACTTTTTGCGACTTGGTGGTTTTGGCCGTCGTGTTCGTCGGCGCCGTGGTGGCCAACGCCGGCATGGTCAATGAGAATACAACCAATGATGCAAACATCAGATTGAGCAGCTTTTTCATGTTCGTTCTCCTCGTCTGTGAATTTGTCGTACGCCCCTACTAAGGCAAGGGCAGGGCCAAATGGCTCCCATGCCGATCATTCATTCGAACGCACTTGCTTTCAGCAGGTTATGCGAGAATCGCCGCGATTCGAGCGGATGTTCCCACGTTTGCGCGGCCTCAAGGGAGGCACCAACTCGTATGGAAGCACTCCAATTGGCGCGGCATCCGGTGAGTTAGTCTTTTGCGGGGCTATTTTCAATCCACGCGCGGGGGTGTAAACTTCATACACTCATTGGAAAGCCTTGGAACCTTGATCCATTCAGTGGTTTTCCATCCTGAGGGTTGAAGATTCGTCTGCTGGAGGATTCATGAAGGTTATCCGATCGCTGGTTATTCGTGCTGCCCTGCTATCTTTGTTACTGGCCTGCTCCCCGCTTGCATCGACGGCGCAAACGAACAGCGTACGCGCTCGGGTGACGCAAGCTGTGGATCTGCAAAACCTCACGACGCTGCGCGGGAACGTTCACCCTCTCGCGCGGCAGGAATTTGACCAGGGTGTGGCGCCGGATGATTTGCCCATGGAACGCATCCTGCTGGTCCTGCAGCGCGGTTCAGACCAGGAAGCTTCCCTGCGCCAGTTGCTGGATCAGCAGCAGGTGCAATCCTCCGGGCAGTTTCACCAATGGCTCACCCCGGAACAACTTGGCCGGCAATTTGGCCCCGCTGATTCTGATATTCAGGCAGTCACCCAATGGTTGACTTCGCAGGGCTTCCAGGTAACAAAAGTCGGGGCAGGCCGAACGGCCATTGAGTTTTCCGGCACGGCCGGGCTGGTTCGAACCGCGCTGGGCACGGAAATTCACAAATTTCGGGTCAACGGTTCCGATTACTGGGCGAACGCCACGGACCCGCAGATTCCCGCCGCTCTTGCTCCGGTGGTGAGGGGCTTCGATTCTCTGAATAACTTTCCGCGAAAGCCGCTCCACGAGCATCTTGGCACATTTCGAAAATCCAGGCTGACAGGTGAAGTGAAGCCGCTCTTCACTTTCTCTCCTCCAGGGCAAACCGGGTCTTACATTGCCCTGGGCCCCACGGATTTCGCCACCATCTACAATATTGCGCCGCTTTGGACAGCCGGAACGACGGGCGCTGGCCAGACCATCGCCGTGGTGGGTGAAACCAATATCAACCTCCAGGATGTGGCGGATTTCCGCTCAATGTTTGGCCTGCCCGCCAATACGCCCAACATTATTCTGAACGGACCCGACCCCGGGATCACCTCAACCGATGAGACGGAAGCGGACCTTGACGTGGAGTGGTCCGGGGCGGTGGCCAAGGGTGCGACGGTTGATCTTGTGGTCTCAGAAACCACCGAGTCGACCCCGGGAATTGATCTCTCCGCGCTCTACATTGTGGATAACAATCTTGCCCCCATCATGAGCATCAGCTACGGCGGATGCGAAGCGCAGGGCGATGGCTCTAACGCCTTTCACGCCGCGCTTTGGGAACAAGCTGCCGCCCAGGGTATTACAGTGGTAATTGCTTCAGGTGACTCCGGCTCCGCCGGGTGCGACTATTCGGGGGCGGGTGAAGTGGCTGCGCAATACGGTCTGGCTGTCAGTGGACTTGCATCGACTCCCTTCAACGTGGCCGTTGGCGGGACGGATTTCAATGACCTCTCCAATGCTCCCACCTATTGGAATCAGGCCAATGCGTCACCAGGGCAGAATTCCGCCAAGTCCTATATTCCCGAGATGCCCTGGAACGATTCCTGCGCATCCTCCGGCGTGCTAGCCGCGTGTGCCAGTCCAGATTCTACTTACCTCAATGCTGGGGCTGATTTGGCTGCCGGTGGCGGTGGCGCAAGTGGATTGTACGCCAAACCCTCCTGGCAGACCGGGACCGGCGTACCCGCTGACGGGGCGCGGGATCTTCCGGATGTTTCGTTGTTTTCAGGTGACGGCTTTAACGCCAGCTTCTACGTGATCTGCGAAATTGACGCCAACGCCGCCAATGGCGGCAGCAGCACATCCTGCGACTTGACCTCTCCCTTTGAAGACTTTCAGGGTGTGGGAGGAACTTCTGCGGCGGCACAGGTATTTGCCGGGGTGATGGCGATGGTTACCCAGGCTCACGGCCGCCAGGGAAACGCCAATTATGTTCTTTATCCCCTTGCCGCCCAGGGTGGGAACACCTGCGTGTCAAATGCGGCGGCAGTCTCCAATGCCTCCTGCATCTTCTACGATATCGACAACGCGACAGGCAGCACCACCGTTAATTCCGGCAACTCGGTCCTCTGCTACGGGGGATCCCCAAACTGCAGCAATATCAGCAGCGGGGAGGGTGCATATGGCATTATGGCTTACGATAATCTTAGCCTGGCGGCGTACTCAAACACCGCCGGGTATGATTTGGCTACCGGTTTGGGCACGGTCAACGTCGCGAACCTGGTGAACCACTGGGCGTCAAACTTTACGCCCTCCACGCTCACCTTGCAGCTTTCCACCACCCCCGCCAGCACCCCCCTTACCCAGGTCCACGGGCAGCCGGTCAATTTCGTGATCAATGCGGGATCAGGCAACGGGACGCCCTCCGGAGACGTTTCCCTCATCGCCCAAACCGGCAACAGCTCAACCAACGTTACTGGCATCGGCCCCTTCACTCTCAGCAGTGGCAGCGCGACTGGGTCCACGATCTTCCTTCCCGGCGGGACCTACAATGTTACGGCTCACTATGCCGGAAATGGCACGTTCGCGGCGAGCGATTCCACGCCCGGCATCCCCATTATTGTGACCAAGGAGAGCAGCCAGACGCAGATTCACCTGGTGACCTTCGATGACAGCGGAAACGTTATTCCCAACAATGGCTCGGTCGTCTACGGCACACCTTATTATTTGCGCATGGATGTGACGAACGGGACAGGGAATCTCTGCGCTAATCTGACTACGGAAGTGATCGCCTATGCCTGCCCCACCGGAAGCCTGACGGTGTCCCCCGCACCTGCTGAACAAAATCCTCCCCCCGGCACCGTTCCTGGTCAATATAAATTGAACACACAGGGTTACGCGGAGGATCAGCCCATTCAGCTTTCGCCGCAGACCTATAATTTTTCAGCGACATACGCCGGAGACAATAGCTACACGGGGAGTGGCCCCTCCATGCTGACGGTGTCGGTCTCAACCGCCCCGACATCGACGTCCATCAGCGGCTTGCCGTCGTCAGGCTTGGCGGGCGCGCAATTTACTGTTACCGCAACGGTTTCGACCGACAGCAACGGAGCGGCGCCGACGGGAACGATACAGCTCCTGAACAACGGCTCTCCGCTTGGCAGCGCTGTAACCGTTACCGGCACGGCCTCCACCGCCACCGCGGCGGCCACGGCGCAAGCGGTGGTCACCGCGACTCTGCCCACGGGCAGCCCCAGCATCTCCGCGCAGTATAGCGGCGACGTCAACTACGCGGGCTCCACATCAAGCGCAACCACGGTTGCGATCTCCGACTTCAGCGTGGCCGCCAATCCCTCGCCCATCAACATCTCTGCTCCGGGGCAGGGAGGGAGTTCAACGATCGGCGTAACGGGGCAAAACGGCTTTAGCGGAACCGTCAACCTCAGCGTGGCGAGCGGTTGCCCGACCGGGGCGACTTGCACAATTTCTCCTGGGTCTCTCAACGTGAGTGGCGCTTCACCCGCAAATAGCACGTTGACCATCACCACCACGGCGGCCTCCGCCCATCTGCCCCCGGTGCAGCGCATGACTCCGCCAAGCTTCCGTCTGCCCTTCGGGTTGATTGGATTGTTGGCCGGCTCGTTGCTGCTGATCTTCCTGCTGGGTACCTCGGCAAAACGCTGGCGCCCTGCTGCCATGATCCTTGCGAGCACAGTAATGGTGGCGGGATTGTGGATTGCCTGCGGAGGTGGCAGTGGCGGTGGTGGAGGTGGTGGTACGCCGCCCCCGGCGCCCGCGGTCAGCCTATCTTCCTACAGCCTCACCTTCGCCTCGCAGAACACGGGAACTTCCAGTGCGACGCAGACCGTCACGCTCTCCAACACCGGCAACGCCGCGCTGAGTGTCAGCAGCATTAGTGTTTCCGGCACGAACGCGGCGGACTTTGGCGCAACCAACACCTGCGGAGGCAGCGTCGCGGCGGGATCAAATTGCTCGATTGGTGTGACGTTCACGCCCACGGCAACGGGCACGCGCACCGCCGCCGTTACCATTGTCGACAGCGCTTCCACAAGTCCCCAATCCATCTCTCTGACGGGCACCGGCGCTCAACCTTCAACGCCAACGCCTGTCGGCAACTATCCGGTTGTGATCAATGCGGTTAGCGGAGGCGTTACGCACTCCATTACCGTCAACGTGGATGTTCAGTAAGCCTGCGGAATGCGCACTTGAATTCCCTAACCCGGACTTCTCACCAGCCTCGCGGGTGCTGGTGTGAATGCCCCGAACAGGCTGTCCTCAACGGGGTACCTTGAGATTGAAAGGCACGGCCCCGTAAAGACAGTGCTCAGGTTCCGTTTTTCAAAAGCTCGGTGAGAAATCCGGGCTAATACGGTGCGACCCCCAGGTGAACAGTATTGGAGCTAAGCGGCTGCCTTGGTCTGCCGCTCCGGCTTGGAGACCACGGAGAGCAGATTTCTGCCGAGCGCCGCCGATGCCGTCAGCACCCCGCCCATCAAGGCGCCTGCCACCCCCAGGGTGCAAACGTCCTGCCCCGTCAGGTAGAGATTGCGCACCGCCGTTTGCGGAGTCAAGCACCGCAGCCCGAACCGAGCGGGTGTGGCGCTGACGCCATAAGCTTCGCCGTGCTGGTAATTCATGAAGTGTCGGGTTGAGAGCGGCGTGGAAAGCTCCACAACATCCAGCTTGCCGCGGACGGATGGCACTTGCTCTTCCAGGGCACTCTTCAGACGCTCCGTCAGCTCCTGCTTGATGACGTCGTAATCCTCCCCGCGCCGTTTCCAGCGGCGATCCTCCCATTGAGCAAACCAATCGTAAGGCGCGGGGCAGACCACTTCCAGCGTGGCTCGCCCCGGATGCCTCCGCTCAAAGTCAGGGTCTTTCGACGAGGGAGAAGAGATGAACATCAGCGGCAATGGCGCGGAGCGGTCGCTTGAAAAGCGTGCCAGGTTGGCATCGTGATCAGCCGTGGGATGAACCCAAAGATTGGTTCCCGTCAAACCCAATTCCGCCGCGCTCTGCTTTACTCCCGCATAGAGGCACAGATGGGCCATGGAAGGCGCCACCGTGCGCAGTTCCGCCAGCGCTGGAGCCACGCCAGGAGCTTCGGGCGGAAGAAGTTTGGCGAAAGTATTCCACGCCCCGGCGTCACTGATCACCATGGGGGCGTGAAATTCGCGGCCATCCTGCATGCGCACTCCGACCGCGTGTTGATTGGCGTCAAGCAACACCTCACGCACCTCGGCGCTGAAGACAATCTGCCCGCCCCCGGCTTCGATGAGGGGCTCGATACCCGCGGCGATGCTAGAGGCACCACCCACGGGAAAACTGGCGCCTTCGAAATAGTGTGCGGCAATGATGGCGTGAATGGCAAAGCTGCTCTCACCGGGCGGCAAGCCGTAATCGCCCCACTGCGCGGCAAGCAGGCCGGCCAGTTCGCGATTGGTGGTGAGCTCCGCCAGCACGTCGGCGGTTGTGCGGCGGGCCCAACGCATGAACGGTGCGCGCATCAGCGCCCCCGCAATTTTGGCAATGGGGCGGGGCACAGCCTTCTCCGCAAAGTAGAGCGAGGTCTTTCCCGCGCAGGACTGCACCGCGCCAAGGTACCGGTCAATCGCCGTGGTTTCCTTGGGGAAATAGGACTTTAGCCGGTCGCGAAAGCGCTCAAGGCCCGCGACGAATTCATACTCGCGCCCGGCGATGCGGATGCGGTCATAGACGTCGGGCATGGCGTTCCATTTCAGCCGCCCGCCGGTGAGATGGTCAAACACCGGTCGCAGAGGCGAAGTGGGGTTCTGCACTCCGCCAATGTAGTGCACGCCCACGTCCCACTCGTAACCGGGACGGTGGAAGGAGTGGGTGAAGCCCCCCGCCACATAGTGCCGCTCCAGCACCAGCACGCGCTTGCCGCCGTGCCGGGCCAGCAATGCCGCCGCGGCCAATCCTCCAATGCCGCTGCCAATCACGATGGCGTCCCACGTATCGCTGATGGTGCTCTGTTTGTAGGCGCTTCCCACGTTTAATGTTGCCATCTACCCTCCTTGAATACCTTTTGGGCTCGTCCCATGTGGACACTGTCCACATTATGCTCTCAGCATGTTGCGCATGTCAACATCTTTTTGCTATAAAGAAGGAATCATGCCAAAGCCCCGCTCCTACCATCACGGAAACCTGAAGCAAGCCCTGCTGGACGCCTCCCTGGAGCTGATCCGCAAGTCGGGCCCGGGCGGATTCACTCTGCGCGAGGTGGCGCGCATGGCGGGGGTTTCCCACAACGCCCCCTACCGGCATTTCCGTGATAAGGAAGAACTTCTGGCGGAGCTGGCGGCCGAGGGGTTCCGCCGCCTGACCGCCGCCATGGTGAAAGCTGCGGACGCCGTGACAGTGAAGGCAGCTGGCCCCCCGATGGTGAAGGGGGATGGTTCCGCCCCGGTGAGAGCGGATGGTTCCACGGCAGTGAAAGCGGTGGACCCCCCGACTGTGAATGGGGATGGTTCCACGGCAGTGAAGGCGGCAGACTCAGCCATGCTGGGGGCGGACGGCTCCACTGCGGTCAAAGCTGCGGAATCCTTCACGGTGAGGGCGGACGGCTCGTCGGCGGTGAAGTCGAACGGTTCCACGGCGGGCGCCATGGACCGCCTTCGCGCCAGCGGCCGGGGCTACGTGGAGTTTGCCCTTGCCCATCCCCAGCACTTCGCCGTGATGTTTGAGCCGGCGGAGGGATGCGCGGTGAATCCCCAATCGCAGGAGGAGGGCGAGCGCGCCTTTACCACGCTGGTGGGTTACGTCAAAGCCTGCCAGGCGGAGCACCTTCTGCCCCCGGGCGACCCGCTGCCCTACGCCCTGCTGGCCTGGTCATTGGTCCACGGAGTGGCCAAGCTCGCCATCAGCGGACGCCTTCCCCTGCCCCCCGCGGGCGTCCTGGATTTCACCGACGCCGCCACCGCCGCCCTGACCCTCGGCATCGCCAACGCGTTCGCAACGAGGGAATAGGGAGTAGGGAGTGGGGAGTGGAGAATTGGGATTTCGGAATTCGGAATGGGGAATTGGCAATAGGCAGCAGGCCGTAACGGGAAGGGATGTAACGGCGGCTTTACGCCGCCATCTGTAGCGCGTGTCCTCACCCGCGTCCGAAAACGAAAGCGCGGGTGGGGACACCTGCTACAAATTCGGCAAACCTTGGCTACCGCGTCACGTACATACCCGTTGACCGCGAGGGGTTATTGAATTTGGCCGACCTGGAAGCCGCCATCACGGATGACACCGCCGTGGTGTCGCTCATGTGGGCGAATAACGAAACGGGCGTGCTCTTCCCGGTGAAAGCGATTGCGGAGGTTTGCCAGTCGCGGGGCGTACCGTACCACTGCGACGCCGTGCAGGCGGCGGGCAAGGTGGAGATTGACGTGCGGAAGATTCCGGCGGACTACCTTTCGCTCACCGCCCACAAGTTCCATGCGCCGAAGGGGATTGGCGCGCTGTACGTCCGCCGCAAATCGCCATATTCGCCCTTGGTCTACGGCGGCCATCAAGAGCGCAATCGCAGAGATGGCACGGAAAGTGTGCCGCGGATTTGAATGCTTCGGATTTGATATTTCATATTTGATACGTGGAAAACCAGCCCAACCCACACATATCGATTCCACGTCACCGGCCAAGCCGGTGTCGAGTGTTTTGTTATTTGTGCAGGGGATTCAGCAGCACGCACGCCAGACAGGAGGGTAAATGGCGACGGTCAGCCCCGCTGGTCCGTCCGCCTTCTACGACAAATCGACGGAAATTCGGACGGCACTATCCGGCACCCCTGCGGCGGCGGCAATCTGTTGTCTAGCCGCTGCGATCACATCACCAAGCTTTTGGACGGGTGCTTCTTCTACTGCTTGCTCTCGCAAAGGCTGGAGCTCAAGCGTCGTCGGGTCAATCTGGAGCTCTTCTAGTGACATGTACCTGATCGGGTATCGCCACGCTTGCCACACATTCGGAATATTTATAGGGGCATACTCGCTGATCTTGATAATCCAACGATCGGGCCTTTCCGGTGACTTCGCAATTTCGCTAATTCGGCCAATCAAAAAGGCAGTGCTGTGCGGCTCCGTCGCACCGCCCCAGTCGCCGTTGTGCCTGTTTTGAACGCAAACAAGAAACTCAATTCCCCTTGTCCGATGCTCATTCAGCCTCCACGCCTGTGAGCCTCCTTCACTGAGGATTGTCTCTTGCCCTCGGGCAGTGAGAACAACTACAGCGTCTGTCATGTGGCTAACCTCCTTTGTTTTTCAGAAACGAATATAGCAAACATGCTACTAGTTTTCAAATAAAATCGCCTGTATTTTATTAGATTACCATCATATTTATCATGAAATATTCATACTATTCTGTTGCGCAACATTAACATCCATTATGTTTTGCCTATATCTAGCTGACTCTCCCTTTGCCGAGTGACGTTTTCAGGGTTTCTGCCATGCACAATTTGACGGAGTGTCTGACTTTGCCACCTGCTACGGAAGCGGTCTGGACCAGTTGATTTCACCATATGGCGTGCTTTCAGCACTTGTTGAAAGCGCTATTCGAGTGAAAGTACTTCTTGACAGATTTCACCAAATAGTGCATCTTCAACAAATGCTGAAAATGCAAGAATCAATGAAGGTACAGGAATTCGAGGCACAGGCTGTCGATGCATTAAGGAATTTACTCGGGCAAGTGTCGGTGATCAAGCTCAAGGAGGACATCCGGTTGGAACCATCGGGACCGGACCCCGGAGTCGACGGGGTGGCGCAGTTCAACGTATCCGGCAAACCTCATACACTCGTCTACCAATGCAAGAGCAACGGCCAACCACGAAACGTCCGGACAGCCCTGCTCCAGTTGCGCGAGCATGTTTCCCGTTTGGGTAAGAACGTCACGGCGATTCTAATTGCTCCCTATTTGTCTCCAGAGGCGCAGGCTTTGTGCCGGGAGAGCGAAGTCGGCTTTCTGGATCTCGTTGGAAATGCGCGCCTCGCATTTAATGGCGTTTTCATCGAGCGCATCGTAGGAAACAAGCCTCCTGCGGCTCGGCGCGAGCTTCGGTCGTTCTTCAAGCCAAAGTCGGCGCAGATACTGCGAGTTATGCTCCGCAATCCAAGACGCGCTTGGCGCGTCACTAAACTGGCAGAGGCTGCTGACGTCAGCCTGGGACACGTCAGCAACGTGCGCACCGCCTTACTGGATCGTGAATGGGCGCGCGTGTCGCCCGAAGGCTTGTCCTTATCCGAGCCTGACAGGTTGGTAGATACTTGGCGCGACGCTTACGAACCGCCCGCAGGCAGGCGCGTTCGCTTTTATACGACGCTGCACGGCAGCACGTTCGAAGAAGCCTCACTGAAAGCACTCCGGGCCACCGATAATGGAGGACAAGCTATTTTGGGTTCGTTCTCCGCGGCTCGCTGGCTGGCGCCATATGCCCGAGTTAGCACACAGTATTTTTACGCTGATGACACTGGTCTCGACCGGCTGCAGGAGCTGCTAAAACTGTCTTCGGCTGCGAAAGGCGAGAATGTAATTATCACCATTCCCAAAGATCATGGAATTTTTCGCGACATCACCGAACCCGCGCCGGGAGTTTTTTGTACCAGCGTGGTACAAACTTACCTTGACCTCACAACCGCTGGCGAGCGCGGCCAGGAGGCAGCCGACCATTTGCGAGGGGAGAAAATGAAATGGAACTGACTCGTGGGGAGCCGCAGTCCGCCGCCGATTACGACGACCGTACGACCGCAGCGGTAAAGAGCGTGCTGATCGAGATTGGCCAGATCATCGGAAGCTTTAAAGGGAAGTTCGCAGTCATCGGCGGCGCCGTGCCTTGGCTTCTTTTGGACCAGGAGGATATGCCACATGTCGGCACTCTTGATGTCGATCTCGGCCTCGACGCAGAAGCGCTCGGCGACGGCGAATACGCTACACTCGTCGAAGCCTTGCAGGGGCACGGCTACGAACAAAGCAAGGACCTTAAGAAGTTCCAACTCGTCCGCCGGGTTCCGGCGCAGGACGGCGGTGATCCGATTGATGTCGTTGTGGACTTCCTGATGCCGCGAGATGCCAAAATCGTGCACAACAAGCCGCCGTTGATCAGCGATTTCGCCGTGCAAAGGGCTGACGGCGCGGATCTGGCGGTGCGTTTTTACCAGATAGTTGTTATTACCGGATCTATGCCCGCCGGCGGCGCGAATCGAGTCGAGATTGCAGTGTGTTCTATCCCGGCTTTGCTTGCGATGAAGGGGCATGCTTTGAACAACCGGTTCAAGCAAAAAGATGCTTATGATATTTACTATTCGATCTTGAACTATCCGGATGGGGCCGAAGCGCTCGCTGCAGAGTGTCGGCCGCTTCTCGAATACCCCAGCGGCGCCAAAGGCTATTCCTATATCGCTGATAAATTTGATACGGAGGATGGCTTTGGACCGACCTGCGTTCGAAACTTCGTTAAAGAGAGCGACATCCTGGGCGACCGTACGCCGGACCAATGGCAGGTGGATGCCTTTGGCCAAGTGGACGCCTGGCTGCGCCTGCTGGGACTGCGGGGCTGAGTCAATTAAAAGAGTTCCCGTTACTCAAAGCCGTGGCGCAGCCGATGCCATTTCAGCGATTCGTAGTCGGGCAGGTAATGCTCGCTTTGGGGGCGAAGAATTGAGCTTCCAGCGCGGGGCTTGAGTAGGTGCGAGGCCTCCCCTCGTTCATCAAACCGACCCTCGGCCACTAGAACTTTGTAATCGTTGCTGATTGACCAAAAGCCCAGATCGAAGAGCCAGTGGGCCGTCTTAGAAAGTGCGATGCCATTCGTAGGGTGATTGCTGCCGCCTTTTTTGAACTGATGGATGTGAGCAGCGTCGAGGGCGGTCTTGCCGTCCAGCGCGATCATCCGGTAATGCGTTAGCGCGCAGGTGTAATTGTATGCTGGAAGCACGCGCACGGCGAACTTGGCATCGCGTTGACGCTCCGACTCGCGGGCGGGCATAAAGCGGCTGGCATCCGCTGCAATTACATCTTCGGGAGGAACGGGGAGATCGACAAGGCTGTAAAGCTCGGCCCTTTCCTCCGGCTGAAAATATTTTGCGATTAGAGTGCGGCGGGCCAGCGCGCGAAACTCCCTCCAGCCCAGGCACAGAAGGAAAGATACGTCCAACTGGGCAATTGCGGCAGTCCGCCGATCCGTCGCGGGCCGTCCTGCAGCGTCAAGGGCTTGCCAGAAGCCTTCAGATTTGAGGTGATAAAACGGGTAATTGATATCGGGCTTGGTTTTCCTGCGAGGTGCAACAACCCGCCAATAAGAGCTGTAGCGGAACGCCAAATCTCCATCTTTTCTCAGAAGCGCGCCCTCGAGTTTGCCTTCCTCCGCGAGAGCGCAGACCAAGAGTAGCAATAGAGGCTTTTGTGGCGCGTCCCCCAATGCAGGGTGCGCTTTATCAGGCCGCAAAGAATTCAGCCGCTCAAGCCAACGCGTCCATTCCGGAGAAGAAGTTGTGAGGAGCGCGCCGGTACTCATTTACATCTCCATGGTAATGGAGTTTTCGCGGGTCAAATCATCCTTTGGTACATTCCACAAACCGCTCGCAGGGCCGTTTTGCTGGGAACCCTTGCGGCAGCGGTCCAGCGTGCCTTCAATCATTTCGGCGATGGCGGGGATTTCCACGCGCGTGTCCGTGCAAAGGACGGAGATCGGCTTTTTGCGCTGCCCGGCGGGGATGGCCAGGACGGCGTCAATGATCAGCGAGGCCAGCATGGTGCTGTCCTTGCCACCGCTGAGGCCCACCAGCCACGGGCGCTCGTCTTCGAGATAAAGTTGTTGGAGTGAAGCCTTGATGTCCTGAAACATGCACCGTCCCGTCGCGGGGAGCATACACTCCCCCGATTCAATTTTCGAGTATTGTTTAGAATACCGCCAGAACGGGACACGGGACAAGGGACCCGGGTCGGAAAAGCAGGGGCTGGGGACTAGGGGAAAACAAAGTCCGGAGTCCGGAGTTCGGAGTCGGAAATACGGCCTGCCCAATTCCCAACTTCCATGAAAGACAGTGCCTGGTGGTTAGTGCCTGGTGCCAACTGCCTGAGTGCTGGGGGCGGAATTACGAATTAAGAATTAGGAATTAAGAATTAAGGATTAAGAATTAGGACCTAGGAACTAGGAACTTGGAACCAGAGCGGACATTGGGACGCAGAATTCTTAATTCGTAATTCTTAATTCGTAATTCTCAATTGTCCCCTGTCCCGAATCCTTGAAATTCGCAGGACAATTTGACTTGAGCAAAACGCGATTTTTGCGCCCGGCGAGGCGTCAGTCTCCACCCTCGGATAGCTCTCTTCGCGTTATTTCAAAAAAAGGCCCCCCTAAAGGCCTATATTTTCACGGCAAAAAAACCGCTGAAAAAAATCGCGGCTGAAAAAATCGCTGGGGACGAAAAGCTCATTCCTGGTTCGCCGCGGATGACACACCGCGCATCCCGTGCTTGACAGAGTTGGGGCTGGATGGCAAGATGACAGATTGCGATTCGCTCAATCGGGCGCGTTGTATCGGACTGGTTGCGAATCGTGATGCGAGCCCAAGTGCCGGAGTGGCGGAATTGGCAGACGCGCTACATTCAGGGTGTAGTTCCCTCCGGGGAGTGGAGGTTCGAGTCCTCTCTTCGGCACCAGAGTTCAAGACCCCAGTCAATCCGTAGTAATTTCCAGTTAGAAGAATCCGTCCCACCATTTCGTTTAATTTTGCAGGGTATCTTCAAAAACTCCTCGAAATCCAGTACCGATCCATCGCAGTAGCCCCAATGGCCAACCGGGAGATTTCGTTTTTCTCGTGTGCCGACCTCTCCCGAAATTGTCCGATCTCGGGCGGACCTTGCATTCACCCGTAACACCCCGCCACTTTACAGAAACCCTTCCTGCGTATTTCGAACCAGGACCATCCTGCCTTGCGGATTAAGGTGAATACTCCCGCCCGGGTAATGAGGTGGAATATTGTGAGGCCAAGACCCAAGGCGAGTGGCACAGTTGTCCAACCCTTGCCTTACGTAGAAAAAACTTTCATCCTCTGCGCCCAATCTGCCGAAAGATAGTTTGATTTAAGAGAAAGGTATCCTCATCAGCGAGAGTCAGTGGCGCCGGAATGCAAAGGTGCCCCTCCTTGTGACAGTTCTCAGGGTTGATGGCGTGATGCCTTCAAAAAAGGGTGAAAAGATGGAAACAGGCAGCATGGCGAAACGCGTGGTTGATCGTCGGCACGGCGTGCTCGCTTATACCAGGCAGGTCCTTGCCGGAGTGCTCCTAACGCTTACGCTGGGGTTTTCCGGTGGGCCCGCCATTCCCGCCCAAGAGCAGGCTACCGACTGGGCCACCGATAACCTTGATATGGTTTCCGCCTCGCCCGATCAGATTCGGGACGTGCTGGGCAAAAACCCTGGCCTGATGGTGGAACTCAAACGCCTCATGGCCAAACAGGCAACCGATAAAGGACAGATCGTTGGGGAACAGGATTTGCTGGATTCCGTCATCCTGGACCGTCTGGAAAGCGATGTACGCTTCTGCGCCCTTGCTACCCGCCTTTTGCGCCGGTATGGCTATTTGACGCCGCAGATTAACCCCCAATCGCCTTCGGGCAAGGAACAGGAGCTGGTTCTAAAGGCTCGCGCGGAGCGACAGGTCCGCTCCTCTACAGAGTTGGAACCTGAATCACCAGCACCCGAATCTTCGTGCGGACCAGAAAAGACCGACCCACGATGCGCGATGCAGGCCGCTAATCCTACTCCGGGAGCGCCTCAAGAGTTGGACGCGGCATTTGGCCAATGTGGATCGGGACTGAGCCCTGAGTCGTGTCCCCCCCCAGCCGGAGAGCCCTCATTCCAATCACCCGGGCGCACACTGCCTTCGGAGAAGGAAGTCCCAGAAATCCAGCAACCTGACTCCTCGAAATCCGCGTTCGCGACCGCCAGCGCCGTTTCCACTGCGCCCCTGCCCAAATCGAATCCATCCGCCGGGACTCAGAGACCGGAAGACATTGTCGACCTTGCGGCTCCCATGCCT
>Ga0302320_10003835_pt1 | contig 34534 bp, 30 predicted proteins | sample Bog_T0_3_FD_202130 | JGI IMG/M metagenome (GOLD analysis project Ga0302320, IMG submission 202130) | Peat permafrost microbial communities from Stordalen Mire near Abisko, Sweden - Bog_T0_3 | ecosystem: Environmental > Terrestrial > Soil > Wetlands > Peat | place: Sweden: Abisko, Stordalen Mire...
GTCCGCTGCTTGAACAAATGCGGCGCAGTGCGAAGTATTTTGCGGTGCTCGAGCCCTTCCTCGGAGCGGATATCAAGCAGATCACTCACCAAATCCATTGGAAGCCGCCGGGCGCGAAATATACTTCATATCGCTTCCATCAGGATGCGCGTTTCCGCGAAGGCAACCTCAAGGATTTTGATTTCCTCAAGAGTTCGGTCACGACCGGCCTTGCGATCGATCGCCAGACTGCCGAGAACGGCGCCTTACGAGTGTTTCCCGGCAGCCATCGCCTCGGCTATCTCGGGCTCTCGGACGATGGACCGATCATGGTCGGCCAGACCCAAGACGAGGAATTGCGCCGCGCCGGTCTCGATCCTTCGGCTGCTGTCACTTGCGTCATGGAACCGGGCGATCTGCTTCTCTGGACGCTGTATACGGTGCACGGTTCGGCGCCCAACGTCAGTCACTACGATCGGCGCTTCATGATCAACAGCTACGTGCGGGCGAGCGACAGCGAACGCGGCGAATGGGCCTTTCGCGGCGGCGTTTCGACTGCGCTCGGTTCCGAACCGCAAATCTGCAAGTACGAACAGCTGCACGAGAAGCCTGGGCCGTTTTATATCGAGCCGGACTGGACCGAGGAAGCGAAATCCGCCGCGGCCCGCAAATCCGCCGCTTTGAGCGATTTGGCGAGGCCGAACGAGGCGAGCAAGTAATGCATGCACGCCCACACGAAAAACAGCAAAGTCACTTGCAGCCCGCGCCGCGTACCGCGCACCAGTGCCGCATGACATGCTGATTGCGCGGCGGCGCTCGCCTGCGCCGCGGCTGCGCCTCCCGGACACTCGGTTTTGAAATGGGCGCCGGCCGCAAACGGTGCCGCGACTCCTGCGCTTTGTTGTCGAAAGTAGGCGTCCGCAAAGCCGTCAATCGCCCACCCGGTGAATAATGGCCCGCCGCCGAGCGCAAACACATTCAAACAGATGTAGAGCACGGCCGTTGCCGTCGCACGCCGGCGCCGCTCGACCACGTTCTGGACCACACCAAACGTCGGCGCGAGCGAGGCGTATTGAAAAAAACCCGCGGCTGACAGAAGGCCGGTCGCCACGCGCCAGTCAGGCGGCAGCAGCGCCAGCAGATACATCGGTGTCGCAATGACTCCGCCAATCGCGGGAACCCACGCATACCACCGCATCCCGCGATGCGCCAGGCCATCGGCGATGAATCCGCCGGCGATGATCCCTAACCCGACCGCAACACCGCCGGCGAGGCCGGCAATCGCGCCGGTGGTGGCGTAGCCCAAGCCGTAAGCGCGGCTGAAATACGCCGGCACGAAGGCATAGAAACCATAGGCGGCAAAGCCGCCCACGGTGACGCCGAGGACCATGTGGCATACCGGCCGATCGAGGAACAGCGCGCGAGCCACTGCGCGCAGCTCGCGCCATTCAACGCCGAAGGAAAAGGCAGGCGAAACCGATCCGGCCGGCCGCGGCGGTTCGCGAATCCAGAATTTGATTGCTACGGCAACGGCGATCCCGGGAAATCCGACCGCCGCGCATGCCGCACGCCAGCCCCAGCGCTGCGCGACGTAGCCGCCGCCCAGCGCCGCCGCCAAATAGCCGAGCGATATCCCGCACGAATAAATGGACAGCGCCGAGGCGCGCCGCGCCGGCGCGAAGTAATCGGAGATCAAGGAGTGGGCGGGCGGCGTACAGCCCGCCTCGGCGACGCCGACGCCGACTCTGATCAACAGCAGCTCGGGAAAGCTCGCCGCCGCCCCGCATAGGGCGCTCAAGGCCGACCACACCAACAAGGCGCAGGTGATGATGTTGACTCGATTGATGCGCTCGGCGAGCCGTGCCAGCGGAATTCCCCCGACAGCGTAGAGCAGCGCAAATGCCGTACCGCTGAGCAGTCCCAACTGCGTGTCGGTCAAGTGCAGGTCGAGCTTGATCGACTGACCGATAATCGGAATCACGCCCCGATCCATGGCGTTGCAGGTGTAGGCCGCCGTCAAGAGCGCGATCACGACACGCTTGTACGCGGCCGAGACCGGCAATGGCTGGGTCGCTACGGTCGCACTCCTTGGCGCCAGCGGGCAGGATTCATTCCGAAAGCCGCACGGAAGCTCGAGTTGAAGTGCGACAAGTCGTTAAATCCGGCTCTGAAGGCGATCTGCGCGACTTGCGCCTGCGTGCCGAGCAGTTCATCCGCCGTCGCGCGCAGGCGCAGGTTGAGTACGTACTGCGCAGGACTCTGGCCGGTAACGCGCTTGAACATGCGTAAGAAATAATAGGGACTCAATTGCACCCGCTGCGCGAGACTGGTGAGCGAGCAGGGTTCGGCAAACGCTTCCTCGAGGTGGCGCACCACCGACACGACGCGCTGCCGATCACGCGCCGAAACCCGCACCCGTGCGTTGGCGCAGCGGTCGATTTGCAGGGCGGATGCCGCCAACTCGAAGGCGAGTTCCTCGGCATCCATGAACCCCAACGTCAGGCGCCGAATTTGGCCAAACAGAGCGCAGGAGATTTTCCCCGGCGGAATCACGGCCGCGCGAAAATGCGCAATCTCGCCGCGCACCGTCGCGACTTCTCTGAGAAAATCGGGGTGAAATGTCACGACCCGTCGCCGATTGCCACGCGTCGTGCGGTGCCTGCAGGTGAAGTGCTCGCCGGCGTTGGCGAAAATCACCGCTCCCGGTACCGCCGTGGCAGAGCCGCCCGGCGCGCGATAATCGACGCAGCCCGACAGCACAACGCCCAACGCGGGCGCAGCGTACTGCCGCTCCTGCAGTCGACCCCGCCGCGATGGCAGACAGACTTCTTCAGTGACCGCGAAGCGCGCAACAGGCATGCCGCCATTCTCGCGTGCAATCGCCGCGCCGACAATGCAAGTGGGCAAGATTCCCCAAGCCCCGGCGGGTGAGCATCGCTAGCATCGTCGAATGAATCCCATGCAACGATTGGCGCACATCGGTAGGCACGCGGTGCCGATCCCCGTGGTGCTTGCGGTGGCGCTCTTCGGCCTCGGCGTTTTAAGTGTGGCCTATGATGATTTCGCCCGTCCATGGCAACCGATCGCCGAAGATTTTCCGGGCCGGTGGTGGCTTGCTTATCTCTCCGGCGCCTTGCTCCTGGCGGGCGGCGCGGGCCTGCTGGTCAAGCCCTTGGCCACACGGTCGGCGCAACTGATCACGCTCTATTTGGCCGTATTCTGGGTTTTGCCCCAGGTCGTGAAAGCCTGCGCAACGCCGCTCAGCATCGGGTCGGTGCTCGGGGTCTTTGAGACACTGGCGGCAGGGGCCGGCGCTTGGATTCTTGCGAGCGGCGCAAGTGCGACAGGGGTTGGGGCGGCGCATCGGCTGTTTGGCTTGTCGTGCATTATGTTCGGTCTCTCACATTTTGCGTACGCTGACTTTACCGCCGGGATGATCCCCGCCTGGTTCCCAGCGCGGCTGGGGTTGGCGTACGCCACGGGCACCGGACATGCCCTGGCAGGCCTTGCGATGGTCGTGGGGGTGCGCGCCCGTCTGGCGGCGACCCTGGAGGCTCTGATGATGAGTTCGTTCGTGCTGCTGCTGCACATTCCCAGTCTATGGGCGGTGCCGGCGCCGGATTGGGCGCCGACGATGAGAGTCCGGCTGACCGCCCTGTGCTGGGCCTCGGTATTGGCGGGCGCGGCGTGGATCGTTGCGCGCTCGCCCCGCGTCGCGCCGCCCCCTTAAGCAGCCTCCGGCGCCTGCGCCTCACGGCGCAGAAACGCCAGCACCAAGGTCTCGGCCTTGCGCGGCGCCGCGAGACTCAAGCTCCCATTGAACTCTTTGTGAATGAGCCCCGAACGCCATGAATCGAACACGCCCGGATTGATGTAAGACTTGCGGCAAACTGCCGGCGTGTTGCGTAATTTGGCGGCGACTTCTTTCACTACCGCAGCAATTTCGCTTTTCAGAGCGCGCTCGCTGGCCGGTTCCGGCAGGGGCCGGCGCGACAGCAACGTGATGGCGTGCAAGGTGGCGCCCCAGGTGCGAAAGTCCTTGGCGGTGAAGTCCTCGCCCATCGCCTCGCGCAGATAGTCGTTCACTTGTCCGGAATCGATGGGACAACGCTGGCCGTCGTCGCTCACGTACTGGAACAAGTGCTGGCCGGGAATTTCCTGGCAGCGCCGCATGATCTGTGTGATCCGCTTATCGTCGATGTGCACTTCGTGCTGCACTCCGCCCTTGCCGCGGAAATTCAAGATCGCGCGACCGTCGCGAATGAAACTCACATGACGATTGCGCAGCGTGGTAAGGCCGAAGCTCTTGTTGTCGCGCGCATATTCACTGTTGCCGATGCGCACTCGCGTCGCATCGAGAATGCTGACGACGACGGCGAGCACTTTCTCGCGGGGCAGACCCGGCAATGCCAGGTCGCGTTTGAGCTTGCGCCGCAGTTTGCTCAGCGCTTCACCGAAGGCGACCATGCGGTCGAACTTCGCGCTGTCGCGTACCTGCCGCCAATCGGGATGGTAACGATATTGCTTGCGGCCGCGCGCATCGCGGCCGGTCGCCTGCAGATGTCCCCGCTCCTGCAGCGTAATCCAGACGTCGCGATAGGCCGGCGGAATCGCCAGGCTCGCGATCCGTTTCAGTTCCTTGGCCTCGGCGAGCCGGCGGTTCTCCGGCGTCACATACCGAAACCCTTTGCCGGCACGCAAACGTCGAAAGCCTGGTTCGGTATCCGACACGTAAACGAGTCCCGCCTCCACCGCCATCTGCGCCGCTTCGGCGGCGACGCCGGTAAGATTGGCAACCGAGGATGAAATCTTCAAAGTCATGGCGTCGGATTGTTAGCCATTCGAAAGTCCGCGCGCTAGCGACTGGCGCTCCCAGCGCGTAATTCTGTGACGCAATTCTGTGACGCAATTGTTAGAACATACTGTCAGCCGGTTCCTACGCGGGTAGGCGCCGCTGTTCTGCCTCAATGAGTTAAGTCTCCTGCGCCAGTTGCACCAGCATCTTTCCGGTGTTGTTGCCGCTGAACAAACCGAGCAACGCGGCCGGCGCCTGTTCGATCCCCTGCAGGACGGTGCTCTTGTACTGCAGGCGCCCTTCCATGAGCCAGCGCGTCATATCCGCCCGAAATTGCGCCCGCAACGGCTCGAACTCGTAAAAAACGAAGCCCTTCATCGTCAACCGGTTGTAAATCATGTTCGACAGCGTCGTCACCGGCTCGGAAATGGCGCCAAAATTGTTGTAAGCCGAGATCATGCCGCACACCGCGATGCGCCCCAAGGGATTCATCCGCGGCAGCGCCGCATTCAAGTGCTCGCCCCCCACATTGTCGAAGTACACATCGATGCCGCGCGGCGCACTCGCCTTGAGCGCACTGCGCAGCTCGCTGCTCTTGTAATTGATCACGGCGTCGAGCTTAAGGTCGTGTTTGAGCCAGCGGCATTTGTCGTCCGACCCGGCGCTGCCGATCACATAGCAGCCTTTTATTTTTGCGATCTGCGCCGCGATGCTGCCGACGGCGCCCGCGGCGGCGGACACAAACACGTTTTCGCCGTCACGCAGCGACGCGGTGACCAACATCCCGCCGTAAGCCGTGAGCCCCGTCAGTCCAAGCACGCTCATATGGGCCGTGAGCGGCATCGTACCGACCTTAAGCTTCGACAGTCCCTTGCCCTGCGAGACGAAGAACTGCCGAAAACCCAGCATCGATTCGACGATATCGCCGACGCCGAAGTCCGGGTGATGCGACTCGATCACACGGCCGACGGCGCCGCCGATCATCGGCTCATTCAAAGGAGTCTGTGCCGCCAGCCGCGGCCGCATGGCGGGATCGACCGACATGTAAATGTTTTCCACCAACACTTCGCCGGACCCGGGGTTGGCGATGTCACGGTCTACTATCGCGAACTGCTCGAGGGTGGCGACACCTTGCGGCCGCTCCAACAGGTGGACTTCCTTGCTGCGGACACTCATCCTGGCGAGTATATCGAAACTAATCAGCCCAACGGCGGTCAACCCGATGACAACCTCGTTCGTTGTTGTGTTAGCGGATAGAATATCCTTCAAGGAGTGACTCGCATGACCTCACGGCGGACATTGACGGCGATTGTTGGCTGCGCCCTGCTCCCTGTGCTCCTCTCGACCCGGTGCCTTGCCGAGGATGCCGCGGCAGGCGCGCCCGGGGTATGGCAGAAGCATCAATATTCATTTGCGTACATGGGCTTTACCTCGACTTACTCCTGCGATGGGCTGGCCGACAAGCTCAAGCTGCTATTGATTGCGGCCGGCGCTCGGCAGGACGTAAAGTCTCAGGCGGGCGCGTGTGCCTCCGGTTTTGGGCGTCCGGATAAATTCGCCCGCGCCGACCTCACGTTCTACACGCTGGCGCCCGCCGGCAATGCCGATGCGTCGGCCGACGGTAAACCGGTTGACGGTACTTGGCGGGCGGTGTCGATTGCTGATCGCTCGCCGCGGGACCTGCACACGGGCGACTGCGAACTGGTTGAGCAATTTCGTAGTTCGGTGCTGCCGATGTTCACCACGCGCAACGTCGACAACCGCACCGCCTGTGTTCCGCATCAGGAATCGGGTTCAAACATCAGTCTGCGATTCGAATCCTTTGCTGCGCCGCCGAGGGCTTTGCATCAAGCCAAGGCCCCACCAGGTGGAACGTAGCCGATAGATCTCATGGAAGTCGCAACGCCCTGCCGATGCTGGCGGCAGCGGCATGGATGACGGGTTGCGCCAGCGCTCCGCAGGCCCCGTCTTCCCCGGCGATGACCGCCGAGCAATCGCGAAACTTGATTGAGCAGTCGCTGCCGCACGCAACCCCGGATCGTGCGGGTTGGACCACCGACATCTACGCCGCCTTCGCCGTCCTCGGCGTGGAAACGACGCACGAGAACGTTTGCGCGGTGGTCGCTGTGATCGAACAGGAGTCCGGATTTCGAGTGGATCCTGTGATTGCGGGTTTGCCGGCCATTGCCTGGCGCGAGATCGACCGCCGCGCAGAGCACGCCGGCGTGCCGAACTTGCTGGTGCACACCGCGCTGCAATTGACCTCACCGACGGGAAAGACGTACAGCGATCGCATCGACCACGCCAGAACCGAGAAGGATCTGAGTGACATCTATGAGGATTTCATCGGCGCTGTGCCGATGGGCCGCACATTGTTTGCCGAGCGAAATCCCATCCGCACCCGCGGACCGATGCAAGTCAATATCGCCTTTGCCGAGCAATTTGCCGCGGCCAAGCCCTACCCCTACCCCGTGAAATCGAGCGTCGCAGATGAGGTGTTCACGCGACGCGGCAGTGTTTACTTCGGCACCGCGCACCTGCTCGCTTACCCCGCCTCGTACGATACTTATCTGTATCGCTTCGCAGACTTCAACGCCGGTCAATACGCGAGCCGTGACGCCGCATTCCAGAGCGCGCTCGGCTTAGCTTCCGGGGTCTCCGTTGTGCCCGATGGAGCACTCCTGCCGCACGGCGATGAACCGAGCCCTGGCGCCACGGAGCGGGCCGCGCGCGCCCTCGGTCAGCGGCTCGATCTGTCGGATGCGGCCATTCACGATGCCCTCGACCAGGGTAAGCGTGAGCAGTTCAGCCAGACCGAGCTCTATCGCCGCGTGTTTGCGCTCGCCGAGCGCAGGGAGGGCCGCACCCTGCCTCGCGCCCTGGTTCCGCAAATACAATTGCGCGGTCCAAAAATCTCGCGCAGCTTGACCACCAGTTGGTACGCGCACCGAGTCGAGCAGCGCTTTCGCGCCTGCCTTAAGTCGGCCGACGCCTAATTTAGTTGGCTCCCTGTGCGCTGCGTGCCGAACGCACGAAGCGCTCGTTGGTAATCTCGATCACTGCCTGCTTGCCGGTCGCGCCCATATCTTTTCGCGGCTCGAGAGATTTCTCGGCAAAGCGATCCCGCTCCGCCGAGCTCGCCCGCTTGATGGCCGGTTTTTCGTAGAATGCCGCGAGATAGCCGGCGACCGCAGCCGCCGCGGGCTGTTCCGCAAAAAACCCGACGCGCAGCGCGTGCACGATGCGTCCGTCGATGATTCCGGCAACCGAGTACAAGCGGTACACGTCAAAAATGTCGAGCTTTGGAACCGTCGCCGGATCGACCGGCTGTTCCGTCACCGACAGTTGAATCACGAACCAACGCCAATTCTTGTCATCCTCGAGCTCGAGCAGCGCCAGCGTCCGCGCAGCGTCGGTTTCGGCGCCGGCCGGCGCCGCCTTGGACGGCGAAAGAGCGGGCATTTTTTTCGGGATGGGCTGTGCGGCAGGTTTCGCAGTGGCGGGTTTCGCTGCAGGCTTTGGCGCAGCCGCTCGACTTGCAACTGTCGTCGGCACTGCGGCTGCCGGACTTGCAACAACTGTCGGCACTGCGGCCGCGGGCGGCGCAGCAGCCGGCGGAGTTGGCGCCACCGCGAGCGACGTCGCAGCGACGGCAGCCGCCTTCGTATGAATGCCGCCAATCACGCGTAAATCCTCTGCGTCCGCGGTCGCCATAAGAGAACTCGGGTAGTTCTTGCGCACGATCTTCAAGACTTCGTCGGCTTCATCCTCGGTCGCAAATGGGCCGAACCTGAGCCGATAACGTGCACGTCCATCTTCGATTTTTTGCACCCGATACATGTGGGCTTGAGGTAAGCCCGGCGCCGGCCGCGCCGGGATCTCGAGCGGCGAACCTCCCGTGCTCAAATTGATCACGAAGGGTCCGCGGCCACCGAGACGCACCGTCTCCGGCAACGGCGCGAACAGGTCGTCCATCGCGAGAGGCAAGTCTTCTCCCGCTTTCTGGGTATCGTTCGGCGCTGCCATGAATATTTTTTCCACCGGCGGCTGTAAGGGCGGGAGAATATTGTCGAAGCGCATCGTGCGAAAGCGTGACCGGCGTCTCCGCGCGATGAGGGCGCGCAGTTTATGTCAAGCGTAATCGCTCCGTAACGCAAGAATCGCGCACGTTATGTCCGCGCCGGCGCAACGCATCATGAAAACGCGGGTAACTCGCCTTGCGCCGCGCCGACATTTCCAGAGGCAAATCGCTCTGCAAGGTCTGCGATCAATTTCGATCGCAATGCCTCACGACCGGCGGCGTCAGGCGCCAGCAATCGCAATTCCAGCGTGAGCGACGCCGAGTCCATTTTCGTGAGAAAGCAACCGACCACCGCCTTCTCGCCAACGTTGTCCGCCGCCACGTTGAGCGCCGCTTGCCGCGCCGCCTCACGGTCCGCGTGCCTGTTCAAGCGAATCGTGATGATAAGTGGCCACGGCGCGTAGTTTCCGCTCAGGTTGAGTATGACCGAACTCGCGGCGCTGGCATTCGGCAGAACGATTAAATGACCGGCGGGTGCGCGCAGCGTCGTGTAGCCGAGCGATATCAACTCGACGATGCCGATATCGGTGCCGGTGGGTGTGGCTACTTGCAGCGTATCGCCCAATCGGAATGGCCGATAGATGGTTATCGCGATGCCGGCCACCAAGTTTCCAAGTGTGCTTTGCGCCGCAAGTCCGATGACCACCGAGGCGACGCTCGCGCCCGCCAGCAACGCCGTGCCCATCGAGCGCAATGCAGGAATGAGATGAGCATACAGAATGAGCATCACCACCCAGATCAACGCCGTGCAGATCTGCTGCAGGAAACTGATGCTGGTGCGGTCAATAGATCCTTTGCGCGTCATCGCCGCATGTACTGCAAGGCGCAGGGTGCGCGACAGCAGCATCGCGACCACGACGAAAACAACCAAGTACGCGAGCGCGCCCCACAGGGTATCGGGCCTGATGAACCCGAGCACGTCTTGCTCGTCGGTCTTGAGGGCGCTCATGGGTACACCTTGCGGCCGTCGATGTAAGTGGCGGTGACACGGGTAGCGTGCAAATCCGCCGCGTCGATGGCGAAGATATCGCGATCGAGCACGATCAAATCGCCGCGCTTGCCGGGTTCGAGGCTGCCGGTGATCCGCTCCTGCCGCAAGGCTGACGCGGCATTGATCGTGTACGCGTCCACCATATCCTGCAAGGTCAAGCTTTGTTCCGCCACCAGTGCCGGCTCGCCGCGCCGCTCGCTGCGGGTGACGGCGTGCTCCATCGCAGTGAACGCATTGAAGCTGCTGACATCCCAATCGCTGCCGCCGACGATGAAGGCGCCGGCATCGCGCAGTGAGCGCGCCGGGTACAGATATTGCGAGCGCTGCGGCCCCAAGTATTTGATCGTCGCGGCATCGATGTAATCGCCGCGTTCGGCCCACAACAATTGAAAATTGGCGATTACCTGCAATTCCTTGAAGCGCGGAAAATCCGCAGGGTCGATCAGCTCCAGATGCGCGATCTGGTGACGGTTGTCCAACATGCCGTTATGGCGCCGCGCAGCGGCAATGGCATCCAAGGACGAACGAATTGCTCGATCGCCGATCGCGTGAATATGCACCGTCAACCCGGCGGCATCGGCCGCCGTGACAATCTGATCCAAATTCTCTTGCACGAAGTACGACGGACCCCGATTCTGTGTCGGCGCGCCTTGGGCGTCGAGATATGGCTCGAGCAAAGCGGCCGTTTGCGATGGATACTCGATGACGCCGTCGGCAAAGATTTTCACCGCATCGGCGCGCAGGAATTCCGGATCGATTGCCCACCTGCTGCGAAACTCGACCGCCTGACCGATCAACGCCGCCGCGGGGTCGTGAAGATTTTTCAACACGAACGCCCCGCGCACCCGCATGTTCAAGCGATGGCTGCGGTATAGCCGTTGGTACATCCGCATCTCGTGCTCACCGACCGCGGCGTCCTGAACCGACGTGATCCCAGTCGCGCGCATCTGATTGAACACCTTGGCGAGCTGCGCGGCTTCGTGCTCGAGACTGTCGGCAGGTTTCGCCGCAAGCACGACATCCCCTGCATTGTCGCGCAGCGTCCCGGTCGGTCTGCCCGCCGCATCGCGCTCGATATGTCCCCCGTCCGGGTCTTGCGTCGAGGCTGAGATGTGCGCAGCCTGCAAGGCGAGCGAGTTAGCCCAGACGGTGTGACCATCCGAACCGCTTAACAGCATGGGCCGGTCGGCGAGGATTGAATCGAGATCCGCCAAACTCAACGTGAGCCCGGACGGATCGACCATCACGACGTCGAACCATTGAGAAGACGTGCCCGGATGATGTTTCAGACACGCTGCGACCCGGGTTTTGAGCTGGTCGGGAGTGAGCGGCTTGTCCTCCAGATCGCACTTGCCAAGATCCAGTGCGCCCTGCGCCGGGTGGGTATGCGCATCGATGATTCCCGGCAACACCACCCGACCGCCAAGATCGACTTTAGCGGTGTGAGGACCGACCCACTCGCCGATTGCCTGATCGGTCCCCACGGCCACAATACTGTTACCGCGCAGCGCCAACGCCTGCACGACGCTGCGCCCCGGATCCTGCGTATGAATCTTGCCGTGAAGCAACACGATATCGGCCGGTGCCACCGCCGCGCCGGCGCGAGCAATCATGACCGCCGCCAACAGGGCCAATCCCGCGCGCATCACGGACGCCCCGCCGTGCGCGCGAAGTCGATGACTTCGCCGGCGATCATTTGCAGCATTTGCGCGATACGCGGTACTTGGCAAACGCCCTGCTCGTCGAATACTTTTTCGCTCGAATTGATGGCGGCACCGAGCGGGGTCGGCCAGCCGCGCAGTGCGTGCACGATGTCGCGCAGCGCGCCCAAGGTGTTTACTGCACCGGGCCAGCCGCCGGCCGTGGCGATACATCCCACGGCGCGGCCGCTGAAGTACGGCCGCACGTCGGTGCGAAGGTCCTCCGCGTAGTCGAGGGCGTTCTTCACCAGCCCCGAGATGCTGCCGTGATACCCCGGTGACCCGAGAATGATTCCGTCGGCCTGCGCCAACTCGCTGACGAGATCCCGCGCCGCATCGCTGCGCTCGGCATTATCGGGCTGATACAGCGGCAGCTGCAGAGCGGCTCCGCTGATCAGCTTGGTTCTCGCCCCGGAGCGCTGCGCGGCGTCAAGCACGTAGCGCATGGCCCGTTCGGTCGAAGAGTTGGCGCGCAGAGTTCCACCGACGGCAACGATGTAAGGTGAGTCCATATCCGAAATCCTACACCGGTTCGGCTCGCTGATCAGTGCGCCGTATCGGCGGCACGCGCACCAAATGGCGGCTTGGCGAGCCAGACGAAGGGGACCAACAGAATGTACAGCCATCCGAGCACATGGAACACGTCGTTGACGCCCAACGTCATGGCCTGCGTGGTCACCAGGCGCTCGATATAGCCGAAGGCGCCGACGCCCGACACGCCATGCTCGCCGAGTTGGGATTGATAACTCGCCAACGCCCCGGCGGAGTTTCGGATGTGCTCGGTCAATACCGCGTGATGGTAGTCGGTGCGCCGATTCCACAAGAACACCGTCAGCGCGGTGGCGATGCTGCCCGACATGGTGCGCACGAAGTTGCTGAGTCCGGACGCCGACGCGAGATCGCTCGAGCGCACGCCCGACAGCAGGATCGCATTCAGCGGCAGGAAAAAGAAGGCGATGCCCAAACCTTGTAGAAACCGCGGCGTGGCGAACTGCCAAAATGTGGCGGTGTCATTGAGCGTTGCTGCCCAAAAAATCGCAAAGGCGAACACACAAAATGCGAAACTCGCGGCAAGCCGCAGGTTGAGCCGATTCATATTGCGGCCGACGATGGGTGCCGCCACCAGTGCCAGCAGACCCACGGGCGCGACCGCCAAACCCGCCCAAGTCGCCGTGTATCCGACCGTGGTTTGCAGCCACAAGGGGAACAGGACGTTCATTCCGGACAGCGCGAAATACGAAACGCCGATGACCGCGGTGCCGACCCGGAAATTGCGCCGCTCGAACAGATGCAAATCAATCACCGGGTGCGCATCGGTGAGCTCCCAGGGGATCAAGAACGCGAGGCCGATCAAGGATACGACTCCCGCAGCCACGATCACCCCGGAATTGAACCAGTCTTTCTCGTTGCCGTTGTCCAGCATGAATTGCAGACTGCCGACGCTGATCACCAGCAGAGTGAGACCCACGGCATCGATCGGTAACTTCACGATCTTCGATTCGCGATGCCGCAGGATCGACCAGGTCGCGGTGGCCGCAAAGGCGCCCACCGGCAAGTTGATGTAGAACAACCAGGGCCAGGATAAGTTGTCCGTGATCCAGCCGCCGAGAATCGGCCCGAAAATCGGCGCGATGATGATCACCATCGACCACAGCGCAATCGCCATACCGCGCCGTTCGATCGGGTAATTGCGCAGCAAAATCGCCTGCGCCACCGACATCATCGGTCCGGAAACCAGTCCCTGCATTAGGCGCGCGCCGACCAGCATCGGCAGGCTGGTGGCTAAGCCACAGACCGCGGAGAAGCACATGAACAGTAAAATTGACGTGACGAAGGTGCGCACTTCGCCGAAGCGGCGGCCGATCCAACCGGTCAGGGGTTGCATGATTGCAGCCGCCAGCATGTAGGAGCTGATGGTCCAGGTGCCCTCGGAGGTGCTCACCCCCAGGCTTCCGGAAATCGCCGGCACGGAGACATTGACAATGGTCATGTCAAGAATCTCCATGAACGAGGCGGTGGCGATCGCTACCGTTAGGAAAAACAGCTGACCGCCGCGCAGCGGCGGATATTCGAACGCCGCTGCGCTCGGTGCGGGCGTGGCCACGGTCGGTTAGGGTTCTGGTCGAAGATTGCGCCGCACGACGGCATCGGCTTCGGCGTTGGCTTTGTCGAGATCCTGGCTATACACCTGGGTATCGCCTACCGGAGTATCGGTTGCGCTCTGCGCCAGCACCGGCCCGTTGCGATTCGTCGTGTCCACCGTGACCGTGGCGGATAAGCCAACGCGCAGCGGCGACTTCGCAAGGTCGGCGTCGTCGATCCGAATACGCACCGGAACGCGCTGCACCACTTTGATCCAGTTGCCTGACGCATTCTGCGCGGGCAGCAGCGAGAAGGCCGCTCCGGTGCCGGCCGACATCCCCTGCACGTGGCCGTGGAATATAAAACTGCCGCCGTACAGGTCGCTGCGCACCTCTGCGGCTTGCCCGATGCGCAGATGCCGCAGTTGCACTTCTTTGAAATTCGCATCCACCCACAAAGAATTCAGCGGGATCACGGTCATCAATGCCTGGCCGGCCTGGATATGCTGGCCCAATTGAACGCTGCGCTCGGCCACGTAGCCGGTGACGGGAGCCACCACGCCATTTCGTTGCGCGGCGATCCAGGCATCGCGGTAGGCCGCTTTCGCCTGCAGTACCGAGGGGTTGTCCTCGACCTCGGTGCCGTCGACCAGGGCGTGCGAGGAGTTCGATTGGCGCACCGCCTGGGTCAAGGCGGCGCGGGCGAGTTCGACGCTTTCGCGCGCATGGCGCACTTCTTCGGGAGCGATGGCATGCTCGGCCAGCAGCGGCTCGCGCTTGGCGAGGTCGGCCGCGGCGCGCGCCAATTCGAGTTTTCGGGTTTCGATCACCGAATCGTACTGATCCGCGGTGGATCGCTCCTGGCGCACTTGACGAACGGTTTGCGCCAATGAGCTCGCGGTACGGCTCAACGCAGTTTCCGCATCGATGGGGTCGAGACGCACCAGAACCTGGCCCGCCTTGACCAGCTGCGTGTCATCGGCAAGAACGGCAATCACCGTGCCCGACACCTGCGCCGAGATCACCACCTTATTGCCGTTCACATAGGCGTCATCGGTCTGCTCGCGCTTCGACAGCACTAACACCCAGTAGGCCGCCCATAACAGGCCCAAGACGATAAATACCAGTGCGATGAGCAGCAGGATTTTGCGCCGTTTGCCATTCGTGGGTGCGCTCGCCGGTGCCGCTGCGGGGTCTACATTTGCGTTCATGGTGTCGCCGTGGTCGTGTGTGAGTTCGCAAGCTGCTGCGGATTTTCGTAGCCGCCGCCTAGGGCGCGTTGCAGGGCGATATCGGCAGATAGCGCTGCGGCGTCGAGCTGCAGCAGCGCATCGCTCTGGCCGTTCGAGGATTCCGCGGCGCTCAGTTCGGTACGCGGATCGCTCACCCCTTGGCGCACGCGCGCGGCCGCATCGCTTTGCAGCTGTCGCGCCGCGTCCGCTTGCAGCAGGCGCTGCGCGCGCTGTGCCGTGAGTTGCGCACGCATCGAGGCCTGCGTCGCCACCTCGCGTGCGGCGCCAACCAGGGTATCTTGATAATTCGCTACCGCGGCGTCGATGGCGCTCTGGCTCGCGCCATAGCGCGCCTTGAGTCGGCCCGCGTCGAAGATGGGCAAATGCACCGCCGCGCCGGCTTGCGGCACGCGGCTGCCATACTCGATCAATCTGCCGACATCGATGCTCGACAGTCCCACCAGCGCGTTGATGGTCACGTCCGGATAGAACTCGGCGCGCGCGGCATCCAGATTCCGCTCCGCAGCCTCGACGCGCCAGCGGCTGGCGATGATGTCGGCGCGGCGCGAGATCAAGTCGATTTTCACGTTGTCCGGCAAAGTGCCGGACACGGCGGGCAGCGGCTTCGCCTTAAGCGGCGGCAATTCTGCCATGGACCGGCCGACCAGCGCCGCCAGCGCCACGACGCGCAGCGTTGCCGAACCTTCCAAGCCTGCGATCTGCTCGCGCTCCGCCGCCGCAGCCAGCTCGGCGCGGTGCGTGTCATCCGGCGCATCCAAATCTGCTTTAACGCGCGCGGCGGCGATCGAGCGTTCTTGCTCGATGAGCGCGGCGCGTTCGCGCGCCAGAGAAATGCGCGCCTCGTCTGCCTGCCAGCCGAAATAGGTGTCCGCGATCGTACTCGCCAGCGTCAACCCGGCGGCGCTGCGATCCGCCTGCGCGGCGTGCGCCTGGTCGACGGCGGCGTCGACCGCATCGCGCTGCTTGCCCCACCAATCGAAGGTGTAGCTCGCCTGCAGCCCCAAATCCGCCTGGTTGTACCAATTAAAGCCGAGCAACTGCGGCGGAAAAAGGCCATTGTCGCTCAATCGCTGGCGCTCGAAGTCGGCACTGGCGTCGATATGCGCACCCGCCGCGGCACCGGCGATCTTCACCGACTGGCGTGCCGAATCAAAGCGCGCGTGGGCCGTGGCCAATGTGGGCGATGAGCCCACCGCGAGTTCGATCAACTGATCGAGCGTCGCATCGTGATACTGCTTCCACCACTCGGCCGCCGGCCAAGTGCCGCCCGCGGTGGCCTCGAAACCGTCCAACGGAACCGTAGTGCTAAGAGTCACCGGCTTCTGCTTCGGCGGCAACCCGGCACAACCGACGCCGATGAGTGCCATTGCGGCCGCTAAGGCATAGCGGCTCACGAATCGCGCTCCGGCAGTTCGCTCTTTTGCAGCTGCGCGAAATTCGCGTACAGCTGCTTAAGCTTCGACAGCAGCAGCCGCTGCGAGGGCTCAGGAATGTCCGCGAACAGCTGGTGCAGCGGTCCGAACATGGTCGGCAGCAAGCGCCGCACCATATCCTCGCCCTGTTCCGTAATGCGCAGCACCATGCGGCGTCTGTCATGCGAGCTTAAGACGCGTGTGATGAGATCGCGGCTCACGAGCGCATCGCTGATGCGCGACATGTTGGCGGGGCTCTGCGAGGTGCGCGCGCACAGCTCACTCGGGTTCGCGACGCCATCGGGATGCGAGAACAATGTGGTCAACACCCGAAATTCGGCTTCGGCCAAGCCAAAGGGTCGAATCTGCTGCTCGAACATCGCGGCCATTTCGCGGCCGAGGTGCTGCATCACGCGGCACAACATGATCTCCGTGAGCGGCAAGTTCGGCATGCGTGTGCTCAAGGCACGAAGGTTCTCCTCCAGCTTGTCGAACTGGTCATCGCGATTATTCATTTGCATACTAACCATTTGGTGGAATATATTTTACCAAATGAATATCTAGCGTGTAAATAGTTCTTGCAATGGAATACCCCGCATGTCATTTTTTAGGACTCATTGGCGCGCCCAGCGCGCTAAACGGTCAATGCGCACGGATCGGGATGCCGCGCCTGGGCACGACCAACCACGCTAATGGTGTCTGCTCCGTGAAATATGTCACATCGAAGACCGCTGGCCTGAGTGCGTGGTTGGCGCTTGTCGGCCTTTGCTCCTGCGCGGTCGGACCGGATTTCAAACCGCCGGCCGCGCCTGCGAGTACCGGCTTCGCGCCCGCCGGTCAGCTCGCAGCCCAGACGACGACGGCACCCTTGCCCGGCGGCGAAGCGCAGCACTTCGTCGACGGCATGGATATTCCGGGTGAATGGTGGACGCTGTTCCAGTCCCCGGCCCTCAACGGCCTGATCGAGCGCGCGCTCAAAAATAGTCCGAGCTTGCAGGCCGCCCAAGCGGCGCTGCGTCAGGCGAATGAGACTGTCGCCGCGCAGCGCGGCAGCTACTACCCGAGCGTCTCGGGCACGCTTGAAAGCCAGCGGCAGAAAGCGTCGGGCGCTGCGTTCGGGATTCCCGGATTCCCGAGTTCTTATTTCTATAATCTCGACACCGCCTCGGTGAACGTGTCGTACACACTCGACGCGTTCGGCGGCATCCGCCGCCAAGTCGAGGCGCTGAACGCTCAAGCCGAGTATGAGCGCTTCGCCCTCGAGGCAAGCTACCTCACCCTCACCGCCAACATCGTTACCGCGGCCGTCAACGAGGCTTCGCTGCGAGCGCAAGTTGCCGCGACCGAACAGATATCCGGTGCGCAGCAAACCCAACTCGATATCGTCGTCAAGCGTTTGAGCGCCGGCGGCGCCTCGCGCGTCGATGTCCTTGCGCAGCAGGCGGCGCTGCAAAGCACGCTGGTCAGCCTGCCGCCATTGCGCAGCCAGCTCGCACAACAACGCAATCAGCTGGCCGCGCTGGTCGGTTCCTTGCCAACGGATTACGCCGGCAATGAGTTCACGCTCGATTCACTCACCATGCCGCAAGCTATGCCGGTGAGTTTGCCGTCGAAGCTGGTCGAACAGCGGCCGGACATTCGCGAATTCTCCGCCTTGCTGCACCAAGCCACGGCACAGGTTGGAGTCGCCACCGCCAACATGCTTCCGCAGATTACGCTCAGCGGGAGCTACGGTCAGAGCTCAGCCGCTTTCTCGACACTGTTCGATCCCGGCTCGAACGTTTGGAGCCTGATCGGCTCGCTCACTCAGCCCATCTTTAAGGGCGGCCAACTGGTGCACCAGCGGCGAGCTGCCGTCGCCGCCGCGCAAGAGGCCGCCGCCAACTATCAAGCCACGGTCATCAATGCGTTTCAAAATGTGTCCGATACGCTTTACGCCCTGCAGGCCGACGCCGACGCGCTCGCTCAGCAGGCCGCCGCCGAGCACACCGCGGCCGATAGCCTGAAGCTGGTTCAAGTGCAATACAAAAGCGGCGCGGCCAGCTACCTGCAGGTTTTGAGCGCGCAGCAGACTTATCAAACCGCGGCGGTCGCGCTCGTCAAGGCGCGCGCACAGCGTTTTGCAGATACCGCAGCGCTGTTCCAAGCGCTCGGCGGCGGTTGGTGGAACCGCGCCGACGTAGCGGCCAACACAACGAGAAACTAGGCATGGCGAACACGACTGAATCCCGCACCGCAGACGACGGCAGCAGGACTGCCAAACCAAAGGCGCTGATCAAGCCGCTCATCATCATGGTGCTGCTCGTGGCGGTGGTGCTCGGCGGAATTTTCGGCTGGCAGCTATTTATCGGCAGCATGATGAAGAAGGGCATGGGAGCGGCGGCGGGCGCACCGCAAACCGTCTCCACCATTGCGGCGGCCGAGGACCAGTGGCAATCGCAGCTGCAAGCGACCGGCACCTTGCGCGCCGTGCGCGGCGCCGACCTGTCGGCGCAGGTATCGGGCGTGGTCGATGTCATCGCCTTTGACTCGGGCAACGATGTGCCGCTCGGCAAGACGCTTTTGCGCCTCAAGCCGAACGATGACTACGCCAAGCTCGAGCAGCTGCAGGCGGCGGCGGAACTGGCGGACCAGACCTTAAAGCGCGATCAGGAGCAGCTCGAGGCGCAGGCAATCAGTCAGGCGGTGATCGACACGGATATGTCGACGTCGAAGTCGGCGCACGCACAAGTGAGCGCGCAGCAGGCGCTGATCGAAGAAAAAATCGTCAAGGCGCCATTTGCCGGCCGCCTCGGCATTCGACAGGTCGACCAGGGGCAGTATCTGACCGCGGGTACCACGGTCGTGACTTTGCAGGCGCTCGACCCCATCCTCATCGACTTCTATGTGCCGCAGCAGGCGCTGTCGCAGGTGAAGATTGGGCAAGCCGTCGGCGCCACCGTCGACACCTATCCCGGTGCCAGCTTTGCAGGCGTGCTTGAGTCCATCAATTCCAAAGTGGATCCTGCCAGCCGCAATGTGCAAGTGCGCGCCTCGTTCCACAACGCGGATCTGCGGCTGGTGCCGGGTATGTTCGCGACCGTGCACATCGATGCCGGCGCGCCCGAGACTCACATCACGCTGCCGCAAACCGCGGTCACGCACAACCCGTATGGCGACGCGGTGTACGTGGTTGAGGCGAGCGGTAAGGACGACAAAGGCAAGCCACGCTCCGTCGTACAGCAGCGCTTCGTCACACTCGGCGCGACGCGTGGCGATCAGATCGCCGTGCTGAGCGGGGTCAAAAAAGGCGAAGTGATCGTCACCGGCGGTCAAATGAAGCTGCGCAACGGCGTGTCGGTCACGGCAAATAATAAGCTGACACCCGCCGACGATGCGCACCCCAATCCGCCGAACGAATAGCCTGCAGGACCGCGCCCTTGAACTTCACCGATATTTTCATTCGCCGTCCGGTACTGGCATCGGTCGTCAGTCTCGTGATTTTGGTGGTGGGCCTGCGCTCCTTCGGTTCCTTGCAGGTACTCGCGTATCCCAAAACCGAAAACGGCGTGGTGACCATCTCGACGTCGTACCCGGGCGCCGATCCCGATTCGATCGCGGGCTTCATCACCACGCCGATCGAGAACGCCGTCGCGCAGGCGAACGGCATCGACTACATGACCTCGGTTAGCCAGAGAAGCACCAGCACCATCACGGTCAATTTGCGGCAGAACTTCGATACCTCGAAGGCGGCCAGCGAAATCAACATCAAGGTCAACTCGATCTTGAATCAGCTGCCGAGCGGCGCCTTGCAGCCGACGATCACGGTCAAAGTCGGACAGACCATCGACGCCCTGTTCATCGCGTTTCGCAGCCCCGATCTCGCGTCGAATCAAATCACCGATTACCTGACGCGCGTCGTGATCCCGAAGATTCAAGCGGTCGATGGCGTGCAGACCGCGGAGATGATCGGCGGACAAACTTTCTCGCTGCGTGCCTGGCTCGACCCGAAAAAACTCGAAGCCTACGGACTCACCGCCAACGACGTGTCGACGGCCCTTGCCGCCAATGACTACATTTCGGCGGTCGGCAACACCAAGGGACAAATGGTGCAGGTCACACTGACGTCGACCAGCAATTTGCACTCCTTGCAGGAATTTCGCGACCTGGTTGTCAAACAGGTCAATGGCGCCATCATTCGCTTGAGCGACATCGCCGCGGTATCGCTCGGTGCCGATAGCTATGAGTCGCAGGTGCGCTTCAACGACAAGAACGGCGTATTCGTCGGCATCCAAGTGGCGCCCACCGCCAACCTTTTGACCGTCATCAAAGGCGTCAAGGCAACTCTGCCGGAGATACAGTCGCAGCTGCCGCAAGGCTTAAGCGCGAGCATCGCCTACGACTCGACCACCTTCGTCAACAGCTCGATTCACGAGGTCGCAACCACGCTGATCGAAGCGCTGCTGATCGTGATGTGCGTGATCTTTGCGTTCTTGGGCTCGCCGCGTTCGGTGCTGATTCCGGTGGTAGCGATCCCGCTGTCACTCGTCGGCACGCTCGCCATCATGCTGGCGCTTGGCTTCTCCATCAATCTGCTGACGCTGTTGGCGCTGGTGCTGGCGATCGGGCTCGTGGTCGATGACGCCATCATCGTGGTCGAAAACGTCAACCGGCACTTGGAGAACGGCACGCCGCCGGTGGCCGCCGCCAAGCTCGCGGCTCAGGAGCTTGCGAGTCCCATCGTCGCAATGACCGTGGTCTTGCTTGCGGTGTACATTCCGATCGGCTTTCAGGGCGGTCTCACCGGCGCCCTGTTCACGGAGTTTGCGTTCACCCTGGCCGGCGCGGTCACGGTGTCGGCGGTGATCGCGCTGACGCTATCACCGATGATGTGCTCGCGGTTGCTGCATGCGCGGCGACTCGATGAACACAATTGGGAAACGCGGATCATCAAATTCATCGATTCGCGCCTGCAAAAGGTGCATGACGGTTATCAGCGGCTGCTGATTCGCACCTTGCGTTATCGCGCGGTGACAGCGATTTTCGTACTGGTGATCCTGGCCAGCATCCTGCTGCTGTACCGCAGTTCGCGCAGCGAATTGGCGCCGCAAGAGGACCAAGGTTTCGTTCTGTCGCAGGCCACTTATGCTCCGGATGCGACCTTGCAGCGCAAATTACTGTATGGCGACCAGGTGTACGAATTGGCGAAGAGCATGCCGGGGGCCAATGCCATATTTCAAATCGAGGCTCCCGGACAGTCCTTTATGGGCGTATCGCTGGTACCGCGCGACCAGCGAAAACTCGGCGCCACGGACATTCAGCGCAACTTACAGGTGGCCTTGAGCACCCTTCCCGCGCAACGCTTCGCGGTGTTCCAGCTGCCGTCCTTGCCGGGCGCATTTGGCCTGCCCGTGCAATTCGCCATCAAAACCACCGAGCCGCCGCTCAGACTGAACGAGGTGTCGCAGGCATTCTTGGGCAGCGTCATGCAAAGCGGTCTGTTTATGTTCGCCGACAGCGACTTGAAATACGACGCACCGCAATCGGTGATCGAAATCGACCGCGACAAGGCGGCGCAACTTGGCTTGACCATGAATCAAGTGGGTTCCGCGCTCGGCAGTTTGCTGGGTGGCGGCTACGTCAATTATTTCAGCATGCAGACCCGTTCCTACAAGGTCATTCCGCAGGTTCAGCGCGTCTCGCGGCTCAATCCCGATCAGCTGTTGAACTATCCGATTGCCTCGATCGGCGGCATTCCCGTGCCGCTCTCGACGATTGCGACCATCCGTCAAGAAACCGTGCCGGAGACCTTGAACCACTTCCAGCAATTGAACTCCGCCACCATTTCAGGCGTGACCTCGCCCGGCGTGTCGCAGGCCGCCGCCTTGCAGTACTTGCAAAACCTCGCCAAGAACAGCTTGCCGCAAGGCTATTCGGTCGACTACGGCGGCCAGGCCCGGCAGTTCATCCAAGAATCCGGCGGCGTCATGGCCACCTTCGGGTTCGCCATCGTCATCGTATTCCTGGCGCTCGCGGCGCTGTTCGAGAGTTTCCGTGATCCGTTGGTCATTCTGATTTCGGTGCCGCTGTCGATCGCGGGCGCGCTGATTTTCATTGCCATTGGAGTCAACGGTGCGACGCTCAACATTTATACCCAGGTGGGGTTGGTGACGCTGATCGGATTGATCAGCAAGCACGGCATTTTGATCGTCGAAGTCGCCAATGAGGAGCAGCACAGCGGCAAGAGCAAAGCGGGCGCCATCGTCGCCGCGGCCGGCGTGCGCTTGCGGCCGATTCTCATGACCACTGCCGCCATGGTGCTTGGAGTGTTGCCGCTGGTGTTCGCGAGCGGCGCCGGAGCCGCGTCGCGCTTTGCGATCGGCCTGGTGATTTCGACCGGGCTCGCGATCGGCACGCTGTTCACGCTGTTCGTGGTTCCGGGAGTCTACATGCTGATCGGCGCGGAGCACTCCTCCGCCCGGACGCAAGCGGCGGACGAGGTCTCCTCGCCGACATGAGTGGCGACCCGCAGCCGCTCACCGGCGGCGCAAAATTGTTCGGTACCCTCGCCTTGGCGTTGGCCACGTTCATGAACGTTCTCGACACCTCGATCGCGAACGTCTCGCTGGCCTCGATCGGCGGCGACCTCGGCGTCTCGACCACGCAGGTCACCTGGGTCATTACCTCGTTCGGCGTCGCCAACGCAATTGCCGTGCCATTGACCGGGTGGCTGAGTCAGCGAATCGGTGCGGTCCGGCTGTTTACCGCATCCATCGTCCTATTCACCATCGCCTCGCTGCTGTGCGGGTTGGCAACCTCTCTGCAAGAACTGATCACGTTTCGCGTTCTGCAGGGCGCGGTCGCCGGCCCCATGATTCCCCTGTCGCAGGCACTGCTGTTGTCGAGCTTTCCCAAGGCCAAAGCCGGGACCGCCCTCGCGATTTGGGCGATGACCACCTTGGTGGCGCCGGTCACGGGACCGTTGTTGGGGGGATGGATCACCGACAACATCGCCTGGCCGTGGATTTTCTACATCAATATCCCGGTCGGCGTATTTGCCGCAATCGTGACGTGGAGCATCTACAAGAATCGCGAAACTGCACGCCGCAAATTGCCCATCGACAGAGTTGGCTTGGGATTATTGGTGGTGTGGGTGGGCGCCCTGCAAATCATGTTGGACAAGGGACAGGAGCTCGATTGGTTCAATTCTTCCACCATCATCGCGCTCGCGGTCCTGGCGGTGTTCGTGTTCTGCCTGTTTCTCGCCTGGGAACTGCTGGACAACCCATTCCCGGTGGTGGATTTGCGCCTGTTCAAGCGACGCAATTTCTGGACGGGAACGCTGGCGCTGGCGCTCGGCTACGGCGTGTTCTTCGGCAACGTCGTGGTGCTGCCGCTGTGGCTGCAGCAGTTCATGGGATACACCGCCACCGAAGCGGGCAAGCTCACCGCGCCGGTGGGCATATTGGCCCTGGTGTTGTCGCCGTTCGTCGGGCGCTGGGTCAGCAAAACCGATCCCCGGCGGCTCGCCAGCGTTGCCTTCCTGATCTTCGCGATATCGATCTACTTGCGCACGCGCTACAACACGCAGGCGAATTTCGGCTTCTTGGTGGTTCCCATCATTATTCAGGGGGCCGCCCTCGCCTTTTTCTTTGTGCCGTTGATCACGCTGGTGCTGTCGGGCCTCAACCCCGAGCGAGTACCGGCAGCCTCGGGGCTGTCGAACTTTGCGCGCATCGTGTCGGGAAGTTTCGGTACTTCGATCGCGACCACGCTGTGGGACCACCGCGCCATCCTGCATCACGCCCAGCTCACCGAATACGTCAGCCAGTCGAGCAACGGGACAACGTCGTACCTGCGCACGCTCGAGGGTGCGGGTTTGAGTGCCCAGCAGGCGAGCGCGGCCATCAATCGCAGTATCGACGTCGAATCGCACCTGCTCGCGATCAACGATTTATTTTGGATTTCCTCGATCTTGTTTCTCGCGATGATCGCGGTGATCTGGCTGGCGCGGCCGATCAAGTCGAGCGTGGCTCCCGGCGCGGCCGCAGGAGCACATTAATCAATAATTCAATTACTTACGATTTCTATATCACTTCCTTTCTAGAAAAGACCAAAATTCCCGGTCAAAATACCGCTCACCGCCGCAAGCTCTGTCGACTACATCGAGGAGTTGAGAAAATCCGCGTTGCGTTTCTGTGATTGTCTTGTATATTCCGGTTGCAGAGTCTTGATTTAACAAGACCCGGGCGGGCTGTCCATCCTCGAAATCACTTTAAGTGTTTCGATCTTTGCAACGTAATGAGGCGTCAATGATCAGTGCCTGGGAATGTTTGCATTTCGCAACGCTCGAGCTCGTCCGTTCGACACCCATCAAGCAACGCTTGATCAGCGCCTACCGTCGCCACCTCGCGCTGCTTCCGGAAGATCAGCTGCCACACGAGGTGCGTGAGTCTTTCGCACAAATGATGCGCTGCCTGCGCGGCGTGAAGCCGTTGCGCGGCGAAGATGCGGTGGCGGCATCGGTGCGCAAAATGTCGAATCAGGAAGCCGACGAGTGCGCGACCTTGATCGTCGAAATTTTCGGTCTCATTTGCCGGGTCAATCTTGCCGCGAGCCGTCCGGCCAGCGTCGTGCAACTGCACGGCGCGGATCGCTCCGCCGACGATTACCCGACTCCAGCGCTCATCGTCAATAATTAATCGAGTTTGAACTCGATGGTGTCCCAGCGCGTCGTCTCTTCATGGCGCGCCTGACGCTTCAACGCGTCGATCAGATTGCGTTCGTTCCAGGCGCTCACTTCGTCCGCCAGATCCTTGATCGCTTTTGGCAGCGGATCCGTGGAGCCGAAATTCTCCATGGCGACGATCGGCCGATCGGCGGCCTTGGCGAAGTTCATCTGAAAGAGCACCAGCTCCGGAGCGATGTGGTACACCGCCGGCAACACAATAATCACTTCGCAGGGAGAGATCTGGCGGCGCAGGTCTTCGCGCTGCGATTCCTTGTCGATCGGTCGTTTTGCCTGCGGCTGGCTGCTGTTCACATAATAGAAGGTACCCGACGCTTCGAGGTATTCGAAAATGCGCGCGTAGTCGTCGTTTTCCATCCAAGCGTGGGTTACGAACAGACGAATAGGAGATGCCATCGCCATAGTGTAATAGACGATGGTCATGCGCGAAACAGTCGGCGCCGATACAATGGGCCGGGTGCGATTGCTGATTTACAATATACGGTATGCCACCGGGACCGGTCCCGCTTTTCACCTGCCTGTGCCGGGCGCCGGCTACCTTCGCTCCAGCCGTCAGGTTTTGTCGCGGATCACCGACTTCATCAAGCAGCAGGATCCGGACGTAGTCGGGCTCATCGAAGTCGATACCGGCTCGATCCGCACCGGAATGATCAATCAGGCCGATTTCATCGCGCGCTCGCTGGGCCACTATTCCACGTTCGAGTGCAAATACGGGGTGTCCTCGGTGAACCATATGGTTCCCATCGTGCGCAAGCAAGCCAACGCCTTTCTCGCGGCGCCGCGCGTTCGCGGCGAGCGCTTCCATTATTTCGACACCGGCATCAAGCGCTTGATCATCGAGCTGGAACTCGATGATGTCGCGATATTTCTGGTGCACTTATCTTTGAAGTTCAGACATCGCCAATACCAGTTGCGGTATCTCTATGATTTGGTGCGCAAAACCCAGAAACCCGTGATCGTGGCGGGGGATTTCAACACCTACTGGGGCGACCACGAACTCTATTTGTTCACGCAGGCGGCCGGACTCAGCAGCGCCAACTTGCAAGGCTTGCCCTCCTACCCGAGCCGCAGCCCGCGCAAGGAACTCGATTTCATCCTGCACAGCGGCGAAATCGAGGTCAATCGCTTCCAAATACCGGATGTGCAATTCTCCGACCATTTGCCGTTGATCTGCGATTTCACCATCCACCAGAGAGCCAAGCGGGCGGCCTAATGGCTGATTCCGGCAATTGGTCGCTGGAGTTCGACACCGACCGGGTGGCGTGGCTTTGCTGCGATATACCGGGGACCTCGACCAACGTCTTGTCGGCGGGCGTGCTGCGCGAACTTGCGGGCCATTTAGGCACCATCGTCGCGGAGCAGTCCGCCGGAGTCGTGGTTCGCTCCGGCAAGGCGAACGGCTTCGTGGCGGGCGCCGATATCAAGGAATTCCTCCAGATCGAGAACCCCAAGCAAGGGTACGAGCTGGTGCGCGCCGGACAGGCGGTATTCGATGCCCTGAGCTCCCTGCCCTGCCCGAGCGTTGCAGCCCTGCATGGCTTTGTTCTCGGTGGCGGTCTCGAGCTCGCGCTGGCCTGCACCTATCGGGTCGCTGCCGACGATGCCACGCTCTCGCTGGGGCTGCCCGAAGTGCTGCTCGGACTGAATCCGGGATTCGGGGGTACGGTCCGCACCGTGCGGCTCATCGGCGTGCGTCCGGCGCTCGACCTCATGCTCAAAGGCAAGCCGTATCGGGGATCGCGTGCGCTCGCGGTCGGCTTGATCGACGAGCTGGTCCCGCCCGAAGAGCTGCTGGCGCGCGCCAAATCCCGGCTGCTGCGAGCGCCGGCGCGCAGCCGCGCGCCGTTCGTCGAAAAGCTCTTGAACTTAGCGCCGCTGCGCCCCTTCGTCGCGCGTCAGGCGATTGCGACTTTGCGAAACAGCGTGCGGCGCGATCAGTACCCCGCACCCTACGCCATGGTCGATCTTTGGCAGCGCTACGGTGCCGCCGGCGCGAAAAGCTACGTCGCCGAAGCGCGATCCATCTCCGAGCTCATGTGCGGCTCGACCTCGCGCAATCTCGTGCGCGTGTTTCTATTGCAGGATCGGCTCAAGGGTTTGGGCGGCAAATCGGCTGCGCAATTCTTCCATGTGCATGTGATCGGCGCCGGCGTGATGGGGGGCGACATTGCTGCCTGGGCCGCGCTTCGCGGCATGTCGGTGACCTTGCAGGACCGGACCGAGGAGTTGATTCGCCCGGCGTTGGATCGCGCCAAAACGCTGTTTGAAAAGCGGCTCAAGGATCCCGCGGACGCCGTTGCAGCCGGCGCGCGCTTGCTCATGGATGTGAATGGCGATGGGGTGCGCGATTCCGATGTCGTCATTGAAGCGATTGTCGAGAATGTCGATGCCAAGCGTGCCTTGTACGCCGCACTCGAGCCCAAACTCAAAGCCACGGCCATCCTCGCCACCAATACGTCGAGCATCAAGATTGAGACGCTGTGCGAAAAGCTCATCGATCCCAGCCGTTTGGTGGGCATTCATTTCTTCAATCCGGTCGCGCAGCTGCAATTGGTGGAGATCGTGCAGGGCGCCGTCACCAACGCTCAAGTGGTGCAAAACGCGCTCAAGTTCACGCGCAAGCTCGACAAATTGCCGCTACCGTGCCGCAGCGCGCCGGGGTTCGTGGTGAATCGCATTCTGACGCCTTATATCAACGAAGCCCTATTCGCACTGGAATCCGGCATTCCGGCCGCCGTGATCGACCGGGTCGGCAAGGCGTTCGGCATGCCCTTGGGCCCGCTCGAGTTGACCGACGTGGTGGGTCTCGACGTATCGCTGCACGTTGGCCAAGTTCTCGCCACGGCGCTCAATCGGCGCGTGCCGGACATTTTGGTGAAGTTGGTGGAACAGAAAAAACTCGGCCGCAAGAGCGGCGAAGGTTTCTACGTTTGGCGAGACGGCAAGCCGCTCAAGACCGAGCCGCCGCGCTCCGCCGTGCCAGCGGACCTCGAGGATCGATTGATCCTGCCCCTGCTCAACGAAGCGGTGGCGTGTCTGCGCGAGGGAGTCATCCAGGATGCCGATTTACTGGATGCCGGGGTCATTTTTGCGACGGGCTTTGCGCCTTTTCGCGGCGGCCCACTGCACTATGCGAAGGCGCGGGGCGTTCAGAACGTCACGGCGCGGTTGGGCGAACTGCAAGGACTGTACGGCGAGCGCTTTCGCCCCGATCCGGGTTGGCTGGAATTTCCTGGCTGAGCCCCCCCTTGCTGTGATCCACTATGTGGTCGGACCTACCGTCGCATATGGTAGGATTCGCACGCAAATCATAGGGTTGAACCATAGGCGGCGGCAAATAGTTAGATGGATGAACGACCTCTCGATCTTTCAGTACTGAAGACTTTCTCTCCGCTCGACGGGTTAAAGGCCGAAAACCTGCACGCGCTTGCCCGCAAGACCCAAATTCGCGAGCTGGGTGCGGGGCGGGTCCTGTTCAAAGAAGGCGACACCGATAAGCGCACGTTTTACTTGGTCGCGGGCAGCGTTGAACTGCGCGCGGATGATCGAACCATCGGCACCATCCGTTCCGGCACCCCCGAGGCGCGCGCCGCGCTCGCACCCGGGCTGCCGCGAAAATTCACCGCCCGCGCGTCGGTCGACATCGAATACATCGTGATCGACAGCGACCTGCTCGATGTGCTCCTGACCTGGGACCAAACGGGCCAGTACGAGGTCGCGGAATTGCGCGGCGACGGCGTCGATGTGACCGGCGATTGGATGACAACGCTGTTGCAGACCAAGGCCTTCCATCGCATCCCGCCGGCCAATATTCAGGCCATCTTCATGCGCATGCAGCGCATCAACTATCGCGCCAATGACGTGGTCATCAAGCAGGGCACCGAGGGCGATTATTTTTACGTGGTGGTGGCGGGCAAGTGCGTGGTGACGCGCGAGACGCCGCTCAATAAAGAAGGCATCAAGCTTGCCGAACTCGGCCCCGGCGACAGCTTCGGCGAGGAGGCGCTGATCGCAGAGGCGAAACGCAATGCGACGGTCACCATGTCCACCGACGGCACGCTGATGCGCTTGGGCAAAAACGATTTTCAGACGCTGCTCAACGAGCCGCTGCTGCAGTGGGTCGATTACCCGAAGGCCGTGGAGATTGTCGCTGCCGGTGGCAAGTGGCTCGATGTGCGCCTGCCCAGCGAATTTCAAAATTTCCGCATCGACGGCGCGGTCAACATTCCTCTGTACTTCATTCGCCTGAAGCTCAATGCCTTGGACAAGGACACGCCGTATGTCGTGTGCTGCGATACCGGCCGACGCAGTTCGGCCGCAGCCTATATCTTGAGTGAGCGCGGCTTCGAGGCCTACGTGTTGAAAGGCGGTCTCGCCGCCACCGAGGCCGCCCGCTCGCCTGCGGGTTGATGCGCGATGTCCCGGGTATTTCGCGGCGAAAAATCGCGCGGCTTTCCCGAGCCCGGTGAGCTTCAAGAATACAAGTCTCGCTCGATGGTCGAGGAGTACCGCGGCCTTGCCATTGTGTTCGCCGTCATCGGCGTGTTGTTGGCCGCGTACTTCATCAAGTGGATAATTCTCGCGCCGACACCGCCGCCGCCGCCCGTGCAATCCGTGTACATCGAAGAGCTGCCGCAAAAGCCCGCGCCGCCGCCGGCCCAGTGATGCGTTTACATCGTATGCGTCGGCTTATCCCCGCCCAAGGCACCGGCTAGATAATTCTCGATTTTCTTCTGCGTGTTGCCGCGGTCTTGGTCGCTGAACTGCACGCCGATGCCGGCGGTGCGCTTGCCCTGCGCGCCCTTGGGAGTCATCCAGATCACGCGTCCAGCGACCGGCAGCTTCTCTTCTTCGCCCATCAAATTGAGCAACATGAACACTTCGTCGCCCAAGCGATAATTGCTGTTGGTCGGAATGAATAGGCCGCCATTTTTCACGAATGGCATGTACGCAAGATACAAGGCGCTCTTATCTTTGATGGTAAGCGTCAGGAGACCGGGTTTATTACTTGGACTTCGCAATGTGCTGTCGTTCCTACCAATGAGCCTCAGTTCGCAAAAGCCGCTCGACCGCCGAGCAGCAAGGCCTCCAGCGCCAGTTGTTGGTTCATGCTGGTCGACGCCAAACGCCGCAACTCCCGGGCGGCATCCAGCAGCTCGAATAGGGTTCTTATCTTGGCCTTAAGTAAAGCGGCAGGCAAGCGGACCGGTTCCGCACTTTGATGCGAAGGGGGCGCTCCGAGGCCCGTATATACCCGGCGTGTGATCCAGTTCTCAAGCCAGGCCATTCGCAGCCCGAGATCGGATTTCATCCAACGCTCGGCAAGCAAGGTGACGTCGACGGAACCCGCGGCGAGTTGCCGCAAGGACTCCTGCATGTCCGAATCGAGGCCCGCCAATCCCGCTGCGTCCAACTGAAGGGCCCGCAACGGGGCGCCGCCGGCGAGTGCGAGGGCGGCGTCCCAAGAGCGCGGGGCCGGCGCATTCGCGGGGGAATGTTCGCGCAGCCACTCGAGCGCTGCCGGCGATGGCGGCGCCGATAGATTCAGGCGCATGCAGCGACTCGCGATGGTCGCGGGCAACCGATGCGTGGGTCTTGCGAGCAGGATGAGGAGCGTGTCGGCGGTGGGCTCCTCCAATGTTTTCAAGAATGCATTGGCGCCGCTGGCATTGAGCGCCTCCGCCCCTTCGATGACGCCCACTTTGTAGCCGCCGCGATAACTCTTGAGCGTGAGCGATTCGATCAGGCCACGGACCTGATCGATTTTGATTTGCTGCGCGTTCTCTTCCAGCCGCACCGCATAGGCGTCCGGATGACTGTCGGCTCGCAGCAATTGGCAGGATGCGCACACGCCGCAGGGTCGCAGGTCCGACGACTCGCACAGCGTGAACGCCGTCAGCCAATTGGCAAAATATTCGGCGCCCAGGCCCGGGGCCGACAATACCAACAGCGAATGCGGCAGCCGCCGCGCGGCGAACGCAACGCGCATGCGCTGTTGCGCGCTCTTCAACCACGGCAGGGAATCCGCAGTTAAGAAATCCATGCCCGCGCCTTCAGCAGCTGCAAGACTTCGGCTGCCACCTCATCCACCGATTGATCGGCATCGAGCACCGCGATACGCCGCGGCTCCGCCACGGCACGCGCCCGGTAGACCTCGCGCACGCGCTCAAAAAAATCGCTGCGCTCACTTTCAAACCGATCGACCGCGGCGCCAGCATTGCGCTGCGCCGCGCGCTTCAGGGCGTGAGGGACCGGGGCATCCAATAGCACCGTCAGATCGGGTTGACGTGTGCCCAACACCAGGGTCTGCAGTTGCCGGATCGTGTCGCTGCTCAAGCCGCGCCCGCCTCCTTGATAGGCGTACGTGGCATCGATGAATCGGTCGCAAAGCACCCAGCGGCCGGCGTCGAGATTGGGCGCCACCAGGTTCGCCACATGCACCGCGCGCGCCGCGAACATCAGCAACAGTTCCGCGATGTCCGGCAAGGGTTCATCGCGAGACTTGAGCACGAGTTCGCGGATTCTCTCCGCCATGGGGGTGCCGCCAGGCTCGCGAGTCACCACATGATCGATTCCGCGCTCGCGTAGCGCCGCCGACAAACGCGTCACTTGAGTCGATTTGCCAACGCCTTCGATCCCCTCGACCGTCAAAAATCGACCGTGTGCGTTCATCGGACTGCCTCCGCGGCTTTTTGCCGAAGATGCGCGAGGTAGGACGCGACGGCGGCGTTGTGCTCCTGCAAAGTGGCGGAAAATACATGACTGCCGTCGCCTTTGGGCGAAGCGACAAAATAAATCGCATCGGTCTTCTCGGGGTGTGCGGTCGCGTGGATCGCGGCGGCACCGGGCAGCGCAATGGGCGTCGGCGGAAGCCCGGCCCGCGTATAGGTGTTGTACGGTCCGTCGGTGCGCAGATCCACGCTGTGGATATCGCCGTCATAGCGCTCGCCCAGCCCATAAATGACGGTCGGATCGGCCTGCAAGCGCATGCCGATGGCCAAACGATGCAGGTAAAGCCCGGCGATCTTGCCGAGCTCCTGCGGCAGGCCGCTCTCCTTTTCGACGATGGATGCCATGATCAATAGTTCACGTGAATCGTGCAGCGGGAGAGTGGGGTCGCGCCCCGTCCAAGCCGATTCGAGCTCCTTCTCGAGTGCAACATGCGCCTCGCGCAGCAATTCGATGTCGCTGGTGCCGCCCGGGAACCGATAGGTTTCGGGCAGGAATCGACCTTCCGCATCGACACCGGCAAGACCGAGCTTATCCATGAGATTCGGCGTGTTGTCGCCCAAGGTGGCCATGATATCCGGATTGCGGCGCAGCGCGCTGAGCATATCCTGCACGCGCCAGCCGTCGACGATGGTAAAGGAGTGCAGCAGCACCTGGCCGGCCACCATTTTCATCAGCAGCGCGCGCGGTGTCGTGCCCGGTTCGATCTCGTATTCACCTGCTTTGACGGCTGGCGCCAAATGACTGAGCCGCGCATACACCACCCATGCCCGCGGCTCGGCCACCACGCCGCGCGCGGCGAGTTCGGCCGCGACGCGCGCGAAGCTCGCACCCGGACTTACTTTGAAGCGAACCGGCGCCGTCACGCGCAACGGCGAATCGAGACTCTGCACGCCCAGCCACACTTGCCAGCCCAACGCCGCGGCGATCAGCACGGCGCACAGCAACACGAGGGCGATGCGCGCTCGGCTCACAGCGAATCCAAACGCGCCCGCAGCCGATTCGCGGCCTCAAAGCTTCTCGCCCGCAACCTGAGCCGGCCCCGCTCGATCACAGCGACTGACCTTATTCCGACGACGGCGTTGCACATGAACACCTCCTCGGCTTGCGATAAGTCCTGCCAGCGCAGGCGCGCCTCCCGCACCCGCAACTGCAAATCGCCTGCCGTTTCCAATACCCAGCGGCGCATCACCCCGGCAACACCGCAACGATCGAGCCGCGGCGTCAGCAACGCCGCGCCGCGACGCAAAAACACGTTCGACATCGTACCGCAGACGATGTTCTCGCCGGCGTCGCGCATCAAACCCTCCCAGATCGCAGCATCGCTCCATTCGCTGCGAGCCAGCACCGATTCCAAGCGATTCAGAGTTTTGAGCCCAGCGAGAAGCGGATTCTCGCCGAGCCGAGTAGCGCACAAGCGCACGCGCACGGGCGCATCGCCGAGCGATGGCGGCAGCGGATGCAGGGTGAGAATGCGGGTGCACCGCTCTGCGCCCGACGGCCGGTAGCCGCGGCTGCCGCTGCCGCGGGTGACGATCAATTTCATGACCGCCTCGCGCCGCAGAGCGGCGCGCCGTTCGAGTTCATGGCGCAGCGCGCGCGCCGACGGAACTTTGATCTGCAGGCGCCGGCATCCGGCCTCGAGCCGCTCGAGGTGATAGGCCAACAACCGCACTCGGCCGTTGTGTACGCGCATGGTTTCAAATACACCGTCGCCGTATTGCAATCCGCGATCGCGCACGTCGAGGCGCGTGCTGCGGCGGTTGTTGACCCAGCTCATCATGCTGGCCTCAATGCCCGCAGCAAGCCCTCGGCTTTGGCACGCGTTTCGGCCAATTCTTGCGCCGGTTTCGAATCCGCCACGATTCCCGCGCCGGCGCGAAACGTGAACCGATGACCCTGCGCCGTGATGGTGCGGATCAAGATATTGAGGTCGCAGCTGCCGTCGCGGTTCACATAGCCGATCGAGCCCGTATACGCTCCCCGGCCGACGCCCTCGAGCTCGGCAATGATCTGCATACAGCGAACCTTCGGGCACCCGGTAATCGTGCCGCCCGGAAACAGCGCACGAATCACGCCGACGGGCGACACGTCGTTGCGCAGCAGGCCGCTGACATTCGAGACGATGTGGTGCACGTGGGCGTAGGTCTCGACGCTCATATATTCGTCGACCCGTACCGAACCTGCGGCGCATACGCGGCCCAAGTCATTGCGCTCCAAGTCGATCAGCATGACGTGTTCGGCGCGCTCCTTGTCGTTGGCGAGCAATGAGCGAATCAACTCGGCATCCGCCTGCGCGGTCGCGCCCCGCGGCCTAGTACCGGCAATCGGGCGAGTGGCCACCGTATTGCCGCGAATCGATAGCAATCGCTCCGGCGAGGAGCTCAGCAACGCAAAGTCCTCGAAGCGCAACAGCGCCGCGAACGGACTGGGATTGGTCGCCCGCAAGCGACGGTAAATGTCGACGGGATCCACCGGCTGCAACGCCGTCGCCGTCCAAGCACGCGACAAGTTGGCCTGATAGACATCGCCCGCAGCGATGTACTCGAGGCCACGACGCACGGCCCGAAGGAAAATCTCGGGATCCTCCTCATCGATGCGCAAAGCGCCGACCCGCGGCTGTCGCGGCGCGGGCAAGCTCGCGACGCGCGCCGCGAACTCATCGAGCAGATGCTCGAACCCGGTTTCAGCGATCAGCCACGCCTGCCCGCTCGCCCGATCGTGAATCCATGCGGCGGGCGCGCGAATCGCGAGCGCTGCCACCGGGTCGGCGCTTTGCGCATCG